>Ga0210402_10002852_pt1 | contig 16548 bp, 9 predicted proteins | sample IncBWC7MmetaG_FD_161055 | JGI IMG/M metagenome (GOLD analysis project Ga0210402, IMG submission 161055) | Forest soil microbial communities from Barre Woods Harvard Forest LTER site, Petersham, Massachusetts, United States - Inc-BW-C-7-M | ecosystem: Environmental > Terrestrial > Soil >... | reverse complement strand
CTGGAGCGGGTCCGCGCGGCTCAGGCAGGCATAGGCCTGGCGCAAACGAATTACCTCCCTCGGGCGGACGTGGTTTGGCAGACGAATCGCGCGACCGATAACAACATTACGGGCCTGCTCCTTCCGCAATCAATCGTCTCTCCGATTTCCGGGCCCGTTCCGGCGTCGACCTCGAATAGTAGCGCTTGGGGGAGTGCGGCGGGACTCCTGTTCTCCTGGGAGCCCTTCGATTTTGGATACCGGGGAGCAAAGGTAGACGCTGCGCGGGCCACTCGGGATCGAGCCACCGCGGAAGCTTCCTTAACGCGCCTCGATGTGGCGGTCGCCACCGTGAACGCCTACCTCACGGTCCTGGCTGCCCAGCGAACGGTGCTCGCCGCCGAGGCGGATGTAGAGCGGCGCGACACGTTCGACAAGGCTGTCCGGGTGTTGGTTCAGAATCAACTGCGTGCCGGTGCGGATGCTTCCCGTGCGGACGCGGAGTTGGCTCGCGCCAGAGTCAACTTGGCCCGAGCCAAGCAACAGGAGAAAATCAGCCGGGCCGCATTAGCCGATATTCTCGGATTGCCGGATACCTCGGTGGAAGTGAGCGAGGGTTCTCTCCTCGCGCCACCTCCCGACGAATCTCTTCCGACCGCCCCCCTCACCAACAATCCAATCGCGCAGGCGCAGCACGCTCGGGTCGAAGAAGGCCAGGCGCAGGTCCATATCCTGGACCGTTCCTACTATCCGAAGTTCTATCTTCAATCGTCGGTGTATGGACGCGGCAGCGGCTGGGATCCAGCGGGCAATTTCGAGGGAGGGTCGGCAGGCCTGGGTCCGGATCGTTCGAACTGGGCCGTTGGCTTAACTGTGACTTTTCCGATCTTCGACATCTTCTCGATCCGCTCGCGAAAGGCCATCGAATCGGCCAATGAACGTGCCGAAGCCGCCCGCTACGATCAAACTTTGCAAGACCTGACGGGACAATTGCGCAAGGCACAGGCTTCCCTCGAAGGGGCCCGCAACGTTGCCGAGAATACGCCGCAGGAACTGGGCGCGGCGCGCGCAACGGAGACTCAAGTGCGAGCACGCTACCAAACGGGGCTCTCGACCCTCGTTGATGTCACCGATGCCCAGAGCCTGCTGGTCCAAGCGGAAACCGACGACGCACTGGCACGGCTCGCGGTCTGGCAGAATCTTGCCGCGGTTGCGGCGTCGCAGGGCGATCTTCAGCCTTTCCTGCAGTTTCTCCATGGTAAAACCCAGGGAGGGCCGTAACGCATGTGGCTGCTCCGCACCGCACTTCGCCGCCCGTTCACGGTCATCGTGGCCGTCATCGGGATAGCACTTTGTTCGATTCTTGCCCTTACGCGAATGCCGATCGATATTTTCCCCAATCTGAATCTGCCGGTTGTGTATGTGGCGCAGCCGTTCGGCGGCATGTCTCCCGCGCAGATGGAAGGTTATCTCGTCTACTACTACGAATATCACTTCCTGTACATCACAGGGATTGAGTCCGTCGAATCGAAGTCCATCCAAAATGTCGGTCTGGTGAAGCTCACGTTTCACCCCGGCACGGACATGAGCCAGGCATTGGCCCAGACCGTGGGCTATGTGGATCGCGCCCGAGCGTTCATGCCGCCAGGAACCGTCGCTCCCTTCATCATGCGGTTCGACGCCGGAAGCGTCCCCGTTGGTTATTTGGTTTTTTCCAGTGCGACGCGGAGCGTTGCGGAGATCCAGGATCTTGCGCTGAACCGTGTCCGCCCGCTGTTTGCGACTCTGCCCGGAGTATCAGCTCCGCCTCCGTTTGGCGGTTCTGCGCGAACGATTGTCGTCAGTGTTGACCCGGACCGTCTGCGTGCGTACCGCATGGCGCCGGACGAAGTCATCCAGGCGCTGAATACAGGAAACGCCATCGTGCCGGCGGGCAACGTACGCACCGGCGACTTGTTGCGGCTCGCGCCGATTAATACCGTTGTTTCGAATATCAAAGACCTGCAGAATCTCCCGATTCGCACAGGTGCCGGCCCTACCGTTTTTCTTCGCGACGTTGGCACGGTCGAGGATTCGAGCGACATCGTCACGGGGTATGCCGAGGTGAATGGACGGCGGACGGTCTACATTCCGGTGACCAAGCGCGCCGATGCCTCGACGCTGAGTGTCGTAAACGAGGTCAAGGCGAATCTCGCGCAGTTCCAAGCCGCCGTTCCGCCGGAGATCAAGATCGACTATGAATTTGACCAGTCTTCATATGTCCGAAATTCCTTGATGTCGGTTGTGCGCGAGGGCTTGCTCGGCGCGTTGCTCACGGGCCTCATGGTCCTGCTATTCCTGCGCGACTGGCGCAGCGCGCTGATCGTCGTCATCACCATTCCCTTTGCGTTGCTGACTGCCGTCGTGGCCCTTTGGGGGGCGGGGCAGACCATCAACATCATGACGCTTGGGGGATTGGCGCTGGCCGTCGGGATTCTGGTCGATGAATCCACCGTCGTTATGGAAAACATTCATAGCCACCTGGATCAGGGGCGAGGGCGAGCAGTCGCCGTTCTGGAGGCAAGCAAGGAGGTCCAGATTCCTCGTCTACTCGCCATGCTGTGCGTCCTCGCGGTGTTCGTGCCGTCCTTCTTCATGGTCGGCGTATCCCGCTCCCTCTTTATTCCGTTGTCTCTGGCGGTCGGATTCGCGATGGCCGCCTCGTACCTGTTGTCGAGCTCGCTGGTGCCCGTTCTCTCGACGTGGATTCTCCGGGCTCACGCATCTGCCGATGAAAAAGGCGCACCCTCACTCCTTGCCAGGTTGCGCGAAAACCTCGGAAGGATTCTGGAGAAGTTGACGCGAAATCGCTGGCTCGCTGTTTCGCTTTATGTCGCTACGGCACTGGTAGTCATCGCCCTTGTAGGACCGTATCTAGGAAGAGAGATTTTTCCGCAAGTCTCCTCCGGCCAACTTTTGTTACGGTTCCGCGCCCCCATCGGCAGCCGGGTGGAAGCGACCGAAAGGCTGTCTCTTGACGTGCTCCGCTCCATCGAAAAAGCCGCTGGGCCGGGGAATGTGGCGATCACGTTGGGTTATGTGGGCGCACCACCGCCGAATTACCCCATCAATACGATTTATCTATGGACGAGCGGCCAGCACGAAGCCGTCCTGCGCGTGGCGTTGAACGCGGACTCGAAGATCCGCGTGGACGAATTCGAGAATCAATTGCGAAAAACCCTGCCGTCGCAATTTCCAGGTTGCCAGTTTTCTTTCGAAGCGGCGGACATTGTGACCCAGATCATGAATTTCGGCGCTCCCACTCCCGTGGAAATCAACGTGAGCGGGCCCGACCTCGGGGCGAGCCGGGCGTTCGCCGAAAAGGTTCGTGGCGAGCTCGCCCAGGTTCACGCACTCCGCGATCTGCAGTACGACGAACCGCTCGACTACCCTAGCGTGGACGTCAACATCGACCGGGAGCGTGCCGGGCAACTGGGAGTTACCGCCGCCAGCGTAGGCCGCTCTTTCCTGGCCGCAACGTCTTCGAGCCGGTTTGTCATTCCGAATTACTGGGCCGACCCGAAATCCGGTGTCGGCTATCAAGTCCAGGTGCAAGTTCCTCAGTCGGAAATGGCCTCGATCCAGGATGTTGAGCACATTCCCGTCACACCCGGTAGCGCTTCACATCCGCTGCTGGGCGACGTGGCTCAGGTGAACTACGGCAATGTCGTCGGGGAATATCACCGCCTGAACGGGCAAAGGATAGTGACACTTACCGCGAACGTGTCTGGCGAGGACCTCGGCCGGGTATCAAAACAGTTGGATGAAGCAATCCAACGCGCGGGAGTTCCACCTCGCGGGGTGAAGGTCAACGTGCGCGGGCAGATTGGCCCGATGAAGCAAACACTGTCGAGCCTCGGAGTGGGGCTGCTTCTCGCAGTCCTGGTCATCTTTCTTCTACTGGCTGCCAATTTCCAGTCTATGAAGCTTGCATTCGTAGTCTTATCGACGATTCCCGCAGTCGTTTGCGGCGTGATTTTCATGCTGCTGATTACGCGGACTACGCTGAATGTGCAGTCCTTCATGGGTGCCATCATGGCCATCGGAGTGGCCGTCGCGAATGCCATTCTGCTGATCATTTTCGCCGAGGAGCACCGCCGCGCGGGCAACACCTCCAGTGTCGCTGCAATCCACGGTGCGCAAACCCGTATGCGGCCCATCTTGATGACCAGCATGGCGATGATCGCCGGCATGATCCCCATGGCGCTGGGACTTGGCGAGGGAGCCCAACAGACGGCGCCTCTCGGACGCGCCGTCATCGGCGGGTTGTCATTTGCCACCGCTGCGACTCTGCTAATCCTGCCGCTGGTGTTTTCGATGGTCCAGGAACGAGCCGGAGTGAAATCACCGTCGCTCGATCCGGAAGACCCCCAAAGCGCTTTCGCCGGTCAGCAGACGGGCAATCAGAATCCTTTGCAGGGAGAAGCTCTATGAGTCGAATGACGGTTGTATCTGGCCTGGTGCTCGCCACTAGCGTTTGTTTCTGTATCTCGTGTGGCTCGAACTCGGGCTCCTCTGCCAACACAGCCAATGCGCACGGGACCGCGGCGTCAACTCCCACGGTGGAAGTTGTAAAGGTCGTATCCAGGAAACTTGCCATCACTGTGCACCTCCCGGGAGAGCTGCAGCCGTATGAAGTGGTCGCTATCTATCCCAAAGTTACAGCCTTCGTGGATTCGATCAGCGTGGATCGCGGGTCCGTTGTGAAGGCGGGACAACTCATGGCACGGCTTGTGGCTCCTGAAATTGCTGCGCAGCGGGCCGAGGCGCAATCGAAGCTCCAGGGAGCGGAGGCTCAACGGGGAGAAGCCGAAGCCAAACTCGCCTCGGAAGAAAGCACGTACCAAAGATTGAAAGCGGCTTCCGCAACTCCGGGTGTTGTCGCCGGAAATGATCTGGAGGTTGCGCAAAAGGCCGTCGAGGCGGACCGTGCGCGGCTCGAATCCGTCCGCGGAGGTGCCCAGGCTGCGAAATCCGCGTTGAAATCATTGAGCGACATTGAAGGGTATCTGCAAGTCCGAGCGCCCTTCGACGGCGTCGTGACGGAAAGAAACGTTCATCCGGGCGCGCTCGTGGGACCGGCCAGCGGCTCCGGCGTTGGAGTTCCCATTGTGCGGGTGGAAAAGACTTCCCGTTTGCGGCTCCTTGTCCCTGTTCCCGAAAAGTATGTGGCCGGTGTGACGGAAGGAGGAAAGGTCCAATTCAGTGTCCCGGCTTTTCCGAATCAAGCTTTTTTTGGAAAAGTTGCGCGGATTGCCCACTCCGTAGACGTAAAAACACGAACAATGCCCGTGGAGCTTGATGTCGCGAACAGTGATGGGCATTTGGCCTCCGGAATGTTTCCAGACGTGGTTTGGCCTGTCAGCCGATCGCAACCTACTCTTTTTGTCCCCACTTCCGCTGTAGCCCGCACGACAGAAGCGACGTTTGTCGTTCGCATCCAGAATGGGAATGCGGAATGGGTGAATGTCCAAGGGGGCGAAGTCGACGGAAAGCAGACCGAGGTCTTCGGTGACCTGCGGGACGGGGATGACGTGGCCGTTCGAGGCACTGACGAATTGCGTCCTGGAACTCATGTGGCAACACGACAGAGTTCCACGGACTCGAAAGGCCCAGGGAAGTAACGTACGAGTGTTTCGTGTGTCGGAAGAATTCTCAGTCTACGACGGGCTGTATGAGTACGTCCGTCAGAAGCCGGACGAGCAGTAGCCAAGGTAATTTCTGGATTTTCAAATTCGAACACTAGGAGGTTCGTCGTATGCTTCGCTTGATTCAAAAAGGAAGAGTGGTTGTATTCGCGACTATTTGTTTGCTGTTGTGCGGCCTGGGCGCTTTCGCCCAAGACATGCCGAGCGATTATCAGGAGGTTCTCAAATCGCTCGACCGCAAGGGTGACTTCAAAGCAGGCGTTCTCAAGGTAAATATTCCGCGGAACGACCTGAAAATGACAATTCAGGGAGTATCCACGCCCACGCCCTTTGGTTTCGGTGGCTGGATCGCCTTGACCAAAGCGGCGGATGGTTCGGATGTGATGATGGGCGACCTGGTGTTGCTGCAAGACGAAGTGAATCCGATTCTCTCTGCGCTGCTCGATAACGGAATCGATGTCACGGCGCTTCACAATCATTTCTTCTGGGACGATCCGCACGTCTACTTCATGCATGTGCACGGTATGGGAAAAGCGGCGGACCTCGCCCGCCGCATAAAACCAGGATTGGATTTAATCGGTCACGTAACGCCCGCGGCTCCCGCCCCATGGGGCGGAGGAACTGGCGCGCCGCTTGATACAGCCAAACTTGCCAAGATCGTCGGTCATGAAGGGGAGCAATCCGGCGCGGTTTACAAGATCACCGTGGGGCGCGATGACCTCGGCATGAAGGAGCACGGCGCCGTGATAAACGCTCGCATGGGGCTCAACACCTGGGCTGCGTTTGTGGGTACGCAGGAGGACGCCGCGATTGCGGGCGACGTGGCGATGCTCGAAAACGAAATTACGCCCGTTCTGAAGGCCCTTCGGAAGAACGGTCTGGACGTGGTCGCGATTCATCATCACATGACCGGAGACCGGCCGCTGGTGATCTTCCTGCATTACTGGGGCCGGGGCCCTGCCGAAAAACTTGCCACTGGATTCAAGGCCGCTCTCGACGAGCTGGGCAAGGGCACGCCGGGCCACGAGATGGCGCACTAAACGAATCATCACGGTTTGTGATTCTCCTCGGGAGGATGCGATGCAAACGAAGTTCAGTTCCATGTGTCTTGGGATCTGTGCGCTTTTTATCCTCGGCTGCGGCACTCCAGCTAGTATGCCCGGGCAGACGCTAAAGCAGTCGGCCAAGTTCGACCTGCCAGGGCCGGGTGGAAAACGTTTCGACTATCTCACGATCGATGAAGACGACAACTACCTTTTCTCCACCCATCTTGCCGCTGGACAGACCTATGTTATCGATCTCGCGACAAACAAAGTCGTTGCGACCATTACGGACACCCCTGGGGCCGAAGGAGTGGAGTACGTCCCGGAATTGAAGAAATTCTATACTTCGAACGCCTACGACAACACGATTGGAGTCGTGGACATGAAGCAGATGAAAGTGGTGAAGAAATTAAAGACGGAATCGAAGCCGGACGGAAGCACGTATGCCGCGCCCTTTCACAAACTCTATGTTTCGGACGAACGAGGGAAAGCCGAAGCCGTCGTAGACGTTCAGAAGGACGAAATCATCCGGACACTACACTTCGACAGCGAAACGGGAATGCCGCAGTACGATCCGGTTGCGCGCAAAGTATATGTAAACTTGCAGGACAAGAACATTTTTGCGGTTATTGATCCCGCGACGGATGAAGTCGTCGCGCGTTATCCCGTGGGTCGATGCGATGGAAATCACGGAATGGCGCTCGACCCCGAACATCACCGCGCATTTCTTTCCTGCGAAGGAAACGAATTGATGACGGTGTTCGACCTGGACAAGCACGAGCCAATCGCATTTCTCAAAATGCCCGGCGGGCCGGATGTCATCAAATTTGATCCAGGTTTGGGCCGCATTTATGTCGCGTGTTATAGCGGGGCCATCACTGTTTTCCACCAGGATGACCGGGACCACTATCGCAAACTCGAGGACTTCCGGGTGCAGCACGCGGTGCACACGCTCGCCGTCGATCTGAAGACCCATCGCGTCTACACGCCTGAGCAGCAAGAAGACGGCAAGTCCGTCGCGCGGATGGTGGTCTATGAAGCAGTGACCAATCCATAGCATTCGCATCGAGCCCTCAACGAATGTCGACGACGCAGATGATGCCGATGGCCCTCAAGGCCCTGACCCGTGACGGGTGGCTTTTGTTTGTCACTCGCTTTGCGCGGCTGTTCGCTTACGGTTCGCTCTCCGTCATTTTGGTTTTCTACCTGATTGGCTTAGGGCTAACGGAAGTGCAGAGCGGCCTGGTGCTCACCCTCACGCTTGCGGGTGATGTGGTGGTCTCCCTCTTCCTTACGACCCGGGCAGACCGGATCGGGCGCCGGCGGATGCTGATCATCGGCGCGATTCTCATGGCTGCTGCCGGTTTGGCGTTTGCGTTCACGCACAATCTATTTTTCTTGATAGTTGCGGGCACCATCGGCGTCATCAGCCCCAGTGGCAATGAAGTCGGACCTTTTCTCTCGATCGAGCAGGCTGCGCTGTCCCATATTGTGCCGGCAACCGCCCGCACGGAAGTCTTCGCGTGGTACACGATGGCCGGTTCATTGGCGACGGCGCTTGGTGCGTTGTTCGCCGGTTTCGTCACGCAGGCGCTGCAACGGACTGCGATGGCGCCTGTTGCGAGCTATCGCGCGGTGGTCCTGGTGTACGCCGCTCTGGGGATCCTGCTGGCACTTGTCTTCACGCGCTTGTCCGCTCTGGTGGAGGTGGGCGGGGTTCCAGAAGGCGCGGTCTCTTCTCCACGAAATATCCTTGGAATCACTCGGTCCCGTAGTATTGTGCTGAAACTTTCGGGCCTCTTCGCCCTGGATTCGTTTGCGGGCGGATTCGTGGTGCAAAGCTTCGCCGCGTATTGGTTCTATCTACGCTTTGGCGTGGAACCGGCAATGCTGGGAGCCATTTTCTTCTGGGCGAATGTCTTTGCAGGACTTTCCGCTCTGGTTGCTTCGCGACTTGCGGCGCGTGTCGGGCTCGTCCGCACGATGGTCTTCACGCACCTGCCTTCGAATGTCCTGCTGATTCTTGTGCCGCTGATGCCCAATCTCTCGCTCGCGGTGCTGGTGCTTCTTCTTCGGTTCAGCATCAGCCAGATGGATGTCCCGGCGAGGCAATCCTATATCATGGCGGTGGTTCCAGCGGAGGAACGGTCCGCCGCGGGCGGTTTCACGGGAGTCGCACGTACTACAGGAGCGGCGATTAGCCCGCTGTTTGTGGGATTTCTCTTTGCGAAGCCCTCCCTGATAAGCGCCCCATTCTTCATCGCCGGCACGCTGAAAATCGTCTACGATCTCTTGCTCTACAAAGCATTTGTAGCCATTAAGCCGCCCGAGGAACAGAGCCGGGATAAGGAAGTCTAGGAATATCCTAAAGGTTCCCGTTGTCAGCCTTATTCTCGCTCCATCGCGATCCTTACGGTTTGTTCAGCAAATCTTAAGTAGCTTTGTAGGGGCAGCCGGTGTACGAGAGTACTGAACTTGTTCTACACCTGCAGGACGCATTCATAGCCATTCCCGTCTCCCGAGGGTGCAGCTTGGAACCCGTGGTACCTAAGAAACAAAGGCCGAAGCCAAGGAGGAGAAACTCCATGAAGATGTTCTCTGCACTTAGTCTGACTGTGCTTGCGTCATTGAGTACCCAAGCCCATGCACAAGACCATGTTCCCCTCCGACTCATCCAAACCATTCCCATGCCGAACGTCAAAGGCCGCATTGACCACATGGATGTGGATGTACAAGGCAAACGGCTCTTTGTGGCCGGCCTCGAGAATGGCTCAGTCGAGGTGGTTGATCTTCGGGCTGGCCAATGGTTGAAAAGCATACCTGGCTTTAAGAAAACGCAGGGTATTGCCTACGTTCCATCCCTCAACAAGGTATTTGTCGCGAGCGGAGATGACGGGATGGTCCGCGTATTCCGCGGCGACACTCTGGAGCTCCTAAATGAGATCAAGCTCGATCTTGGCCCCAACCGGGTTGCATACGATCCCCACACCCAGCTTTTATATGTAGGATACGGAGGCAAGGATGCCGGTAAGGACTATGGAGAGGTCGGGATTATCGACGCAAAAACAGATAGCCATCTTGGCGATGTCAAAATAGAGGCCCACCCTTCGGAGCTTTTATTGGACCAAGCCGGCAAGACTTTATTCGTCTTCATGTCCGCTGCAAGCAAAATTCAAGTGGTAGATACGAAGAAACGCGAAGTGGTCTCCACGTGGCCTGTCAGCAGCAAGCGGAATGGAGACGGAGCTCTCGACGAGAAATCCAACAGGATATTTATCGGAACACGTACACCCCCCGAGATGATTGCCATGGATTCTCGGACCGGCAAGGAGGTCGCACATCTCCCTACGGTTGAGGGCATGGACGGGGTCTATTTCGACCCTCGACTCAAGCGAATCTATGTTTCCGGAGGGCGCGACAACGACGTTGGATACGTCTATGTTTACCGCCAGAAAGATGCCGATCATTATGAAAACGTTGGGAAATTGCCCACGAAATCAGGCGCAGGCACTTCATTTTGGTCTCCCGAACTGAATCGCTACTACGTCGCCGCGCCTGCCAGTGGCAATGACGAAGCTGCAATTCTCGTGTTCGAACCGGAGTCCTGACAAATCGGTCGATTTTATTGGAATTGTGAAAGAGAAATAAGTAGGAAAAATCGCTCTCAGGAGGAGACATGAAGAAGTTGATAGCCGTTGCTGTGGTGGCATTGGGTACTTTCGGCCTGCTCACGATGCGAGGCCCGAAGACTGCGGTCGCGGCGCCTCAGGCGCCGACGCGCGAGCTTGCACCGTTGCAACTCATTCAAAAAATACCGGTTCCGAATGTCGCCGGCCGTATCGATCATTTCACGGCATTTCCCAAGCGCCGGCTCCTGATTTTTGCCGCCCTGGGCAACAATTCGATGGAGGTCGTAAATACCTTTCAGGCCAAGGTCGTTCAGAGCGTCAAGGGGTTGGATGAACCTCAAGGCGTACTCTACGTCCCCGGACTCGACAAAATCTTTGTGGCTAACGCGGGAAGCGGCAAAGTCATGGTTTACGACGGAAAGACGTACGCTCTTCGCAAGACTATCGATTTGGGTGCGGAATCGGACACCGACAATCTGCGATATGACGAAGAGTCAAAACGGGTTTTTGTCGGCATCGTAGGCGGCATCGCAATGATAGATGCGGTGACGGAAACTCATGTCGGGAAGGATCTCAAAGGCAGTGGCGGCCACTCCGAGTCGTTCCAGTTGGAAAAGAAGGGCTCTCGCATTTTCGTCAATGTTCCGGAAGACGGCAGCGTGGTCAATATGATCGACCGGAAAACCGGCGAGTTAACCAAATGGGGGCTAAACGGTGTGAAAGCAAACTATCCCATGGCGCTCGATGAAGACGATCATCGGCTCTTCGTTGTGACTCGGAGACCTCCCTACGTCATGGTGCTTGATACCGATACCGGGAAGGAAGTTGCGAGAGTCCCGGTGGGGGGATCTTGCGACGATGTCTACTACGATGCGGAGCGCAAGCGCATCTATGCCCTCGGCGGCGAAGGATTTATCAGCGTGATCCAACAGAATGACCCGGACCACTACACGCTGTCGGCAAATATCCCCTCTGCAATTGGCGTGCGCACGGGCATTTTCTATGGAACGAGCCTATACGTCGGCGTGCCGGCGTCGGGAGTGGAACCCGCGCAAATATGGAATTACGCGGTGCCGGAATAGAGTGTAAAGACCTAAAAATCTGACAGGTACTGAGGCGACGGTACATGAAAAGTCTTTTTATGATTTGGTTGGCCATCTCATTGAGTGTCGCGGGCCGAGCTACAGGACAAGAGGCTCCGTCAAATGATGAGTTCGCTCCTCTCGTTCTGGTAAGGATCATCCCGATGCCGGACGTCGAGGGCCGATTCGACCACATGGGGGTAGACGCAAAAAGCAACCGCGTACTGGCCGCTGTATACGGAAATGACAGCTTGGAAGTCCTGGATGTAGCCAGGGGCAAGCGGATACAAAGCATCCACGCGGGATTTATCAAACCCCAAATGGCAGCGTACTTGCCGGAGTTCAACCGAATTGTTGTTTCTAGCGAGGGCGATGGCTCGTGCAAGATCCTCGATGGCGAAACATACAAGCTAATCGATACCGTAAAGTTCTCGGACGATGCGGATCAGCTTCGCTATGACCCGGCGACGAAACGCGTTTATGTCGGCTATGGCGACGGCGCCATTGGTATGTTCGATGCGGCGACGAACAAGAAGATCAACGATGATTTTGAACTCGGCGCCCATCCTGAATCGTTCCAACTGGAGGAAAAGGGACCCAGGATCTTTGTAAACCTTGCCTCCATCAGCCAAATTGCCGTCATTGACCGTAACACCCGCAAAATCGTGAAGTGGAAGCTGGAAGAGGCTGGAACCAATTTCCCCATGGCGCTCGACGAGGAGCACCACCGTTTGTTTGTTGCGGCTCGAAGGCCCGCGCGCCTGTTGGTATTGGACAGCGACTCGGGCAAAGTGATTGCCAGCCTTCCGGGAGCGTCCGATACGGACGACATGTGGTACGACCCAACGCGAAAGCGCATTTACATCCCCAGTGGCGAAGGTTTCATTTTTGTGTACCAGCAGATCGACGCCGACCGCTACGAGCGGATTGCCAAAATACCAAGTGCGATTGGCGCCCGCACCAGCGTGTATACCGGCCAAGTCGGGAAACATAACAGCCTCTACCTAGCCGTCCCGGGGCGAGCGAATAAGGGTGCCGAATTGTGGATTTACGAAACGCGGGACTGACGCCTCGCGCTTCCAGGTCTGATGAAAAAACCCGCTCGCAACTCGTCCCGGCTAAGCTGGTGCGCCCTGGGTGTGTTCTGTTCACTTTGTTGCGCAGCTCCGGGCAGGGCTGAAAATCTCACAGGCAGAGGCAGCTCCCAAGGCCAGGTGGCTCCCAATTCTGCGGAAGCAACGCGCGTCGACAATGCCCCAAAGCTTGACGGAACTCTGGACGACCTGCTTTGGCAATCAGCCAAACTCATCACGGATTTTCACCAGCGAGAGCCGCACGAAGGAGAACCCGCGACTGAAAAAACGGAAGTTCGCATTCTCTACACACGCCGTGCCGTCTATTTTGGGATTCATTGCCTTGACTCGGAGCCTTCCCGGATCATTGCGACGGAACTCCGCCGCGACGTGAGCCAGGATTTGGACGACCACTTCGAAATTCTGATCGATTCCAACCACGATCGTCGCGGAGCGTACGTATTTCAGGTCAATCCCTTGGGTACGCAAGTTGACGGTCTCATTGTCGAGGAACAAGGCGACACGAATGGAGGCGACTTTGACCGCGGGTGGGACGGTGTGTGGACCTCAGAGGCGCGCATCACTCCCGACGGATGGACGGCAACAATAGAAATTCCATTCACAACCCTAAACTTCACTCAGTCAAAAGATGTGGTCTGGGGTTTGAATTTGAAACGCTTCATCCGCAGAAAGAACGAAGAAGACCTCTGGAGAGCATACCGGCGAACCTTCGGAATCACCAAGGTTTCGGAAGCGGGCGAGTTGCAGGGCATCCAGGACATTGGAAGCGGAAGACTTTTCGTCGTGAAGCCATACGGACTCGTTCAGTACGATAAACAGACCGGCCAGGATCCCAAATTCCCTCTAACGGGCGGAGTCGACATTAAGTATGGGGTTACGTCGAACCTCGTCTTGAACCTGACGGGCAACACAGATTTCGCCGATACAGAAGTGGATCTGGAGCCATTCAACCTCACGCCATTTAAGGTTTTCATTCCGGAGAAGCGACAGTTCTTCCTCGAAAATGCTGGACTCTTCAGTTTCGATATCGGCGATCAGGACCAATTGTTCTTCAGCCGTCAGATAGGAATTGATCCCGTCACCGGCCAGCAGGTGCCAATCAATGGCGGGGTCAAACTGACTGGGACACTTGGACGGCTGGAATTGGGCGTCATGGATGCCAACACTCGCTCCAGCGGTCCCAACCCTTACGCGAACTACGGGGTCGTGCGGCTCAAAGAATCGTTGTGGGCCGGCTCCTACGTCGGGGTAATGGGAATCGACAAGCGCTCGGGCAACGTGCTCGATAGCTTCAATCAAACGGGAGGAGTCGATACGCGACTGGTCTTCTTCAAGGATTGGTGGGTGGACGCCCACCTTGCAGGAACTCAATCCCCTGGAGACCCCAGCGGGGCGAGCGATGTGGGAGCGTCCTTGTCGTATCGGTCCAATTGGCTGGACGGAATCGTTGAGCGTCGAGAGATCGGACCGAACTTCAATCCAGAAGTCGGATTCATCGAGAGGATAGATTCGAACGAAACGTACGGAGACCTAACTTTCAAGGTAAGACCTGCGATCAAGGGTGTCAGGGAGTTGCAGTTCGAGGGATTCATTCTCCATGCGCCAGACACGCGCGGTGATGTTTCGACGCAAGAATGGCAGAGCACGTTCAGGGCGGAATTCAACAACGGTGCCTATACCGATGACGACATTGTGGACGTGTTCACGCAGAGGATTACGACACCGTTTCACATTTACAAGAACGTGTTCATACCAAACGGTGTGTATAACTTCACGCGCCACCAACTCACGTACGGGTCCGGGCAAGACCGGCGATTTACGTACAATTTCTTTGAACGCTTTGGCGGGTATTACGATGGAACTCTGAACGAATTCCGGGTGCGTGCCAATTATCGAGCCACGGAGAAGTTCTCGGTCTCAGTTTCCGAAACCTGGGATCGATTTCGACTGCCGTTGCCCAATGGTAATTTCTCCGTTGTGCTGGCCAGCCTGCAGGGAAACTATTCCTTCAATCGCTTCTTGACGTTCACCAGCCTCATTCAGATGGATACTTCCAACACACAGGCAGTCAGCGCCAATGTCCGCTTACGATACAACTACCGCCCTGACAGCGACCTGTACATCATCTACAACGTTGGCACGCAATTCGCCAGCATCGCCCCGGCGAATCCACCACAGATCCGCGAGACCCGCTTCGCCGTGAAATGGACCTATTCCTTCGCTCCATAGTAAGCGGAAAGCGATATCGCTGGGCGTGCCGTTCCTTTAGCAAGTCCCCCTCTCTTTGACTGGCCGGGAGCCACAATTCTTCAAGCGCCATTCTTTGTCCGCACGCTTGGAGAAACGCGGAGCGGCAGCGAATGGAATGAAATATCCTAGGTTACAGGTGAGAACAATCGCGCAAGCCGAAACGAAGGCCATTGCACCCTAGCAGCACCCGGGTTGGGCAACTGCCAAGCTGTAAGTCATTAAGAAGAAATGGCGGGGACGACGAGACTCGAACTCGCGACCTCTGCCGTGACAGTGCGGTAACAATAAGTATTTTCAACAACTTACAAGGCTACATGGGACTGCCAAGTACTTGGAAATACGCGTAAGTCGATCGAATCTCGGGTTGGAGTTCGGGTTGAAATTCCTGGAGACGTATTCAATTTCGAACATCATTTTGCCCGCTGCTTATCTGCAATCAAAGCATGGCCGGAGCTACGCACTCTAACCGCCCAGTGCTGGGAAAAGTTTTTGGGCGTTGCGGTATTGGAACCCGTTATTTGGAGTGTGTAGCTGCGCCACTGTATCGACCGCACCCTTATCAGAGCAGCACGATTTGGTTTTACAACAACTTAGAAGGCCGCGGGGACTGCCAAAATACGCGGAAGTCGTACAAGGCATCGTATGTTGTGGGTTGGAGAAGGTCTAAGAATTCTGTGGCGATCCACACTTTCATTTCCTGGAAACTCGTTCATCCCTAAGGATCATTCTGAAAGTGCGGTTTGGAAAACCGGCGCCTACGCACCAAATGCCTTGATCATTGTAACTTCCTAGAATCCGACCCCTGGCCTGGAATGAAATCCGGTTAGCACGTAACACAGGAGCAACAGATCACTGCCCACAAGCCGACTTGAAGTTACTAATCCCCCGAAAACTGGCTCCGATCGCTTCCGGATCACCGACGACCCAGTAGCAAAAGATGGCGTGTTTCCAATTTGCAAGCGGATTCGGACGAGCACTGGTCGCGAGCTCAGAGGAATCACATCATAAGTGCACCATTGGGCGTTGCCAGGGACAGCAAAGCCTTCTTTCTGTCTCCTCATTTGTCCGCAGACACTCAAGCCTCTTTTGCTTTTGCCGATGTGGTAAATGCCGCCGCATTCTTTCGGACGAACTCTTGCACACTCAGCGGCCGTTGCCCGGTCAGCGTGAGCACGTCGTCCGACAGCCGGTCGAAACGCCCCGCGCGATGCAGATCGCCCATCGCCGCCAGGTGGTTCACGACGTGAACTGGCCAGCCCCGCTTGAGTAGCTGGTCCCGCCACGGCTCGCCGGGAATGTCCTGAAAGGTGATTCTGCGGCCCAGCGCCTTCGAATACTCCTGTGCAAAGAAATGCATGTTCTCGGACTGCGGACCGGTCAGGTGATAGATCTTGCCGATGTGCGGCTGCGGATTGGCGAGCAGCGTGGCGATCACCCGCGCAACGTCTTCCGCTGCCACGGGCGAAGTCTTGCCCTCCCCGAAAGGTAGCCTGATCTGATCGGATTCCCTGACTGAATCCGGAGTCAAAGTCAGGAAGAAGCCTTCGAGAAACACTGTTGGCCGCACGTGCACAACCGGCAGACCGGACCAATTCAGCGCCTGCTCGGCGAGCCAGTGCAGCTTGTGCTGCGGGCTCGAAGTAGTCTCGGTAATGCTCATCTGAGAGACCGTCATCTGCGACATATTGATGAATGCCTTCACGCCGTGATGCTTCGCCACCGCCGCCGCATTGACGGTCGCGGCTAGGTAGGCATCCGAAATCGACATGCTGAAGTACATCGTC
>Ga0210402_10002851_pt1 | contig 16550 bp, 11 predicted proteins | sample IncBWC7MmetaG_FD_161055 | JGI IMG/M metagenome (GOLD analysis project Ga0210402, IMG submission 161055) | Forest soil microbial communities from Barre Woods Harvard Forest LTER site, Petersham, Massachusetts, United States - Inc-BW-C-7-M | ecosystem: Environmental > Terrestrial > Soil >... | reverse complement strand
GATGTCGGCTACGTTCGTGCGAATGATCATCCCCTGTTCGGTGATCAACAGCACCTGATCGTCCTCGAAGACGTAGGAGATACCGGCCACCTTGCCGTTCTTGTCGGTGGTCTTGATGTTCGTGACACCGATGCCACCGCGCGACTGCAGGCGATAGGCGGAGACCGGCGTGCGCTTGCCGAAGCCTTTTTCCGTGATCGTCAGCACCTGGCCGCGTTCGTCGGAAACGATGATCTCGGCGTCGTCGCCTTCCGGCTCGCTTTCGACGATCTCCGGCTCTTCGCCATCGGCCAGCGGCTCCGGAGCAGCCTCGCCGGAAGCGGGGAGAACATCCATCTCCACGACGTAGTCACCTTCGCGGAGAGAGATGCCTTTGACCCCTGCTGCGCCGCGGCCCATCGGACGAACGCCGTTTTCGTTGAAGCGAATCGCCATGCCGTCGTGCGTCCCGATGAAAATCTCGTCGCCGCCTTGTGACAGCCGTACGGCGTAGAGGTCATCGCCCTCGTTGATGTCGATGGCGATGATGCCGTTGGCGCGGACGTTCGAGAACGCCGTCAGCTCGGTTTTCTTGATCTTGCCGGCGCGCGTGACCATGACGACGTACTTGGCGTCATTGAAGTCGCGAACGGTCAGCAGGGCACGCACGCTCTCGCCCTGTTCGACGGTCAACAGGTTCACGATTGCCTTGCCGCGCGCGTTGGAGGCAACCTCGGGGATCTGATGCACCTTGATCCAGTAGAGACGTCCGCGATCGGTGAAGACCAGGACATACGAGTGTGCGCTGGCTACAAAGAGATGCTCGACGATGTCTTCTTCCTTCGTCTGCATGCCGATGCGGCCTTTGCCGCCGCGGCGCTGCGCGCGATAGAGCGACAGCGGCGAGCGCTTGATGTAACCGCCGCGCGACACGGTGATGACCATGTCTTCGTCGGCGATCATGTCTTCGATGGTGATGTCGCTGGCCTGCGGCACGATCTCGGTACGGCGCTCATCGCCATAGGCTTCTTTGATGTCGCGCAGCTCGGCGCCGATGATGCCGAGAACCAGAGTCTCGGAGCCGAGGATCTCGCGCAGACGGCTGATCGTGGCCTGCACCTCTTCGTACTCGGCGATGATCTTCTCGCGCTCCAGGCCGGTCAGGCGCTGCAACCGCATGTCGAGAATGGCCTGCGCCTGCACGTCGCTGAACTGCCAGCGTTCGATCAGGCCGCTCTTCGCCTCCGGCGGCGTCCGGCTGCTGCGGATGAACGCGATCAACGCGTCGAGGATGTCGAGCGCTTTGACGAGACCTTCGAGGATATGAGCGCGCTCCTCGGCCTTGCGCAGATCGAAGCGCGTCCTGCGGACGACGATCTCTTTCCGGTGCTCGACGAAGTGATGGAGCAGCGTCGGGAGGTCCATCACCTCCGGCCGGTTGTTGACGATGGCCAGGAAGATGATGCCGAACGTCGTCTGCATCTGCGTGTTGCGGTAGAGGTTGTTGAGCACGACCTCGGCGATGGCATCGCGCTTCAACTCAATCACGATGCGCATCCCTTCGCGGTCGGATTCGTCGCGCAGATCTGAGATTCCTTCGATCCTCTTGTCGTGAACCAGCTCAGCGATCTTCTCGAGCAGCCGCTTCTTGTTCGTCATGTACGGAATCTCCGTCACGACGATCTGCTCGCGGTCACCCTTTTTCATCGCCTCGATGGCGGCGCGGGCGCGCACCTGGATGATGCCGCGGCCGGTGTTGTATGCCTCGTAGATCCCTTCGATGCCGAAGATGAAACCGGCGGTCGGAAAATCGGGCCCCGGCATCACGCTCATCAGCTCCTTGACGGTCGCGTGCGGGTTCTCGATCACCATCAGACAGGCGTCGATCACCTCGCCAAGGTTGTGTGGCGGGATGTTCGTGGCCATGCCGACGGCGATGCCTGACGAGCCGTTGACGAGAAGGTTCGGGTACTTGGCCGGCAACACCGACGGCTCGCTCTCCGTGCCGTCGTAGTTCGGGATGAAGTCGACCGTCTCCTTGTCGATGTCATCCCGCATCAGCTCTTCGGCAAGGCGCGTGAGCCGGACCTCGGTGTAACGCATGGCCGCCGGATTGTCGCCGTCGACGGAGCCGAAGTTTCCCTGGCCATCGACCAATCGGTAGCGCATCGAAAAGTCCTGCGCCATGCGGACGACGGAGTCATAGATCGCGGAGTCGCCGTGCGGGTGATACTTACCCATCACGTCGCCGACGATGCGTGCCGATTTCTTGTACGCCTTGCCGGCCGTATTTCCCTGTTCGTACATCCCGTAGAGGATGCGGCGGTGCACCGGCTTGAGGCCGTCGCGGACGTCGGGCAGCGCGCGGCCGATGATGACCGACATCGCGTAGTCGAGATACGACTTGCGCATCTCGTCTTCGATGTTGACGGGGAAGCGCTGCTCGTTGTGAGTTGTGTAGTCGAAGTCGTCGCTCATTTTAGATATCGAGGTTCTTCACTTCCAGCGCGTTGTCCTGAATGAACACGCGCCGCGGCTCGACCTGATCGCCCATGAGCACCGTGAAGAGCTCCTCGGCGCCGACGCCGTCTTCAATTTTGACCTGCAACAGACGCCGCTTTTGGGGATCCATCGTCGTTTCCCAGAGCTGCTCGGGATTCATCTCTCCGAGACCTTTGTAGCGGCTGATAGCCAGGCCTTTCTTGGCCAGGTCGTAGATGCGCTCGATCAGATCGTCGATGGTGATGACGACATCCGAGGCGTCGTTGTGTTTCAGGGTGTACGGCGGCAACCCGAAGGCGGAGAGCTGTTCGAACGACTTCGCCATCTGACGGTACTCGTAGGTCGAAAGCAGCTCGCTGTTGATGATGACCTTCTTGCCGGTGCCGTTGCCGCCGACGGAGAACTGGATCGTCGGCGTCTCGGTCTCCTCGTCGGTCATCAGGCGCACGTGCTCGAAGCCGTGAGCCGTGAGCGCCTTCGCTAGCGACGTGAGCTTGTCGGAATCGCCCATGGCGCTGCGGTCGAGGAAGCCCTCAGCGAACAACACGTCGAGAGCCTCACGAGGTACACCGCGCGACTGCAGCTTGCGGGCGTGACTCTGGTACTCCTCCATCCGCTGCATCATGTTCACCAGCGCATCGCCCTTGAGCGATAGGCCGGCTTGGGGAGTGATTTCCACGCTCTCTGAAACGCGCGTGAGAAGGAAGCGCGAAAGCTCGCCTTCGTCCTTGATGTACGAATCCTTTTTCCCCTGCGAGACCTTGAACAACGGCGGCTGGGCGATGAAGAGAAATCCGCGGTCGATGATCTCGCGCATGTAGCGGAAGAAGAACGTCAGGATCAGCGTACGGATATGCGAGCCGTCGACGTCGGCGTCCGTCATGATGATGATCTTGTGATAGCGGAGCTTGGCGATATCGAAATCGCCGGCGCCGATGCCAGTACCGAGGGCCGTGATCATCAGCCGGATTTCCTCGGAGGAAAGCATTTTGTCGAGACGCGCCCGCTCGACGTTGAGGATCTTGCCTTTGAGCGGCAGGATAGCCTGGAAGCGGCGATCGCGCCCCTGTTTGGCCGAGCCGCCCGCGGAATCACCCTCGACGAAATAGATCTCGCAGAAGCGGGGATCGCGCTCCTGGCAGTCGGCCAGCTTGCCCGGCAGCGAAGCTGAGTCGAGCGCGCCCTTGCGGCGGGTGAGGTCGCGCGCTTTGCGTGCGGCTTCGCGAGCCCGGGCAGCTTCGATGACCTTCTCGACGATGCGGCGGACTTCCTTCGGATTCTCTTCGAGAAACTCGCCGAGGCGCTCGCCAACAACCTGCTCGACCCACGTCTTCACGTGCGACGAGACGAGCTTGTCCTTCGTCTGCGAGGAGAATTTCGGGTCGCGGATCTTGACGGAAATCACACAGCTCAGGCCCTCGCGGATGTCGTCGCCTTCCAGGCTGAGCTTCAGCTTCTGGAGGATGCCCGAGGCCTCGATGTACTTGTTCATCGTCCGCGTCAGCGCGGCCTTGAAGCCGACGAGGTGCGTGCCGCCGTCGAGGTTCTTGATCGTATTCGTAAAGCAGTAGAGGTTCTCGGTGTACCCCTCGTTCCACTGCAGCGCGATCTCCACGGCCTCGCCGTCTTTTTCGTCACGGATGAAGATCGGATCGTCGTGCAGCGGAACCTTGTTCTTGTTCAGATCCTTGACGAACGAGACGATGCCGCCCTGATAGCAGAACTCGTGCTTTTTCTCCGTGCGGTCATCGGCGATTGCGATGAAAACGCCGGAGTTGAGGAACGCCAGCTCGCGAAGACGCTGCGAAAGCGTTTCAAAGTTCATCTCCTTCACGGAGAAAATTGCTGAATCGGCCTTGAACGTCACGCGCGTTCCGCGCTGCGCCGTTTTCTCGCCGCGGGCGATTGGCTTGGTGGGCACGCCGCCCTCGTAACGCTGGCGCCAGATGTAGTCGTCGCGATGAATCTCCAGCTCCAGCCACTCGGAAAGAAAGTTCACCACCGAGACACCGACGCCATGCAGACCGCCGGAGACTTTGTACGAGTTGTTGTCGAACTTACCGCCGGCGTGCAGCTCGGTCATGATGACCTCGGCCGCGGAGCGGTTCTCTTCCTTGTGCAGATCGACCGGGATGCCGCGGCCGTTGTCTTCGACCGTCACCGAGTTGTCGGTGTGGATGGTGACCAGGACCTTGTTCGCGTAGCCGGCCAGCGCTTCGTCGATGGCGTTGTCGACGACTTCGTAGACCATGTGGTGAAGACCGGTGATGTCATCCGTGTCGCCGATGTACATGCCGGGGCGCTTGCGGACGGCGTCGAGCCCCTTGAGAACTTTGATGTCTTCCGCGGTGTAATCGCCCGCGATCGAGGGGGTTTGCGGGGTGATTTCGGACGATTCGAATTCGCTATCGTCAGTGGTGTAGTCGTCTGCCATTCAATTGCTTTCCAGCGTTGGGTTGTGCGGTAGGTTGGCGCGTCTCCCGACGAGCCATTTCGCGAGGTACACGCCGCGTCTGAGAACGCTGAATTGTACCGCGAATATTGCGTTCCACGGAACGTTTCACGGCAAATCAAAGATCGATATAACTCGCCCATTTTCAATGAGTAAGCGGCGATGCGGTCCCGCTTCCAGCGTCCGCAGGAACCGTTCCTTTGCAGAGGTTGCAAAAACCTGCGTCCGGGACGGCAGTTTGAGCAGCAGTTGTTCGAGAATTTCGAGGTCGAGCTCGGCATCGATGTCGTCGAGAAGAAACAATGCCGGCTCGTCAAAACGACGCCGGAAAAGAGTCAGTTTGGCGAATTTCAGGAAGAGGACGACCATCTTCTGCTCCCCTCCCGACAACACCTCGGCGGCAGGCCTTCCGTCCACCGAAAACTCGAGCAGGTCGCGCTGCGGGCCGACAAGGGACATCCGCGCCCGCAACTCCTCACGCCGTATGCGTGGAAGAGCGTCCACGCTGCTGGGCCGGTAACCGATCGCGAGATTATTGATGTGGTATCCGTGCTCCGCAACGATCTCCGCGAACGCTCCCAGGAGCGCCTCGGTGTATGTGGTCCGCCCTTCCTGGATAGGAGCAGCGGCCGCGGCGAGCTCCGCATCCCACGCGTTGAGCGATGACGTGTCACCGCCCGCCAGGAGCGCGTTGCGCTGCCGCAGAGCACGTCCGTAGCGGCTGACCGCCTCGAGATAGGCGGGGTCGATACTGGCGATACCGCGATCGAGAAAACGCCGACGTTCTTCCGGCGCACCGCGAAGAATATCGAGCCGCGCGGACGAATAGGCAAAGACGCTCATCGTGTTGACGTACCCAGGCAGCGCCACACGCTCGCCGTTGATCAGCAGCACACGACGCCTCACTTCGCCGGTCTCCAACCCGACCGAGAGCGTCTTGTCGACGCCGAAGCGATGCAACAGACCGGAGACGAAGACACTCGGCGATCCGAATTGAAAAACACTGGCGACGCGCGCCGTGCGGAACGACTTCGTCGTCGCCAGGAAGTAGATCGCTTCGAGAAGGTTGGTCTTCCCCTGACCGTTTCGCCCGACGACGATGTTGACGTGATCGTGAAACGCGACTTCGTCGGAACTCAGGTTGCGGAAGTGTTGGCTTGTGAGGCTTCGGAGAATCACGGGAGGTCTATTCAGACGCCACTGTTGGCCGAGCCTTGGGCAATCAACGCTGCCGGCCGTGCCGGCTCACGCCGTCAAACGCATCGGCATGACCACGTATAGGTATTCGTACGCCAGGTCGGCGTCGTTCGACGACGGTCGGCCGATGCATTGGCTGTTCTCGTCCTTCAGATCGAGGGATACCTGCTGCGTGTCGACGGCGCTCAGAAAATCGGTGACGTATGCGGCGTTGAGGCCGACGAAGAAGGGATTGCCGGCGTAGTCGATGGGGACCGTTTCACGGGCGTCGCCAAGCTCCGGGTTCGTTGACGAGACAGTCAGCTTCCCCGGCGCGAAATCGAACCGGACCGCGCGCGTCCTTTCGTTCGCAACGAGCGAGATTCGGCGAATCGTCGCAAGCAGACGTTCGCGATCGACGAGTACCTTACGATCGTTGTCGCGGGCGATGACTTCCATGTAGTTTGGGAAGTTGACGTCGATCATCCGCGCAAGAAGACGCCGCTCGGCGGCCTCGAAGAAGAGATGGTTCTCCGATACGCCGAAACGCACCGTGCCGTCTTCGCCAGGCTCGAGACGCATGATCTCTTCCATCGCCTTGCGGGGCACAAGAATCGTCAGTTCGTTGACTTTGCCCTTGCCGTTGCTGCCCTGCGGGAAGTTGATCAGCGCCATGCGATGACCATCGGTGGCAACCATCTCCATCTTTGTCGGCAGTACCTTGAGAAGGGCGCCGTTGAGCTGGAAACGTGTCTCCTCGTGCGTGATGGCAAACTTGACTTTGGACACCATCGTCTTCAGCTCATCGAGCGGGATGTCGTATGCGTCGGTGACGTTGACCGTCGGCAGCGTCGGATAGTCCTCGGCCGGCAATCCAAGCAGACGGAACTTGGCTGTTCCGGAATCGATGAGGAGCGAGTTGTTCTCCTGCAGCGTGATGTGGACGTCTTCGTCAGGAAGTGACCGGACGATGTCGAAGAGACGCTTCGCCTCGATCGTGACGCCCCCCGATGTTGTGATGCGGGCTGCGCAGGAGCTGAGAATGGTTACATCGAGATCGGTCGCAGCCATCTGCAGCCGGCCGTCTTCGGCGCGGAGCAGCACGTTCGACAGGATCGGAATCGTCGAGCGCTTTTCGACGACTCCCTGGCAGAGTTGCAGCTCTTTCTGAAGATCAGCTTTTGCAACGGTCAGCTCCATGTCTCTTCCTTCAGAACAAAGTCTTTATTCTTAGTGGTAGTGGCAGTAGATGCGTGCGGAAAAACTCGGCATCACGCTGCAAAGGTTTCGAAAGTATAGCAGTTCCTTCCAAGGTGAAACTGCGGGTTTCGGTGCGGAAAATCGATGGAGATTTTTCACGATTTCCGCAGTCGGACGGCGGTTCCGAAACGAGAGCACTTTTGTCCGCAGGATTTCGACGGATCTTTCCGCAGAGGCTGTGGAAAGCGGTCTCACGGTTTCGTAGGCACTCCAACCCCGAGACCGCGTAACCTCGCTACCTCGCAACCGCGTCTCATCGGAACTGCTTCATCAGCCCTTCGAGCACACGCGCGAACTGAGGGTCGTTCTGCATCTTCTCGTCGATCTTTTCGACCGAGTACATCACCGTGGAGTGATGCTTGTTGTTGAAGATGCGGCCGATCTCAGGGTACGAGAGATCCGTCAGATGCTTGCACATGTACATCGCCACCTGGCGTGGGAAGGCGATGGTCTGGGCGTTCGATTTGGATTTGAGATTGGTCACCGTGGTGCCGTAGTGCGCGGCGACGACGCGAACGATCTCCGGCGGCGTGATCGGTTTGTTGTCTTTCGAAAGCAGTTCCTTGAGCGCTTCCTTCGTCAGCTCGAGTGAGATCTCCTGCCTGCCGGCCATCGACGCGTAGACCACGACGCGGTTGAGCAGACCTTCGAGCTCGCGGATGTTCGTGCGCACCCGCTCGGCAATGAAGAGAGCGGCGTCGTTCGGCAGATCGATCTTTTTCTCCTCGGCCTTCCGGCGGAGGATGGCCACCTTCGTCTCGAGGTCAGGTGGCTGGATGTCGGCGATCAACCCCCACTCGAAGCGGGAGCGAAGGCGATCTTCGAGCGTCGGGATCTCTTTTGGAGGCGCGTCGGAAGTGAAGACGATTTGCTTCTGCGCTTCATACAGCGCGTTGAAGGTGTGGAAGAACTCCTCCTGCGTTCGCTCCTTGCCAGCCATGAACTGAATGTCGTCGAGGAGGAGGGAGTCGACCTTGCGATAGCGGTCGCGGAAGAGCTGCATCCGGTCGTAACGGATCGAGGTGATGAGCTCGTTGATGAAGGCGTCGGCCGACATATAGACGACCTTTGCGCCGGGCTTGTTGTCCCGGAGCTGCTGTCCGATTGCCTGGATCAGATGCGTCTTGCCGAGCCCCGCCCCACCGTAGATGAATAGCGGATTGAACGAGCCGGCGGGGTTTTCCGCGATCGATTTTGATGCGGCGAATGCCAGCTCGTTCGACTTGCCGACGACGAAGGTCTCGAAACGGTATCCTGGGTTGAAGATCGAGGTGGGCAGATCGACGGACGGCGGTGGCCCTGAGGGGAGGATAATATCGCCGCCGGTCTCGGTATCGGCGACGAGGTGAAGGTTGAGATGATCGGTCGAAAGCTCGTCGAGGATGGCGCGGATCTGCTGCGCGTAGTTCTGACGGATCTCGCTGACGAAACGCTGCGACGGCACACTGACATCGATCGTGTCGCCCTTCTGGGCGAGGAAACGGGTAGGTGCAAACCACGTTTCATACTGAGCAGTATCAATGGTTTGCTCGAGCCGATCGAGGACTTGCTTCCATAGGTTCATCGTCGCAGATTCACTGCCGGGCGGGGTCTATCCTTTTGAAAATCAACAGCTTTTCCACAGCTGCGGAAAATCCCGGCCTGAAAAAGGGGAGGCGAATATAGCACACGGTTGGACGGCTGGCCGTGGTCACGAGGTCTCGCGGTTACGTGGTCTCGTGGTGTTTGGGTTGCAAGGTTGCAAGGTTGCTGAGTTGCTGAGTTGCTGGGTTGCAAGGTTGCTCAGTTGCAAGGTTGCTTGGTTGCGAGGCGAAGGGCTACGGGTTGATGGTTCAGGCTCAGCAATTCAAGCAACCCCAGCAACCCAGCAACCTTGCAACCCAGCAACCCAGCAACCCAGCAACCCGCGAGACCGCGAGACCGCGAGACCGCGCAACCCCGAGACCCCGAGACCCCGGAATAGCCCACTACCACCCCACGTTCCGCCCGGTCGCTGGCTGGTTTGACGACCCTCCGACCCGCCGCTATACTCCCCGCTTTCTTTTCAGAAGGTTAAGGAAAACATGAAGCGTACATTTCAGCCGAACAACCGCCGCCGCAAGCGCACGCACGGTTTTCTGGTCCGGATGCGGACCAAAGACGGGCAGGCGGTGCTTTCGCGCCGCCGCCGTAAGGGCCGCAAGCGCCTGGCGGTCTAGTCCTTTGTCAGCCGATGCCGGCGGACTTTCCGCCAGCTCCGAGGCTCTGCCGAAAGAGAAACGATTGGCAAAACGTCGCGAGTTCCTTCGCGTCTATGAGGCCGGCCGCAAACTCTTTTCCCGCTACAGCGTTCTCTTTTTTGCCGCCAACGGCTTGCCGTACTCGCGGGTTGGGATCACCGCGACCAAGAAAAGCGGCAAAGCCAACGTGCGCAACCGGCTCAAACGGTGGACTCGGGAGATCTATCGCCACCAGCGAGAACCGCTCGGCCTCGACACTCGTGGCATCGACGTCGTCGTGAACATCAAACCGAACGCCGCCCAGGCGGCATGGCCCGACTATAGTCTCGACCTGCAACGCGCCTTGAAGCGCGTCGTATCAGAGAGCGCCAGTTCCCGATGAGTCATGCGATCGATCGCTCTCGCGCCGCTCCGTTTTTACAAGCGATTTCTCTCGCCACTGCTGCCGCCGATGTGCCGGTTCGATCCCACCTGCTCGATTTACATGATGCAGGCGATCGAAAAGCACGGCACACTGCGCGGAATCTGGCTCGGCGTGCGCCGGCTCGCACGATGCCACCCGTTCAATCCTGGAGGTTGGGACCCGGTCCCTTGAGATGGAAAAACGAATCTTTGTCGCAGTACTGATCTCGATCGGGTTCCTCTGGCTTTGGGCGGCGGTCGCTCCGAAGCTCTTTCCCGACCTGATGAAAAAGCCGGTGCCGGAGAAGGCCGCGGTGACGGCGACCACCGAGACCACGGCTTCCGTTCCGGCAGCCCCTCCAACATCGACCACGTCGACGACGACGGAGACAACGACGACGGCGGTCGAGCTGCCTGCCTCCGTCCCGGCGGTTGCGCCGATCGCGGCATCCGCGCAAACGATCACGAAGGTCATCACCGACGACTTCGCCGCGAAGTTCTCGAACCGCGGGGCGGAGTTGGTTTCGTTTCAACTCACGAATTACAAGGCCAAGCCGAGCTCGAAAACGGATCAGAGCAAAGTCGAATTGGTGAAAGACCGCGAGCCGAACCGAACCGACTTCCCCTTCGCCATCGAAGCCACCGACGCGAAATTCACGCGTGCTGCGAATAGCGCGCTCTACACCGTCCGTGAATTCGATGAGAAGGGATCGCACGTCATCGAATACCGCTGGTCCGATGGGGTCCGCGCCGTCACGAAGACCTTTCGGTTCAACGGCGAGTACCTCTTCAACTTCGCGGTTTCCGTAACACCGCCCATCGGCTACCGCGTCGCCATCGGTCCGGGAATCCGGACGCTCGGACCTGACGAGAAGGACAACCAGTTCATCATCACCGGAAATGGCGTCGTGCAGCGCGATGACAGCCTGACCGTCATTCGCCGCGAGAAGGCCGGCACGCTGAGCATCTTCCCTTCGGTCCAGTACGTCGGTGTCGAGGACAATTACTTCCTCACCGTGCTGCGCCCGGAGAAGTCGTCCGGAGCGATCATCAGGGCGATTGACGTCCCTGCCGGCGGCAACAGTGAAAAACGCCGGGAGGTGTACGCCGCCGTCAATGCCGCACCGGACGGCGTGGTGTCCGGCGCCGCCTATTTCGGACCGAAAGAGGCCAAGGTCGTCGACCGATACGGTTTCGAGAAAACGCTGCAGCTAGGCTACTTCGGCATCATCGCCCGTTTCTTCCTGGCGGCACTTCTCTGGTTGAACCGCTTCACGAAGAACTACGGTTTCGCCATCATCCTCCTGACCATCATCATCAAGGTCGTGCTCTATCCGCTGCAGCACAAGTGGATCGTCTCGATGAAGAAGATGCAGAAGCTTCAGCCGAAAATGGAGTCGATCAAGGCACGTTACAAGAAGGCCAAGACCGATCCCGAGCAGCGGCAGAAGATGAACGCCGAGATGATGAAGCTGTATCAGGTGGAGGGAATCAATCCAGCAGGCGGCTGTCTCCCGTTCGTGCTGCAGATCCCGATCCTCTGGGGCTTCTACGGTCTGCTCACGCACGCCATCGAGCTCCGCGGCGCACCGTTCATGCTGTGGATCCACGATCTGTCGATGAAGGACCCGTACTACATCACGCCGGCGCTGATGACGATTACGATGTTCATCCAGCAGGCCATCACGCCGTCGACGGCGGATCCGGCCCAGAAGCGGATGTTCCTGATCATGCCGTTGGTGATGGGATGGATTTTCAAGGAGTTCCCGACCGGCGTCGTGCTTTACTGGCTGATGCAGAACCTCCTGACGATCGCGCAGCAGGTCATCATGAACAAATTTTGGAAGGATCACCCGTCGGACCCGACGCCGGCGTGATCGTGCGGAACAAACCATGGCGCAACGATTCGAAGGCAAGAATCTCGACGAAGCATTGACGATGGCGTCGGAAGCGTTCGGCGTCGAGCGCGTTCAATTGACGTATCACGTCGTCCTCGAAAAACGAGGCTTTCTCGGCGGCTTCAAACGCATCGTCGTCGAAGCCGAGGTCAATGAGGCCGCGGTGGCACAACCGGCGCCGCCGGCGGCGGCGTCCATCCCGGGAAGAGCGGCGCGGAACGCCGGCGGTGGGGGGCGTGGACGCGGAGGCCGTGACCGCGGACGCGGACGTGGAGATGGCCGCGATCGTGGTGGCCGTTCGGCCGGCGGCAATCGCGCCCGCGAACCGCGGCGGGAACACGAGGACGACTTTCAGACCGGCGACTTCGAGCGCTTCGCCGGCGAGATCCCGGAACAGGGGACGGAGTCCGAGCAGGCTGGCGTCGTGCGCGCCTGGTATGCGCAGGTGATCGAGCTGGCAAGGCTGCAACTCGAGATCCGTACCGAGGAGAACGAGACGCAGATCATCGTGCGCCTGTTCGGAGGCGATGCCCGGCTTCTGACCGAGCAGCACGGCGAGCTTCTCGACGCCATTCAGGTTCTCGGCAACAAAGCTCTCGTCGGCCGCAAGGTCGAGAAGGAAATCGAGCTGAATTGCGAGGCATTCAAGGAGCGGCGCGCCGAGCAGCTCGCCGAGAAGGCCCGCGAGCTGGCCGACCGCGTCCGCGACTCCGGCCGCGAGCAGCTCCTGCCGGCCATGACCCCGATCGAGCGCCGCCTCGTTCACCTCGCGTTGCAGGAAGACGCGGATGTGACCACGGAGTCGCGCGGCGACGGCTTCTACAAACGGGTGGCCATCGTCATGCGAGGCGACGCCGCGGAGTAGCGGTGTGTGGTTACTGAGTTGCTTGGTTGCTGAGTTGCTCGGTAGCTATTTTCGTGCTGTAACCCAGCAACTCAGCAACCCAGCAACCCAGTAACTCAGCAACCCACCGTGGCAACCGGGCAATCAGAACTCGACACCATCGTCGCTCCCGCCACCCCCCTCGGCAGGGGCGCGCTCGCCATCGTCCGTATCGATGGACCTCGAAGCGCCCCGATTCTGAGAACGCTCGGAGGCATCGCCCCAGACGCGCGCATGGCCACGCGCGCCCAATTGATGCATAACGGCGTCGTGCTCGATGAATGTATTGCCATCCGCTACGCATCGCCACACTCATTCACCGGCAACGATCTCGTCGAGCTCACGCTGCATGGCAGTCCGCTCCTGGTTGAGCGCGTCATCGCGGCGGTGGTGGAGTTGGGAGCGCGGATGGCCGGCCCGGGCGAGTTTACGGAGCGGGCCGTGCTGAACGGAAAGCTCGACCTGGTTCAGGCCGAATCGATCGCCGATCTGATCCATTCTCGCACGGCGCTGCAGGCCAAACTGTCACTCGGAAATCTGCAGGGAGAATTGAGTCGCCGCGCCATGGCGATACGTGAATCGCTGCTTCACGTGGTCTCGCGCCTCGAGGCCGCACTCGACTTCTCGGAAGACGGTTATGAGTTCATCACCCGCGCCGACGCACGTCTGCGGATCGAAGGGGCGATCGCCGATACCAACGCGCTCGCGGAATCGTATCGCCGGGGGAAGGCCACTATCTCCGGCCTTTCGGCAGTGATCCTCGGACGTCCAAACGCCGGCAAGTCGACGCTGCTCAACCGGCTTGTCGGTAGCGACCGGGCCATCGTCACGCCGATTCCGGGGACGACGCGGGACATCGTGCGCGAGACGATCGAGATCGGCGGACTGCCGGTGACGATCGCGGATACCGCCGGGCTTCGACGCAGCGGGGATGTCGTGGAGGAGATCGGTGTCGCGCGCGCGCGCGACGCAGCCGGAAGCGCGGACATGATCCTCTACCTCGTCGATGCGACTGTGGGGTTAACCGATGATGACGAGCACGCCGCTTTTCAGGATGCGCTTATTATTTACACTAAGATCGACCTCGCGCCGGCACCTGTTGGTGAGCTTGGTATCAGCGTAACGGCCGAGCGCGGCATCGATGAGCTGCTGAGCAGGCTCGACAGTCTGGTGCGCGAGGAGTTTGCTGCGCCAGAAGGCAGTCTGGTCAACGAGCGGCAGCGTCAATCCGTGCTTGGATGCAGGGAAGCGCTCACGACGGCACTCGGCGCGCTCGATGCCGGACTCGAGGAACAGATCGTCCTGGTCGATCTTCATCGAGCCTCGACAGCCATTGGCCTGCTTACCGGTGCCATTACGCGCGACGAAGTGTTCTCGGAGATCTTCTCGAAGTTCTGCATCGGGAAGTGAGCGCTCTGGCGCCACTGTTCCACGTGAAACATGTTCGATGTAATCGTCATCGGTGGGGGCCACGCTGGCGCGGAGGCGGCTCGCGTCTGCGCACGCGGTGGGGTTCGCGTGGCACTGGTGACGATGCTGCGGGACGCGATCGGACGTATGTCCTGCAACCCAGCCATCGGCGGACTCGCCAAAGGAAACCTGGTCAAGGAAATCGACGCCCTGGGTGGCTTGATGGGGGAGGCGACCGACCGCGCCGGCATCCAGTTCAAGCTGCTGAACCGCTCCAAGGGGCCCGCCGTCCAGGGTCCCCGCGCCCAATGTGACCGCGATCTCTACGCCTCCGCAGTCCTGATGGTTCTCGAAGAAGAGCCGAATGTAACGATTGTCGAGGGGTCCGTCTCCTCGCTTCTGCGCGAAGGGGCGGCGGTTCGAGGAGTGGTGCTGAAAGAGGGCACGCGGCTTGGCGCCCGCGCTGTGATCGTCACCACTGGTACGTTTCTTCGCGCCTTGATGCACTCCGGTGAGCAGAAGACCGTCGGCGGCCGTTTCGGCGAGCCGGCCGCGGAAACGCTCTCGAACTCACTACGTGATCTCGGCTTGAAGCTCGGGCGGCTGAAGACAGGAACACCGCCGCGCGTCGACCGCACCTCCGTCGACTTCTCCAAGCTGGAGGAAGCACCCGGCGATGCGGATCCGCGGCCGTTCTCCATTCTTACCGACCGGCTCGCGCTGCCTCAGGTTCTCTGCCATCTCACGTACACGGGCGCCTTTGCCCATGAACTGATCCGCGCCAATCTGCATCGTGCGCCGATGTACTCCGGACAGATCCACGCCACCGGGCCGCGCTATTGCCCGTCGATCGAAGACAAGGTGGTCCGATTCGCGGAAAAGGGGCGCCATCAGGTTTTCGTCGAGCCGGAGGGCCTCGATCATCCCTGGCTTTACCTCAACGGCATCTCAACTTCATTGCCTCCTGACGTCCAGGACGGCGTAGTTCGCTCGCTTCCCGGTTTCGAAAACGCGGTCATCGCCCGCTATGGATATGCGGTCGAATACGATTTCAGCAATCCCGAGCAGCTCGATCCGACGTTGCAGGCTCGCGGCATCGACGGCCTTTTCCTTGCCGGTCAGATCAACGGCACCTCCGGTTACGAAGAGGCTGCCGCGCAGGGACTGCTGGCCGGGATCAACGCGCTCCAGACGATCCGCGGCGACGAGCCGGTCATTCTCCGGCGCGATCAGGCCTACGCCGCGGTAATGATCGACGACCTGGTCACACAAGGCACCGAAGAGCCGTACAGGATGTTCACCTCGCGCGCGGAGCACCGCCTCCTGCTCGGCTGCGACTCGGTTTACGAGCGCCTTTCGCCGATCGCCGCACGGCTCGGCATTCTCGATGACGAGAGGAAGCGGCGCGTCGATGCCCGCGTCACCCGCATGCAGCGGGCGAGGGACGTCGCCGAGTCGGCCAGCGTGACGCCGGACCGCGAGACCCTGATCTGGCTCGGCGCCGCGAACGTATCGCTCAACGAGAAAGCGACCATCGCCCGGCTGATGCAGCGCGCCGACTTCGATATCGAGCGCTTTACCGACGTCTGCGAGGCCGCCCTGCCCGATGTCGCCGGCGCCTTTCGAGCATTGAGCGGCGAGGAATCGGACGGCGTCGTCAGTCAACTTCGCTACGCCGGCTACATCGAACGTCAGCAGCGCGAAGCGTCACGGCAGTCGGATGAGGAAGGGTTGCGGATCCCGGCGGACATGTCGTACCGCCTTCCCGGGCTCTCCCGTGAGATGGTCGAGAAGCTGAGCTTCGTCCGTCCCGTCTCGCTGGGGCAGGCCAGCCGCATCCCTGGCGTGACGCCGGCAGCGATCTCAATCGTACGGATGCATCTCCGGCGCGGCGTCGCGCAGACGGCATGAACGCGCGGCTGGAGACGTACAAGCGAGAGCTCCTTCGCTGGAACGAGCGGATCAACCTCATCGGGCCCGAAGCGAAGGAGAACCTGGATGATCATGTTGCCGAGGCCATCACCGCGGCAGGCCTTCTCGCGCCGCGCGGCAACGTGCTCGACTTTGGGAGCGGGGGAGGACTGCCGGCCATTCCGATGGCCATCGTTTCGCCCGATGCCCGGTTTCACCTCGTCGAATCGGACCTGAGAAAGTGGGCTTTTCTGAAACACATCGTCCGCGCCTGCGAATTGAACGCGGTGGTTTACGGTGATAGATTGGCGCGCGCCGTGACCAGGTTCCCGCCCGACGTTCGCTTTTCTCTGGTTACATCGCGCGCCGTCGGAGCTCCCGAAGAATGGGTGCCGTCGCTGACGGCGTGGATGGAGCCGGGCGGGCGCATCGCACTCTTTCAAAGCTCGCCGGCAGTC
>Ga0210402_10002850_pt1 | contig 16554 bp, 27 predicted proteins | sample IncBWC7MmetaG_FD_161055 | JGI IMG/M metagenome (GOLD analysis project Ga0210402, IMG submission 161055) | Forest soil microbial communities from Barre Woods Harvard Forest LTER site, Petersham, Massachusetts, United States - Inc-BW-C-7-M | ecosystem: Environmental > Terrestrial > Soil >... | reverse complement strand
GGATTAATCTCAATTTCGTTCCGAAGGTCATAGCCGATACCGAATTCTAAGGGAATTTTAATCTTTAACCCGTTGGGAAATTCTATTTCTCTATCGAAGGACTCTTCAAGTAACTTGATGGCTTTGGTAATCTCCGAGATGGAATCTTCCACTTCAAGAACAACTGCGTCGTGGCCGTCCATGAGGACCCAACCAGGTCGAACCGTTTCACAGTGCAATATAGCCAATCCTGTGTTATCTCCGACAGTGGATTGGGGGATTTGGGCGTATGCTTCTTTAAAGATTTTAGAATTATCTGCGCCAGGTCGAAGGCCAAAGAAGTAACGGCTTCGTCCAAATGGGGTGACCAAGGTTCTTGAGTCTCGAAGCTGCTGTTCGACCCAGTATTGAAATGTAGCTCGTACCTGAGGCTCAAGTTCGTGGAACCTCCTTAACATAAGCTCACAATAATCTTTGGTAATACTAAAGCCTTCTTTAGCTAGAGTGACGGCCATTGTAGGGGCTTTCATTCCATAATTAGCGGCATGACGTGTCTTCTTGCCCATATACCGAAAGATAGTACCGCAGGTTTTAGTGCATTGTTCTGGAGGCTTATTAAATAATTGACTGGCTAGGCGTTTATGACGGTCAATTCCAGCTTTTAGCTCATCTAGTCCGAATGAACCGCCTCCATTATCTGCTATAATCGAAGATACTATCCAATCTTCCGCTTGGCTTTGGTCGCAGTGGACAAATATCTTTCCTGGCCTCGACACGATGCATTCATAGAATCGTTTACCGAGTTCAGTTTTGTTAGGGAGGTTTTGAGCGTTCGAGCCAATTTTATGTCCGGATTCGGCAGTGAAAGGTGTCTCTGTTGAAGAACGACGTCCAGTTTTTGTGCCTCCAACATGATAGATTGAGTATAATACTGAATCAACAAGAGTTGCCTCCGCATACGTACCTTTAATCTTATTGAGTTCTCGTACCGAGAGTATTTCTTTGAGGACTTGATTTCCCGTCTGCGCAAAGGCTTCATTTAGGGCTTCCTCTCCAGTAGATTCTTCTCCAGAGTCTCTATCTTTTTTAAGCTTAATATGTAAGCTTCCAGTGATAACTTTTCTGAGTTGCTGAACGCTAGAAAGATTAAGGGTTCCTTGAGGAGTTTTGACACCCTTTGGTTGTCTAGGTACCACTTTGAGTTTGACTTCTTTTTCGATTTTTTGACAACTTTCTTCCAGCTTGGCATCAAGATACTCCTTAAACTTCGTTAACTTCGTTTGGTCAACTAGAACCCCTCTTTGTTCAATGTTATAGAATGCGTGAGCAAGAGGGAGTTCATATTCATAATAAAACTCACGGAGTGACTTGAATAACGGGAATGACATTTATTCCTATTTCTCAATCATTCTGTGAGGAATCTCTAGTCTGAACTCTACGACCGTAAACATACTATCCAGCGTAGCTCCTGGATAAACTTCGTTTAGACTTTTTAACATATTCTCTACGTTATCCCATCCTTCATCCCAGAATATGGAGAAGGGAATCCTTCGGAGCGGGGCTACGTATTGTAGATTTACAATGGCATGATAACCTTCTACTTCGATACTTTTGGCGAAGCGTCGGGCGCCGAGCCGTAGGCTTATACGTTTGGTTCCTGCAAGGATACCTTGTTTGAAACGGCCATGGAATTCTAGTCTAGTTTCTAGGGGACAACTATTTCCGTTCATTGAATTCCTTTTCTTGGGCTAGGTAGATTTCATAAGTACAAGCGGCGTCTAAGGCGTTGTAGCGCATCAGTTTTTCTAGTCCTGATTTCGGGGACCAGCCTTTCCCTTCTTCTTTCCAGAACGGTTGGCGAGTGTACTGAAGACCAAGAAACTCAAGTCTATGGCGCAGACTAGGCCAAAGAACATGATGACGTAAAAGAGTATCATCCACGTTCGAAATATTAACGTTGAAACCAAGACACCGTAACCAATGGGCATCGAAGGATGTGAAGTTCTGGCCTATAATCCTTTTAGTTGAAAGAATTTTATTCATCAATCTCCACAATACGCATAGTGAAGTCAGTGGGTAATTCCATAAAGACATTGATACAGCCCTGGTCGGACTTGTAGCAAAAGAGATAGTATAAGGGACTTTCCGGCTTAGAAGTTCTATGTCTATGGAAATAGGATTTGGAGAATTTACACAACTCACTAGGAAACTCACAGCATCTTCGTAGGAGGGATTTACTATCAAGTCTCTCATAGGGAGCGTATTGATAGTCCCATTCTCGGTGAAATGAGAGTATTCTTCTAATGCTTTCTGGAGAATCAAAACGCATATCTCACGCTCCGCATAATTTCGTAGAACAAAGGCAGGATGCGCCATCGGAATTACGTAGTGCGGCCATTGGAGAAGAGGACTTATTAAGAGACTTCCTCTCCATGACATGAATCCTTCTTTGTCTTCTTGATTCTTTCCGCGTTTGAATCTAGGTTTAGTTTCAGGACAAAGAAGGTTAGTGACAGTCTTTCCACAAGCGAGAATAAAGGCCGGTTTATATAAGATAAGCTCTTCGATAAATTGCTTAATAAAATAATCGATAGGTATACCAAGTTCAGATATACGTTTAATATCATTATCTGGAGGCCGAGTTTTATATGCGTTAGAGAAATATATCTTATAATAAGGAAGTCCTGACTCCCTAATCATTTCATCTAGTAATTTACCAGAATAACCTATGAAAGGCTGTCCATATAAGTCTTCGTCTTTACCTGGAGCCTCCCCATAAATGGCTATTCCTCCGGAGGTGTTCCCCTTGACTCCGACGTAACGAAGTCCCTTCGATAAGAGTGCCTGACGTAGGATGGAATCGGCGGTTTGTCCCGATTGAGTTGTTGGATTTCTAGGGTTGACATTCGAGGTTTCCATATCATTAGGTAGGAGCATGTATTTAGGCATTCGTGCCGAATATAGCCATCTTTGAAGGACTCTTTCAGAGATTTGTTATTGCATTTTGGACATTTGTGTAGACGTATTTTAATCTCAATCATCCCTTTCCTCAACTTCCCAAGAGTACATTTCTACATTGAATGGGTCCCAGGTTTTTATAGTAAGAATCTTATCACCTTCCCTGTAGAAGATTCGTAATCTACCTGGTCTACCGTCGGTTATGGATAAACCATCAGGAACTATATCCCCTTCTAGCCTTATTTTTGCAGTTCCAGAATTAAGTATCATAGAACCCTCTCGTAGATACGACGAAGCCATTCCATTTGGGCATATGAAATATGCGTAGCATCTCCGAATCTGGTAAACTTGTCATCTAGTTCATTTATGAAAGTACCTTCACCTTCGGTGAGGGACTCGAATACTTCGGATAGTTCGTCTACTAAACGACGGGCTTCTTGAACTTCGGCGGATTTTATATGTTCCATTAGAGGTCGGCTCCTTGATAAATTAGTAATGTTCTTATATCAGGTGGTTCATAGTTAGGGCCTTTTATAACTTTTCCATCTTCTCGGTAGAGTGGCTTCCCATCCAGTCCAAGTTTAGATAGGTTAGATTTATGTATCTCGTTTACTACGGTTTCAAGGTCAATTCCGTATTCAATAGCCGCCCCAAATACAACGTATGCAAGGTCTCCTAAGGCGTCGGCTACCTCAACAAGGTCATTAGATATAGACGCGGAGCGTAACTCTTCTAGTTCCTCTTCGATTAGATTTTCACGAAGTAGCTGGCGTTCTCTAGAAGGGAAGCTTGGAACATGAGCAGTATTTACCTCGTATTTGTCATGAAATTCTAAAACTTGTTCTTGTATTTTATTCACCTTTTATCAACCTTTCCGCATCGGAACGATTCATCGAAGGTCCGATATACATAAATACGGCACACCTACGCCCTCCAAAGCCTCCAACAGTTGAAGTTTCACCTCTTTTGGGACTGAACTCACCTGAATTCTTAACTTGGATCCAATCCTTACTTCTCTGATATGAACGTATCCAGGCAGGATGGTTCGGATAAGAATGAAGTCGGTATCCCACAGCTTTATGGGCGCTAGCCACTGTTCCGGCGAGTACCATAGCGAGTCCCAACCCCTGATAATCAGGAAGCGTGACCATGCGTGTGAATCCACGAATGTCGTTAACTCTTGGGTGAGGTCTATGCAGAACTCCGCACATAGAAGCAATTCTATCTCCGACGTAAAGTCCATAGCACCGAGCCGCCTTATTGAGGTCTTGACTCATATAGTGAAATTCACGGAAAAGGTTCCAAGTTTCGTATTTGACTCTTGATATTGAGACATTAATTGGTGGCCGGCTGCGCCGAAGGGACCTCCAGGTAAGTCGGATAGGATTACCTGGTTCGAGGATCCAATCTGGGTCGAGCCATTCAATTATGTCGTAATGACAAGAGGCTGCTACAAATTTCCTACCTGTTCCTGACTCTCGAATATACTTTTGAACAGCATAGCTGGTTGTTTGAGCTACTTGTCTGTCAACAACCGAAGTAAACTCGTCAATGGAAACCAAATTATTAACGCTAAGAAGACGCCTAGCAATATCGCAGCGAAATCGCTCACCGTTAGAGAGGACATTATATGGGCGTAGCCAAGCAGGAATCGTATTAAAACCCACAGACTGACAAGCGCGAGCAATATCTTCCATGGATATGTCCGGAAAGTCATCAATAACACTTTTGGATACCCAGTCAAGTTGTTCAGGTTCACCGAATAGTCCTTTCAAGGTTAGGGTCTTACCACAGCCTGAGGGCCCCACTATCAATCCGACTGACCAAGGTTGTGAATCAAGATTTATATCACCTTCCAAATTTACGGAAAGTTTATCTTCGATAGGTACCTCAAACATGGAACCTAGCATTTCCACCCTATGGGTGCGTTCTATAAATGAGTCTTTTATAATTGATATTTTCATGCCACCACCGGTATACACTTTAGTCCCGCACTTCGTAATTGTGCTAGTAAGGTTTTCTGTTGAGCCTCGTCATCGCAGGTTATGACTATCTTATATACGTATACTGTAGCTACTCGCGGTGCGGCCTTCCCTGAAGCCGTAGCGATAGCAAGCTCCAGCCGCCTTTTGGCTGCTTCTCTGGAAGGTTCCTTAGCCAAGATTGGTAACTTGTTTATTAACGCTGCCATGTCAAGGTCATTAGAAGTATTTTCTGGTGACTCTCCTATCATAGCCGCTAGGCTACGGACACCAAACCCTCTAGGCTGTCCAGCTTGCGGGGCGCCTGGAATTGGGGGGCCGTGAAGAGACTGCATTAACTCTAAGAGCTTCGCTTTACCTTTAACTTGTTCTACCCAGGAGAGTTCCTTCCTACGGATGTTCTCTTCCATTTCAATAGCTACGCTTAGGAGTTTAATCTTGGGGTCGTCCGACCGAAGGTCTTCGCGCCATATGTAATGCTTCGCATGTTCAAGGTCGGTCAAGCCCATTTGTTTCATAGCGGTGAGACGACGTTCCCCAGCCACCAATTCAATATGAGTTAAATCGTTTTCTTGAGTTTGTTTCAAGACTATCGGCTCAATTAATCCGTGTTCCTTTATGGAATTGACTAGACCTTGAATGTCTCCGAGGTCTTTGCGGATACGATTGGAGATTATGATTTCGTCTATTTTGATTGATTCCATTACTCACCTTTGTGGAATTACAATAACACTACCAGGTTTTCCCATTTTAATAGCTTGTTTAACTGTCCAACATCCGCCAGATTTTACGTGCTTATCTGTTTTACAGTGATAACAAAGCTTAAATTTCATCCCCGTATACGAATCTGGTAGCTTGTCTACCGTAATACAGTATATAATATCACTATGTGATGCTATTTGCAGATTACGTTTTTTATACCCTTCCCAAGAAAGAGTTTCTGGTATAAACTCTGTCACTTTCAAGTGTAATTTTCTACCTAACTCTGCTGCCCATATGTCAATACCACCTAAATGACAGCCGCCACTAACCACCTCAGTAACATTAGGCATCATAATAAGCCTATTAATCATTTCTTGAGCATCTATTTTTGTAAGTTCATTGAATTTAATAGCCTCGCTACCTACTATTCCAATCTTCATAATTCTCCGAAGGAGAGAGGGCAGTCTTTACCGACCTGCCCTCTTTTATGTCAACTATCTTGACATTAATATCAAGACAGCGAATCTACTTAGCCAACCCGGAGGGGTGCTTCTGAGTACACCCGGGAACGGAACAGATATACATATCGACTTTGGAGTTGGTCTTGCCGTTGTATTCGGTCTGTTTGAGGAACATCTTTCCTACGGAACCAGACAAAGGACCGACGTAATTCCACTTTGTGGGGTCATCATCGGGGCCGAGGAACTCTCCAGCCAGACTAGACCCCCCATTTCCGTCTGGAACCAGTGGAAGTCCGAAGGAATGAGTGAAAGCTTCTAGAATCCACGCCGCGCCAGTGTTCAAATTATCAAAGATTTGACGGCCGGCGTGTTGGGGGTGATTTACAATCTTGATTATTGGACGAAGATTAACGGAGTTCTTATCTTTGGAGTATTTAGGCTCAAATCCCTCCAAGCGTAGCTCGTAAAGTCCGTCCGGAACGGCTGGAGGGCCCTCAAGACTTTCCTTACTCATGGTGATTTTCGGCATCTGTTTCTCCTTTTGGCATGGCTATTTAGATACACCAGCTATTACGGTCGTGACTGCTTGGGTCCCACTGGTGGGTAATGCCTTCGTTTGACCAGAACGAATCTTGTGCTTCGCAATCATGGCTTCGATATTAGGTTCCTCAACAGGATCAAGAAGCATTGTTGTGGCTGCGTCCATGGAATAGTCTGGAAGGGGATATACTCTCGGTAGGTATCGTACCCCTTTTGAATCGGGTACTGCGGTAAGGCGGACCCTCCAAACCTCGTTAAAATACTTGAGAAGAGACTTATACCTAACTGGATAGATTGAGACTCGACCGGTATATTTAGGCTTCTCCTGAGTAGAGTCAACGGCCTCCTCCGCGGCTTCGTGGAAAGTGCAGAATACATTGATTGGTAAAGCGAACGCTCTCATTACTACTTGACTGACTCCTTGCATTTCAGCGTTCCATGCGTCAAAGTTCTTCGCTACTCGAACCTCTGCGGTAGGACCAATCTTAATCTTCCGGCAGAGGTCTGGATTATTATATGTTTCGTAATCCATCATGCATTTAGCGAAGCTAGACATAGAATCAAATGAAAGACCAGTAATCATAGTTTCTACAGGAACACTAGGGAATAACTTTATTCCTGTTTTAGAGTTAGCCAATTTGGATAAATCTAGCGAAGCTTCCAAGCCGGACATTATATCTAATACATCTTCTACTACTTCTGGAAGTTTGGGGAATTGAGGGTCTTTTAATGTTATGGCATAAACTCCTTTCCGCCCAGCGACGGCTTCGGCTCGTTGGTCGAAATCTAGAATTAGAGTATTACCTCCGGTAGTGGCCGTAAGGCAAGACTTGCCGTTCTTCTCTGGACCGATTACAGCGACACGTAACCGACCCGTAGGGGATTCCTTTTCCATTTCACGGGCTTCAATCATTTATTCTACTTCCTTTAACTCAAAGGATACGGCATCATCCATTTCAAGAGTTTGATTCTGAACTTGTTTTATACGAACATCTTGATACATTGTATCAGCATCTACGAATCGAATGGTGACTCTGGAGATTCCATCAATGAACTTATAGCCTGATTCTAGACAGACTACCTTACCTTTAAGAATCAACTTTAACCTCCTCTTCTTTCTTGGTACGTCCGGGAATCCACGCTGCGCGTTTCATAAAATTAGCCTGGAGAACTATTTCTCTAGTTTCTGGAGTCTTGTCATCCACTTGTTGGAAGGGACACGGACGACCCCATTGATTGCCGCAGGCATACTCATTCCAAGGCCATCTTCCAGATTCGAAATATTCACGTAAGCGGGACGCTTGGTCGATACGACGAACTTTCCACTCTTCAAGCTCGGCTTGTGTGTAACCTATCATGAAGCGTTTGAAACGGGGACGTTTCTGTTCTCCGGTCTTCTTGTCGGTTGAGTCAGTTCTGGCACATGCATTTACTACTACTCTATCTACCGGAAGGTCGTATCCCATGTTCTTTAGAATAATTTGTGCAGCAATAATATAACCAGGCAACTGAATGTGAGGCTTATACTTAAGATGGGTAAAGTTGTCAATTTTGGAAATAGACTTATGGTCAACAGGGTGGACCCGGCTATTATTGGCAATGACGAATAAATCAGGTTGACCCATCCAATAGAGAATAATCTTATTAGTTTCACCAATCTTAACCTCTCTATTTCTTCCGAAGGAAGCTTCGGCAGCGAGAATCTTCCAATTGACGTAGTCAATAGGGAGCTGACGCTCGGCATACTCCGCTATCATAGTGACCGCGCCAGCCTTGCCTCCGAATTCTTTATACATTTTGGGGTGGATTTTATCTAGTTCTTCCATGTTTAATTCGTTCCATATTCGCAACGCGAGACTAACGAGTTCTTCTCCGGTCAGTCTCTTACCTTGGAACATAGCCCCATAGGTGTGTTCCATTACCACTGACCACCAAGAACCTAGGTCTCTAGCCCAGGGCCGGTCTCCTTTCGGAGTCAGGTTCCGTACGTATTGGTATTGGAACAGTTGGGGACACACCCCGAAGGTCCCTGTCATGGAAGCGTCCATGTACATGGCCCAACGACCGTCGGGGAGGACTTCGTATATTTGGCCTGGTTGGACTGGTTCAACCATTATATTCAGCCTGTACTTTCACGAATCTACCATATTTGATGGAGTTGTTATGTTCGTCGGTGAAGAACATGGTAAAACTAAAAGGAAGATTCTCAGTCGCCTTCATTACTTGATTAAGATGAAGGGACGGTTTTGCTTCTACATGTCTATCTTGACCTCTATTTTCCGCTCTATGACGTACTTTATACTTTTTCATTTATTCTCCTTATTCTGAGCCAACTTCTGTATTAGTAAGATTAATTTCTCCTTGGATAGACCTAATTTACTCAAAGCTCCCATAGCAGACTTTAAGTCATTTCCTTCTCCTACGGATATAGAACGTTTCGCGTGTAGTGGAGAGGCCTCGCCATTGAGCTTGGCCCTTTCGTTGGCTTCGTTAGTCATTCGGAGAAGTTGAAGCCTAGAAAACTTCGTTGTACGGAGTTCGAGTGAATTTTCTACTTGATTCTTTATTATTCGACGATAATCGAGGATTACCTCCGCTTCTCGAACGGCGGCTTGGAAGATTTTCAACTCTTCCCGGAGTTCATCATCGGTCATTTCGGATATAATAACTTTACGGCGCATCCAGGCTTCGCCGGTGAGAACTATTTGACGGCCTTTATGACGGACTTCGTCTGGGCCAATCAAAGGTTCGTCTTTTATATCATCATGAATCTTCATTGGATTATAACACGAAGTGCAACTAAGATAATCCTCCGAACGGTGCCTTCGGCAAATTGGTAAGCGACAAGTTTGACAGTGAAGTTCTGGAGAATGAAGTGGTTCTTTACAAATATAACATAAAAGCTCGACCGAGCCAATTATAGGACCGTGGTCTTGTTCTTGGTCTTCCATTTATTGAGACTCCTTACGGACTTGCTCTAGAATGGCCGCGACATTTTCCGGCGAAGAGAGCAAGGTGATGAAGTCAATGATTTCGAGAAGGCCGCATCTCTGACAGTTATCAGGGTCGCGGCCATCCTCAGCATCGGACTCGTAGCACTCAGCGCCACCGAAATGCTGCATCTCACTCTCAATTTCCAGTAGCGGTTTCTTGGCCCGCTCCACCACCACCTGCACCAGTCGTTGCTCGCTGGCCTTCATCATTTCGGCTTGTAGCGCCATTCCCTGAGCTATGCCAGCCGCATAAGCATCAGTCTCTAGTTGACTCGGCTCCAGCTTGGCGGAGTCGGCGGCGAGGTCGGGGTTAGTCATGGTTTCACCCAATCGGGACAGCCACAAGGCTTCTGAGGCGGTCCTGGCCTTTCACAGTCATAGCCGATGCAGCGAAATTTGCAGTTAGGGTCGGTCGCTGGTACGTTGTCAGCATCATCGTGCCGATGCCAACTCTGAGGATGGCCGCAGCGTTTGCAAAGTGGCTCACTCATTCTGCCTTCCCCTTTCTGGCCGCATCCATGATGCGATAGCTCAATCCTACGGCGTTCCGTTGTCCTTCGTGTCTCTCATTCGCGTGGGTCTGAGGCTGGAATTGAAAATCAATCGGCAGCCCCGTACGCTTCGATAGGTGCTCTGAAATAGAAACCGTCAGCAGTAGCCAACGGCTATCGTGCTCCCAATGCAGTCCAGCTAGAGGGAACAACTCCGCGAACTTGGCATCTTCCATGATGAAACGAATGTCTACGTCACGCCAGTCGGGGCGCGCCAGTGCAGACCCCACCACGTAGCAGCCGTACCCATCGAAGGCCGCGCAAATATCTCGACAAGCCATTTCAAGTGCAAAGCAGGCTGGTGCTCCGATGTAACACGGCTTGCTCACGGCTTCCCCTTTCTGGCCCACGGGGTCGGGGTTAGTCAATGGGCTCATAATGCTCCTGTGGGTCTGTTTGGCCTTCGGTGCTAACTGCCAGTGCAGCGGCGTAACGACAGTCGGGTTGGTGAATTACTTTATTATTTGCTCCGATTGATACCCTACAGCTACAGCATTTCCATCCAGCTTGTGTCTGATAACCTGAACCAAATGATAGCGGCTGTACACCTGGACAGAATCCTAGTGCCCATCTCAAATCTCTCTTCAATTCTTCGATGCGTACCTTTAATGGGTTCGTGACTCCATCTAGCGCGTCCTGAATTACTTTGACCCCAACCTGTGTGGAAAGTTCTCCACCAGCCGTCCTCTGCATCGTGATGAACTGGAAAAATAACCTCTCTGCTGCTGTGTCTTGGCTCACGGCTTCCCCCTTTCTGTTTCCATCGCTGCGCGATAACAACCCACCTTGACACTTTGGACACGGTACATATTCGGCAAGGTCATCGGAGTGACCCGCACCAGCGGGCCTTGATAGGACTACTCCTGTTCCAGCGCAGGTTGGACATCCGACAATTAATTGCTTGCTCATTTGCGCTCCTTGGCCTCACGGACTTGGGACTCCAACTCGGAGATATAAGCAGCATCCGATTCACACGATGGCGAGTAAGTATTTCCGCGTCCTTCAATCCCAGCAACAACGCGCCAAGAAACAATGGAACTCCATCTACGAGCAAACCACTTTTCCGCTTCATCTAGCCGCGCCAGCTTTCGCGCTTCCTCCTTGGCGCGTTCGAGGTCGGCGGCGGTACACGGCGAGAATGTATGTCCGCACATCGTGCAGAGCCATTGCGAGGTCCAACTTCCATCGTCGTTGCGTCTCGGGTCATGCCTGACTGATAAATGGGCGCAGCATGGCCCTTGTATCTCAATCTCACCGTGGGCCAATCCTGGCGGATTCTTGCCATACTTTGATTCACTCATCGAGAAACCTCCGAATGTCGGCGCAGAGCTTTTGCGCGGCCTCATTGTCTGCTGTGTTGCGACTGAGAAACGATTCGGTCAAAGATGCCGCAACGTAAAATCCTGACTGCCGCAGCAACTCCCGCGCCTTCTCCAGCTTCCCTTTGTAGGCTTCTGCTAAATTTTGGGCAGCTTCAAGTCTCAGCCAAGCATGATGCGCCGTGGTAACTCCATCTCCGAATAGTCGCTCCAGTTCTTCACATTGAGTATAGAAATTATCAAAGCCAATTTCAAACTCGTCCCGCTCATGTTCGACCCGCTGTATCTCCTTGCGCATTTCGGAAACTACACGCATCCGTTCCTTCTCGTCGGTTCTAAGTGGGTCTACACAGGCTGGATGCTCCACTTCATACTCGTCCGCTCCGAAATGTTCCTTCGCTTCGGCTTCTTCGGTGAACACGGCGTTGCAGTGAAAGCATCGCCAATGATGTTCCAGCTTCCCTTGCAACGCGCGAGCCTCGGAGAGTTCGCGGCTGAGTAAATCTGCCAGTGGGACAAAGGCGTGAAAATCGCCGTGTCCAGCCCATCGTTCTGCTCGCAGGCAGAATAAGCGGCGTTCTGGCTCGTAGTGAAAGCATGGCGGTCCTTGGTTCAAGACAACCTGCATCCAGTCTGCATTTTTGGCGGCTTCGATAATGGCCCCGAACGTCTTTGGCTCACCCGCTGGTTGGTCAGTCATTTATTAACCTCACTCATTTCAATAGCCATTTTAATATCTTCTATTTTTGCGAGAGGGGCGTGGATTCGTCTTATTGCTGGATTATTCGGAGAAATATAGAGTGCATCTCCTTGACTGAGCAGTTGTTCCGCTCCACCTGTATTAAGTATTGTTCGTGAGTCTGTTTCAGAAGTTAATCTGAAAGAGAGACGTGCTGGGAAGTTGGCTTTAATATTACCTTCAACGACTTTGACAGACGGCCGCTGGGTCGCGGCAATAATATGTATCCCTGTTGCTCTAGCTTTTTCGGCAATTTTGCCGAGTGAGTATTCCGTACGTTTGCCATAGCTTCGCTTGTCCCCTTCTTCGTCTTTAGTTATGTCTTGAAGAGGGCTTGCAAGTTCATCTATTACCACTACGATATACGGCATCTGACGTTGAGGAAATCTTTCGTTATATTGACTGATATTCTGACAGGAACTACGTGATAGCGTTCCAAGTCTAGTGTCAATATCATTGACAATAATATCAAGATACTTTAGTATATCTATTGTGGAATAAGCCACTGGGAATAGGAGATGTTTAGCGTTAGCGAAATGGTTGAATTCGACTTGTTTTGGGTCGCATAGAACGAAGCGGAGCTCCGTTGGTGACTTGACATAAATCAAGGAGGCTAGTATGGAATTCAACAAGGTTGATTTTCCACCGCCAGTAGAGCCAGCAATCAGGAGATGCGGTAAACCAATAAGGTCTTCGATAACGAAGTTTCCCATATGGTCTATTCCGAGGCACAAAGGGATTTTGAAAGAATCCTTTACTTTCCATAATTCTGTTACAGCATCCCTAAATAATAGCGGATGCTTCTCCTTGTTGGGGACATAAATTCCTATCGAAGACTCGCCAGGGAGTCTCCGTACTTGAACGGCTTCGGCGCTTAGGCATATAGCCAAGTCTGGAGCCAGTCTTTCTACCGAACCTACGCGAGTAGCGTTCTTAGGGACGAATTTATATAATGTGACTATGGGACCTTCATGTACGTCTGGAAGGAATTCTCCATCTATTCCCAGAGAGGTTAGTTTAAGTTGTAATTTCGCTAACGTAGCCAAATGATTTGGGTTCATAGATTCTTCACGTATTGATTAAGTGCTTCGATGGCTTTCTTCTCTGTTTCATACGGGCCGTTAAGCTGCTCTGCTTCATCACAGAAATACCAACCAGCCCCGCTACATTGGCCCCGTAAATCCATTTTATCCAAATCCTCTTTTAGAACTTCATAGATATAGCGTTGTGACCCAGTTCTCATGAAGCCCTCTTCGAAGAATCCTCAATACATTCTAGGACGGCGATAACCATCGCAGATGCGCCTATGAATTGCTGTTCGTCTCTTACATGTAAGGCGACTACACGTAGAAGGTCGTTATATTTCTCGTAGACTAATTTACCGTGTTTTTCAAAGGCTTTGTAGTCTCTACGAGAAAGTTCACATTTTGATTCTAACCACTGATGGAGGGCCTCTGGCTCTACGAGAGCCAAGTATTTCTTCATGACTTAACCTCATTCGCTCCTGCGGTTAGGAACAGCTTCGCTGCCTCACTTCGTGTTTCAGGTAATAGAAAATGCATCGCTTGGGCGAAGGAACTTGTATCCTTGAATTTGACGAATAAACCTCCGGTTATCTCGGAGAGAGATTTGAGTAGTTCTTCCCCACTCGAAGAGTCTCCGATATGGATACAATCTAGAGGGATTTCTTTCTCCTTGAAGGAGCGGGCCCAATTTTTACATCTTTCGGAACTATCTGGCTGGCCGTCAGATATGATAATGCCTCTGGTCATTTTACAATTCTGGAAGGAATATTCCATCGCCTCCGACATTGGAGTTCCTCCGGAGGCTTCGAATGACATACAATGGAGCCATAGAGCAGTTTTGTCAGTCATTAGAGGAAGGCGAAGTCCGTTCGGAAACGTTTCAATCGCTATCGCGGTGTTGGAGAAATCTGCCTTTTGGACGAAGTCCTGGACAGCGGAGCTTAGGTTACTAATTCTTTCTCCACACATGGAACCAGAACAGTCTAACATGAGGCAAAGCCTATGTTCCATTTTTAATGGGTCAAGACCTTCGGTAGAACCGTCAGTAGAACCAATCTCCTTATGGAGCTCCGCTTGTGCGATTCTTGCTGACAAGCCTCCGGAGGAAATGACATTAATCTTACGCTTATTTACTAAATCTGCCATAGCGAATCCTTTCGGATATCCTTTCGGATATCTTTATGCAAAGTCCTCGTTCCAAGTTACAAGAATGAATAATGCCAGTATGGCCAGAGGCCACATCCCGAAAATCAAGAATACAACTAGATTAAGTAACCAGAGTATCTTGTTTTTGTTCATTTTGTTCTTTCGGCTTTTCCCAGAGACTCTTGAACTTTCTACGAATAGCAACAAAGGCTTGTGGAGTCCCAATTAAAATATTACCCATTGAATCTGATGAAAGACCTTTTTTCCTTATTTCCTCAACGAGTTGTTTGTGTTCATTGAGTATACAATCTCTATATTGATAGAGACCGTTATTATGCTGAGTAATACAAAGACCGCACGAAGGTATATGGTCGTAGGGATATTTCCCAATGTTCCAGTTTGTGTAATTTGCTTTTTGTGGCTTTTTTGACATGTTATACTCCGTATACTTCTTTTTGTATCTTTTCCCATATTGCATTAAGTCTGGACATTTTCTCCATATTGCCGCCGTGGTCCGGATGAAGTGTGAGACTTGCCTTTCGATAGGCACTTTGTGCCGCGTCGAATGGAATCAAGCGCATAAACTCCGATAGGAGACTATCCGTTGTGTCAAGTTTCTTGACATTAATGGATGAGTTAGTCTGCTGGTAGGCAGCTTCTACTTGTTGTTTGGAAAGGACGACTACGTTCTGGACTCCGTATACAAGTTCGCAGAGTTTAACAGTGCCATTAAGATACTTTTCGGTAAATGTCCATATCTTCGTATTAGGGTCGAAGGTACGTTCGGAGACTGGAATGTTCTTCTTCAAGAATGTTATTAACTCAGGCTTGAAATCCGCCGATAGCCGATAGGCTTGAATGGACTTGTCCCAATAGATTTTAGCTTTTGCCATAGCGTTTGGAGTTCTTCTTCCTTTCTTCGGCATACAACTATAACAAGTAAATCTCCTGCTACCCGTGAACTGTCCAAAACATATATTACATACTTTCATATTCAACTAAAAAGTCGAAGGTCGGTCACCAAAAGGGCTGATTACTTCGTATAACCTTTCGATGACCGACCTGGACCCTTCGCTATGGCAAGCGAATCCTTCGGATAAGACTTCTATCCGAGATTGTATCGAAGATTAGGCGGTAGCTCCCAATCCTTCGAGAATCGAAGCCAGTTCGTCCACCGACACGGAACGCTTGAGCAGCTTGGAAAGAGCATTGGCTGCCTTTTCCTCTGGAGAAGCCGACTTGCGTTCGGTGACGATATTGTAAATATCATGGAGGTCGTAAGAACCCTCCGTAGGAGTGAAATCTTTTGCCAACATTGTCTTTCGGATGAAGCCCTGAGCCTTGAGATCAAGGGCGGTGTTAATCAAATCGGCACGTTCCTGCGGATTAGGGACAAGTTCTTCGAAGTCCGTAGAACTGGACTCGACTGAGACGTTATGGTAGGTATAGGTCTGCGAAGCCTCAACCGAGGCGGTTTCATTATCCGCGGTGAGTTCCTCAATCCATCCTTGTGCCCGCTCCTCTTCGAGGACAGTTGATTTGGTCTTTCCCTTTTCGGTATATGACAAACGTACCCTTGTTTCCTGACGTGTTGAAGGCATTTGGTTTTGTTTCTCCTTTGTGATTTGACTACTAGATTCGATGCCCCGCATCGAAGATGATTAAAATTTAGCGCGTTTCGCGCTGATTGTCAAATTGATGTTCTTTTAACTCATCAATAAGACTACTAGTTTCAAGAGGTTGAGAGCGTAGCTTACGCTTTGATTTTCTTGTTTCTCTCTTACGCTCCGCGTCTTGGATAGCGGATATGTCATACTTATCAAGTTCTTTGGTCATTTGGTGAACCTCTCCGGTACTACGAAGTAGATACTAACGTATACCAACCAAAGATAGAAAGATATGCCTAACGCGGCTAGGAATCCGATTATCAGGCTACGAATTCTCATTGGATATTTCGGCCCGACGTAGTCGTAGTCAGGAATATAATCTCTATTGATGTATTGCCTTCCCGACATAGCGCACTCGGAACAGCCGGAGCCGTGACAGAAAAAACAGGAGATGGATTTGTGTTGTCGGGTCATTTCGGTAACTCTGCTATTTTGTGGAGCAGCTTTTGGATCTCAATCACAGTTAGATATCCGATAACATCCGAGGTAATC
>Ga0210402_10002848_pt1 | contig 16559 bp, 19 predicted proteins | sample IncBWC7MmetaG_FD_161055 | JGI IMG/M metagenome (GOLD analysis project Ga0210402, IMG submission 161055) | Forest soil microbial communities from Barre Woods Harvard Forest LTER site, Petersham, Massachusetts, United States - Inc-BW-C-7-M | ecosystem: Environmental > Terrestrial > Soil >... | reverse complement strand
CCAGGGGGATGGTTCGATACGCGCTATGCCAACGCCTGCGTGCCCGGGTCGTTCACCGGACCCGGGAAGGTGGTGCTGCACCAATGAGACATTTGTGGGGCAGGTTGGCAGGGGCACCCTCTGGGTCCGGCGGATTGTTAATCCGCCTGTGGGGCAGGTTGGCAACCTGCGGCGGATTGTTAATCCGCCTGCCGCAATTGGAAAAGCCCTTGCCGGCGACGGCGAAAACGCGAGCTTCCAAGCAGGCGGATTGCCAATCCGCCGCAGCTTGCCAACCAGCTTGCCAAGCTGCCCCACAAGGGCGCCGCGGTAACATGGTGTTGGAATTGGCGATGTGGCTGCCCATCCTCTTCCTGCTCATCGCCGGCATGATTCAGGTGGGCAAGTGGACTTATCTGGATTACTCGCTCAACAAGATCCTCTACGCCGCCGCACGCCAGTTGGCGGTGCAGCAGGGCCTGAATTTCTGCGACCCGGCCGACCCGGCCACCCAGGCCGCATTTACCGATGCGATCAACGATCCGGCCACGGGCCTGCCGCTGATCTCGAACCTGACGGTGGACATGCTGCAGGTAACCACCCAGTGTCTCGACGCTACCGGCGCCATCGGCGCTTGCGATGTCGGGGGCTGTGGCTCACCCGCCAGCGCCCAACGCCCCGATTTCATCACCGTAGCGTTGGCGAACGGGTTTACGATTCAACCGCGCATCCCGTACATCCTGCTCAACCCATTTCAACTGCGGCCAACGGTGACGGTGCCGTTCGGAGGCAGCTCGCTATGACACCGCTTGCTAACGCGCGCGGCTCTGTTGCGGTACCGAGCCGCGACCGTGAGGGAGTGGTCTTCAAACACCGTTCCGGCCAGGCCGTCACCGAATTCGCCCTGCTCTACACCGCCGTCGTTCTGCCCCTCACCTTCATGGTCGTTTTCGTCGCCCAGATGCTGTGGATCTGGCACTCGGTGGTCGATTTCACTCGCGACGGCGCCCGCTACGCCGCCACCCACTGCTGGCAGGCCGATGGCAGCGCCGCCAACGTATTGCAATACATGCAGAGCCACGTGCCGCGCATGATCGATATGGACCAGTTTCAAAATAACGCCGCCGGCATTCAGGTTCAGTATTTCGCCCAGCAGCCCGATGGCAGCCTGGCCCCGTTCGACAGCGGCGTCTGTGCAGGTTGCCTGCCCGATGCCGTCAGCGTCAGCATCAGGGCCTACCAGTACAAGCGCTTTTCCAGTTTCTTCAGGCTGCCCAATGTGACCATCCCGCCGTTTGCCACCACGGTGCCGATGGAAAGCGGCGGCCTGCAGGATGCGTCGGGGACGTGCGTGCCATGAAGGTACGAGAGGATTCCAGTGTCTAACTCCTTGATGGTCGCTTCCAGCGATGAACATTTCCGCGAGATGGTCCGCGACAGCCTGCTGAATATTCCGAACTCCAAGGTGGCGGCGGAATATCAGGAGGTGGCCGCCAACCTCTATATCCGCGTGCTGCAGGACCTGGAGCGGAACCCCACCGCCGGTCTGATCGTCGATATCTCGGGCGACCCCGATGGCGCTATCAAGGCCGTCGAAAAGGTGAAGCAGGCGGTGCCCGACCTGTTCGTGATCGTCGCCAACTTCCACGCCGACGCCGAAACCGTCATCCAGTGCATGCGGGCCGGCGCCAACGAATTCCTCATTCAGCCCATCAAACGGACCGAATTCCGCGATGCCATGGGCCGCCTGGAGCGCGCGCCGCGGCACGGCTCGGTGGGCGAGAGCAAACTCGGCAAGATCTATACGTTCATCGGCACCAAGGGTGGTGTCGGCGCCACCACGCTGGCGGTGAACTTCGCCGCCGTGCTGGCACAACGCAAACAGTCGGCCGTCGCCATCGATCTGGACCTGGTCGGCAACGACGTCGCCATGCAGTTGGGCGCGGCGCCGCAGTACACCCTGATGGAGGTTGCCGAAAACCTGGAGCGCATGGACCAGGCGCTGTTCGAAGGCTTCGTGACCCGCGATCCTCTGGGCTTCTTCCTGGTGGGGCCGCCGGATGCGCTGGAGCAGCAGGGCCACTTCAGCGACCACATGTTCCGCGAGTTCGCCACCTTCCTGGTGGAGAAGTACGAGGCGGTAGTGGTGGATGGCGGCCGCGCGGTTTCGAACGAAGTGGTGATGGCCGCGGCGCAGGTTTCGGCCTCCGTCTTCCTGGTGGTGGACCAGGAATTTCCCTCCATCCGCAACGCCCAGCGCTACATCACGTTCCTGATGAGCACGGGCTTCAACCAGGACCAGCTCAAAGTGGTGGTCAACCGGTATACCAAGAAGGTGACGGCCAACCTGGCCACCATCGAACAGATTGCGCAGACGCTGAACCAGCCGGTGTTTTACGGGATTCCGAATTCGCCCGCCGTGATCGCGTCCATCAACAAGGGCCGGCCGTTTGTGGCGAACCGTGAACAGGCGGGCGAGCTGGACCGTGTCTTTCGGGCCTTCGTGGATAAGGCCACGGGAAGGAAGAAGAGCGCGGCGGATGCGGCAGTGGCATAGACTGAAGAGAGCTTTCAGCGATCAGCTATCAGCGGTCAGCTTGAACCGGGGAGCACGCGCCGGCGCTGGGTTTAGCTGAAAGCTGAAGGCTGAAAGCTGATCGCTAATATGGGTAGCCGCACGATCATCCCGCGCGCCGACCGCTGGTTCGATCTGAAGAGCCAGGTCCACCACAAGCTCGTCAACGCGCTGACCCCGGAGCAGCTCAAGGACCTGAACAAGGATAGCGTCCGCGGCCAGATCGGCGCCGTCGTGGAGAAGCTCATCATCGATGAGAATCTCCCGATGACCATGGGGGAGCGGGAGAAACTGGTCGAGGAAATCCTCGACGAAGTCTTCGGCCTGGGGCCGCTGGAAGTCCTGCTCAAAGACCCAACCATCAGCGACATCATGGTCAACGGCTTCGATAACGTATACGTCGAACGCGCCGGCCGCCTGGTGGAGACCAACATCCGATTCAAGGACAATGCCCACGTCCGCCTGATCATCGAGCGCATCGTCTCGGCCATGGGCCGCCGTATCGACGATTCGTCGCCTATCGTGGATGCCCGGCTGGCCGACGGCTCGCGCGTCTGCGCCGTGATTCCGCCGCTTTCGCTAATCGGACCGGTGATGTCCATCCGGCGCTACGGCAAAAAGGTTCTCAGCACCGAAGACCTGCTCAAGAACGAAACCTTCACTACCGGAATGCTGGACTTCATGAGCGGCTGTGTGGAAGCGCGGCTCAACGTGGTGATCTCCGGCGGTTCCGGTTCCGGAAAGACCACCATGCTCAACACCATGTCGCGGTTCATTCCCGAGGAAGAGCGCATCGTCACCATCGAAGACACCGCCGAACTGCAACTGCAGCAGAGCCACGTGGTGCGGTTGGAAACGCGGCCGCCCAATATCGAAGGCGCCGGCGCCATCACGCAGCGCGACCTGCTGATCAACACGCTGCGTATGCGGCCCGACCGCATCATTGTCGGCGAATCGCGCGGCGCCGAAGCCCTGGATATGCTGCAGGCCATGAACACCGGCCACGATGGATCCATGACCACCGTGCACGCCAACGCGCCCCGCGACGCCTTTTCGCGCCTGGAGACCATGGTGATGATGGCCAGCCAGCACGTGCCCGATCGCGTGATCCGCCAGCAGCTTGCCAGCGCCATCAACGTGGTGGTGCATTGCAGCCGCCTGGCCGATGGAACGCGCAAGGTGACCGGAATCGCCGAGGTGGTGGGCGTGGAAAACGACCAGGTGGAGATGCAGGATTTGTTCATGTTCGACCGTTCCGGCATCAGCCAGCGCGGCAAGGTGCTGGGCCGTTTCCGCGGCTGCGGCGTGAAACCGATTTGCATGGACCGGTTGAAATCGTACGGCATTCATCTTTCGCCGGCCATCTTTTCTGAGGAGCACGAGGTGAAGGAAAAATAAATGCTCCTGTTTCTGTTGGCCGCGGGGCTCATCTTTTCGGTTGCCATCTTCGGCGCCGGCTACTACGTCTGGTCGGTGCCCGAGCAGGAAGCCGAGGAGTTGTTGCGCACCCGCCTGCGGGAGATTCGTACCCACGCGCGCCGCGGGGTGCAGAGCCAGCCGGAACTCTTGCGCCGCGAGCAGCGCGGTTCCTTCGCATTTTTGGGCGACCTGGTGACGTGGGTGGGAGTGCTGCGCCGCTTGCAGGAGATCATCCGGCAGGCCAATTTGAAATACCGCGCGGCCGACGTATTGGGCATCAGCCTGGCCCTGGCGGCCGTGACCTTCGTGGTCCTCACACTTTTCGGCGGCATGCTGTTTCTGAGGCTGCTGATTGCCTTGGTGGCGGGGATTGTGCCGCTGGTCTACATCCTGCGGGTGCGCAACCGGCGGCTCCGGAAATTCGAGGAGCAGCTTCCGGACGCGATCGATCTGTTTACCCGCACCATGCGCGCCGGCCACAACATCCACAGCGGCCTGGAGACCATCGCCAACGAAACCAGCGACCCGGTCCGCATGGAATTCAGGAAGCTGATGGAAGAATTGGGCCTGGGTTCGCAGGTAGAGCCGGCGCTGCATGAGTTGGGCAAGCGCATTCCCCTGATCGACCTGAAGTTTTTTATCACCAGCTTGATTTTGCAGCGGCAGACCGGCGCCAACATGGTGGCGGTGCTGGAGAACCTCTCCACGCTGGTGCGGGAGCGCCTGAACATGGCCGCCAAAATGAAAGCGCACACCGCGCAGCAGCGCTTTTCGGCGGGCCTGCTTTGCGCGCTGCCCTTCGTAGTAGGGTTGGGGTTTTGGATTCTGAAGCCCGAGTACATCCGGCTGCTGTGGACCGATCCGGTGGGGAGCAAGTTTTTCACCTACGCCATCTGTTCGGAGATCGTGGGCATTCTGATCATTCGCAAAATCGCCAATGTCAAGGTTTGAGGTGAAGCCGCCATGCTGACGAACCTGCTGTTTTTCCTGCTCACCGGCGCCACCCTTTCGCTGCTGCTGTGGACCGGTTCGGAGCTCTTCCGCAACCAGGAAGACCCGCTGGGCGACCGGCTGGAGGGGCTGCAAACGCAGGCCATGGTGGCCACGGCGCGCGCCATCCGCCGCAAGCGTGCGGGCCGCGGCCTGGACCGGTTCCTCTACGTAATCGGCATGGTGCCGGGCGGCGACGATTGGATGAACACCACCGAAAAGCTGCTGGCGCAGGCCGGAGTCCGCCGCAAGAGCGCGCTGGCCTTGTACTGCATCGGCGTTATGGTCTTCGTGATGGCGTTGTGCGCGGGCACTGTTTATCTGCAGCGCGACAACACCAACGGCATCACATCGCTGATCGGCGGCCTGCTGGCGGCGCTGTTGATCGGCTTCATCCTGCCGAAGCAGATTCTCTACCGCATGGTGAAGAGCTACCGGCGCAAGTTGCAGGAGGCGCTGCCGGATACCGTGGACCTGCTGGGCATCGTGCTGGGCACCGGCCTGGGCCTGGACCAGGCGATGATGCGCGTGAGCGAGGAGATGATGTACATCTACCCTGAGCTGGCCAACGAATTCGCCACCGTGGTGATGCAGGTCCGCGCCGGCCAGGAGCGCGGCAAGGCCTTCAGTCAGTTCGTCCGCCGCACGGGCATCGAGGACATCAAGGCGCTGGCCGCGATGATCATCCAGAGCGAAAAGTTCGGCACCAGCCTGGCACAAGCCCTGAAGGTGTACGCCGACGCGTTGCGCACCCGCCGCCGCCTGCGCGCCGACGCCGCCATCGGCAAAGCCGGCATCAAGATGCTGTTCCCCATCGTCATTTTCATTTTGCCGGTGCTGTTCGTGATCACCCTGGTCCCCGGCATGCTCAGCGTGATGAGAGATTTGAAGCTGCTGGGCGGGGGCAGGTAGATACGGACAAGTGGGATTGGCTGAGCCTTGCCGCTGTTGTTTATTTCGCGATGCCTCGCTGGGGGAAGAGCCTGAGTGAAATACCGCACCGGTGCGCCTATCAGCGGCACTGGCGTCGGTGGGTTTGAAACAGAACTGGGTATTCTGAAATTTGCCGATCTTACGGGCCCTGGATTTTGTAACGGTAATCCACACACCGACGGAGCCGGTCAAGCGATCATTATGTGCAGGAGACACAAACATGAGCAAAGTTTGGTTCATCACCGGCGCCGGGCGCGGCATGGGCGTGGATATCGCTAAAGCGGCTCTGGCCGCCGGGCATAAAGTAGTCGCCACCGGCCGCAATACCGACAAGGTGGCCGAGGCCTTGGGAAAATCCGTCAGCCTGTTGATCGTGAAGCTGGACATTACCCAGCCCGCCGACGCTGAATCCGCCGCTAAAGCAGCTCTGGACAACTTTGGCCGCATAGATGTGCTGGTCAACAATGCCGCAAATTTTTATGCTGGCTTTTTTGAAGAGCTGACGCCGGAACAGATGGAGCGGCAGTTGTCGACCAGTCTGATCGGCCCGATGAATGTCACCCGCGCAGTCCTGCCGGCCATGCGCAAGCAGCGTTCGGGCCTGTTAATTACGATGTCATCAAGTGCGGGCCTGATCGGTTTTGAATTCGGTACCGCCTACGCCGCGTCGAAGTTCGGCCTTGAGGGCTGGATGCAGTCGCTGCAGGCCGAGATCGAACCGTTTGGCATCGATACCATAACCGTCAATCCGGGCTTCTTTCGCACTGAGCTTCTCACTGAGGAGTCTACAAATTTCGCAGAGCGGACCATCGAGGACTACAACGAGCGCAGAGCGAAGCAAATGGAGTTTTGGAAGGGCTACAACGGGCAGCAGTCTGGCGACCCCGCCAAGCTGGCACGGGCATTGATTACAATTTCGAGTCAGGAAAAGCCGCCTCGCCGTTTCATTGCAGGCGCAGATGCTGTCGGCACCGCAGAACAGGTCGCTGCCACGCTTCAGCAGCAGACCGATGCCTACCGTGAGCTGTCCTCTTCCCTCGCATACGATAACGCGTAACATGCGAAGACGCATGATGTACATCTACCCAGAGCTGGCCAACGAATTCGCCACTGTGGTGATGCAGGTCCGCGACGGCCAGGAGCGCGGCAAGGCATTCAACCAGTTCGTCCGCCGCACGGGTATCGAGGACATCAAGGCGCTGGCCCCGATGATCATCCAGAGCGAAAAGTTCGGCGCCTGCCTGGCACAAGCCGTGAAGGTGTATGCCGACGCGTTGCGCGCCCGCCGCCGCCTGCGCGCCGATGCCGCCATCGGCAAGGCTGGCATCAAGATGCTGTCCCCATCGTCAACGCCGCCGTACTGCGCGAACTGGTGTTCGTGATGGCGTTGTGCGCGGCCATCCGGAGGCTATACTGAATGCATGGCGCGCACTCTGACACTTGATTCGCATAGCGAGCGGCTTCTAGAGGAAGCGCTAAGCACCGGCGAGTACGCATCGGCAGAAGAAGTGGTCGCTCGTGCATTGGAGGCGCTCCAAGCAAGACCGGCGATGGAACTGGAGCGGCGCCGGCAAGCAGTGCGGAATCTGCTTGCATTTGGCGAGAAACATCACCTCACGCTCGGCGAAGGAGTCCGGATTAAGGACCTGCTTCACGAAGGCCACAAGCATTGATGGGCACACCGTTCGTCCTGGATGCCTCCCTTACGATGAGCTGGTGTTTTCCGGACGAAGCCACCCCTTACAGTCGAGGCGTGCTTGCCAGCCTCGAAAAACCTACGCCGTGGTTCCCGCACTTTGGCCCTTCGAAGTAGCCAACGTCCTGGCATCGGCGGTGCGCCGCGGACGCATCGCCAAGGAGGTCCGCAATGAATTCCTGGCGCAACTCGACGAACTGTTTATCCGGAGCTCTTCCGCAACCAGGAAGACCCGCTGGGCGACCGGCTGGAGGGGCTGCAAACGCAGGCCATGGTGGCCACGGCGCGCGCCATCCGCCGCACCGAAGCAGATTCTCTACCGCATGGTGACCCGCTACCGGCGCAAGTTGCAGGAGGCGCTGCCGGACACCGTGGACCTGCTGGGCATCGTGCTGGGCACCGGCTTGGGCCTGGACCAGGCGATGATGCGCGTGAGCGAGGAGATGATGTACATCTACCCTGAGCTGGCCAACGAATTCGCCACGGTGGTGATGCAGGTCCGCGCCGGCCAGGAGCGCGGCAAGGCCTTCAGCCAGTTCGTGCGCCGGACGGGCATAGAGGACATCAAGGCGCTGGCCGCGATGATCATCCAGAGCGAAAAGTTCGGCACCAGCCTGGCACAAGCCCTGAAGGTGTACGCCGACGCGTTGCGCACCCGCCGCCGCCTGCGCGCCGATGCCGCCATCGGCAAAGCCGGCATCAAGATGCTGTTCCCCATCGTCATCTTCATTCTGCCCGTGCTGTTCGTGATCACGCTGGTCCCCGGCATGCTCAGCGTGATGAGAGATTTGAAGCTGCTGGGCGGGGGCAGGTAGACCGCTTCGAGCCAACGCTGCGCCGTCTTGGGAGGGCTAATCTACAACCAAGGACCTGAGCCCAAAGCTTATGCCCTCTCCCTATGCCAAACTAGGAGAAATGGTATACTCCTAGTTAGACTGGGAGGCAATTGCCATGGGCAAAACCGCGGAGCTTCTGCCGGGAACACTCGACATGCTGATTCTCAAGGCGGTCTCTTTGAAGCCGCTGCACGGTTACGGTGTGCTGCTGCGTATACAGCAAATCTCAGGCGATGCGCTGGAAATTCCCCAGGGATCACTATATCCCGCCCTTTACCGCCTGGAGCACCAGGAACTGATCTCCGCCGAATGGGGTGTCAGCGATAACAATCGGCGCGCGAAATACTACACGCTGACCGGTGCGGGGCGGCGGCGCCTGCGCAAGGAAACCGAGGGCTGGAACCGGCTCGCATCCGCAATCACATTAGCTTTGAACACTACACCCGAGGAGGTGTGACGTGCTGAAACAAATTCGCTCGTTCTTCCGCGTTCTGAAATCACGCGACGATTTCGAACGGGGCATGTCAGAGGAACTCCGATTCCACGTCGATCAATACATGGCCGATCTGATCCGCGCCGGCGTCCCGCCTCCAGAGGCTGCACGGCGCGCCCGAATCGAGTTCGGCAGCCTGAACAGCACTCAGGAAGAATGCCGCGAAGCCCGCGGGCTTCAACCATTCGACGAATTACGGAGGCAGCTCCGCCACGCGGGACGGACATTGCGTAAGACGCCGCGATTCACAGCTACCGCACTCCTGACGCTCGCGGTTTGTCTCGGCGCGAATCTCACGATCTTCGCCGTCGTGAACTCCATTCTGCTTCGTCCCCTGCCCTTCCCGGCGCCCGACCGGCTGGTCACGGTGTTCAACACATATCCGAAAGCAGGCGTCCTCCGCGATGGGTCCTCAACGACGAATTACTACGAACGCCGCGGTCAGATACCGGCCTTCTCGGATCTCGCCATCTACAGCGAGGGAGCGGCAATCGTCGGAGAAACCGGCGCAACAGAACGCGTGCCGTTGATGCGCGTATCGCCGGAGTTTTTCTCCACCCTTGGCGCTAACCCCGTGATGGGACGCAGCTTCACGGATGCGGAGATGGCGATACCGCCCAGCAGAGTCGTAATTCTTAGCGACAGCTATTGGCGGCGAAGTTTCAATGCCGACCCACGCGTATTGGGCAGGCAGGTTCAGGTTGCCGGAGTTGCGAACACCGTCGTGGGCGTTCTCCCGCCCGGCTTCCGCTTTTTATCGTCGGAAGCGCGGCTGTATTTTCCCTTTGCGTCGCGTCCCGAAGATCGCGTGTCCCGCGAGCGGCATTCGGGTGGGAATTCGAAACATATCATCGCTCGCCTCAAACCTGGCGCCACGCTGGCACAGGCGCAGGCTCAGATTGACGCTCAGAACAACACCCTTGAACGGGACGATCCGAAGGCGAAGATGCTCTCCGACGCCGGCTTCCGGTCCGTGGTGGTACCTCTCCGCGCGGACCACGTCGCGAGCATTCGCCCCACGCTGCTATGGATGCAGGGCGGCGCCCTGGCGCTCCTGCTGATTGGCGCGGTCAACCTGGCAAACCTGCTCCTGATCCGCGCCAGCGGGCGAATCAAGGAACTGGCGGTACGGCAGGCTTTGGGGGCGAGCCGCTGGCACGTGGTCAGTGAAGTGGCAGTAGAAACGACGCTGTTGACGCTGGCCGGAGGGTTCCTGGGCCTCGCCGGTGGCTGGGCCGGAATCCGCCTTCTCGGCACGCTCGGTGCGGAGCGTTTGCCATTGGGCACTGACATCGCCTTTGATGCTCGACTGGCAATGGTTGCGGTGGTCGGGTCCGTCATCCTGGGAATTGCGCTGGCGTTACCGATTGCGTGGTTCAATCTGAGCGCTCATCTGGCGGGTGCGATTCAATCGGAGACGCGAGGCGGGACGTCGGGCCGCATGTCTCAGCGGCTGCGACACGGCTTCATCGTGGCCCAGATTGCGATGGCGTTAGTTCTGTTAGAGGGAGCTGGCTTGCTCGGGCTCAGCCTGAAACAGGCGATGGCTGTTTCACCGGGCTTTCGGCCGGACCATGTGCTTACCGGTCAAATCCTACTGCCGCCGAATCAATACCCGGACTGGCCCGCCCGCCTTGCTTTTAACGAGCGTCTGCTGGCGGAGATATCGCGGCAGCCGGGAGTGACAGCGGTGGGCGCGGTAAACAATGTCCCGCTCAGCGGCAACAACGGGAAGAGCGCGGCTACAGTGAAAGGCTACGTGCGCCCGCCTGGCGAAACATTGCGCGGGCACTACTCCTACGGCATGGATGGCAACTACTTCGCGGCCATGGGCTTCAGTCTGCTGGAAGGGCGATTCCTCTCCGCGGACGATTCACAACGTGGGGATCGGGTCTGCGTTGTTGACGAGGACTTCGCCCGCTTCTATTGGCCACACGCCAGCGCTCTCGGCCAGCGGCTGTTCGAGGGCTCGGATGAAACAAAAGACGTCGATGCATTTACCGTAGTCGGGGTTGTGGGTGCGGTGAAACAGGCCGGCCTTACCGACGATGCGGCGCAGGGCGCGATTTATTACCCGTATGCGCTGCGGACCGACGCTAGTCTTTTCGTGGTGCTTCGCACAAGCCTTCCCCCGGAATCGGTGGGGCCGGCCCTGCAAACGATTGTCCGGCAGACTGGACGCGATGCAACCATGACCGATGTTCGGTCCATGGAGACACGGATCTCCGACAGCCTGATTACGCGCAGGGCACCGGCGTTACTGGCGACCCTCTTTTCCGCGATCGCTTTGTTACTCACTGCCATCGGGACTTACGGAATACTGAGCTACGCGGTGGCGCAGCGCCGAAGGGAGATCGGCGTTCGGATGGCCCTGGGCGCGCGGCCGCAACAGATACGCGGTCAGTTTCTTGCGCTGGGCCTACGCCTGTTGGCAGCGGGCACGATGCTCGGTGTGGCCGGAGCGTGGGTAACGGGCCGAGCTATGCGGAATCTCCTTTTCCATGTGCCGCCTTTTCATGTGGCGACACTTGCGGGAACGGCCTGCATTATCGGTCTGGTTTCGCTGGTCGCCTGTCTGGTTCCGGCTCACCAGGCTGCTTGTATCTCGCCGACCGAGGCTCTTGCCGATGAGTAGTGAGGCTGTCCGCTCCGGACACGGCCGATGAAGATCATCGAAATCCACGCTTCTGGCCCACGACCCGAAGTACACAATCGTCAGCCCCAATTAGTCAAGAACTCCACCTGGTTTCGCTGCCGGCCACCGTGGACCTGCATGTTCGAGCACCCCCTGTCCATGGCCTGCTATCGAGCCGAAACCTGCTCGCGGAGGCGAAGGCATGGAATCGCCGGAGGAATCGAAGTCGGGTCAAGATCGCTTCGAAGTTCGGCCGCAAAACTGGTCGCCGCAAGTTGGCCTACAAAAACGAAGTCTCAGGCTAGAGAATCGAGAGAGGACGGTCAGGGGCCTGGGCTCTGGGAGGGTGCTTCGTGATCGCGAGCGAGGGTAAGAGCGTTGCGCAAATCGCCCACACGACCACGTGCATCGTCATCAGAGCGCAAGCCTCCGGCCAGCCTCCGCCCATAATGTGTGAAATCGCCAATAATACGCAGGGCAGAAACGACAGGATCAGGACTACAGCCGAAACTCGACGCCATGTGCGGACCGGGTTCGGATAAGACACCATCCCTACAAAGACGTAGATAGCCATCATGGTGCAGGCAATAGTGCCGACGACGGGAGAGCCTGAACTGAGTGGCGTGAACGCCGGATCGGGGTGAAGCACCCGAACGGCAAGCTCGCGAACGGCTAACACGCCGGCCACGGCTGCGGCAATTGTCAATGCCGATGCCCCCCACAGGACTCGCGGGGACTGAAGATAATGCGAAGATTCTTCCACAATAGTTCCCCATTGGACGCAATCGGTTGTCCAGAAGTTCCAGCCGGTATGTAGCGATCGAAGGGGGGGTGCCGGAACGTGACGTGTTATGTTTACCCGGCCGTCTAACGCTCTATCAGCGGAGGACACGCTGCCGTGGTTCCGAGCGTCTCTTCGCCCATGACTCAAGCAATCCACGCCGCCAATCGGTCTCCAGATCCCCCTGAAAACGAATTCCCGCGAGCCGTACGAAGTTGCGATCCCCTGCCTCCTGGCGGTCACAGGAATATCTTCTTTTTTGACCCGGCTCATCCGGCTGTGTGGCAGGCATTTACGCATCGGCTCAGGTGTTCTTCCGGCCGGTTGCATGAGGGGCGTATGCGATGGTGAAAGCGAGGGGTTGGGACGGTTGTCCCAGCCGCTCACACCACCGCGCCAGCAACCCTCTTTGTTTGTGCATTGAGAGTTGGAGTTCGTTAGGACATCTGTCCCAACCGCGGTCATGGAAGGAAACGAAATGGAAGAAATCAACGATGAGATGTCGGACAACCAGCAGGTCCTGGAGTTCGGCATCATGCTCGGGCAACGCCGCGCGTTTGGCTGGTCGCGGGCCGCTGCCGCGCGGCGCAGGCCGAGTGCCTTCGCAAGGTTCGCGACGGGAAAACCTACCTGAAGTTCGCAACTAGGGTTTCGAGAGATCAGGCCGCCAATCCCGGTCGCGGTCGCCATCGATTTCAAGTATATCGCCCGGAGTTCTTCCGCAACCAGGAAGACCCGTTGACCCGCTGAGCGACCGGCTGGAGGGGCTGCAAACGCAGGCCATGGTGGCCACGGCGGGTTCTCCGGCCGGGCCGCGGGTACGACGGCTGCCAGAGGCTTGTTCCGATGGGTTGTCCCACCGGGCCGCGGGCGTGCTAAATTCTAGCCGTGCACATACTTATGATCGACGACGATGCCGAACTCTGCAGCCTGCTGGGGGAATTCCTGCAGAGGGAGGGCTATTCGGTGGAGTTCGAGCACGAAGGCAACCGCGGATTGCAAAGGGCGGCACAGGCGGGCGTGGACCTGGTGCTGCTCGACGTGATGTTGCCGGGCATCGACGGGTTTGAGATTCTGCGCCGCCTTCGAGAGAAAAGCAAAGTGCCGGTGATCATGCTGACGGCGCGCGGGGAAGACGTGGACCGCATCGTGGGCTTGGAACTGGGGGCCGACGATTATCTGCCGAAGCCCTTCAACCCGCGCGAACTGGTGGCGCGGATTCGCGCCGTAGTGCGCCGCTATGAACCACGGCCGGCGGCGCCTTCGCACCGCCTTGAGGTCAATGGCGTGGTGTTGGACACGGGCACGCGCGAGGTGATGGCCAACGGCAAGCGCCTGGACCTGACAACTTTTGAGTTCGACATTCTGGAACAACTCATGCGCTCCGCCGGGCACGTGCTATCGCGCGACGCTCTGATGGAGAACTTTTACAACCGCAAGGCGACGCCTTTCGACCGGTCCATCGACATGCACATCAGTCACCTGCGCAAGAAGATCGAAAACGGCGAAGCCTTGATCAAGACAATCCGCGGCGTGGGCTATCAGTTCTGCCGCACGCCGGAAGACGCCGGTGGCGAATGAGATCTCTCTTCGGAAAGATCTTAATCTGGTTTTGGTTCACGCTGGCCATTACAGTGGTGGGCTCAGCCTTCATTTCGGCGCTGAAGGTAAACGAAAACGATTCCGACGAGCGGGCGCCGGTGGCCCGCCTGGTGACCTTTCAACTGGAAGAGGCGCGAATCGCCTATGAGGTGGGAGGCCGGCCGGGTTTGCAGTCTTTCCTGGACACGCTGCACCGCGTGTACGAGGCCAATGGCATCTTGACGGACGGAGACGGGCGCGATCTGCTGACCAACCAGGACCGGTCTCAGATGATCCGGCACGCCCGGCGGCGCGCGTTGTTCCAGTTCTTCCGGACCGGCGACGCCACCATAGCGCGGGTTTCCGACGACGGCAAGTTTTGGTTCTTTTTCATTGTGCCGCGGGCCACCGTGGGCGCGTGGTTCCTGCTGCCGGACCATGTTTTCGTGATGGCGGCGGCGGTGCTGCTGTGTTACCTGCTGGCTTATTACCTGACGGCGCCGGTGCGCCAGTTGGAGAAGGCCGTGGAGCGGTTCGGCAGCGGCGACCTGGCGGCGCGCGTAGGGTCTACGCGGCAGGATGAGTTGGGCCACCTGGCGCGCACGTTTGACCGGATGGCGAACCGGATTGAGACGCTGGTATCCGCCGAGCGCCGGCTGCTGCTGGACATTTCGCACGAACTGCGGTCGCCCCTGGCCAGGCTCGGGGTGGCTGTGGAACTGGCGCGTTCGGGCGAGAATCCGGATGCCGCGCTGAACCGCATCCAGAAGGAGTCGGACCGGCTGAACGGGCTGGTGGGACAACTGCTTCAGGTGACCCGCGCCGAAGGCGACCCGAGTTCCCTGCGCCGCCACCCGGTGCAACTGGACCAACTGGTGCAACAACTGGTGGACGATTCGCTGATCGAGGCGGCCGCCCACGGGTGCCAGGTGAAATTCGAGAATCGCGAACCGGTGAGGGTGGAGGGCGATGTCGAATTGCTGCGCCGTGCGGTGGAGAACGTGATTCGCAACGCGATCCGATATTCGCCGCCGGAAACGGCAGTGGAAGTCTCGCTGGCGCGGAACAACGGCAAGGCGGTGGTGGACGTGCGCGATCATGGTCCAGGCGTGCCGGAAGAGGCGCTGCCGCGTTTGTTCGACGCCTTCTACCGGGTGGAGAGCGACCGCAACCGGTCGAGCGGCGGCATTGGCCTGGGCCTTTCCATCGCGCGGCGGGCAATCGAGTTGCACCAGGGGGCGATCCGCGCCAAGAATGCGAAGCCGGGGTTGGAAGTGGTGATGGAGTTGCCGGTGGCGTAGGCGTCGATGCCTGCGCTGCCCGGTTGGGCTCAGGCTACACTGGAAAAGATAGTGGAGCCCTTTGCCGCCGTATTCGACTGGGATGATGCCAATACCCGCCACTTGGCCCCTTATGCCGTCTCGCGAGACGAAGCCGAGCAATGTTATCGCAATGAACCGCTCATTATCGAAGAGCAGTACCTGGGTGGTGAACTGCGTTACCTCGCCTTGGGTGAAACGGATGGAGCCCGGAGGCTGGCCTTTGTTCACAGTTCGCGGACCGCGAGTGCGCTTTATCACGGCATATCCGATGAGCGGCCCGCAACAGGAGCAGTATGAGAAGGATGAAACCATGAGTGAAGAGCCGGTTCCGAGCTTCACCAATGAAGAGAAGGAGGCGGCCTGGTGGGACGCTCACCCGGAAGTGCTGGCTCAGCGCTTCCAGAGCGCTAGGCAGCAGGGGCGTATTCACCGGTTGAGCCAGACAACATTGCCCGGTGCGTCCGAGACCGTCGCGATCCGCATACCCGAACCGGAACTTTCACGAGCCCGCGAACTGGCGGCCAAGCGGGGAATCCTGTATCAGACTTATATCAAGATGCTACTGCGGGAGGCCCTTGATGCCGAAGAGAAAAGCTCGCCGGGTGAGATCGGCCGACCGCGAATTAGGGCCGGGAATGCGGCTGTGCTGTTTGGCTCGTGAAGGCGTAAGTGTCCCGGCGATCCCACTTGTCAGTCCGGAGCGGGAAAATCACCGCGACGTCTTTTGAGCCTAAGGGGACCATGGGGAGTAAAGATTTGACCCTTTCTCGGCGAGCAGGCAGGCCGAAATTCGGCCTCAATTCCCGATGGGCGCTTTCTCCGCGCGGTCGATCACCAGGATCTCAACCGGACCCTTTTGGGGCTGCAGCTTGAGTCCAAGCGGCTCCAGGAAGAGGGCGAAATCAGAGCCGCCGCGCTCCATTCCTTCCAGGGTGTGTTTCAGTTCCGCGCCGTTGTCGGCCAGCTTCATGGTGAAGTCAAAAAGCCCGTGAAGCCCCGTCTCATCCAGCACCGGCCTGTCGACGCTGAATGGCCGCGCGGATAACCGTTCCGCCAACTCCGTCATCGTAAAGTTTCGAAATTCCAGCCCGCCCCCGGCCGGCCGCATGCTGCTCAAGCCCCCACTGGCCGCACCATGGAGTTTGGCTCCGCGTTTGCCGGTAACCAGCAAGTAGACCGGGAGTTCTTTCGTTTCCCGATGGAATGTAAGTTGGAAGCGATCCGCCAGCAGCGTTTGCAGCATGAGCCTCAACTGGTGGTCTGAAGCGGGGCTGGATGTCTTGGCGACGATGTCGTATCTCTCGGTGGCGAGCCAACCC
>Ga0210402_10002847_pt1 | contig 16561 bp, 14 predicted proteins | sample IncBWC7MmetaG_FD_161055 | JGI IMG/M metagenome (GOLD analysis project Ga0210402, IMG submission 161055) | Forest soil microbial communities from Barre Woods Harvard Forest LTER site, Petersham, Massachusetts, United States - Inc-BW-C-7-M | ecosystem: Environmental > Terrestrial > Soil >... | reverse complement strand
GATCCGCCGCTCGGTACGTTTGTAATAGGGCAGCATATCGACATAGCCCCAGCCGCGATTGCCGCGCTGCGCCCAACTGTCGAGATCGGTGCGCTGGCCGCGGTTGTAGATCATGCCGTTGATTGAGCTCGACCCGCCCAGCGTGCGCCCCTGTGTGGTGGGAATCTGCCTGCCGCCGCTGCCCTCCGACGGTTCGGTCTTGAACTGCCAGGTGAAGTCCGGGTTGAACAGCATCTTGATGAAGCCGGCCGGCACGTGGATGTAGGGGTGACGGTCGGGCGGTCCTGCTTCCAGCACGCAGACGGTGGCGCCTGGTTCCTCGGTCAGCCGGTTGGCCAGCACGGACCCGGCCGCGCCGCTGCCGACAATGACGTAGTCGAAAGCATCCCCCGCGCTCGCGGCTTCCTGCGTCGCCATTCGCCCCCCAGCCAGCCAGTTTGATTGTCGGCCGCGTCCATCCTAAGCTGTGGCCCGTCGGCAGTCCAAGCCAAGCGGGAGGAACACATGGAGTATATCTGCGACGCTCCGGGTGACAGGACCTGGTTCCGGCTGGTGAGCGAGGGCGAGGCCACTCTGGAATCCGAAGTCATGCGTCATGCGGTGGAAAAATATTTCCGCCGCGAATGGTCGAAGGCCGCCGAGAGTTTTCACCCGCTCACCACCGTGTTCATCGAGCAGGACATCGGCAAGGCCGCGCACATCAAGCGTGAGATGCCTTTGTTTCTCACCCTGCGCGACGATGAGGGCACGCCATTGGTGACTGCTATGCTTCCTGCCGGCGGCCGCCGTGACCGCTCGTTTGGCTGCATCATCGTGGGGCCCGCCAACGCCGATCCCTACAAGCAGCATGCCGATGCGATCAAGGCACTGGCTGATCATTTCGACATCCCGCTCGATCGGGCGCATTGTTATCCGTATCGTCGGGAATGACCCAAACCAGGAGATGAACCCCATGGGCTATACGCTCGAACAGTTCGCTGCCAAGTGCCACGACGCGTTGAAGAACCAGCCGGGCACCGAAGGGCGCAAGGCGGTCTGTCATCTGGTCAAGGACGTACTGAAGGATGGCGACTTCGCCGCCAAGTACATTCCGGAGGGTACGCCGGAGCGGAAGGTGCTGTACGAAGACCCGGACCTTGGCTTCACGATCCTGGCGCATGGCTATGTCGGGGCGAAGGGCAGCAGGCCACACGATCACGGACCGTCGTGGGCGATCTACGGTCAGGCGGCCGGCGAGACGATCATGACGGACTGGGACTGCCTGGCACGCCCGACCGAGACCACGCCAGGCAAGGCGCGGCACGTCCGCGACTACGCGATGAAGGTGGGCGATGCGTATCTGTACGATACGGGCGTACTGCACTCGCCGCGGCGCGAGGGCTCGACGCGGCTGCTGCGCATCGAGGGAATGAACATGGACCGCGTGAAGCGCCTGCCGTACGAGGCGGTGGACACTCTCACGACGGCGGCGGAATGATCTGCTTCTCGTCGATGATGTAGGACTTGATCCTGCCGATGAACAGCGCGCCGTCGTCGGTCAGCCGCTTCATTTCGGGTGAGGCGGCGGCGCGCGCCAGAGCCGCGTGATCGTCGTACCAGAGTTCGGCGATACCATCGACCTCAACGTCGGTCTCTGGGATATCCGGTCGAGTGCGTGTGCCGACGATGTGCGACTGCACGTAGCGCCGGATGCCCGGCACCGCATGTGCGAGCGGTCCGTGGATCTCCAGCCAGTGCCTGACGAACTGCTCGTGGGTCAGTTCGGGTTTGCGGGTCAGCAGGCCAACGACCTTGATCATCATCCCGGCTCCATCGGCGCTCGCTTCGCGTCGGGTTTCCTATTGCAGCGCCACCCCCATCGCCTCGCCAAAGCGGCGCGCGGGCTCCAGCGGATCGCCGTACTTGCGATGCATCGCGGTGTGGTACGCTGCCGCCAGCAACAGCTTGTCACGCTCCGGATGCCGGTTGGTGCCGAAATCCATTAGCATGCACTGGGCGATCTCCTGGTTATGCGGATCATTGCCCAGCTTGGTCGCGGCCAAGGCAATACGCTCCACCAGCGGCGCGCGGTCGCCGACGTTGTCGAGATAGGCCTGCGTCCACGCCATACTCTCCGCGCCATTCAGTGCACATACCGCCGTATCAACGCGCTCCAGCAACTGTCCGGCGGTCAGATTGTCCGCGCCGCTCGGCGCCTTCACCGCAGCCGGATTTGAATCGCCAATCCCCTGCTGGTGCCAGGCAACGCGGTTCAGGAACGACGCCAGCAGATAGATCAGTCGTAGCCGTCGCGGATGATCGAAGTTATCGAAGAACCAGGCGAGCGTGTTGCAATATTCGTAGCAATGATGCGGCATCGAGAAGTTGTTCGGACCCTGCGTCTCGATCACCACCTGCGCGCAGGCGATCTGCATAACGTCGAGAATACGCCGCGGGTCCTTCCCGGCCTTCAGCAGCCTGGTGACGTAGTGCAGGTTGTCAGGCTCCGGGCCGCGGATGATTGCTTCGATCAGACCGGCGGCCTCTTCCTGGTTCAGCGGTTCCTTATTGTTGCGCAGCACCGCCATCTCCGCGTCGCTGACGCCACCATACGGAACGGCGTGCAGCGCCTCGCCCTCGATGTTCATCTTCACCAGATTGCAGGCCATCTCGTAGGTCGAATACCAGCGCGGCCCGACAGCGATGTCGAGCGCGCCGGCGTACAGCACGTGATGCACCTGCGGGTTGTCCCAGCCCATCGCGTTGCCGATCTCCACGGTGGAGCGTGCACGATACGCCTTGTGGCCGGTCGTGTAGGAGCGGTTGAACAGCATGCGATCCTGCATGTCGATCAGCCCGGCAAACACCAGTTCGGCCAGCACCTCCTTGCGGTTCGGTTTGTCTTCCATCAAACCGAGGAAGGTGCGGTATGCGTCGATCACCTGACCGCGATGGACCAGCGTCATCCAGTTGCTCAGCCGTTCCTTCAGTGGGCCGTCCTGGCGCAGCGGCTCCTGATCCGGCCAATAGACCACCGGTTCCGGCGGCGCTTCGACCGCACCAAGATTGCCGCGGGCGCGCGTGTAGTGCCCGGGCGCCTTGTCGATCTTCTGGTTCCAGATATCGAGCCCGCTTGGGATGTACCAAATGGTCTGCGCCATCGGCAGCATCGACAGCGGCCCTGGCAGCATCTTGGCCAGGTTGATCGTGGCCCGCGCGCTCAGCAGACAGTGATCATTGTTGACGAAGTTCGGATAACCGTCGTCGATGCGCTCATGGTATGGCACATGCGTGTACGGCGCATGGATGCGCACACCCTCGGCGATGATCTCATTCAGCGGACGGCCGGTGCGCACGAGATCGTAATAGACCTGGCTCGCGCCAACCTGGTCGCGCGCCATGACCCGCTCTTCAAGCTTGCTGTACAGGGTCGTGGCGTCGCGGTCCGTCTGCATGTCCATCTCAACTTCCTCTGGCTAGTCCTGGAATGATCCTACGCTTGACAGGCAGGCTCCGACAACCATGGTGGCGCCATCGGGAGGGTAACGACGATGGCAGACACGCAATGGAGCATCAGCACCGTCGCCGGAACGGGTGCACAAGGCTATGCCGGCGATGGCGGTCCGGCGGCGCAGGCCCAGCTCAACAACCCATTTGACCTGGCTTTCGATCCGGACGGCAATCTGTGCTTTTCCGACACTTACAATCACTGCATCCGCCGCATCGATAGGCGCACAGGTGTCATTGCGACAATCGCCGGTACGGGGCAGCAAGGCTTCTCGGGTGATGGCGGCCCCGCGACCGAAGCGCAGATGAACCAGCCTTACGGTATCGTCATCGATCGCTCGGGCAACATCTATGTGGCAGACCGTTTGAATCAGCGAGTGCGGTGTATCGGTACCAGCAGTGTAATAACCACGTTGGCCGGCGATGGCTCCGGAAAGTTCAGCGGTGACGGCGGCCCGTCCGCACGCGCCGGCCTCGCAGAACCCAATGGCCTGGCCTTGGATCGCGACCATCGCCGCCTGTTCATCGCCGACGTCGCGGACAATCGGGTGCGGGTCATCGATTTTGGCACGGGCGTCATCACCACATTCGCCGGAACCGGCAATGGGCAACACGCCGGCGATGGGGGTCCTGCCGCCGCCGCCGACATCTTTGGCGCTCGCGCGGTCGCGCTGGCGCCGGACAATTCGCTCTATATCCTGGAACGCCAGGGCAGCAGCCTGCGCCGGGTGCACGACGGCATCATCGAAACCGTGGCAGGGACCGGCGCGCGCGGTTACGGCGGCGACGATCACGATGCGCGCCAAGCAGTGTTCAACGCACCGAAGGAGATGGCAGTCGACGCGGCCGGCAATGTGTTCGTCGTGGATACCGAGAACCATGTAATCCGCCTCATTGATGCGCAAACCTGGATCGTCACCACGATCGCCGGCACGGGAAAAGCCGGTCCAGGCGGCGATGGCGGGGCTGCGCAGCTGGCATCGCTCGCGCGGCCGCACGGTGCGGTCGTAGGGCCGGATGGCGCCGTCTATATCGGCGATTCTGAGAACCATCGCGTGCGGAAGTTGGCGCGGCAGCGATAGCCATTGGTTTGCTGTCTCGGTCTTCTGTGCTCCAGTCAGACTCAATTAACACGGGGGAAGCGATGCGCCGACGGCCTTTCGCTGCTTTGTCGGCCATACTTGTGGCGTTGCTCGGAGCCGTGGCGGCTGTGGCGTGCGACAACCCGCGGCAGATGGACGGATTCAAAACCTGCGCCGACGTCGCCAAGGCCGAGCAGGAAGGCGCATTGGTGGTCTATTCGACCGATCCCGAAGCCGCGGCGGAAGCAGAACTGGCGAAGTTTCATGCGGTGTTTCCGAAAATCAGGATGAACTATCTGCGCATCCAGGCCGGCGGTCTCTACGCCAAGCTACTGGCCGAGCGGCAGGGCAATGTCTACCTCGCCGATATCGCCCAACTCTCGGACGTGAGCTTCGCGCTCGATTTCCAAAAGCGCGGCGGATACATGCAATACGTATCGCCGGAAATGGCGGCACACAAGACGGAGTACAAGAGCTCGCCGGAGGGCTATTGGACCTGGGGCGCACTGGTGGTTGCTGCGATCGCGTACAATCCGACGCTCGTGTCCGCAGACGAGGCGCCGAGGACCTGGCGGGATGCGATGGATCCGAAATGGACGGACACAATTTCGGTGAAGGTTTCGATCTCCGGACTTCAGCACGTGACGTGGTATGTGCTGCGGCAACTCTACGGCAACGACTTCTGGTCGAAGTTGGCGCCGTTGAAACCGCACGCCTTTGATTCCTATGTGCAGCAATTCGATCGGCTGGTGAGCGGCCAGGACAAGGTGGCCCTCACCGCACAGTATTCAGGTTATCTGGCCATGAAGGCGAAGGGCGCACCGGTGGTCTTCGTCTATCCGCCGGACGGTGTTGTGGCTGCGCCGCAGCCCTGGGGCATCGTGAAGGAAGCGCCGCATCCCGAGGCTGCCCGGCTGTTCATGGACTGGTTCCTGAGCGTGCCCGGGCAATCAGGAAATGTGCGGGAACTTTTCACCTATTCGCCGCGCCCCGACGTGCCTCCCCCACCCGGCGGCGCCAGCGTGACCGAGTTCAAACTGCTGATCCCGAACGACTGGCAGGCTTTCGAGAGGACCCATGCGCAATTCGTACGCGAATGGGACAAGATCACCGGGCTGCGCTGAACAGGATCGACCGTGATTGTGCGAGGACTGAGCCTGCGACAGATCGTGATGCCGCTCGTCGTGCTGCTGTGCGGCACGCTCGTGCTATATCCTATCGGTTTCCTGATCAACGAATCGCTCAACGTCGGCGATCCGTCGGTGTTCCCGCCTGAGGAATACGGACTGGACAACTATTGGAACCTGATTGACGACTACCACATACTCGCAAACACTGCGCTGGTGGCATGCATCGCCACCGTGCTGGCGGTCCTGTTCGGCTTCCTGCAAGCGTGGATTCTCACACGCACCAACATTCCCGGACGCCAGCGGCTCGAACGGCTGATGGAGTTGCCCTACTATATGACGCCGCTGATCGGCGCGCTGGCATGGGGCGTGCTGCTGGGGCCGAAGACCGGGCTGGTCAATCAGGTATGGCGTTCGCTGGGTTTGCCCGGCGATCTGTTCAACATCTACTCGCCGTATGGCATCGCCTGGGTGATGGCACTGTTTGAAGGCACTGTCGCCTTTGTCATGATCTCCGCGGCGATGAAGTCGATGGACCCCTCGCTCGAGGAAAGCTCGCGCGTGCTCGGTGCGGGTAAGCTGCGCACGGCGTTGCGCATCACCCTGCCGCTGGTCGCACCAGGCGTGCTGAGCGCAACAATCTTCGTGTTCGCCGAGATGCTCGGGTCGTTCGCAGCCGCATTCGTGTTGGGAATTCCCGGCCGCTTCTATGTCGTCACCACGGCGATCTGGCAGGCGACGCTTTCCTTTCCGCCTGACTACGGCCGTGCGGCGGCCATGGGGTTGTCGCTGTTCGGTGTTATGCTGATCACGCTGACGCTCGCGCGGCTGGTGTTGCGGCATGGCAGCTACGCGACAATCACCGGCAAGGCGTTCCGCCCGCGCGAGATGGACGTCGGACGCATGCGCTGGCCGTTGCTGGGAATTGCCTGGGGCTACATCATCGTCGCGGTGATCCTTCCGCTGGCCGCGTTGCTGCTCACGTCGTTTGAAAAATTCGCCACGGTCATCCTGCCGCAGATGAAGTTCACCCTGGCCAACTACGAGACCGCACTGCAGATGGGTTCCGTCGGGCCAGCCTTCGTCAACAGCCTGACCCTGGGCATTTCGGTCGCGACCGTCGGCGTGCCGGTGATCGGCGTGCTGGCTTGGATCATCTACCGCTCGCGCATGCCGGGTCGAGGCGCAGCGGAATACGTGATCATGTTTCCACAGGCGGTGCCTCGGCTGGTGTTCGGCCTCGGATTGCTGTGGGCTTGGATCAACCTGCCGATCCCGATCTACGGCACCTTGTGGCTGCTGGGCCTGGCGTATTTCACCGTGTTCCTGCCGCTCGGCCTGCGAACCATCGCCAGCGTGGTGCTGCAGGTGGATCCGAGCCTCGAGGAATGCGCGCGCGTCTGCGGGGCGCCGTGGATATACCAGATGCGCACAGTGACGCTGCCGCTGCTGCGACCGGGGATGGTGGCCGCCTGGCTGCTGATCTTCATTGCATCGGTGCGGGAACTGGGCGTCTCGATCTTCCTGATGGGCCCGAATTCAAAGGTGATCGCACCGGCGATCGTCAATTCCTGGCTCAGCTCAAGTTCCGAACTGTCCGCGGCGATGGCGCTGATCCAGACCGCGACGGTCTTTGCGGCAGTCGCCCTCATGTTCAGTCTGGCGCGCCGCGTCACCGGGGTGACTCAATGACCCGCCCGCGCATCGAAGTTTCCGACCTCGTCGTGCGCTATGGCGACGCGACTGCTGTCGACGGTATCGGCTTTGACATTGCCCCCGGCGAATTGGTGACGCTGCTCGGGCCGTCGGGCTGCGGCAAGACCACGACCTTGCGTGCGGTCGCCGGCCTGGAAACGCCAAGCTCCGGCAGCATTCGGCTGAACGACGAAACGGTGTATTCCGCGCCGGAGCGACGCAACGTGCCGACCGAGAAGCGTGGCGTCTCGATGGTGTTCCAATCCTATGCAATCTGGCCGCACATGACGGTGTTCGAAAATGTTGCCTACGGTCTGCGCGTTCGCAAGCTGCCGCAGGCCGAGGTCCGACAGAACGTGCAGCGAGTGCTCGATCTGGTGCAAATGCAGGATTTTTCCGAGCGGCCGGCGTCGAAGCTTTCGGGTGGACAGCAGCAGCGTGTTGCGGTGGCGCGTGCGATCGCGTTCTCGCCGAACGTGCTGCTGTTCGATGAACCGCTGTCCAATCTCGACGCGAAACTGCGCGCCGAGATGCGTGTTGAGCTGCGTGAGCTGCAGCGGCGGTTGGACATAACCTCGCTCTACGTCACGCACGACCAGGAGGAGGCGCTGGCGATCTCCGACCGGGTGATCGTTATGAACGGGGGAAAAATCGAGCAGATCGGCACGCCGGAGGAAATCTACAACCGGCCGCGCAGCCGCTTCGTCGCCGATTTTGTCGGGTCAGCGAACCTGATCCAGGGCGAGGTCCGCGGGCCGTCAAGTTCTAACGATACGCTGATCTTCGAGGCCGAGGGCGGCATGCGGCTGGAGGTCGTCGCGTCGAGTGCTTCGCGCGACGGCCAGAACACGGTGGCGCTGCGGCCTTCCTACATCCACCTCGGACACGCCGCAGGATCGCGGAATGCGGTGGCGGGTCGCATTCATCGCCGGATGTTCCACGGCGACTTCATCCAATACGTGGTGGACTGGCCCGCGGGTCAGTTGATCGTGCGCCGCCCGCCCACCGAACTGTTCGATGAAGGCAGCGAGGTGACGATCTCATTCGAGCCGGTGCATTGCGTGCTGTTGTAGTGTCTGAATTGCATCCGCTCCCTGACCTGCTGCGCGATGGGCTCGACATTGTCTTCATTGGAATCAACCCATCGGTCCTGTCAGCGACGCAGGGCCACTACTTCGCGCGGCCGACCAACCGGTTCTGGCCATGCTTCTCGCGCTCGGCGCTGAGTCTTCGCGTCAGGCAGGGCCTTGGCGTCGACATGCTGGGACCGGCGCACGATCAGGCGCTGCCGACGTTCGGGATCGGCTTCACCGATATCGTAAAGCGACCGAGTGCGAACGCGGCCAGTGTCGAGCGCGCGGAATTCGACGCCGGCGCCGCAACGCTGGCAGCGAAACTCAAACGCCATCATCCGCGCGTCGCCTGTTTTCATGGCATGACGGCGTATCGACCGTTCCACCGTGCACTGACGGCTGGAAAGGGTCCGGATACGCCGGAACTCGGGCCGCAGAAGCTGCGCTTCGGCCGCACGCACCTGTTCGTCGTTCCCAATCCCAGCCCTGCCAATGCGCATTTCACGCCCGCGGATCAGACGGCGTGGTACGACCGCTTGGCTGCGTTCCTTCAAAGCGCCTGACGCAACAGCTCGACCGACTTCCGCACACCGTCCAGCGGCGGCAGCAGCATGTCCTCGTGCTCGATCGACAGCACGTCGTCGTAGCCGGCCAGCCGCAACAGCGAACAGAACTGCCGCCACCACAGCAGATCGCGGCCATAGCCGAGAGTGACGTAGCTCCAGGAGCGATCGAGCAACCGATCCATCGGCTTGGTGTCGATCAGGCTGTTGATCGAGGCATTGGCGGGATCGATGCGCGTATCCTTGGCATGCACATGATAGATCGCCGGCGCGAGCAGCCGCGTGGCAGCAAGCGGATCGGCGCCCATCCAGAACAGATGGCTCGGATCAAAATTCGCGCCAACCACCGGACCGACCGCATCGCGCAACCGAAACAGCGTCTCCACATTATAGACATTCTGCTGTCCATGCAGTTCCAGACACAGCCTGCCCACACCTGCGGATTTCGCCTCCGCCACCAATCCCTTCCAATACGGGATAAGCACCTCGTCCCACTGCCAGGCGAGAACGCGCGCAGCCTCGGGCGGCCAAGCAGTGGTGATCCAGTTGGCATTGGCATCGCCCGGACCTCCAGGGCAGCCCGACATCATCACCACACGCTCCACGCCCAGCAGTCCAGCCAGGCGGATCGTCTTCGATGTGACCTCCTGGTGCCGCCTGCCGACCTCACCCGGATGCAGCGGATTCCCGGAGCAGTTCAGCGCGCTGAGCGTCAGCCCGTTGTCGCGCAGCTTCGCCATGAAGTCGCCACGCGCTGCCTCGCTGTGCAACAAGACATCCAGATTCAAATGCGGTGCGTTCGACCAGTTGCCACACGGAAACTCCAGCATCTCGATTCCAAGTTCGGCAGCCGTGTGCAGAAGCTCATCGAGAGGCAGATGGCCCAGGCTGTCGGTAACCATGCCGATGCGCATACGCCGTCTCCTACTCCTTCGCGACAGAATCCAACGCGACCGTCACCGCGCGTCCGCTGGCCGCCGACTCGGTGGCTGCATCGGCTAGCAGCAACGCCTTCAGTCCGTCCTCGCCATCGGGCTTCGCCGGTTTGCGCGACTCCACGGCCGTGATGAATGCGTCCAGCTCCGCCCGGTATGCCGCCGCATAGCGTTCCAGAAAGAACGGCAGCACCGGATCGGTCACAAAGCCCGCTCCGGTTGCCAACTCCACGGTCGTTGGCGTGACGTTGCCGGCACGCAGCAGCCCTTTTGCGCCATGCGCCTCGATCCGCTGATCGTAACCATAGGTCGCGCGACGCGAATTGGAGATCTGGCACAGCTTTCCGCCGGCCGTCCGCAATGTCACCACAGCCGTATCGACATCTCCGGCAGCCGCGATGAACTGATCGACCAGACACGATGCGGCGGCCTGCACCTCAACCGGTTCCTCGTCCAGCAGAAAGCGGGCCATGTCCAGGTCGTGGATCATCATGTCGCGAAACAGCCCACCGGACGTTACAACATAGGAGGGGGGTGGCGGAGACGGGTCACGGCTGATGATGGTCAACAGCTCCAGTGCGCCGATCTCGCCGCCATCCAGCCGCCGCTTCAACGTCGCAAAATGCGGATCGAAGCGGCGATTGAAACCCACCATCAACACGACGCCGGCACGCTTGACCGCATCCAGGCAAGCCCGCACACGCGGCGCCGCCAGATCAATAGGCTTCTCGCAGAAGATCGCCCGCCCGGCGGCGGCGGCACGCTCGATAAAGTCGACGTGCGTCGGTGTGGGTGAGCCGATCAGCACCGCATCCGCCGCGAACGCAGCTTCCAGCGACAGCGCCGGCACGTCGCATGCAGCGGCCAGACGTTCTGCCGCGCCCATATCGACATCGGCGACACCCGCCAGCCGCGCGCCGGCATGCGCTGCAATGTTGCGTGCATGGATGTTGCCGATCCGGCCCGCTCCGATCACTGCAATGCTCAGCATCGCATGCCCTCCTCTTCCCCCCTGCCGCGTGGAAGAATAGCAACTGACCCGCCGCTTGGCATGAGGGGAAATGCGACAATGGGCACGATCCGTCTGACCATGGCGCAGGCACTGGTGCGCTATCTGGCCGCACAGCGGACCGAACTCGATGGCCGGCGCGTGACGCTGCTCGGTGGTGTCTGGGCAATCTTCGGTCATGGCAATGTCGCCGGGATCGGCGAGGCATTGCAGGCGTATCGCGCCGACCTGCCCACTTACCGCGCGCACAACGAGCAGGCGATGGCGCTGGCCGCAATCGGTTATGCCAAGGCGATGCACCGGCGTCGGATCATGGCCTGCACCACGTCGATCGGACCAGGCGCCACCAACATGGTGACGGCGGCGGCGGTGGCGCATGTCGACCGGCTGCCGGTGTTGCTGTTGCCTGGCGACGTGTTCGCATCGCGCCGGCCCGATCCGGTTCTGCAGCAGGTCGAGAGCTTCGGCGACGGCACGGTATCCGCAAACGACTGCTTCCGTCCGGTGTCGCGCTATTTCGACCGGATCACCCGCCCAGAGCAGATCATCGCCGCACTACCGCGCGCCGTGTCGCTGCTGACCGATCCAGCCGAGTGCGGACCCGTCACGCTCGCGCTGTGCCAGGATGTGCAGGCCGAGGCGTTTGACTATCCCGAGGGTTTCTTTGCCTCGCGGGTTTGGCACGTGCGGCGGCCTCGGCCTGATGAGACGGAACTGGTCGAGGCCGCGCGCGTGCTGCGCGCCGCCAAGTCGCCGCTGATCATTGCGGGTGGCGGTGTGCACTATTCGGAAGCGACGGAAGCGCTGGATCGATTTGCCACCGCGCATGGCATTCCGGTTGCCGAGACCCAGGCCGGCAAGAGTGCGTTCCCACATGATCATCCGCTCAATCTTGGGGCGATCGGCGTCACCGGAACGACCGCCGCAAACGAGGCGGCGCAGTCTGCGGATGTCGTGTTGGCCGTCGGTACCCGAATGCAGGATTTCACCACCGGATCATGGGCGCTGTTCCGCCATCCGAAACGCCAACTCATCGGGCTGAACATTCAGTCCTTCGATGTGGCCAAGCATCATATGCTGCCGCTGGTTGCCGACGCGCAAGCGGGCTTGGCGGCATTGGGTGATATGCTCACCGGATATCGGGCGCCCGAAACGTGGCGAACCGTGGTGGGCAGCGCGATTGCAACATGGCGGCGCGAGGTCGCCGCGGCCACTGCGCCATCGAATGCACCATTGCCGTCCGACGCGCAGGTAATCGGCGCGGTGCAGCGCGCCGCGACTGCCGATGCGATCATCGTCTGCGCCGCGGGCGGACTGCCGGGCGAATTGCACAAGCTATGGCAGGCACGCCAGGTCGGAACATATCACCTGGAATACGGCTATTCCTGCATGGGTTACGAGATCGCTGGCGGTCTCGGGGTCAAATTGGCGCGGCCGGAACGCGACGTGATCGTGCTTGTCGGCGACGGCAGCTACCTGATGATGAATTCAGAGATCGCCACTTCGGTGATGCTTCAATTGAAGCTGACGATCGTGCTGCTGGACAACGGCGGCTTTGGCTGCATCGACCGCCTCCAACGTGCGACCGGGGGCGCAGCCTTCAACAACCTGCTCGCCGACTGCGGCACCGCACCGGCGATCGATTTCGGTGCGCACGCTGCCAGCCTCGGCGCACTGGCCGAGCAGGTGGAGAGCCTGACCGAACTGGAAGCCGCATTGCATCGAGCCCGCGCCGCTGATCGCACCAGCGTGATCGTGATCCGCACGGACCCGCAAATCGCAACGGCTGCGGGTGGTCATTGGTGGGACGTGGGCGTTCCCGAGGTTTCCACACGGAGCGAGGTCCAGGTAGCGCGCTCCGACTACGAAACGCAAAGAACAGCGCAGCGGCTGGGTGATTGAACTGCAGAAACGTCAGGCCGACCGGAGAAGGCGTACATTTGGCCCGATTGCCGGAGCGCTGTCGTCGCGGGGCTGCGCGATCCCAGTTGCGTCAATCAACCTGGTACGGAACGCCGACTCGCTGTAGCGCTCAGCCGCATACGCGACCTGCGCCGCACATTGCCTGACCCAGAGCCCATCATCGTCAAGCAGTTTGCAGACTGCATCCGCGAAGCTCCGCGGGCCTTCGCAAATCGATACCACCTGATCGAGGCCAGGCAATCCCTGCGCGCCGATCGACGTGGTCACCAGTGGCAGTCCTTCGCACAACGCCTCGACGACTTTCAGCTTCACGCCCGCACCGTAGCGCAGCGGAACGACGGCTACACGCGACGTGCGGTAGAACTCACGCAGCTCGGCATCACTGACATTCGCGGCCACGCTGATGCCATTACCGGCCAGCCCCAGGACCCGCGACGAAGGGTTGGAGCCCACAATAGCCAACTTGGTCGCCGGACAGCGTTCCCGGATCAGTGGCAGCACGTGATCCACGAACCAAAGCACCGCCTCCTGGTTCGGTCCATGCGCGAAGCCGCCCACGAAAAGCATCACCGGATCGGGCGTCGCCTCCCTGGGTGCGGCAAAGTCGGCGAAACAGTACGGAAGGATTGCGCGCGCGGTCACGCCGGGCTCCACGTCCAAGACGATCGCCGCCTCTTCGTCCGACGGATAGAGCACGACGTCCACCTCACGCCAGACCGATCGCTCCAGCCTCTCCATACGGTCCGCGGCGCGGGCGAGCGAGGTATCGCGGAGTACCTCCGCCTGCCGTTGCATCCGGCGGAAATGGAGGTCGTGGCCGTAGTAGATCAATCGGCAACTGCCAATGCGCCTGATTTCCGGGATGAAGGCCGCGGCGACGTCCGGCCTGCTCAGAAGCACATGATCGACATCAGCGCCATTATCGGCGATCCATTGGCGGAATGTGCTGCCGTCGCCGCCGTAAGCAACCTCCACGCCCAAATCCTGCAAGGCATCCGTATAGCCCGGGCTATAGTGCAGATTGTGCGGCCAGAACTTGACGATCATGCCAGCCGCTTGCAGAGCCTGGATGCAGCACCTGATGGTGCGCGAGCCGGCATCCCGATCGGGCTCGGGCACATAGTGATCGATCACGAGGACCACCGGCCGATGCTGCGCGCGGTCACGTGCCCGCATGACGTGCGCGCCGTTAGGCAGATGGCTTGTCGACAGGATCGTATTCCACCGCTTGAGGAAGCGCTTCCGGTTGAGCGCGTGAAAGGAAGTGACGCCTCCGGTGAAATGCCTGCCGTAGCTGACGCCTTCGTAGTGGACCACGCGCGACCGCGGTTGATAGAGAACCTGATAGCCATGTTCGCGCAACCTGAAGGCGAGGTCGCTGTCCTCGCAATAAGCCGGCGCGTAGCGATCATCGAAGCCGCCGAGCCAAGCAAATAGTTCACGCGGCACCATGAGCGAGGCACCGGAGCAGTAGTCGACCTCGCGCAGGTAATTATAGACGGGCTTATCCGGATCATCCAGGCGGCCGTAGTTCCAGCCGGAACCGTCGTTCCAGATGATGGCGCCGGCCTCCTGAAGCCTGCCATCGGGGTATAGCAGCTTCGAGCCGACCGCACCGACGTCGGCGCGTCTCCGGAAGGGAGCCAGCATGGCATCGAGCCAGCCAGACAGAACCAGCGTGTCATTGTTCAGGAACAGCAGGAACTCGCCGTTCGCCATCTGTGCAGCTCTGTTGCACGAGCGCAGAAATCCGACGTTGCGCGGATTGACGATCAGCCGGATGCCCTGGATGTCCGCAAGGCAGGCGGTCGACAGATCGGGCGTCGCGTCATCGACGACGAGCACCTCGATTGTGGCGTCGGGTGGATGCCCGGCTATCGAGGCGAGGCAATCCAAGGTGTATTTGATCTTGCCACGGGCGGCAATGATGATCGAGACGACGGGGTGCTCCGAACACGACAGACAGATTTGCCCGGGATCGACTGACAGCGCAGGCTGTGACGGTATCTCCCATGAAATGGGCGCCACGCGACGCATGCGTTGCGCATGTCGCCAGTAGCGGAACTGCTGCAACAATTGCAGCGTGAGCGTCCACCACACGAGCAACACGGCCCGCCGCGCCTGGCGTCGAAACCATGGCGCCGCTGCCTGGAATGCAAGTGCGATTGCCGACTGGTAACCTTGGACCGCGTGCGTACTCATGCATGCGGACGTAGGCGCAATCAGTTAATATTTTCTTGCCGAGGCCGTTCCTTCAACGGGCAAAACGCTGCGCGGCGTATGGCGCCGGATCTATGCCCGGCGCCTGGCCGGTGATCAGTCGCGCAAGCAGCCGTCCGCTCGGCGGCCCGCCGCTCATGCCGAAATGGCCGTGGCCGAATGCGAGATACAGACCGGGACGGCCACCCACCGGCCCAAGGATCGGCAGGCTGTCGGGAGTCGATGGACGAAATCCCATCCAGTAACGCACGTCGCCGGTCTCCAGCGCGGGGAACAGGCGGCGCGCATGGTCAACCAGGACCTTCGCGCGCCGTTCATCGGGGGGCGCATCGAGGCCGGCAATCTCCACCGTGCCGGCAACGCGCAGCCCGTCCTCCATCGGCGTCATGAAAAAGGCGCGCGTCTTGCTGCTGATCGGGATCCGCGGTTGCACGCTGGGAGAGAACAGCATGGCGTGATAGCCGCGCTCGGTCTCCAGCGGCACGCGAATGCCGAGCGGCGACAGTAGCTGGCCGGACCACGCACCGGCGGCGACCACCACGCGATCCGCGTCACGGTTGGCGATGTTGGTCATCACCATGTAGCCGCCGCCGTCGCGCGGGATAAGCTTCATCGCGTGTTCGGCGATGATGTCCCCGCCGGCCGCACGGAACAACGCGCCGAGCGAGTGCACGATGCGTTGCGGGCTGATTGTGTGGCCATTCCCTGGCAGGTGCAGGCCGCGCGTGATGGTGCGTGCGATCCCAGGGAACATCTGGCGCAGATCGTCGGCGTCGAGCGGCTGCGACCGGATGCCATGTCGATCGCGTATCTGCTGCTCGATTGCCTCGGTCGGGCTTGCATCGTTGCCCTCCCACACATGCACCTGCCCGGACGGACGGATCAGGTCATGATATAGCGCGTCGCCGAGCATTTCGCGCCAGCAGTCCAGCGTTTCTCGGTGCAGCGCGCGCATTGCGTCGGACACCGCCAGCACACGATCGAGCCGGCCCGCCTTCACCCATTGCAGCAGCCATGGCATCGCGTGCGGGAAATAGGATGGCCGAACCGCCAGCGGCCCCAGCGGATCGCGCAACCAGCCCGGCACCTTGCGCAGCATGCCGGGCATCGCGATCGGCGTCGCGGTATCCGGGCTGAGCATGCCAGCGTTGCCGAATGACGCGCCCCCCGCGGGGCCAAGCGGATCGATCACCGCCACCTGCATGCCCGCCTGTTGCAGGTAGAGTGCGGTCGAGAGGCCCACGACGCCAGCACCGATGACCAGTACGGGGACCGTGCTATACCCTGGATTTGATCCTGTCATAGCCCGTCTCTGGAAGGCATTCACCGGTGTATCGCTTCGGCAGCGAGCACAGCACCGATCTGCAATACCTGCAATCAGACGTTTGACAGCATGGAAGCGGCGAAATGCCATGTTCGCTTTTTTTGCGGGGGCGCCTTCAAACTGG
>Ga0210402_10002846_pt1 | contig 16563 bp, 21 predicted proteins | sample IncBWC7MmetaG_FD_161055 | JGI IMG/M metagenome (GOLD analysis project Ga0210402, IMG submission 161055) | Forest soil microbial communities from Barre Woods Harvard Forest LTER site, Petersham, Massachusetts, United States - Inc-BW-C-7-M | ecosystem: Environmental > Terrestrial > Soil >... | reverse complement strand
GGGCGCCGGTATTGGTTCCATCGTCGGCGGCGTCGGCGGGCTGGGAACAACGGCTTTCCACGGGCGCCAGAAGATCAGTCTGAACAGCGGCCAGGAAATGTTGATCCGCATCACCGGAAGGTGAGGGTTCTCGGACTCGGGAATAAGACCTGAGAAAAGAGCTGCCTGCGCGGAAAGCGAGGAAAAGGATGAGTTCGAACACGGTTTTAGCGAAGGGCCAGAAGGTTCGCATGGAAACCGACAGCTTGGGCCAGGTGAACGTTGCTGCAGACAAGCTCTGGGGCGCGCAGACGCAACGTTCGCTCGAACATTTCAATATCGGGCACGACTTGATACCGCGCGAGATGATCGCAGCGTATGCCACGCTAAAAAAGGCCGCGGCAAATGCAAACTATGCGGGCAAGCGGCTCGACGACAACAAGCACAGACTTATTGTTGAAGTTTGTGACGAGATTCTAGCCGGCCAGCATGCCGACATGTTCCCCCTGCATGTGTGGATGACGGGAAGCGGCACGCAGTTCAACATGAACGTAAACGAAGTCATATCCAACCGGTGTTGCCAACTCGCCGGCACCCCGATCGGCAGTAAGACGCCCGTTCATCCGAACGACCACGTGAACATGTCGCAGTCCTCAAACGATTCTTTCCCGACGGCAATGAACATAGCGGCGGCTGTCAACGTGAAACAACGGCTAATACCGGCCGTGAAGGCGTTGCGCGATGGAATTTCGGTGAAAGCCACTGAGTGGCAGAACGTCGTCAAGATCGGTCGAACGCACATGCAGGATGCCACTCCTCTGACACTCGGTCAGGAATGGTCCGGGTATGCGGATATGCTTGGGGATAATGTCGAGCGCATCGAAGATGCCTTGAGAAGCGTTTATCGTTTGGCGCTAGGCGGCACGGCAGTGGGAACCGGGATCAACGCCGCTCCCGATTTCGGCGATGCTGCCGCCGCCGAAATCGCGAAGCTGACCAGCTTGCCCTTCGTCAGCGCACCGAACAAATTCACCGTCCAGGGCGCCCACGATGCGCTCGTTCAGCTATCTGGTGCACTCCGCACTCTTGCGGTTTCCCTCTACAAGATCGCCAACGACATCCGTCTGATGTCCTGTGGCCCTCGCGCCGGTTTCGCCGAACTGATTATTCCGTCGAACGAACCGGGCTCTTCGATCATGCCGGGCAAAGTCAATCCCACACAGGCCGAAGCACTCACCATGATCGCCGTCCAAGTCATGGCCAATGACGTCGCCGTTGGATTCGGCGGCGCTGGCGGCTATCTGGAGATGAATGTCTACAAGCCTCTCATCATTTTTAACGTCACGCATTCCATCACGATCCTGACGGATGGGTGCACGAACTTTCGAAAGTTCCTAGTCGAAGGTACCAAGCCGAATCTGAAGAAGATCCAGGAATACGTTGACCGGTCACTGATGCTGGTAACCGCGCTCTCCCCTGTCATCGGCTACGACAAAGCCTCGAAAATCGCCCACTATGCGCTGGACAACGATCTCACCCTCAAGCAAGCCGCGCTGAAGCTCGCATTTGTAACGGAAGACGAGTTCGACCGTGTCGTCGATCCGTTGAAAATGGTGCACCCGTACATTGCAAAAGCCAGCTGATAGGAATCCGAGTGCACTCCACAGTCCGCTTTTATCTGCCCTAGCTTTTTCGGGCGCCGAAGTGCTGGAAGGAAAGAAAAATGGCTTGCCACCAACAGGATTCCACATCCAGGAAACTAGACTTTTGATGCTGAGAGGTTTGACATTGGCGGCGAGGAATGGCGCACTCCCGACCGAGGATTCTCGGGCGTGGGCATCATGGCCGTTAGTTGTGAACTCTGCTCGAACGGCTGCAGCTGCAGTAGTTTCGTTGGTCGTCGCGCGACTATTCCGCTTGCCAGAGGCGTATTGGGCGCCGATCACGACTTTGGTGATTACACAATCATCACTCGGTGCCGCTCTTTCCGTCTCCTGCGAGCGGTTCATGGGAACGGTGCTTGGCGCAGCAGTTGGAGCGATTGTAGGCAGTTCCTTCGGACCGAATATCCTTATCTTCGGTGCCGGCGTTTTTATCCTGGGACTCCTGAGCGCCGCTGCAAACTCGAATCGGAATGCATTCCGGTTCGCAGGCGTGACGCTTGCCGTTGTGCAGCTTGTACCGCGGGTGGGATCTCCATGGCGCATCGCGTTTCATCGATTCGCAGAAGTTTGCATAGGCCTTGTGGTGGCACTGATACTAGCAGTGGTATGGCCAGAACAAGAGGAAGTTCGTTGAAGCAGGACGTCAGCCTGGGTGTTTTGCGAAAGCAATGCAACTAAACAATGCAAAGGCCGTTGGTGAGGCCGCGCGTTAGCTGGGCGTGACAGTTGTGCTGGGTGCATGGGAGAGCAAAGGCTTCAGTGCAACTGAGGAACTCGTAACGCAAACAAAACGAACGAAAATCGATCAGTGCGAACGGGGCAGAGTGAATCAGCAAACCGCTTGATTTTGGGTTGCACAAGCGTTACGAGGCCGCGATTCTGCAACTGTTTTCAGTTTCCATCCAGTTTCCAATTAAGGTCATCATTCGGAAAGCTAAGTGCCGCCAGATCAATCGCTTCCAGAGTTTTATTCAGAGCTTCCCAAGCTTGAGACGTAGAGTTGCCGGCTTGCCATCCGCGCCGCAAAATTGGGCCCGCAGCCGACTCTCAACTTAGGGCCGTGGACGAAAATCCCGCGCCGTTGGAATCTCAATGCTGGAGGAAGAACGAGGGAGCTTTGAGGGAGCAATAAGAACTCCTCCGCATGCCTCATCATTCTTTTTCAATGACTTGGCATTTCTTGTCATTCCTCGTAAGTCCTTGAAATTCCTGACGCCGTTGTTTTCGATCCCCACCGCCCGTCTGAGTTTCTTGCACTTTCGAGCCGGCGGCACTAGCGGTTGGTCTCAGATGGCACTCGGCACCACCAAAGATCTCGGTGCTTCATCTACGGTCTGAACTTGGGGGATATCCTCCCCGGTAGCCGCTCCAAGTTCTTTGAATTTTCGCGCGGAAGGCAATACGCGTAGCTCAAGTGAACCCGTAGCTTTGTTGTATGAATCCACCGATCGTTCCAGGCCAGAGCCGACTGCTTCGAAGTGCCTGACAAATGTCGCAATTCGATCGTACAGCTGTTTTCCCAGTTCACTAATTTCCTTTGCATTCTGCGCAATACTCTCCTGCCGCCAGCCGAAGGCGATTGCACGCAAGAGTGCGATTAGGGTGGTTGGCGTCGCCAAGATGACGCGCTTTTCCATTCCGTCTTCGATTAGCGTCTTATCTTGTTCCAGCGCCGCAGCAAAGAACGACTCTCCCGGAAGGAACAGAACGACAATTTCAGGAGCGTGATCGAATTGTTCCCAATAGTTCCTACTGCCCAACTGCTCCATGTGCGAGCGTACCAGTTGCGCGTGTCTTGCAAGGTGAGCAACACGTTCTTCTTCTGTCGCGGCGTTACTTGCATCCAGGAATGCCTGCAGCGGCGCCTTAACATCGACCACGATGCGGCGGTCGCCAGGAAGATTCACCATCATATCGGGGCGTAGCCGGCCTTCCTCGCCTTCGAATGTCTCTTGCTCGGTGAAATCACAATGCTGGGACATGCCGGCCAGTTCTGCCGCACGTCGCAGCGTCATTTCACCCCAGCGACCTCTGACGTGAGGTGATCGAAGAGCAGATACCAAACTGCCGGTCTCCTTCTGCAACTGTGCGTTGCCGCCGGCGAGAGCTCTAATTTGTTCTTCAAGGCTTGAATAGGCGTTCACGCGAGCGGTTTCCACCTGGTGCAGTTGCACCTCATATCGCTCGAGGGCTTCCTTGAGGGGCACCACAACTCCCTCAATTGATTTTTCCTGGGTCTGCAGCTCACCTGTCGCCTGAGCTTGGATCGTTTCGAATGTACTTTTCGCAAGGTCCAAAAACGACTTGTTGTTGCTTTTCAGAGCCTCGGCGGACAAAGCGCTAAACGTCTCGACCAGTTGCACTTTGGATTCCTGAAGCAGTTTCTTCTGCTCTTCCAAATTGGTTTGGGCCTCTGTGAGTTGAGTCTCTGCCTTGACCCTTAGCTCGCCTTCGAGTTTGAAGCGATCGCGCAGGACCGATTGGTCCTCCAAAGAGATCCGGAGCTGGGCTACCTCAGACTCGCTGGCCGCCCTGGCAGCTGTTTCCGCACGCAACTGTTCTAGCAGGTTTTGCTTTTCGGCCACTAATGTAGCGACAGCTTTCTGCAAGTCTTCTGACTTGCCAGTTCGCTCGGCGATGGTGGCTTCGGCTGCACGGATTTTTCCTTCCGCATCGACTTGAAGAGATACAAATCGTTTCCTCGAGAGGTGTAGCGTCCACAGGCACCCAATAATTAGGCCTACAACTGTTCCGACAACGAATATTACCCACTCACTCATAAGCTACTCCTCTACGTTAAAGCTACTCAACTGTCAAAGCCACGTCAATCTGACTCTGCCATCACCATGGCTGCAGCAAACGTTCTATCGACTTGAGATCGAATCTTTTCGCTCCGCAGATCCGCAACTTTCAAATAGCGCAAGGTTGTATCGAGGCTCGAGTGGCCTAGCCAGGCCTGCAAGGTACGCGCCGAGATTCCAGAGTCGTGATGCCAACTCGCAAAGGTGCGCCTAAATTTGTGGAGTGACCATCGACTGCAAACGGGTTTGTCTTTGCAGGAGTGACCCTTCTTGTTGACGCAATGCCTGCAGTTGAGGCCAGCACGGAGTGCCAAAGCTTTCAACTTGCCGAGGAAATGCCCCTCGGGCTGCCTGAGACGATTGGGGAAGAGCAGGAAAGAGTCGCCTGTGTTTTGCTTCATCTGCTTCAACGCTCCGACAAGCCAGGCTGGAATCGGCACGCAGCGCTCTTCGCAATCCTTTGGTCGCCAACCCCAATGGGGCTTTGCCGTGATCCGCACGACCTTCTGATCTAGGTCAACATCGCTCCAAGTCATGTAGGCAACCTCTTGCTCGCGACAGCCGGTCCCGAGGAAGAAACCGAAAACGGTACGCGATCGCTTGTCTCCGGCTTGTAACAGCTGAGCGATTTCGACTTCGTTGTATGCGTCAACGAATTTCTCCGTGTAACGCGGCAGATCCCGACGTGAAAGAAGTCCGTCGATCCCGAAGGAGCGCAGGAACGTGGCCAATGCTGAGATGCGATTGAAGATGGTGCGATCCGCGAGCCCGCGTTCCCGCAGTTCCGCCATGTACCACATGAGATCTCGCCTAGTAATCGCCTGCAGATAGACTCTCGGGCGCGACTGTCGAAAATCGCAGAGAAGCCATCCCAAGCGATCCGCCGCCCGAACGGATCGTCTCGCCCGCACCTCGCTCAGATATTCATTGATTGCCAAATTGAGTCGCAGCCGAGGCGGCCAGCGAGCACTAACCTGGGCTCTTCTGCAGGGTCTGGACCGCGGCAGTCGCGGGCGATCCGCCCTTGAAGGCTCGTTGTGTTTGTTTTGCGCTGGCGGCATTCGTCTCCTATCAGGTATTCGCTATCCACGGAGGTTGGTTAGAACGGGGAACTCAAACCGGGCTGCGTTCCCTGGACTGGCAGCAGTGTTGCATTGGAAGCCAATCTCAAAATCCTTCGACATGGGAGTCCTTTGTCGGAATTTCGAGCCATTTACTGGCTTCAACGTGCACTCCTTTGCCTTGAGCGCCTGTAGTCATAAACGGATGTCGCATCGCTACCGTCGTTTGGCCGACGTTCAGCGGAACCGGCTCGTGAACACTGCTCATTCGACTCTTAGAATCGAGGATGGGAAGCACACCAATTGCAATTCCTCAATACTGAAGGGTGCAGCGAGTGTCGGGAAGTCGTACCCGCGCGCTCGTAGATCGTCTAGTACTTCGGAAGGCACAGACTCGACTGCGAGGACAACCCTTGTCTCCGGCGAGTCCTTCAGCAACTCGACTCCAGCTTGCGCTCCATCGATGCCGGGAGTGACAAATCCGGGGAACGCAACATCGGGCTTAAACGAAGACGCCTGACGGATAGCACGCTCTGCCGTTTGCTCGACTACAACGTCGCAGTCCCATCGATTCAAAAGAGTCTCGACGTAACGGCTCAGACAAGGGTCGTCCTCGCCGAGAAGGATTTTTAGTTTGTTCGACATGAGATCGGCTCCGCCGCTCGATAGTGAAAGGAAACAGATATCGACACCACCAGAACATCGAACTCTTCTCGATGAGCAGCAGCGAGCATTTTGTCAAGCGCGTGGACAGTGTGACCGATCATCAACTAAGCCTCGGTTCTGTGCTTGTACAGCAGGCGCAGGCGGTATTGTTGATAGGCTTTCGCCATGGTCTCGCGGTCAGCCCATCCATCCATGAACATCGTCGCCAATTTCTCCTCGGCAGCCTGAGCGCGCTGCGCAGCCTTGTAATCGGACTCGCGCCGCCACAGACGTTCGTTGTTGGCGTACTCGATCTGAGTCTCTATCCACTCGATCTCTGTGACCTGCTCTTCGTCGTTGATCATTGATCCTAATTCATTGCTGATACAATTGCCGACGCTCCGTTCGAAGCAGAAGGGAGAGTAGTTAGCTTTGGGAGAAGAGTGACAGCTACCTCTTGCGCTCGATGACGAGACCAGGATCGGCCGAGTTGGTGGCGAGTAGGCTTCCACGCGCATCACGCACAGTGAGATAGCGCTCGTTGGTACGCCCGGTAATCTGGTTTCGTTGATCGCGGACGATGCTGGACGCGTCGCTGTATCCGCTCGTGACCGAGCCGACAATCCCGCGATTGCCGTCGCGGATGTAATACTTTCTCAGCATGTCATACCTCCAGCTGCAGTATACAGAGCCAGAACCCAAAATGGCCACTTGTAACCCTATGACAATAAGCCATTTACGAGTCGAGAACCTGTCTGATGGTGAGGAGATCCATCGCATCGCGTAAATCCCGGGCCGAGGGCGATAACGATCCCGCTCCGTGCAAACCTACGGCGCTGGAAAACACATTGGGCAGCCGGAAGGGCCTGCAGTTATTGATAATCCCTCGAAATATCTCTGCCTTGTGAAAGGGAATGGGTCTCGTTCTGCTGTTCCCCTGCTTGCAGCGCATCTAAGATCCTCATATCTGATCGGGTCCCGCGCGAGAGCAAGGCTCGCCGCGGCACCATCGGTGCCGGTGGGAACAATGTGGAAGCCATGACTGGAGCGTGGGCTCGGGTTGGCTGTCCTCGCCGTCAAGCACGAGCGAAGCCAGAAGTACGCTGGCTGCAGACGGCTAGGGGAGTAAATCGGGACCGTAATTATCGTCGTCCGGACTCAAGGGCAGACTTAAATTCGGCCGGCCCTCAGTCTTCTGCCGGCGTAATTCCTTTGAGATGCTTTCTTCAGTCCTTCCCGATTCGCCCATCATCTCGAAGAGTCGCGCAATGATTTTTTCTTTTCCCCTAATTCGCGTCCCGGTTTCCTTCCCAACACGTTCGAGGTGATCGGCTGCGACGCCGATGAACCAGTGGTCTACAGCCGGTGTTTTGGGCCTCAGGAATTGACGGTATTCGTCTTCATGCCTCGCGGACAGACGATGCGCCGCGATCAGCTTTTTCTCACTTTCGGTGCGCTTCGCTGGATGGACGTTTGTCGCAATCATTGCTTCGACTAAAGCGGCGTCTTCGCCCATTTTTCGCAGGGATCGCAAAATTTCCTCTAGCGCTTCAGAAAAGCGAGGCTCCTGGTGGGCAAGTGTCAGGTCGTCAAGATATCTCACCTCGACCGGGTGTTTTTTAGGAATACTAGCGAACCGATCAGCTGCCTGATCAAATGATTTCTTGATCCCTCGCATGACTTTCCCCGATCTACGAATCTTCGGTATGGCGGTAGACCAATTTTCGATCTCGATGTCGTACGAAATTTTGAGCCTTGCAAACTTATAAAGCTCGTGAAGCAGGCCCTCAATCTCGTCCTTAGCCAGCTTTCCCTGCAGCTGGGGCAGAGCGCTCATAGCATCAACAAAATCGTCAATCGGCTTTAGGCGGTGCATTACCCTGGTCAAGGTATCCATGACTTATCCAATGCTCGTCTGGGGCTGGCTGTAAGACTCCAACCCTGGTGCCGGCTCTGGCCTGCTGAGAAAACAACCGCGTGCCCGCTATTGCCGGTCCGTGGTCGATCCCCCTCTGCTATCCACTGGGAAAATGTGAAAAGTTTCTAAAAGCTTGCGCCACATTTTGTCCGGACAAACTGTCGCGCAAGCATTATATGCGCGGAAACCTTGGCAGTTTCCACGACGTTACTTGCGTGCTCTGATGGATGTAGCAGCGATAAGGACAATGCGTAAACGTTACAACAAAGTTGAGCGCGGGAGAAGCAGGCGGTTCCGCCAGGTCGGAACGATGACTCGGCAACGGGTCACGATCACTCTGGATCAGCGTCTCCTTTGGGGCATACGCATTCCGATCGCTGACAACCGCGGCAGGGTGTTTTCTCAGCCACATCATAGGGTGTTCATGGATCCCGTCCTCAAGAAAAGCGGGGGATCAACCGAGAATTCGTGGGCCAGTGGCAAATGGATTGATAAGAGCCGGCTTTATACGGACCGAATCATACCGTTCGAATTCATGGCCACCATAGAAGAGGCAGAAGCGATTGCCAAGCGCGCGGCCAAACACTACCGGCAGAGGATGATCCACTACTACGTGATCAGCGACCGCGTATTTCAGGCCACCCGCACCGGGCGCCGAGTCGCGACACGGAGAAGGAGAGCCTAAGAACCATGCCATACCACGAGTGCGACTGTTGCAATTGTCCCTTTTGCGCGGTGCCACGGCTCCTATCTCTGGCTATAGAGAAGGGCGCGTTCGCCGATCCGACTCCGGCGCCAATACCGACGCCGAAATCCGCCAGGAAGATCAGCATGGCGACGGCCGCTCGGCAATTGAGTGCCCTGGACACGTTGCTGAAGCGGGGCATCATCAGTTCGGAAAGCCACGAAAACGAGGTTGCGGCGCTCAAAGCGAGGCTGCGGTAGGTGGATTCGCGCGCGAGAGCTTTCCGGGTGTACGCAAGCGACGTGCGGCAGATCGCACCATGGACGAGCTGAACAAGGAGAGCAACTGATGAGCGAACACTTCTGCGAGTTCGATCACAACCTGGATGAACCGTGCGGGAAACCGGCCAGCATCAAGTGGCGCGGAATGTGGTTCTGCGCCGAACATTGGGACTGGCACGAAAAATTTTGCGCGGAGATCGGGATCGACCCGGTGTTGGGCAAGGAATGGAATGAACAGTAAGCCAGTATTAGATGATCAAAACATGCAGTCAAACATGACGCAGGCCGGAGCGTCTTGAAGAATGAACCGGGCAAGGCAGTTGGAGAACAACAGTGGCAGAAGAGAACGCAGTGCCTGTGGAGTACAACGAGCACAAATATTGGGTCGAAAGTTCCGACCTGACCGAAGCGGAGAAGATCCAGATGGCCAAGGATCTGCGCGAACTCGAGAGCCGAGGAGTGATCCAGTTCCGCGGTGGCCGCTGGCAACTTGCGGGCGTCGAAGTCGAAGAGATGCGTGACGGCCCGCATAGCAATAGAGACGGAAAAAGAGAAGAAGAACGCGGTTAATGGCGATTGGACAGGACCCGCTGGAGGAAGACGAGCTGTGAGCAAAGCTTCACGCCAACATATCGATTTCGCGATCGCCGCCCTGTTCAGGCCTGGTGATGTAGTCGAGTTGCGGATCCCCAAGGCCGGCAGACACGGGACGATCTCCGGTTACTTTGATGACTTTAGCAAGCTGGCCGAGGCGATCGACATGCACAGCGGGAATTTCGAGGGCATCTACTACACGCTCAATCCTGTCAATCCCGCGCTGTTGGCCCGGGCGAACAACAATGCCAAAGAATTCGCCCAGGCGACCACGAACGATCGCGACGTTATCCGCCGACGCTGGCTGCTGATCGATATCGATCCGGTCCGCCCCGCCGGCGTCAGCTCAAGCGATTTGGAAAAGGCGGCTGCGAAGGCAAAGGCAAGGGCAGTGCGCGCGTGGCTCGCCGAGCGCGGCTGGCCGGCGCCCTTGCCGGCTGACAGCGGCAACGGATACCACCTCTTATATAGCATCGACCTCGAAAACAACGAGGGGTCGACCGCACTGGTCAAGGCCTGCCTGACGGCCCTGGCGTCGAAGTTCGACGACGACACCATCAAGGTTGACACCACCGTCTACAACGCCGCGCGCATCGTCAAGGCTTACGGCTCGATGGCTGCGAAGGGCGATTCGACCAACGATCGGCCGCACCGTATCGCGCACCTTCTGATTAAGCCCGAGAAGCTCGAGCCCGTGACCGTCGTCCCAACCGAATTGCTCCGGGCTCTGGCCGGAGAAGCTCCGAAAAAAGAGATCCAGCAGAAGCAAGAGAAGACCGGCGCGAGCAGGACCAAGATCACGCCGGAGAAGATGGAAGAGTTCCTGGACCTTTACAAGGTTCGCCGCGGCTCCAGGATGGAGTACGAAGGCGGCTACAAGTGGCAGGTCGACTGCCCATTTAACGGCGAGCATCGCAAGCCGGACGCGGCGGTATACCTGTTCGACGACGGCCCGCGCTTCAAGTGCTCGCACAACAGCTGCGACGGCAACCACTGGGCAGAATTCCGCGCCCTGCTCGAGGAGCTGAACCCTGACGTCTGGAAATTCTACTTTCTCGACAAGGCCTCTCCTAACCAAGGCAAAGGCACCAGTGTCGAGGCCGGCGAACCAGATGGCACCACGGACACTGGGGCCCGTGGACAGTACACCTGGAATGATTTGGCAGACCAGCTCGACGTGATCCGCATCGGCGAGGAGGAATACGAGGACGCACACGGTAAGACCAGGAGGAAGAAGCTCCCGAGACACGTCGCCGAGGAGCGGGTGTACCAGTTCGTGCTGCGTGCGTTCCAGGAACGGTCGAAGTTTTTCTTCGACGCGTATCCGTACGTGTACCTGCCGGACGAGGAGGCCATCGTCAAGTTCCACAACGACGACGAGGCGCACGCCCTGCTCAGCCGGCTGCGGTTACGCGTAGAACAGCACGACACCAAGCTCTGCCGGTCCAACCTCGAGTTGCACATCCTGGCCAAGGGCGAGGAGACGCGCGTCGAGAAGTACGGCTGTTGGCGCGGCGACCACATCTACCTGAACAACGGCCGCGGAGGCATGTTCAAGATCGGCGCGAAGCAGATCTCCGACGTCCCGAACGGAACCGACGGCGTGTTGATGCTTGCGCCCGACGTCCAGCCCTGGCCGGAGCTGAACGCCGAGAACCAGGACAAGATGAGGGTGGTCAGCAAGAAGCTGGGTGTCGTCGGCTTGAAGGTGACGGAAGACTCCGCGCTCTGCCGGCACATGAACGCGCTGTTTGAAACCCAGGGGCTAAGCCCTGAGCAATACCAGCAGCTGTTCCTCTCGCGTTACCTCTCGCTGTTCCTCGGTGGGCCGAACCTGAAACTGCGGCCGATCCTGATGGCGCTCGGAGAACAAAATAGCGGCAAGTCCACGCTGTTCGAGAAGCTGATGTGGCTGTTGGTCGGCCCGGGCTACGAGTCCGAGGCACTGCCTGGCGACACGCGTTCGTTCGTCGCCGCGGTCACCAACAACCAGGTGAAAATATTCGACAACGTCGACGGCTCGGACGCAGAGGAGCTGGGGTACGTCGACATCATGTGCAAGTGCGCCTCCGGAGGCAGGATCCCAGTCGCGCAGCTCTACGCCACCAACGTCGAACGCATGTTCGAGCTGCGCTGCGATCTGATGTTCACGGCCAGGTACAACCCGTTTCCCTCGCACCGCTCCGACCTGAGCCGACGGACGCTCTTCTTCCCCATCCGCAGGCCAACCACCGAGGAATACCGAACGGTCGAAGTGATGCAGAAGGAGCTGATGGCCGACACCGACGAGATGAAGCTCGAGACGCTCATCCGGCTGCGGAACGTTCTGCGTGGCCTGCTGGCCAACAAGGACAAGGAATACCCTCCGGTCTCCGAGATGCACTCCTACGAGACCTACACCATGCGGTGCGCGGACCACGAGGGCTGGGCCCGCGAGATGGAGGAGATCTGGAAGGGCTACCGCGGTGACTACCAGCAGCGGATCGCGGAGTACGCGCCCATCGTGGACGAAGTGAGGAAGTGGGTCGGCTTTAGGAGTCTGTCCAGCCCCTCAACCGCGCCGGTATTCCCGAACGCCGGCCGCTGGGTCAAGGTCAGCGAGCTGTGGCAGGAACTGAAGGAAATCGCCGGCCCCGACATCACCTGGAAAAACGAATCCACGCTGGGCCGCGCGCTTGAGCGGCATTTCTCCGCCCTTCGGGTGCTGGGGGTGGAGAAGAAGCTGCTGAACGGTTCCAAGCGCTACCGGTTCAGCCCGAATGAAGAGCAGATGAAGGAGTGCGCCGCGGCCTCGGAAGACGCACGTGACCGCGGCTACTTAGGTCCCAAGTCCGACCTGCAAGCCGTGCCGATCGGAATCGACCTGGAGGACGTGTTCTAGATGGAGAAGATGATTCTACGGTGGGCCGGGTGCGGGCATGACATCGAATTCCCGCGGCCGATGTGCGGCGGAGAACCTTGCATCTGCGACAAGTGCCACCCGAATCCAATCCACGTTTCGCCGGGCAAGTGCCATCGCTGCGACGTGAAACGATCATGCATAGCGGAAGGGCAGCCCTGCTGTGGGGGGAGCCCTGCTGTGGAGGGAGGAGTTTGCCCCACTTCGGATCGGGAATTGGGTCACTTTTAGGTGAGGCAGGTGAGGGAGGGTCGGAGCGGCGCCAGGAATGAGGGAATCAGCTTGTTTAGGGTTGGGTTACTTGAGTCGCCTGGAAGTGAGCCAACAAGTGAGGGTAAGCCACTGAATAGAAATGAAAGTGAGGCAAGTGACCCTTTTCTCTCCTTTGCGCGCGAGAGTACAAGGCTATTTTAGGCTTAGAGCACCTATGTATGAAAAGGGATAGGGAATTCGTCACTTGCGTCACTCCAGCTCCCAAGAGGATTGTCCGCGCTGCCTGGCGTGTGGGCGGGTCCCGGTGTTCGAGGACCGGGACGGCGTCCACACGGCGGTGGGTTACAGGCCCTGGGACTGCGTAGAACGACAAACTCGTTGGGATTCACTGGTCATGAGGAGATGTTGCTGGGAGTGGCGGCGCTGACAGAACTCAGTAATAAGAAGGAGAGACAGCAATGGAGGCGCAATTCGTGCGCAGGATCACGACCCGAACGAGTGCCCCAAGTGCAAGCCGAAGGCGAGGGCAGCGAAGGAGAACGCATGACAAGGTATCAGCAACAGATCGAGCGTTTGATGAAGGAGACCGACAAGCGCATCGGCGAAAAGAACGGCCAAGAAGGAATGTACGCTTCGGAAGAAGAAGTCCGGGCGCTGCGTCAGCTTGCGATTCGGCTGGAGCGGATTTTTGGGCCGTTCCCGAGCGTGGACTTCAACTGAAAAGTTTCGGCAGTCGGGATTCTCGACCCTGGCCTTTTAGAGGGGGACGGGTAGAAGTGTTCGGCTGCCGGATTCGAAAGGAATGCAGGCCGTGAAATTCGAGTTGATCTGGCACTCGGTGTACGACGTGCATTACCTGGTGGAAGCCGACACGGAACATGAGGCCATTGAGCGGCTCACGATTTATCTGTGCGACCCGGACGACGACAACGCCGAGGGGATCGAGGAATTTGCAGTAACAAGTTTTGGGACGACCGCGTCAACCGCTCCTGTTGAATAGGTGAGATACCTCCGTGGCCGTACGCACGGCGGGGCAAGCGGATGCTGGCGGATTGCAGGCCACATTGGTCTTCGTCCCCAATTCAAAAACTAGAAAGGAGAAACAAATGAGCATCGACAGGTACTTCATGGTGGAGACGAAGCAGGTGATAAGGGACATCAGCGACCTGGAGGCATGGGAGCTTATCCGCAGCCACACGGTGTGGCAGATGGCGAATGGCGTCGAGCACCTCTACATCTTCGACAACGCAGAGGAAGCGACCGCAGCCTTCGAACGCTGGAGACGTGAGCCGTGCGAACGGATCAGCCTCACTGTCAACGGCGTCGAGCAGCCTGGCGATCGGCTGCCATTGGCCTGCAAGGTTTGCAGGGAAGAAATCCCCGTCAATCAGCCGAACCTTTTCGAGGGCGAAGTCTACTGCGATCCCTGTTTGGACAAGGAAAGCGCCCAGAGGATGGAACATGACCAACTGTGATTGCCAACCCGACGAGCATTGCAAGATTTGCGACCCGGAGTTTTTCGAGAAGCTGAAGCAGGATTTCAAGCTGACGTGCAAGCGGTGCAGCAAGGAATTCACGCTGCGGCTGCTGCCGAAGATGATACAGGCGATGGAAGAAATCCGTCGCCTGGGCAGCGAACCAACCGGAACGTGCCCGGCCTGCAAGGCCACGAACCCCGATCCCTTCACCAAGATGATCATGGATGCAGGGATTACAACGATGACCGACATGGTCAAGGAGGACGCGTAAATGCTGAGGTGTTGCGGTTGGTGCGGTGCCTACTGCCACTGCGAAAGATGTGACGATCCGAAAACTGCGGCGCTGATGGACGGCCCCGACATCCCTGGTGTGTTTACGAACCCGATGGATGAGAAGCAGGGCGGACACATCCATTCCTGCTGCGACGAGCACCAGGTCTATTGGGAAGACGCCGTCTTCGCCACGTCCATCGAGGGATCGTCCTCGAAGGAAATCTGGGCCATGATCCCGACGCTGACCGGCGTGCGGCTCAAGATCGCCAGTATGGCCATGTTGGAAGCCGTGCTGGACGAGGAAGAAGATTGCGAGTGTGTGGTTGACCCCGAGGATGGTTCGACCATCCGTGCGTGCGCCCTGCACCCGCAAGGCGGATCGCCCAAGGGAAAGGCCCTTTGGGCGGCCAGGAAAGCTCGGCAAACGCAGTAATAACCTAAAGGAGAAACACAAATGGATGACAAAGTGAGGAACGACGCAGAGGACCCGGACAACGGGGGTTTGGTGGACAACTTGAGATCCGGGCAAAGAGCAACCACGAGCTCAAGAAAATTGGCGAGCCAGTATTGCTGATTTGCATGACCCCCCGCAACGGTTCGGGGAAATGACAAGTTTGAGGCGCCCCAGCGTATAAACACCGCTCCTGCTGACTGGAGTTAGATGCTCTCCGGGTCGCTCCCGGACGGGGTAAGCGGATGCTGCTCTCTAGAGGTTCGGGCGCCTCAATTCAAATGCCGTGAGAGTATCAGGAGAAAAAGATGTCTAACTGGATCGACTACAACCTAGATGTATTGGCCGGCAACCCGGCCGAGATCAATCAGATCGCGGAAAGACTGAATCAACCTTCCTTGGAACTTGCCAATTGGATCGCTCAGAGAGACGGTCAACCACTGAGCGCTGTTAGAGAGGGCCTCAAGGAACCGGGTCACCGGAAAGTGCAGCGCGAACAAGTGAGCGCCCACCGTCTTGAGGGTGTCGGGCCGCGCTGTGCGGAGATAGAAGGAAGAGGTAATGGGCAGCATTTTGATTTCAAGCTGGAGCAATTTTAGCCGGTTCGCGGCAAGTCCATCCGGACAGCCGCGGAGAGTGCTTCGGTGGCCGCCAGTGGAAGTCAGGCCGGACCAGCCTAGCGAGGCTCAAGAAAGTCTTTGAAGAATTACTCGTGATGAAAAACAGTGGCGAAATAAACCGTAAGGAATCGACTGGCCTCGCTAATACGAGCCCGAAGCAGAACCGTCCGCCTGATCCACACTTGTCGCACCTGGGCTCGGCCGCTGGACTCGCGGAATCTGTGATGGCAGCCCCGGTCGACGGCAATCGTTCGAATGCGATCTTTGATTTGCCTGAACGATTCGTTGACCCGGCGAGGGCGGCAGAATTCCTGAGCATTCGTCCGCGGCGGCTGCTGGAGCTGGCGCGCAAAAATGTCTTGCCGGGCTACCCGATAGGTAGAGGCCGCCGGAGCGTCTGGCGATTCCGGCTATCTGAACTAGCGGCCAGCGTGACTCGTAATGTAGACTCCCGGTTGGCAGTCCCTGGTAGCCAGAAAGCGCGGACGAAACGCTGATGGCACAACAGGGATGGTTACGAACGAAGAAGTATGAAGGTGGTATGACCTGGCTTTTCTGTTACCTCGTTACGCGGCCTTCGGACGGGAAGCGCGTGGAAAACTCCAAACGCGTCGGCCTTGTGGCCGATTTCCCGACCGAAAGAACGGTGTGGATGGAGGTCGCAAAGTTGGGTCTAGAGAAGTACCTTGATAATCCGACGGGTAAGGAGCCGACATTTCGACAGATCGCAGAAGACTGGCGGTTCCGGGAACTAAGAAAGGACGGAATTATCGGTAAAAAAGCCGATGAGACCGCCGATCGAGATGAACACAATCTGGACAGCTTCATTCTTCCGCGCTGGGGAGAACGTCTCGCCGGCAGCATTAAGCCGACCGAGGTAGAAGCTTGGTTCGAGATCTTGGCGTCTACACCGCAGGGCCGCAAGCGAAAGCCGCTCAAGTGGCCCACGATTGAAAAAATCAACTCGGTGATGAGTCAGATCTATGGCCACGCACAACGCC
>Ga0210402_10002845_pt1 | contig 16568 bp, 14 predicted proteins | sample IncBWC7MmetaG_FD_161055 | JGI IMG/M metagenome (GOLD analysis project Ga0210402, IMG submission 161055) | Forest soil microbial communities from Barre Woods Harvard Forest LTER site, Petersham, Massachusetts, United States - Inc-BW-C-7-M | ecosystem: Environmental > Terrestrial > Soil >... | reverse complement strand
CACCACGGCAAGGAACAGGCCCTCGTTCTTCGTCGCGGCGATCAGCGCCGACGCCAGCGCCAGCCGGCGCACCGCTCCCCCGTCCGTCTCGTCCAGCGTGTCGGCGAGCGCCGTCCCGAAGAGCAGCATGCCGAACGCGAGCGGCACTTCCGCCATCCCGGTCAGGAACGCCGAGTAGAGGGGCTCGAACCACGCGACGATCGCGGTGGCGAGACCGGCCACCGCCGACGACGCTCCGCGGCGCCGCAGCCAGCCGAAGAGAACGAGGAGTGTCGCGGCCTGCAGAAACGGGAATAGCAGCGCCATCGCGTGATCGTCCCAGCGGCCGGTGAGGAAGGATAAGCCCGCGTAGAGCAGTGGGAGGCCGAGGGGGTACTCGGGATGGGCGAATTCCAGCGCTCTCAAGCGCCCCGGATACCCGACCGCGCCGAAGATCGTCTTCCCCTTCAATCCCCAGATCGCGATGAAGTCGTTGGCCCACATCGGCTCGGTGAGGGCGCGGAGGGTGTAGACCGCGACGCCGAGGGAGATCACCGAGTAGAGCAGAACCCGGAAGGAGCGCCCCTCACCCCAGCCCTCTCCCGTGGGGAGAGGGCGATCGTTATCACCGGCTCGGCGCTCCAAGTCATTCCCTCTCCCCCCAGCGGGGGGAGAGGGCAGGGTGAGGGGGGCGAGCAGCCGCGCTGCGGCAACCAGCAGCGCGACGAACACGAGAAACGCGATCCAACCGGGACGCACCCCAATCCCCAGCGCCGCCGGCACGAACGCCATCACCGCGGCACACCCGATCGCGTCGCTCCAGCCGAGGCGCTCGAGAAAGAACGCGCGATCGCGTGGGACAAACGCTCCGCTCGTCACAAATCCAACCCCGGAGACGACGAGCAGCGCCCCGGCGACGGGGAGCAGCGACAAGACCAACGTCAAGGGACCGGCCCCCAGAGAGCGCCCTCGGGGAGCGTGATGACAGGACCGGCGGGAGTCGGCATCTCCCCGTACCGAGCGACGACCCAGCCCGAAGGTACCGGCAGAGCCCCAGGAACGCGATCGTACCCGAACGACACGGGCAGCGGTGCAAAGTGGTAGCTCGCGAGGTAGATCACCGGAACGCTCCAGGGAACGCCCAGGATGACGACCCCCTTGGCCGAGCTCGGCATCCGCCGCCGTGCGTTCTCCAGGAACGAAAAGAATCGCCGATCGAACGCCGTACCGGACCCGCCGAGCCGCCGCACGGCGAGTTCCTTCGGCGCGAACGCGACCAGGGTCCGGATCCGGCGCGGCAATTCGGCGAGGGGTTGGCTCGCCACGACGAGGACGAGCAACAGGCCCGCCGCCAGCGCGGCAAAGCGCTGCCGCGTCACACGAGCGGGTACGCGGCGCAGAGCTCTGCGACCGTGCGCCGCACCTCGGCGTGGACCGCGGCGTCCTCGCGCGCCTCGAGAACGCGCGCGATTGCTCCCCCGATCACGTCCATCTCCGCGATGCCCATGCCGCGCGTCGTCACCGCGGGCGTTCCGAGCCGGATCCCGGAGGCGACCATGGGCGAACGGGTGTCGAACGGGATCGTGTTCTTGTTGACCGTGATCCCCAGGCCGTCGAGCAGTTTCTCCGCGTCTTTCCCCGAAACGCCCTTCGCGCCGACGTCCACCATCATCAGGTGGTTGTCGGTGCCGCCGGAGACGAGCCGGAAGCCGTGCCGCGTCAGGGTAGCGGCGAGGGCCTTCGCGTTTTCGACGACACGCTTCTGGTACGCGACGAACTCGGGCGTCGCCGCCTCGGCGAACGCCACGGCCTTGGCGGCGATCACGTGTTCGAGCGGGCCTCCCTGCACGCCCGGGAACACGCTGCGATCGAGGTCCTTCGCGTGCACCGCCCGGCAGAGCACCAGGCCGCCGCGCGGCCCCCGCAGCGTCTTGTGCGTGGTGGTCGTCACGTAGGGTGCGTGCGGCACCGGCGACGCGTGCAGGCCCGCGATCACCAGGCCCGCGATGTGGGCGATGTCGCACATCAGGACCGCGCCGACCTCGTCGGCCACCGCCCCGAACCGCGCGAAGTCGATCTCGCGCGCGTACGCCGAGGCGCCCGCGATGATGAGCTTCGGGCGGTGCTCGCGAGCGAGCGCGGCCAGCGCGTCGTAGTCGATGCGTTCGTCCTCGCGCCGGACGCCGTAGGCGACGACCCGGTACTCGCGCCCGGAGAAGGACAGCGGATGCCCGTGCGTCAGGTGCCCGCCGTGGGAGAGGTCCATGCCGAGGATCGTGTCGCCGGGCTTCAAGGCCGTCAGGTAGACCGACATGTTCGCCTGCGAGCCGGAGTGGGGCTGGACGTTGGCGTGCTCGGCGCCGAAGAGCGCCTTCGCCCGGTCGATCGCCAGCTGCTCGACCTTGTCCACGAACTCGCACCCGCCGTAGTACCGCTTGCCGGGGTAGCCCTCGGCGTACTTGTTCGTGAGGACCGAGCCCTGCGCCTCGCGGACCGCCCGCGAGACCCAGTTCTCGGAGGCGATGAGCTCGAGGCCGTCGTTCTGGCGGCGCCACTCCGCCGCGATCCAGCGGGCGGTCTCGGGATCGACCGCCGCGAGGTCGCGGTCCATCAGGGCGGCGGGGGCAGCGGGGGCTTGGGGCATGCGGGCCTCTTTCTATCGGCGGCGGGCTATTCGACGACGAGCTCGTGGTATTCGGAATTGCAGTAGCTGTCGGTCATGCCCGCGATGTGATCCGCGATCGCGCGGGTGAACTCGGAACGCGGCCGGTAGTTCTGGGCGACCTCGCGGTCGATGGCGCCGAGCGGCACCTCGCGCAGGAACCGCACGCCGAGGTCGCGCTGCATGCCCCGCAGGACGTCGTCCGGGAGCAGCCGCGGGTTGTCGCGGTACGCGCCGAAGAGCCCCGCCATCACGCGCCGCGCGTGGCCGTCGTGCCGCGAGACCGGGAACGAGTGGATGATGTGGCGGTAGACGAACTCGCGCAGCTCCGCGTAGAGCTTGCGGCCGGAATCGCTGAAGCCAACCAGGTCGCCCGGCAGCCGGTCGCGCCGCGCGTAGAAGTCCTCGGTCGTGGCGACGCCGGAGGCGGACAGCCAGCGGTCGATCTTCGCCCGAGACGCCTCCACCAGGTCGGAGGACAGCGTCGCGATCATGCCCCGGATCAGCGAGGCGCGGCGCGACGACGGGTCGTTGCCGTAGCCGCGGGCCGCGCGCACCTGCCGCGCGATCGGCAGCTCCTCGATCGCGGCCTCCTCGGTCAGAGGCAGGCCATCCTCGAGGTCGTGCGTCTGCTGGGCGATCTCGTCGGACCAGTTGACCGCCTGGGCCTCGAGCGTGCCGCCGGATTCGAAGCGCAGCCCCTCGACGAAGTCGAGCGGAAACGGAAAATCCTTCGGCCATGCCGTGTGCTTGAACATCCCCTCGCGCACGTCGTGCGTGAGGTTCAACCCGGGCTCCTCGTAGCGCTTCTCGAGACGGTCCACGACCCGCACGGACTGGAAGTTGTGCTTGAAGCCGCCGGCGGCCGGGTGACTCTCGCGCAGCAGCCGGTCGAGCACGGACTCGCCCGAGTGGCCGAACGGCGTGTGGCCGAGGTCGTGCCCGAGGGCGATGGCTTCGGTCAAATCCTCGTTCAGGCCGAGCGCCCGGGCGACGCTGCGAGCAATCTGGGCGACCTCGATCGTGTGCGTCAGCCGCGTCCGGAAGTGGTCGCCCTCGTACGGGATGAACACCTGCGTCTTGTGCTTGAGGCGCCGGAATGCGCGCGAGTGGATGATGCGATCGCGGTCGCGGGCGTAGTCGGTGCGGGCGTCACCCGGGCTCGGCGACGCGGCGCCGCGGGGCCGGACCGCACGGGCGCTCTTGGACGCGTAAACCGCGAGCCGCTCTTCCTCGAGCCGCTCGAAGTGCTCCCGCGTGTAAGGGGCGGCGACCGTCGTCATGGCCTCTGCGCGAAGGGGCCGGAAAGGAGCAGCGCGCGCGCCTCGCCGACCAGGTAAAGCGATCCCGCGACGATTATAGTTTCGCTCGCCGGATCGGCGAGCAGCTCTTCGAGCGCGGCGACGAGCCCCGGCGCCGTCCGCGCGGCCGGAGTGCCGTCCGCGAAGCGGCGGCGCAGCTCCTCCGGCGAGGCCGCCCGCGCCGAAGCCGTGAGAACGAGGCGGATGCGCCCGACGACCGGCCGGAGGGCGGCCCCCATGCTTTCGAGATCCTTGTCGGCCATGGCGCCGAACACGAGGTCCGGACGCAGACCCACCTCGGCGATGAAACGCGCGAGCGCCGCCGCTCCGCCCGCGTTGTGGCAACCGTCGAGCAGGACGGTCTTGCCGCCGACTTCGAACCGCTCGAGCCGCCCCGGCCAGCGCACGGAGGCGACCCCGCGCTCGATCGCCCGCGCGTCGATGCGAAAGTCCGGGGCGAGAAGCTCTGCGGCGCGCACGGCCGCGGCCGTGTTCTCGGCCTGGTGCGCGCCGGAGAGCGGCGTCACCAGCGCGTATCGCCCCGCCGGCGTCGCCAGGTCGAAGCGCGTCCCGGGCGCAGTCGCTCTGAGCCCCGAGATCGCGGTCTCCTCCGACAGGCGGTGCAACTCGGCCCCGGTGCGCGCCGCGGCGTCCTCGAAGACGGCCAACGCCTCCGGCAGCCGGCTGGCCACGAGCGCCGGGCGGCCTTCGCGGAACACGCCGGACTTCTCGAAGGCGATGGCGGCGATCGTAGGCCCGAGATCCTCGACATGGTCGATCGAGATGGACGTCACCACGGACAGGATCGCGGGCGCGACGTTCGTGGCGTCGAAGCGTCCCCCGAGGCCCACCTCGAGCACGGCGAGGTCGAGCCCGGCGCGGGCGAAAGCCATGAAGGCGGCGGCGGTCATCGCCTCGAAATACGTCAGGGGCACCGCGGGGGCGCGGTCCGCCGCGGCAAACACCGCGGCGAGCTGAGCGTCGAGCGCTTCGGAAGCGATGTCGTTCGGGCCGAGCCGGATCCGCTCGGTGACGTCCCCGAGGTGGGGCGACGTGTAGAGGCCGGCCCGCAGCCCGGCTTCGCCCGCGATCGCGGCCAGCGTCGCCGCCGTCGAGCCCTTTCCGTTGGTGCCGGCGACGAGCACGGCCGGGACCCGCCGCTCCGGGCGCCCCAGCCGTTCACAGACCTCGTCGATCGCGGCCAGACCGAGCTTCATCCCCCGCTGTCCCAGGGCCTCGAGGCGCGCGAGGGAGGGCAAACCCGGCATTCCGTCCCGTCCGGCAGGCTTCAGCGGCGAGGGGTCACGCCCACAGGAGCCGCAGGCAGCGGCCGATCGTCGCCTTCATCTCCGAACGATCGACGATGAAGTCGAGGAACCCGTGCTCGAGCAGGAACTCGGAGCGCTGAAAGCCCTCCGGCAGCGTCTGGCGAATCGTCTGCTCGATCACGCGCGGACCGGCGAAGCCGATGAGGGCCGTTGGCTCGGCGATGTTGAGGTCGCCGAGCATCGCGTAGGAGGCGGTCACGCCTCCCGTCGTCGGGTCCGTCATAACCGACACGTACGGGATGCGCGCCTCCGACAGGCGCGCCAGGGCAGCCGCGATCTTCCCCATCTGCATCAGGGAGAGGATTCCTTCCTGCATCCGGGCGCCGCCCGACGTGGACACGATGATCAACGGCTTTCGCTCCGCCAGCGCCCGCTCGGCGGCGCGCGCGACCTTCTCGCCGACGACCGAGCCCATGGAGCCCGCCATGAAGAAGAACTCCATCGCCCCGATGATCACGGGGATGGTCTCGAGCGCGCCGGAGCCCACGACGATCGCGTCGGCGGGTCCGACGTTGTCCTCGGCGTCGCGCAGCCGGTCACGGTACTTCTTGCTGTCGCGGAACTTGAGGGGGTCCGAGGAGCGCAGGTTCGTGTCGAGCTCGACGAACTCGCCGTCGTCGAAGAGCATCCGCAGACGTTCAGGCGCAGAGAGGCGGAAGTGGAACCCGCACTTCGGGCAGATCTTGTAGTTTCGCGCGAGTTCCTTGTTGTAGAGGATCTGGCGGCAACTGTCGCACTTGACCCACAGCCCCTCGGGGACCTTGCTCTGCCGCCCCTCCCGGGGCTCCTTCGGCGCGCGGTCTTTCTTGAACCACATGGGGACCCGCATCGTAGCAGGATCGGCGCGAAAACGCCGGCGCGAGCGGCTGGAAAGGGCTGTCCCCGAGAGACTTACGGCTCGGACGTGCTCGACGGGAGAACCTCGCTGCGGACTTCGAACCTTCCTCCCCGGCGCTCGAACGGGGTCCCGAAAGCGCGGCCGAGGTTCTCGGCGGTCAGGACGTCGGTGCGGGCTCCGCGGGCGATCGTGCGCCCCGCCTTCAGCAGCAGGACGGAGGTCGCGAGCGAGGCCGCCAGACCGATCTCGTGCGTGACGATCAGAACGGTCGTCCGGCGGTCCTGGTGCGCGCGCCAGAGGGTTTCGAGGAACTCGAGCCGGTGGCGGGGATCGAGGCCCGCCGTCGGTTCGTCGAGGAGCCACACCTCGGCCTCCTGGGCCAGGGCGCGAGCGAGGAAAACCCTCCGCCGCTCGCCGCCCGAAAGGGCCTTCGCATCGCGATCGGCGAGGCCCTCGACGTCGCAGGCCCGCATCGCCTCGAGCGCCCGGCGCCGGTCCCCGGGCGTCTCGGCGACGAAACCATTGCCGTGTGGCGCCCGGCCCTGGAGCACAAGGTCGAGGCAGCGGATCGGAAAGACCAGGTCCACGCTCTGCGGCACGTAGGCGATGCGCCGGGCCGTCGCCCGCCGGGGGGTTTCCGCCAGCGGTCGGCCATCGAACGTCAGTTCGCCGCCCGTGGCCGGCAGCACGCGCGCGAGCACCTTCAGGAAGCTCGACTTGCCGGACCCGTTTTCCCCGAGCACGGCGACGAGGTCGCCGGCCGGGATCGAGGCGTCGAGGCCGTCGAGCGCGAGGCTCGGTCCGTAGCGCGCGAGGAGTCCCCGCGCCTCGATGAGAGCGGCCGTCACGGCGTCCTCAGGAGGAGCCACGCGAAGAGGGGCGCTCCCAGCGCCGCCGTGATCGCCCCGATCGGAAGCTCCGCGGGCGCGAGCGCCGCCCGCGAGACGGCGTCCGCCGCGACGAGCAGTGCCGCGCCGGCCAGGGCCGGGCGCGGCAGCAGTGTCCGCTGGTCGTTGCCCGCGACGGCGCGCACGCCATGGGGCACGAGCAGGCCCACGAAGCCGATGACGCCCGCGAAGGCCACGGCGGCCCCCGTCAGCAGCGACGCGGCGAGAAACACGACCCGCTTGGTGCGCTCCGTATCGACGCCGAGCGCCGCGGCGCTCTCCTCCCCGACCGCGAAGAGGTTCAGGCGCGGGGCCGCGCCGAGCAGAACGGCGAGCCCCGCCAGGACGTAGGGGCCGAGGGCGGCCACCTTGCCGGGCGTCGCGTCCGAGAGGCTGCCCATCATCCAGAAGAGCATCGTGCGCGACGCCTCGCCGGACGCGATCGAGAACGCGGCGAGCAGGAGCGCGGAAAAGAAGGCGTTGGCGATGAGACCGGCGAGCAACAGCCGCTCGAGGTCGAGACGTCCTCCCCGCCGCGCGAGCGCCGCGACGCCGAGCGACGCGGCCGTGGCACCGACGAAGGCGAAGGCCGGAGAGACGAGGGGCGACGCCCCGACCAGCGCCGCGCAGGCCGCGCCGACGGCGGCGCCCCCGGAGGTGCCCAGCAGGAAGGGATCGGCGAGGGGATTCTTGAGGAGCGCCTGCAGCGCCGCTCCGGCGAGAGCGAGGCACGCTCCGACGAGAGCGGCGAGCAGAACACGCGGCAGCCGCAGGGCCGCGAGCATCCGCGCCGTTTGACCCGCTTCGCCCGTTCCGGCCGCCAGATCGGCCAGGGACAGGTGCACGCCGCCGACCGAGAACGCGATCGCGAGGACCGCCGCGAGCAGGAGCGCTCCGGCTGCGAGCGCCGGGCCGCGGGAGAGCGCCTTCACCGCGTCGCCTCCGCGAGCTTCTCGAGCATGTCGAAGACGCGCGGCCCGGGCCGCGTGAGTGCGGCCTCGTCGAGCTGCACGCGGCGCGCGCGCGCGACCGGGCCCCGCGAGAGAGTGCCGCTCGCGAAGGCCGTGTCCCAGGCGGCCCGGGCCTCAACGGAGTCCGGAATCACCAGCAGCTCGACGGGCGCCGTCGCCACGTACTCCTTCGAGAGCACGGGCCAGCCGCGCCGGTCGGCCACGAGGTTCTCGGCCCCGGCCTCCGTGAGGACGTCGTTCAGAAACGTCTGGCCCCCGGCCGCTTGCGGGGGGTCGGGCCACACCATCAGGAGCGCGCGCGGCCGGCGGCGGCCCGCGACCCGTGCGCGCACCGCCGCACGCCGCCGCTCGAGCTCGGCGACCAGCCGCCGCCCCTCCTCGGGTCGTCCGAGCCGAGCCGCGACGAGGCGGATGCTCTCGAGCACCGCATCGAGGGAGCCCGACGGCGTCACCGTGACCGGCAGCCCCGCCGCCTCGAGCGCGCGCACGGTGCCCTGCGCGTTGCCCTCGGCGATCGCGAGGACGAGATCCGGGTGAAGCGCCGCCACCTTTTCCGGATCCACCTCGAGGCCGCCGACGCGCGGGATGAGGCGCGCCGCTTCGGGATGGTCCGAATACTCCGACACGCCGACGAGGCGGTCTCCTGCCCCCAGCGCGAAAACGATCTCGGTGAGGTTTGGAGCGAGCGCGACGATGCGGCGCGGGCCCCCGACGGCGGGGTCCGCCGGGCCCGGCTCGCGACAGGCGAACAGGAGCCCGACGGCGAGAAGGAGGCCCTTCGCCCCGTGACGGATCAACCCTGCGATTCGGCCTCTTCGAGCTCGTTGCGGACGCCGAGGCGCTGGCAGGCCGCGTCGTACATCTGCCGCGCCGCCTTCTGCGCGGTCTGCAGCTCGGCGAGCCGGTCCTTGACCTTCGCGAGCTCTTCCTGGATCTCTCCCTCGAGCTCCTGGATCTCGCGCTTGGTGACCGTCAACGTGTTTTCGTAGAACTTCTTCTGATCGTTCGAAAGAGCCATGCCGGTAGACCTCCTGTATCCGTCGGGGTTTTACGGTTTCACTTCGATGAGGACGGGACGCCACATCTTGACGGGGATGCCGTTTTTCGTGGCGGCCCGAAATTTCGCGTTCTTCACGGCGGTGACGACGGCATCGTTGATCGCACTCTGGCTGAGCCCCTGCTGCAGCCGGGCCTCGGCCACCTTGCCCGTCTCGTCGATGAGCACGAGGACGACGACCTTGCCCTCGACGCGCTGCTGCCGCGCGATCGGCGGGTACACGACTCGGGGGGGCGCGATCAGCGCCGGCTCGACGACTCCGGCGCCGGGACCGACGAGGTCCCCACGCTGCGTCTCCGGCTCCCTCGCCGGGGCCGGCTTCGGCGCCTCCACCGGTGGCGGCGGTTCGGTCGGCACCGCGGTCGGGACGGGAACGGCCGTGGGCGGGAGAGTCGGGATCGCCGTCGGTTCGGCGACGGCGGCGGCGGGTGCCGGCGCGGCCGGGGCCACGGCCGGGGCGGAGGCAGGGGCCGCGGCCGGCGTGTTCTTCGACGCGGTCGCGGTCTTCTCGAGATCCTTGCGCCGGGCGGCGAGCTGCCGCTGCACTTCCGCCTCGACGGCCTTCGGATCCACGGCGGGGGCGGCCGGTGTCGGCGCGGCAGCCGCGGCGGCGCTCGTCGGTTGGGCGGTCGGCATCGCGGCCGCGGGAGTGCGCGGCAGGACGCCGGTCGGCGCGGCCGCAGGCTTCATCATCCGCCACGCGAGGAATCCGAGCAGGGCGAGTGCCGCGAACACGATGCCGAGGATGAGCGGCAAGCGGCTGGCTTTCTCGGCCTCCTCGGACTTCGCTTCCAGGGAGCCGAAGATCTCGGGGGTGGGCTGGGAAGGCTCACGCGCCGGGGGCGGGGCCGCGACCGGAGGCCGCGGCGGGCTCGGCGGCGCGGGCGCGGCGGCCTCCCACGGGGCCTTGGGTGCCGGCGCGGATTTGCGCGAAATGGGCGCGCCCTTGGACTTGCGCTTGCGTGCGGCGGGCTCGGCCTCTTCGACGGCGTGGGCCGCCTCGCGGGCCTTCGCCTCCGCCACGGCCCCCTCCTCGGCCTGGAGGCGGTGCAGGTAGATCGCGACGTCGGCGCTGCCCGGTGCGGGCGTGTACGAGTACAGAACCGAGTCGAGGTCGCGCAGCAGGTCGGACGCGTTGGCATAGCGGTCGTCGGGATCCTTCGCGAGCGCCTTCAAGACGACCGCGTCGAGGTTGTGCGGCACCTCGGGATTCGCCCCCGAGGGCGCAGGCACCTCGGCCAGCCGCACCTTCTCGAGGACGTTCATGTCGGTGTCGCCGCGGAAGAGGCGCTCTCCGGTCAACAGCTCGTGGAGCACGACGCCGAGGGAGAAGAGATCACTGCGCCGATCGATGGGCTTGCCCCAGGCCTGCTCCGGCGACATGTACTGGATCTTTCCCTTCAGCGCGCCCGACTGCGTCTTCGAGGACGCCTTCGACGCGGCCTTGGCGATCCCGAAGTCGCACAGCTTGATGTCGCCCTCGTAGGAGATGAGGATGTTCTGGGGAGACACGTCGCGGTGAACGATGTTGAGCTCGTGGCCCTCCGCGTCGCGGCGGCGGTGGGCGTAATCCAGGGCGGAGGCCACCTTGGACGCGACGTACACCGCCAGGGGCACCGGCAGAGGCACGCCCATCGCGCTGCCCGCCGTCTGAATCGCCCTCAGGTCCCGGCCGTCGACGTACTCCATCGCGATGAAGTAGCCGCCGGCCTGGATCTTCCCGAGGTCGTAGATGTGAATGATGTTCGGGTGATTCAGCTGCGCCGCGAGCTTGGCCTCGTCGGCGAACATCGTCACGAACTCCTCGTCGTCGGCCAGATGCGGCAGGATCTTCTTGATCGCGACGATCTTCTGGAAGCCTTCGACGCCCGTGCGCTTGGCCTTGTAGAGCTCGGCCATGCCGCCCGCCGCGATGCGCTCGAGGACCTCGTACTGCCCGAACCGGTCCGGGCCGGAGGACGCGACCGCGGCGGCCGGCTCTTCGCGCTTGCGCGGCGCCGCCACGGCGGCGGGCGGCGCGGAGGCGGGAGCCGGGGTCGCTCCGAGCGGCGGCTTCGGCTTCGGCCGCGAGAGACCGGACAGCGTGTCCGAGATCATCCGGTCGACGTCCGTGTCGGAGGAGAGCTTCGGCCGCGGCGGCGCGGCAGGAGCGGGAGGGGCCGGCGCGGCCGTCGGCGTCTTGTCGGACGGGCCTTCGGACCGCGCGGCGGCGGAAGGCCGCGACGGCATCAGGCCCGACAGCGTGTCGCGCAGGCGTTTGTCCATGTCGGTCTCGACGGGCGCGGCGCGGGCCGGAGCCGGCGGCGCGGCTGGAGTCGCGGCGGCCGGAGGCGCGGCGGCCGGAGGCGGTGCCGGAGCCGGGGGCGCCTTGCGCGGGGCGTCCTGGGTCAGCTCGTCGAGCAAGTCGGAAAAGATGTCGGAGGACGTCAGGGGCGACGCGGCCGCGGCGACCTGCGCCGTCTCGATTCGCATCGTCCTCGAACCGACGTCGGTTGCGTCGACGCCATCGCGGACGGACCCGAGGAAATCCTCATCGGTGAACGGACGGACGAGGATGTCGAAGGCCCCCACCTTCTGGGCGTCGGCCTTGCGGTTGGATCCGCGGTAACCGGTCATCATCAGGATGATCGGTGGGGCCGTGGCGCCCCCTTTCTTGCGGACCTCGCGGATGACCTCGGCGCTCGGCAGCAGCGGAAGCATCCCGGAAAGCAGGATCAGGTCGAACCGGGAGGCCCCAAAGGCCTGGAGCCCGGCCTCCCCGTCGTGGGCCTCCGTGACGGTGTGGCCGAGGGGCGCCAAGAGAGTCCGAATCCGCTCGATGTAGCGCGGCTCGTACTCGATCAAAAGAACTTTTTTGGACATGGACTGGGCCCTATTGTCGCTGGAAACGCAAGGAAATCAAGGAGAAGGGAGAATCCGGAGGCAGAACGCCGACTGCCGACCGCGCACGACGCACCGTTTCGCTCCGGGGGTCCTCGATCCGCCGCCGGCCGTGCGGCCCTCATATAATCCGCCCCCGTTAGGAGAACGCCATGTCTGGTCACAGCAAATGGAGCACGATCAAGCACAAGAAAGGCGCGGCCGACGCCAAGCGCGGGCGCCTGTTCACCAAGCTGATCCGTGAAATCACCATGGCCGCCAAGCAGGCCGGCGGCGCCGCGGAGTCCAATCCCCGCCTGCGCAAGGCGATCGACGACGCGAAGGCGGTCAACATGCCCGCCGACAACATCAAGCGAGCGGTCCAGCGCGGAACGGGCGAGTTGCCGGGCGTCAACTACGAGGAGATCACGTTCGAGGGCTACGGGCCAGGCGGAACCGCCGTCCTGATCGAAACGCTGACCGACAACAAGAACCGGACCCTGCCCGAAATCCGGACCATCTTCTCGAAGCACGGCGGCAACCTCGGTGAATCCGGCTCGGTCCGCTTCCTCTTCCAGAAGAAGGGCTACATCACGATCGAGAAGGACAAGGCGAGCGAGGACGCCGTCATGGAGGCAGCGATCGAGGCCGGCGCCGACGACGTGCAGACGACCGATCAGTACCACGAGATCCAGACATCGCCCGAGACCTTCGACGAGGTCAAGAAGCAGCTCGAGTCCAAGGGCCTGCCGCTGGCCGTCGCGGAGATCTCGATGATTCCCTCGACCGAGGTCGTCCTCGACTCCCGCAAGGCGGACCAGATGCTCAAGCTCATGGAGGCGATCGAGGACCACGACGACGTGCAGAACGTGTGGGCCAACTTCGACTTCGCCGAGGCGCCGGCCGAGAAGTCGTGAGGCAGCAGGCGCGAAGCCGGACGCGGGAAGCAACCTCCGGGCTCGCTCCCGCCGTCGGCCGCCCGCCCCGCGCGGGCCCTCCTTCCCCGTGAAGATCCTCGGCCTCGATCCCGGAACCACCGCGACCGGCTTCGGAATCGTCGTCTTCGAAGCGGGGCGGCTGACCCTGGAAGGCTGCGGGGTCTGGCGCCCCCCCGCCCGGCTCACGTTTTCCGGCCGCCTCGATTTCCTCTCGACGGCCCTCCAGCAGCTGCTCGTCGAGGTCCGGCCCGCCGCGGTTTCCGTCGAGACGGTGTTCGCGGCAAAGAACATCGCCTCGGCCTTGAAGCTCGCCCACGCCCGCGGCGCCCTGCTCGCCGCGGCGGCGCGCGCGTGCCTGCCGGTCTTCGAATACGAGCCCCGCCTCGTCAAGAAGGCGCTCGTCGGCTACGGCCAGGCCGAGAAAGAACAGGTGCGCGGGATGGTCCTCTCGCTGCTGGCTCGGCAGCGAGCCCGAATTCCCCTGGATGCGGCCGATGCCCTCGCGGTGGCGATTTGCCACATCCACTCGGGCAGCGGAAAGCACTAGCCCGTCGGGACGGCCCTCCCGGCCCGATGCTCCGCGCTCCGCGGCCCGACGCCTGCCGCCCGCCCCTGCAGAGTGCTAGCATCACAGGGCTTATGTCTTTCCAGGGTTCCATCCAGGAGCTCCCGGTTCCGGACATCATCCAGCTCGTTTCGGTCTCGGGAAAGACCGGGATGTTCATGCTGATCCGGGGCCCGGAGCGGGGCTACATCTACCTGCGCAACGGCCGAATCGTGCACGCCGAGATCGGCAGCGTCAGCGGCGAGGAGGCGGTTTACGCGCTGGCGATCTGGGCCACCGGGGACTTCCAGTTCACGCCGGGCAAGGAGAGCGAGGCGACCACCATCGACAAGACGAACACCTCCCTCCTGATGGAGGCGGCGCGACGCCTGGACGAGTGGAAGGTCCTCGCCCGAAAGATTCCGGGGGTCGATCACATTCCCGTCCTGAAGTCGCGCGATCTCGGCGAGCCCGTGACCCTTTCGCCGCCGGAGTGGAACCTCGTGATTCGCATCGACGGCCGCAAGACGGTCGAGGAGCTGGCCCGCGCGACCAATTCGAATTCCTTCGACACGGCGAAGGTCCTCTATGGCCTCGTGACGTCCGACCTCGTGGACATGCGGCCGAACGCGACGAGGGTCGCCGCGCCGCCCTCCTCGCCGGCGGCCGCCCCGGACGCGCCTGCCGCGCGGGCGGGGTCGGGCTCCGCCTCGGCGGCAGGCAGCCCAGCGTCCGCCCTCGGCGACGAGAAGAAGATCCTGATGATCCTCTGCACCCGGGTCAAGCAGGAGGCCGAGGGCGCGATCGGCGAATCGAACCTGCCCGGAATCGACCGTCCCTACAAGCAGGCCCTCGCCGAGATCGACCGCGGCCGGGGCGTCGAGGCCGTGCGCGACCTGATCCGAAGCACCGAAAAGGCCATCTCCTCGATCCGGGGCCCGGCGATCATGCGCGTCTTCCAGGAGAAGATGTCCCTGGTCATGCAGCCCAAGGTCTAACTGCTCCGATCCGCCTTCCGGACCTGAAGGCGAGTTAAGCAGCGTCGGGCCGCAGCCGCCACCACGACCTCGAGTCGCCCCGGGCCGGCCCGACGTCTGCTTCAACTCGCCCAGAGCCGAACTCGAAAAGGCACCTGTCCGGAAGGACGGTGACCTGCCCTAGCAGAAGATGTTTGGCAATCTAAGGCTTTTGTCTTATTCTATTCGGCAGCCACGTTCCCCGTCCGAGTTCGAAAGGAGACACTGCATGACGTCGAAGCGGACCGTCCTCCTCGGGATGCTGATCTGCCTGACTGGCGCCGCCGCCGCTTTCGGGCAGCCCGCCGTGATCGCCCCGACAACCGGAGGCGACGTCGGACTGTTCACGATGTCCACGGCCGACAGTCCCCGCGCCGGCCAGTTCACGCTCGGCTTCTACGGCTGGTACGCCACGCGGACCGCCGGCGAATTCTTTCCGGATCAACCCAACAACACCCGCTACTTCGCCCAGTGGGGCGAGAACGGCTCCGTCGGCCTCGGCCTCACGAACTGGTGGTCGATCTTCGCGTCCTTCGGCGGCCTGGGAACGCAGAGCGGCGGTGGCTGGCAGGGAGGCGTGATCAACGGCACGCCGATCGCCGGACACTTCCGCGTGACCGAAGGCCAGAAGATCCGCCTCGGGACGAAAATCAGCTTTCACTCCGAGTCCGACCCCGACCTTCGGTTCGGCGTCTGGTTGTCCGGCCTGATCCCCGTCACCAGCGGCGACGTCACCACGCCCGACGGAACCCTCAACCGCGTCAATACGAATCGCGGAGACTGGGAGTGGGGCGGCGCCGTGACGAAGGGGTGGTTCACGGGAATGGTCTCCTACACGCTGGCGGGACAGCCGACCGACGTCGACGTCCGCGTGCCGAACACCCTGCGCTTCGGCTTCGGCGCCGAGGTCCCGGTGACACCGATCATCCACGTCATCGCCGAGGTGTACTACAACGTCCTCGACGGCGGCGACATCGCGGAGCCCGACTACGGCGTCCTGAACACCGGCGCCCGAATCTGGATCGGCCACACCGGGTGGGCCGTCTCGGCCGCGCTCAGCACCAACGTGAGCATGCTCTTCGACCACGGCATCAACCCGAACCCGTTTGGCGGCCTCGTCGGCGTCACGTACGCCGCGTGGCCCCCTGCCCCGCCGCCGCCGGTGGTCGTCCCGGCCGCCGCCGAGCCGATCGTCGAGCAGCCCGCCGTCTCGGCGCCGGTGACCACCACGACCGCCACCGCGCCCCCGCCGCGCCCGGCACCGCGAACCACGAGCGACGAGATCTTCTTCGATGGCAAGAGCGCCCGCCTGACCAACATCGCCAAGGCCGTGCTGGACGGCGTAGCCCTGCGCATGAAAAACGACTTGAACGCGACCGCGGTGATCACCGGCTACACGGACAACACCGGCACCGACAAGGCCAACGAGGAGCTCGGCGCCAAGCGAGCCCAGGCCGCCCGCGAGTACCTCGTGACACGCCACGGCATCGACCCGGGCCGCATCTCCACCGTGTCCAAGGGAGCGGCGGAGCCCGCGTACGACAACGCGACGGCCGAGGGCAAGACGAAGAACCGCCGCGCCACGATCCTGGTCACCCTCGTTTCGGGAACGTGAGCCGGGTAGCGCGCCAGCCTTTCGCCGAACCCCCTCTTCCCGAGGGGGTTTTTTGAGTCCGGGACCGGACGTCGTCATCCCCCATAGCCCGCCGCCCCGGGTCGTCGGGCTGACGGCGATCTCCACGGCCGCGGTCATCGGCCTGCTCTACTACGGCCGCCCGCTCCTGGTCCCGGTCGCGTTCGCGCTCTTTCTCTCGTTCGCCCTGCGGCCCTTCGTTTCGCTGCTCGAGCGGGCCGGCGTGCCGCGCGTCCTGGCGATCCTGCTCATCCTTTTCGTCATCGTCGGGGGCGTGGCCCTGCTCGTGATCAACGTGACCGCGCAGCTCAATCAGTTCTTCGCGGCGCTGCCCCGGTACCAGGTGCGGATCCGGGACCTCGTCAGCCGCGTCATGGACTTCGTCAACCACCTGCGCGAGCGGATGGGCAGCATCCTCCCGGAGGACTCCCGCGGCGTGCGCGAGGTCAAGCTCACCGGGTCCCAGCTCGACACGACGCGCGCCCTGTTCACCCAGCTCGGGGAGACGCTCGGCATCCTGCTCTACGCGGCCTCGGTCCCGTTCCTCACCTTCTT
>Ga0210402_10002844_pt1 | contig 16570 bp, 19 predicted proteins | sample IncBWC7MmetaG_FD_161055 | JGI IMG/M metagenome (GOLD analysis project Ga0210402, IMG submission 161055) | Forest soil microbial communities from Barre Woods Harvard Forest LTER site, Petersham, Massachusetts, United States - Inc-BW-C-7-M | ecosystem: Environmental > Terrestrial > Soil >... | reverse complement strand
CACGATCTGGTCCGTGAACAGCCGCGGATTGACCGTGTGATAGATGGCGCCGATTCCCATAATGCCGTACCAGGCTTCAAGATGCCGCCACGTGTTCCAGGCAAGCGTCGCCACACGGTCGCCGAGCTTGATGCCGTCGCGTTCGAGGCGTTGGGCGACCTTGAGGGCGCGTGTTCGAATCTCGGCGTAGTTCGTGGTGTGAATGGGCCCTTCGACCGAGCGCGAAACTACCGTCCGGGCGCCATGGTAGGTCGCCGCATGGTCGATCACCCGATGACACAGCAGCGGCCAGTCCTGCATTAGTCCAAGCATGTCGTTTCCCCACTGCGCCGGTCTTGCTTGCCGTCTTGGCGGGCCACCTGCCAGCGCTTGATGTTCAGCCTAGTCGGCTCACCCTCGCGGTTCAATCCCATTCCTCGGTGTCATGCCCCGCGAAGCTTGTCCCCGCGAAGCGCGCAGGATTGGTTGAGCTCTTGCGAAACCCATCAGTGGCATTTGCGCGCCGCGCAGCCGCGATGGGTTTCGCTCGCGCGCGACCCATCCTACAGGGCCATATGCGCCGCAGCGGCTTTCAGGAAAACCGCTTGAACGAGAAACGCGAGATATCGTGTTCCGTGCGGCCCTGGACGGCGAGATCGGCGAGGATTTCGCCGATGACCGGAGCGAACTTGAAGCCGTGCCCGGAGCACGGCGCGGCAACGATAATCTTGGGACATCCGGGCAGCCGATCGAGAATGAAATCGCCATCCGGCGTCATAGTGTAGAGGCAGGTCCGGGCGGCGAGGAGCCGCCCGTCGGCGTCCGGCACATGGGCCCTGAGCACGCGCCGGACGACGGCCTCGTCGGCGGCCGACACGGTTCGATCGTGGCCATCGGGGTCGACCGTCTCGTCGAGGTGGTGATGTTTGCCGATCTTCACGCCCTCCACGTCGGCAGGAAATCCGTAGAATACGCCATCCTGATTCTGCAACAGGAACACCGGAAAGCGGTCGGCCGCGAACCAAGCTCGGGCATAATTTGCCGGCTCGAACCAGCCCAATACCTGGCGTGTCACCCTAATCGGCACGGGAAGTTGCGGCAGCAGCGATTTCAGCCATGGTCCCGCCGCCACGATGGCGCATTGCGCAACAATATCGTCATGCTGGGTCGTGACCCGCACGCCGTCGCGGCACGGTTCGACCGCACAGACGCTCTCCTCGATGCGCAACTCGGCCCCGGCGCGGCGGGCCAGCGTTTGCAGAGCCGCGACAGCGGATTCCGCCCGCACAAAGCCGCCGTCGCGTTGGAGCACGCCCACGAAATCATCCGGCAGGTGAAATGCCGGGAAGCGTTTCATCAGGCTCGGCGCATTGAGGATTTCATGGGGCAAGCCATGCAGCCGCGACGACCGCAGGGTGCCGGCGACAAGGTCGCTTTCGGGCTCGCCGATTTCCAGGATACCGGTCACCGAAAGAAGCGACTGCCCCGATCTCGCCTCAAGTTCTCGCCACAACGGATAGGCGGCGCGCACCAGCGGCACATAGGACGGGTGCTCGAAATAGCCGAGCCGAATGATCCGGGTCGCCCCATGCGATGAGCCGCGATCATGCCCTGGCGCAAAGCGATCGATCCCAACCACGCGGCGGCCGCGCCGCGCCAGCGCGTCGAGCGCCGCGCTGCCCATGACGCCGAGGCCGATGATTGCGACATCGAAGGAGGGCATCGCCATGCGTTCCCGTTGAAGTGAGATTATGTTATCCGATTGTGTGGCGCATTTTGCCTTCAACCCCGCTGGGCTATCCCGCGTTCACCGGCAGCCTGAAAGATCGCGCATCACGTGAATGTCAATGACGCAATAGCAGCCGGCACCGCCATTATCGGCGCCGCTCTCATCGGCATCGCGTTGAATCGTGGCGCCGCTGCGCAATCGGCTCAGGACGCGGCCCCAACTCCCTGCCAGATGCGCCTTTCGCCCGATCGTGCGGTCTTCAAGCCGCTCGGCGAGCTCGCTGGCCCGGCTGAATGCGGCGGCCCCGATGTCGTTCGTCTGGAACGGATCATCCTTGCCGATCGTTCTGAGGTCGCGGTCGAGCCGCCTGCTACGTTGCGCTGTGAGATGGCGGAAGCGGTCGTGTCTTTCGTGCGTCAGGATTTGGCGTCGGCCGTCACCGCCATGGGGGCGCCTCTGAGTGCAATCGAAAACTACGATTCCTATGACTGCCGTGGCCGCAACAACGTTGCGGGCGCCAAAATGAGTGAACACGGTCTTGCCAATGCGCTCGACATTCGCTCGGTCCGGCTTAAAGATGGCCGCGTGGTGCGGCCTGCCGATTCGGGCGCGCCAACGGAATTTCGGATCGCCATGAAGGCGGCGGCCTGTAATCGCTTTGCCACCGTGCTTGGCCCCGGCTCGGACGGATATCACGAGGATCATATTCACTTGGACCGCGCCGAGCGCCGCAGCGGGTACCGAATTTGCCAGTGGGACCTGCATGACATGACGCACGCCGGCGTGTCGCAATTTCCTCGCACGCTCCCGCGTGCCAGTGCTGCGGCCTTGCCGATTCCCATACCGCTGCCGCGGCCTCGCCCGTTCGCGGCCGCCGGTGCGCGCGCTTTAGTCCCGTCAGCCGAAAGCCACCCTTGATGAACGTGCTTAGCAATCTCGCTGTCCGTGACATTGAAACCCTGGTCCATCCCTATACCAATCTGGCGACGTTTCGTGACGTGGGGCCGCTCGTGATCGAGCGCGCCAACGGCGTCTACGTCTACGATACCGAGGGTAAGGACTACATTGAAGGCATGGCGGGCCTGTGGTGCACGGCGCTCGGCTACGGCAACGAGGAGTTGGTCGAGGCGGCTGCCGCGCAGATGCGCAAGCTCCCCTTCGCGCATCTCTTCACCGGCCGCAGCCACGATCCGGCGATCGAGCTTGCCGAGAAGCTCAAGGAAATTGCACCAGTTCTAGTCTCCAAGGTGTTCTTCTGCAGTTCCGGCTCCGAGGCCAACGACACTCAGATGAAGCTCGTCTGGTACATGAACAACGCCCTCGGCCGACCCAAGAAGAAGAAGATCGTGAGCCGCCACCGGGCTTACCACGGCGTCACAATTGCGGCTGCCTCGCTCACCGGCCTGCCGACGAACCACACCGATTTCGATCTGCCGATCGCCGGCGTGGTCCACACTGACTGCCCGCATTACTATCGCAATGGGGCCGACGGCGAGAGCGAGGAGGAATTCGCCACCCGCCTTGCGGCGCAACTCGAAGAGCTGATTCTGCGCGAGGATCCCGAAACGGTCGCGGCCTTCATCGCGGAGCCCGTGATGGGCGCCGGCGGGGTCGTCGTGCCTCCCGCGACCTATTTCGCGAAGATCATGCAGGTGTGCGAAAAATACGATCTTCTGATGATTGCCGATGAAGTGATTACCGGTTTCGGCCGGCTCGGCCGCATGTTTGGCAGCGAGGTGGTAGGCTATCGGCCGCACACGATCTCCATCGCGAAGGCATTGTCGTCGGCCTATCTGCCGATCGCCGGCGTGCTGGTGCCGCCGCGCATGTATGATGCACTTGTCGACGAGAGCCGGAAAATCGGCGCCTTCGCCCACGGATTCACGTATTCGGGCCACCCGGTTGCGGCGGCTGTCGCGCTCAAGACGCTTGAGATCTTCGCCCGCGACCGCATCGTCGATAAAGTGATGGGGGTGATGCCGCAATTCCGCGACGGTCTGAACCGGCTCGGCCAGCACCCGCTCGTGGGCGAGGCGCGCGGACTCGGGTTGATGGGCGGGATCGAACTCGTGGCCGACAAGCGCACCAAGCGCGCCTTCGATCCCAAGCTCGGCGTCGCGGCGCACTGCGTGGCAGCGGCCCAGGCCGAAGGCCTGATCGTGCGCGCATTGATGGGCGACACGCTGTCGCTGTGTCCCCCGCTCATCATTTCGGCGCAGGAGCTTGATCTCTTGTTCGAGCGTTTGGGCCGCGCGCTCGACAAAACGTTCGCGTGGGCGAGAAGCGAGCGGCTGGTCCAAGGTGCTTGAATTTGAGATTCTTGAAATTTGATTCTCGATCACGCGTGACGGTCGCGGATCATCATCCGTCCGCCGATGCGGTCACTCCCGTCCAGTCCCGCCGGTCAGCGCGAGCTTGGGGCTGTAAGGCGAATCCCCCTGGCCGGGCGCCAGCACCACGACCGAGGTACCAAGTTTCACTCGGCTGTAAAGGTCGATCACGTTCTCGTTGGTGAGGCGGATGCAACCCGACGAGATCGCCTCGCCGATATATTCGGGCTGATTGGTGCCGTGGATCCGGTATAGCGTGTCCTTGCCGTTGGCATAGAGATACAGCGCGCGCGCACCCATCGGGTTCTGCGGGCCACCCGGCACATACGCCGGCAACGGATCTAGCCGTTGGTGCTCCCCGGCGGTCGGGGTCCAACTCGGCCACTCCGTCATGCTGCCGACCTTGGCGACGCCGGACCAGCCCTGCGCCTCCTCCCCGACCGTGACGCCATAGCGGATCGCCTTGCGGTCCGGCTGGACCAAGTAGAGATAGCGATTGTCGGTGTCGATGACGATTGTTCCGGGGGCTTCCTTGCGGTGATAGTCCACGATATGACGCTGGAACGGCTCGGGAATCGTGGCCTGGGCGTAAGGCGCCTTAGCGAGCAATTCCTTATCGCGTGGCTTCAGCGATGCGGTCGGCGGCGGCTCCAGGGTTGTCTGAATGCACCCGCTGAGCAGCAATCCAACACCAAGGATCAGAAACTTCCAAGACGCCATCGTCTTCCCCTTCGCCGCCATGCCGCAATTTCAACTATCATACTTAAAGAATAGTCCAACCTCATTCTTGATTCCAGTTTCGCCGTGTCTTCACCAAGTTCAACGCGCAAATCTGTTGCAATTCTGCACCATACGATCTAAGGTGTTGAATTATTTGGCATAAAGGCTCCTAAATGCTGTCTGTCAACGTGCCCCGCGGCGCCACCCTCGAACGCATCAATTTCGACACCGGCGGCAAGGTGCCCGACGGCGCCGTGTGGCTCGATCTTCACGGGCCGACCCCCGCAGAGAACAAGCTGGTCTAACGCACGCTCGGCATCGCGCTGCCGACGCGGGAGGAAACGCAGGAGATCGAGGTCACCAGCCGGCTCTACGTGGAGAATGGGGCGCGCTACATGACGGCAACGCTGATGTGCCACTCCGACACCGACATTCCGCGCACCACGCCCGTCACTTTTTCATCCTGTCGGGCCATCGCCTCGTCACCGTGCAAGCTGGCGCGTGCGTGCCCCGCAAACGCCACCGGCGAGACCGTGCTGATGGATCTGCTCGACGCCGTCATCGACCGCGCCGCCGATATTCTGGAAAGGATCGGCAGCGACGTTGACGCCATCTCGCATGAGATCCTGGAATCCGAAGGCGGCATGAGCCGCGCCCACAGCTTCAAGGACATCCTCAAGTCGATCGGGCGCCGCGGCGACCATACCTCAAAGGTGCGCGAGAGCCTGGTCTCGATCGGACGGCTGCTGCTCTATCTCGCCGCCGAGGCCGACTCCATGAAGTGGGCGAAAGACCAGCGCGCCGCCATCAAAGGCATGCAGCGCGACGTGCAATCCCTGTCCGATCACGCCACTTATCTGTCGCAGAAGATCAGCTTCCCGCTCGACGCCATGCTGGGCGTGGTCAGCCTGGAGCAGAACAACATCATCAAGATATTCTCGGTGGCCGCCGTGGGAGGCGCGTTCGAGCAATCGTCAACGGAAACCCAGATGAAGCCTTGCACGCGGCGATAATGAAGCCGACCCAGGAGAACTATGACGCACTCAGCGAGTTCTTTCGGGATCAATCGTTCGTGCGTATTGCGATAACCTCCACCAAGGCGGTCTTATGCCCGCCTGACATTCACACCGCGAAACCCGCGGCTGAGGTGCTGAAGAAAAAGATTGTGGAAGTGGCTGCCCGCAGCCCGTTCAATTTATTTATTGGCCGCTATCTTCGAAAGCTCCGAACGGGCAGACCCGATCATTGAAGAACTGTTTGGCGCATTGGAGTTGACGGAGAACGGCAAGCCAATCCACGTAAATCAGTGCTTCATGCCAAAATGCGCGGGCGAGCCAGGCCTTGAAGTCGCCGACTTCATCATCAACTCGGCCGCGAGCGAAACGCGCAGACGAATGCGTGGCGGTGAAAACATGGCCATGGACTTCGCTACGGTGTTCGGCCAGGTGCCGGACGCATACCGGCGGTTCATGATGATTGAGGGCGTGACAAGGAATCCGGTGATCTCACCCGCGGTCGCCCCCATTGCTTTGTAGCGAGGATCGTCGCCAACGGGCACAGCGTCATTCCGTGAAATTCACGTGAGCCGGTCTCGTTCCTTAAGCGCATGGCGCTTCATCGGGATGGATTCTTCGCCCCCTCACACATACTGCCCCCCATTAATATGAACCTCCGCCCCGTTCACGTATGACGAAATCTCCGTGCACAGCACGTAGATGATCTTGGCCACTTCATCCGTGGTGCCGAGCCGCCGCAGAGGGATCTGCGCCACGATCTTATCGGTGCCGGGCGACAGGATTGCGGTGTCGATCTCGCCGGGAGCGATGGCATTGACGCGGATGCCACGGGGGCCGAAATCGGACGCCATTTCGCGGGTGAGGGAGGCGAGCGCCGCCTTGGAGGTGGCGTAGGCAGAGCCCGCGAACGGGTGGACGTGGGAGCCTGCGATCGAGGTGACGTTGACCACCGAGCCCTTGGCGGCTTGAAGCTCTTCCACCAGGCCGCGGGCCAGCATGATGGGGGCGAAGAAGTTCACCTGGAACACCTGCTGCCAGACCGCATAGGTGGTATCCATCGTGCCCATGCGGCTGCCGCCGTTGCCCTTGGGGGAGATACCGGCATTGTTGACAAGCGCGTGTAGCTCGCCGCCGAGGCGCTTCCTGACTTCCTCGATGGCGCCGAGCGTGCTTTCGGGATCGGCGAGGTCGACCTGGATGTGATCCTCCGGTCCCATCGCCCACGGACAGTTTTCCGGGAACGCGTGGCGCGAGCAGGTAATGATGCGCCATCCGGCGGCGGCGAAGCGTTTCACGGTGGCATGGCCGATGCCGCGGCTTGCTCCGGTGAGAAGTAGTGTTCGGCGCTGCTGGTTCGAAGCGGTGGCGTTCTGCATGGCGTTGACCTGGCGGTCCCTTCTGCGTTTCTGCCGGCATTATATAGGGTTCGTGCATCGCGGTCTTAGTGGGATCGGGTACTCATAGTGAGCGGCGGGTGAATAAAAGTGGGGGCAAAGGCGAAGGTGAGCGGCCTTCTTTTCCCTCCCGTCTTCGGGAAGGGTGGCGAAGCGGGCTTGGCGGCGCGCTATAGGTACTGCAATGCCGTGGAAACCCCGGCCCTCCCCGCAAATGGCGAGGGCGGAGGCCAGCCCTACGGATAAAGCCGCGTTTTGATCCAGGCCGCTTCGGCACCCGCCCGGCGAAATTCAATGCGGTCGTGCAGCCGGAATGGCCGCTCGTGCCAGAATTCCATCACGGTGGGTGCTAACCGGTATCCGATCCAGAATGGCGGGCGCGGCACCGGCCCCACGCCGAATTGTGCGGCTTTGAGCGCGATTGCCTTTTCGAAGGCATAGCGGCTTTCGAGCGGGCTCGACTGCCTGCTGGCCCAGGCGCCAATCTGGGAGGAGCGCGGGCGGCTTGCGAAATAGGCGTCGGCCTCGTCCGCGCTGACGTTTGCGACGGTGCCGCGCACGCGGACTTGGCGGCGTAACGATTTCCAGTGAAATGCGAGGCTGGCCTTGGGGTTTGCGATCAGTTCGCGGCCCTTCCGGCTGTCCTCATTGGAATAGAACACAAAGCCGCGCTCGTCGAAACCCTTGAGCAGCACCATACGCACATTGGGCAGTCCGTCGGCATCGACGGTGGCAAGCGCCATTGCGTCCGGGTCGCTGGGCTCGGCTTGCCGGGCGTCCGCGAACCAAGCGGAGAACAGCCGCCATGGTTCATCGGCCTCAGTAAAATCACCACTTCTTAACCCGATCGGGTGTTCAATAGGGACAGTGTCGGACATTGTCGAGGGCTTCCTGGTGACCGGTCATGAGCCGGATCCTGCGTATCGCGTCAGCTATCGTGGGGCCGGTTATATTGTATGTGCGGGATCGCGCCTATGGCGGGCGCTCCAACGGCTTTTGCGGCGGCGGCACGCCGCACGCCGATCCCGATCGGCTTGGATATCGGGTTGGCAGCGGGCGTCCTCAATGGCGAGCGTTGCGCTCCTGGTCGAGGCGTGCGGCATGCCGGCCCAATTCGGGTTCTCCGACCGCGGCAACAGAGTCGATTCGATCAACTGGGCTGAGAACGCAGTCGCGTTTTCGAGCGCCGATCTCGCGGTGGCGGGCGCCGCCACGACGGTGCTCCTGGGTCATGACGACGGCGCGAGCGGGCCGTGGGAAAATCCGCTCACCGGCAGCCGCGGCACCATCACGCCGCTTGCCGCGCCCTACCGGGACAACGGCGTTGAATGCCGCGATTTCCTCGCGAGTTACGTGCGGGAAAGGGCGGAAGCATGGATGCAGGGTGAAGCGTGCCGCAACGGCGCCGGCCGATGGGAAGTGCGCAGCCAGAAGCCATGGCGGCGGTAGTTATGCGGCGAAATGGCCGCATCATCGAAGGCTGACTGCGTCTTCCTTGCTGCCATGCGAAACGGTAATGACAAAACCGCCGCCACAACGCCGGTCACGGCGACTGCGTTGCGAAGACGACGCTTTGCCACCACATTGGAACAGAATAGCCGGGGCTGGACGCCGGCACCGAAGCGGAGAAACTTACGATGCGCGACCCCTATGAAGTGCTGGGGTTGAAAAAGAATGCGGATGCGGCGGCTATCAAGAGTGCGTTTCGTAAGCTTGCCAAGAAGCTGCACCCGGACGCCAACAAGAATGACCCCAAGGCCGCCCAGCGCTTTGCCGAGATCAACTCGGCCTACGAGATCCTCGGTGAGGAAGATAAGCGAAAGGCGTACGACCGCGGCGAGATCGACGCCGAGGGCAAGCCGAAGTTTCGCGGTTTCGAGGGCTTCGGTCCCGGAAGCGATTTCGGTCGCGGCGGCGGACGTAGCGGTCCGGATATCAATTTTGAGCATTTTTCATTTGGGCCGGAGGGCGTGCGGCGCTCGGCCGGGCCGGGCGGCGGCTCCTCCAATTTCGACGATTTGCTCAGCGGCATGTTCGGCGGCTTTGCCAACGCCCAGCGTGGACGCAGGCGGGGCCGCGGCGGTTTCGCGCCGGAGGAGATGGAATCCGCAGGCCACGATGTGGCGGCCGAGGTCATGATTTCGCTGACCGAAGCCGCCAAGGGCACGACCCGGCGTGTGCAACTGCCGACCGGTAAGGAACTCGATGTCAAGATTCCGGCCGGGCTCGGCGAAGGCAGGCAGATCCGCCTCAAAGGGCAGGGATTGCCGGGTCCAGGTGGAGTTGGCGACGTCCTGATCACCGTCAAGGTGGCGCCGCATCCCTACTTCGTGCGCGACGGCGACAACCTGCGTGTCGACGTGCCGATCACGCTTTACGAGGCGGTTCTTGGCGGCAAGGTACGGGTGCCGACGCTTGATGGCGCCGTCGAGCTCAATGTCCCGGCGGGCACCAGCAGCGGCCGGACCTTCCGGATCGGCGGCAAGGGCATGCCGGCCAAAGCCAAGGCGGGCGATTTATACGCCACGATGCGGATCACGCTCCCCGACAAGACGGATCCCGAGCTTGAGGAATTGATGCGCAAATGGTTGCACCAGAGGCCTTACGATCCGCGCAAGGATTTGAAGTAAGGGCGGGTGTGCCGCCGCCCTAACCTCTCCCCGCTTGCGGGAGAGGTCGGAATGAGCGCGGTCTTCGCGCTCATTCCGGGTGAGGGGGACTCTCCGCGAGTCCGAACCTGTGGAGAGGCCCCCTCACCCCGACCCTCTCCCTGCAAGCGGGGAGAGGGAGCGGCGCCGCCGCCTTGTGGCTCCCGAAACCCTGTGCCATAGGAGGCGGCCGGCCGGTTACCGGCACGATGAGGACCTTATGCCGGAAACCGCGAGGCTGATGGCGGGCAAGCGCGGCCTGATCCTGGGCGTTGCCAACAATCGATCAATTGCATGGGGCATAGCGCAGTCGACGCGCGCGCATGGGGCGGAACTCGCCTTCACGTATCAGGGCAACGCACTCAAGAAGCGAGTCGAGCCGCTGGCCGCGGCGGTCGGCGGGATCGTGGTCGGCCATTGTGACGTGACAGACCCCACCTCTATCGATGCGGTGTTTGACACAACGGCCGCCAAATGGGGCGCGATCGACTTCGTCGTCCATGCCATCGCGTTTTCCGACCGTACCCAGCTCGACGGCCGATACATCGAGACCACTCAGGACAACTTCGTCAATACCATGGTGATCAGCTGCTATTCGTTCACGGCAATCGCACAGCGTGCCGAGAAGCTGATGCCCAATGGCGGCGCCATGCTCACGCTCACATATTATGGCGCCGAGAAATGGATGCCGCACTATAACGTTATGGGTATCGCCAAGGCCGGGCTGGAGGCCTCGGTACGCTACCTGGCAGCCGATCTCGGCACCCGGAAAATCCGCGTCAACGCCATTTCGGCGGGGCCCATCAAGACGCTGGCCGCCTCCGGGATCGGGGATTTCCGCTACATCCTGGCGTGGAACGAGCACAACACGCCGCTGCGGCGGAACATTACGGCGGAAGAGGTCGGGGACACCGCCGTCTATCTGCTGTCGGACCTGTCGCGCGGCGTCACCGGCGAAATCCATCATGTGGACGCGGGCTATCACATCGTCGGCATGAAGCATCCCGACGCGCCCGATATTGCGGTCGGCCGCAATTGAGCGCGCGCCGCGGTTTGCGGTGGTGAGTGCGCCTCTTTTCTATTTCGTCCGTCACGGCGAGACGGACTGGAACGCCGAGCGGCGGTTGCAAGGCCAGCTTGATATTCCGCTCAATGACGTGGGCCGCCGGCAATCGGCGCAATGCGGCAGCACGTTGCGAGGCCTCATCGCGGCCCGCCGCAGGACGCCGGCGGACTTCGGCTTCATATCAAGCCCGCTGTCGCGCGCCCGTGAGACGATGGAAATCCTGCGCGGCGTCCTCGGCCTGCCGCGCGAGGGTTATGCCATCGAGCCCCGTCTTGCCGAGCTCTCGTTCGGTCGCTGGGAGGGGCTGACCTACCGCGAGGTGCGTTTGCTTGACCGCTCAGCGCTTGCGGTACGCGAGCGCGACAAATGGAATTTCATGACGCCGGAGGGTGAGAGCTACGCGGAGCTTCTGGTGCGGGTGCGCGACTGGCACGCGAGCGTGGAGGGCGACATCATCGTGGCCGCCCATGGCGGGGTTGCCCGCGTGCTGATGGTCCTGTTCGGGGTCAGGGTGCCGGAGGAAGCGCCCCACGGCGATGTGCTGCAGGGCGCAGTATACGAGTTCGGCCCCGGTGTGATGAACCGGTACGGGTGATGTGTCGGGCATTACTTGTGTTGGTGGGACACCGGCGTGAAGGGTCGATTTACGGCGCCCGCGTGCGGTCCACCGCCGCGCCGCGCAGGTATACTGCTGAGATACGCCGCGTGTTTGTGATGTCATCCAGCGGGTTGGCGTCCAGCACGATGAAGTCGGCGCTCTTGCCGGCTTCCAGCATGCCGGCGGCGGTCCTGCGCAGGAATTCGGCCGCATTCTTGGTCGCCGCCACAATGACCTGCATCGGTGTCATCCCGGCAGCGACCATGTCGGCCACCTCGACATGCGGCGCCCACGGGGTATTACCGTCGGTGCCGAGTATGATGCGCACGCCGGCGGCGTTCAGCTTGGCGAGATTGCGCGCCTGTATCCCGTAGAACTCCTGCGCCTTCGGGCGGTCGGTGTTGGCTTCCTCGACCTTCTGCATTTCGGCAGCCGAAAGGCTCTCCCGCAGCCAGGAAACGTCGGTCTTGACCCCGCGGTCGGGCAGGTTCGGATTGACCACGAGGTCGGGGCGCTGCTTGACCATCGTCATGAATTCGTCGTCCACGTCGCGGTCGCGCACGCTGTGGGCAAATGCGTCGATGCCGGCGCGCAGCACCTCGAGCGTGAAGATATGGGCAGTGACGCGCAGCCCGTTCTTGTGCGCCTCATCGATTACGGCGCCGTAGAGGGCCGGCGTCAGCTTCGGGTATTTGCCGTCGCGGTCATCGACCCAAATCTTCACCAGATCGACCTTGCGGGCGGCAAGCTCCTGCACGGCCTTGCGGCCATCAGCCTCGTTGTCGATCCAGTATGGCGCCTTGGTGCGTCCGGGCTCGGGTCGGGTGATCCCGCGCCATACGGTGAACAGCCGTGCCATGCCGGGCGCGGTCTCGCCGCGCATCTGCAACTCAGCTTCGGTCTCGGCCGTGCCCATGCTAAGGGCGGCGCTCACGCCGTAATAAGCCCGCTGTTTCAGGTCCCGCGTAAGACCTTCGCGGGTCTGGCTGAGATGAGTGTGGGTGTCGATGAGGGTCGGCATCACGGTCTTGCCGGCCAGATTCACCCGTGCAGCGCCTGCCGGAACACGGACGTCGGCGGCGCGGCCGATCTGGGCGATCCGTGCGCCCTCCACAACCAGGGTGGCATTTTCAAGCGGGACGCTCCCGTCGCCCACGATGAGTCGCGCGCCCTCGTACGCCGTGACGGCCGGCGTCTGCGCGCGCGCCGGAACGGCTAAGCCACAAAAAGCCGCGATGGCAAATGTTGCCATCAAGGCGACTGCATTCACTGCACGAATCGGATCCTCCCTTGTCTTGGCGAAGCTAGACAATCGGCAGTGTAGCGCCTGGTACAGGGACGGCGGAAGGTGTCGATCGTCAGCATGTAGGGCGGAATAGCAAAGCGTATTCCGTCGACCGACTATTGCGGCGCAATGCGCTACGCTTATGCGCCCTCGCCAATGTCTCGCTGGTTGACCCCGCCCCCGGCGCGGGCTACCAAGCCGGCCGGCAGGGTAAACCTTATGTCCTACAATACCTTCGGCCACCTATTCCGGGTCACCACCTTTGGCGAGAGCCACGGTGCCGCGATCGGTTGCGTGGTTGATGGCTGCCCACCGAAAATTCCACTCAAGTCCGCCGATATTCAGCACGATCTCGACCGCCGCCGCCCTGGCCAGTCGCGCTTCACCACCCAGCGCCGCGAGCCCGACGAGGTGAAGATACTTTCCGGCGTGATGAAAGACGAAGCCAGCGGACATGAAATTACGACCGGAAGCCCGATCGCACTGATGATCGAGAATGTCGACCAACGCTCCAAGGACTATTCCGAAATCCGCGATCTCTACCGCCCGGGCCATGCGGACTACACCTACGACGCCAAATACGGCTTGCGCGACTATCGCGGCGGCGGGCGCTCGTCGGCGCGCGAGACCGCGGCGCGGGTCGCGGCTGGCGCGGTGGCCCGGAAGGTGGTGCCCGGCATGACGGTCCGGGCTGCCCTCATCGCCATGGGTCCGCACCGGATCGACCGCGCGAAATGGGATTGGGATGAGGTTTCGGGCAACCCGTTTTTCTGTCCGGATGCCGAAATGGCCAAGTTCTTCGAGACCTATCTGGACGGCATCCGCCGGCAGGGCTCCTCTATCGGCGCCGTTATCGAGGTGATCGCCGAGGGCGTGCCAGTGGGTTTGGGAGCGCCGATTTATGGCAAGCTCGACGCCGACATCGCCGCCGCCCTGATGGGCATCAACGCCGTGAAGGGCGTCGAGATCGGCGCCGGCTTCGCGGCGGCCATCCTGTCCGGGGAGGAGAACGCCGACGAGATGCGAATGGGCGACGACGCCAAGCCGCGCTTTCTCTCCAACAATGCGGGAGGCATTCTGGGCGGTATCTCCACCGGCCAGCCGATCGTGGCGCGATTCGCCGTCAAGCCGACATCGTCTATCTTGGCGCCGCGCCGCACTGTCGACCGCTATGGCCATGAGACCGAAATTGCCACCAAGGGCCGCCACGACCCGTGCGTCGGAATCCGGGCCGTACCGGTGGGCGAGGCCATGATGGCGTGCGTGCTGGCCGACCATTATTTGCGCCAGCGTGGGCAGGTTGGCGAGAGCCCAGCATGGCCGGTCAAAGGAACTGGTCGTTGAGCATGCGATGTGAAGAAGCCGCCATTTCCAACCTCATCAAGAGGAGCGCGCTCCTGAGCGCTTGTCGAAGGACGTGCGCTCCTCAGGATGAGGTCGGAAAGATTTCATGGCGCTGTTCGCGGCGCGTCGAGGCGAATCTCTGGGACGAGGCGCTAAACCGATGATAACGCGCGAATCCCAACTCCTCGTCGACGAGGTTGCCGCCGCCTTCGGGCGGGGCGAGATCGTCGTGGTGGCCGATGACGACGACCGCGAGAACGAAGGCGATCTGTTCGTCGCCGCTTCCATGTGCACGCCTGAGAAGATGGCCTTCATCATCCGCCATACCTCCGGCATCGTCTGCGCGCCCTTGTCGGTGGACGAGGCCAAGCGCCTCCATCTTGATCCCATGGTGGCGTTGAACGACGCGCCGCTCGGCACCGCATTCACGGTCTCGGTCGACGTGCGCCACGGGCTCACCACCGGCATATCGGCCGAGGAGCGTACCAACACGGTGCGGGCGCTCGCCAACCCCAACAGCGGTGCCGCCGACTTCGTGCGCCCCGGCCACGTCTTTCCACTGGTAGCGCGTGAGGGCGGGGTGCTGATGCGTTCAGGGCATACCGAAGCCTGCATCGATCTGTGCCGGCTCGCCGGCCTGGCGCCGGTCGGGGTGCTCTCGGAGCTCATGAACGACGACGGCACCGTGATGCGCGGCGCCGAGGTGGAGCGGTTCGCCGAGACGCACGGCCTCAAACGCATCGCCATCGCGGATCTCATCGCCTACCGACAGGTGCGCGAAAAGCTGGTCGAACGGGTGAGCGAGTTCACGGTTTCGACCGAGATCGGCGCCCTCAAGGGCTATGCCTATGTGACGCCGTTCGACAAGGTCTACCACATGGCGCTGGTGCACGGCCGCATCGGCGACGGCCGCGACGTGCCGACAAGATTGCATCGCGCCAACATTCTCCGCGATATTTTTGGAGGCGCCCCGGAAGTGCACGGCGCCCTGCGCCGGTTCGCGAAAGACGGGCGCGGCGTGATGGTGTTTTTGCGAGACGGCTCGGCGGGCGTGCCGGTGTCGGCGTTGCCGCAGGATGGCAACACCTCCGAGACGGCGCGCCAACGCCAATGGCGCGAAATCGGCCTCGGTGCTCAAATCCTCAAAGATCTCGGCATTTCCTCGATCCGCCTGTTGACCTCTGCCGATCACCACTATGTGGGCCTTGCGGGCTTCGGCATCGAGATTGCCGCGAGCGAGCCGATCGGATAGCGGGACAGGGCTCGTCGGCTTTAAGTCGCGGCAGGGATATTTTTTGTCCGGGCAGGGACTCGCCGGCGTGAAGCAGTCATTGACCTTCTGGTACGAATTCGCCTCGACCTATTCGTGGCTTGCTGCGGAACGCATTGAGGCGCTCGCTGCACAGGCAGGCGTCGATGTCGTGTGGCGTCCCTTCCTGCTGGGGCCTATTTTTGCCGCCCAGGGCTGGACCAGCTCCCCTTTCAATCTGTTTCCCGCCAAAGGCCGAAACATGTGGCGCGACATCGAGCGGCAATGCGCCCGAATGTGTCTGCCGCCGGTTGTGCGTCCAGACCCGTTCCCGCAGAACAGTTTGCTGGCCGCCCGCATCGCCACGGCGTTGCCGGCGGAAATGCGTCCGCGCTTCTCCCGCGCCGTCTTTCGGGCTCAGTTCACGCAAGGCCGCCCGATCGGAGACGCCGAAGTGCTGGCCACGATTCTCCACGATAACGGTGCGCGGCGGGACGCGCTTGCTGCGGCGGAAGCCGTGGAAACGAAGGGCGCTCTGCGTCAGGCGACGGATCAGGCGCAGTTGCTCGGCATCTACGGGGCCCCGAGTTTCACGACTGCTTCTGGCGAACTATTCTGGGGCAACGACCGGTTGGACCAGGCGATCGCGTGGGCGAAGGAAGGCGGAGAGCGTACGGGTTTTCCAGCCTGATCGCGACTTCGGCAGCGGCAGGGGCTGCACTCGCGCCGTACGTCCACGCCCGTAGTCGGGCCCGCAAGACTTCGGGAGATGCGGGCGAACCGCGGCCCCACAACGCTCTTATCGCGGCCGGCCGTTCGCCGGATTGACGATTGCCGAGGTCGGCATCGACGGACCCGCGGCCTGAGCCTCATGCCTGTATGCGTGACCGACAAGCTGTTGCCCACCCCACGCAGCCAATAGAACGAGGCTGATGCCACCGTAGAAGACGCATACTGCGCGGCGCCATCGCTTGACGGTCGCTTCATCGTCGGGCGAGCGGACCGGCCCGCGTAATTGCGAACGATTCATGAAGCCTCCGGCGGCCTGCGAGCAAACGCGTGCAAATGCGACGGCGAAACTCCCGCCACATTCGACGAAATGGCAGTTACGGAGCGGCAAACATCGAAATATCAGGGGCGACCCCGACACCCACCGCAACTGACAAGGCGATCAATCCGATCGCCATGATCGTCATGCCGACGAGGAACCCC
>Ga0210402_10002840_pt1 | contig 16576 bp, 15 predicted proteins | sample IncBWC7MmetaG_FD_161055 | JGI IMG/M metagenome (GOLD analysis project Ga0210402, IMG submission 161055) | Forest soil microbial communities from Barre Woods Harvard Forest LTER site, Petersham, Massachusetts, United States - Inc-BW-C-7-M | ecosystem: Environmental > Terrestrial > Soil >... | reverse complement strand
TGGGAACGGATTGCTCGTCGCTGCATTGGTGGCAGTCAACTCCGTCGGCTCGGCTCTCATGCCGGACGGCAAAACCTATTGGGCGTGGACCTTTGAACTGGAGAAGGAATTCGGCGGCAGCGGGCCGCCGCAAAGCCGCATGGACTTGAGCGATCCTGCGCCCGATGAAGCACGCTTGCTGGCAATCGGCCGCCTCAAGCCGGGCGCCAACACCACGATCGCCGTGGTCGCATGCAACGCCGACTTGAGCACGGTGGAATGCAAGCGCGTTGCCATGATGGCCCAGGACGGAATTGCGCGTGCGGTGCGTCCGGCGCACACTCCTTTCGACGGCGACACGGTCTTCGCGCTGGCGAGTGCAGAGTTGGCGCTTGGCGGGAATCTACTGCGCGCCGCGCAGATCGGGCGTATCGGATCTGCCGCCGCCGATTGCCTGGCGCGCGCCATCGCCCGTGCGGTGCATTTTGGCCAATGATATCGATCGGATTGCATGGCAGCGCAAACGGCGGCAATTGGGTTCTCTCCGCACTCGGGTTGGGCAGCCATGGTCGTGCTCGGCGGCACTGCGGCTAACCCAAGCCTGCTGGCGCGATCTCGCGTCCCATTGATCGACGATCATGATCCTCTGTCCAAGCAGCCGTATCACGCAGTCGAATTTTTATGCGTCGAGGAGGCGACCGGCCGTTTGGACGGATACATGGCGGTCGCCGCCCGCATGGCGCAGGCAGCCCTTCGCGCCCAGATCGAGGAATTGAAGGGAGGCGACATTGCCGTGAAGTCGGTCGGCATCGTCGATTCATCCAGCCGCAAGCAGGTGTCGCTGCAGTCGATTCTGGCATCGCATGCGCTGATCCATGCGGCCGACGGCGACCACTTTAGAAACGCGCTGTTCGTGGCCGCGGAGGAGTGCCGCCTGCCAGTTTGCCGGATACCGGCGCGTGAGTTGGAGGCGCACGCAGGGAAGCGCCTGCGTCTGCCCCTCAATCGAATACTCGATATCGTGAACAAGCTGGGTCGGGATAAAGGGCCGCCCTGGGGCGCCGATCAGAAGAAGGCCGCGTTGCTGGCGTGGACTCTTTTGAAGGGAGCCTGACTACGGCGGGACGTGTCAATCATGTCGCAACATACGAGTTCCTCGCAACGTCTGACCCGGCTGCTGCCTGCGATCTTGGCCGTCGGAGTTTGGGATCAATGAAGACAAACACTCCACGACTCGGCGCAATACTCGCGTTGGCTCTGTTTGTACAGCACACGGTGGTAGCACAGTCGCTCAATGACCCGTTGCTCGATCACATCATCGGAACTTGGGTGCTGCGCGGAGAGATCGCTCATAAGACGGTAACCCATGCAGTCAAGGCGCAATGGGTGCTGGCGCATCAATACATTCAAATTCGCGAAACATCGCAAGCAAAAACGGCTGATGGTGCGCCAGAATATGATGCGATTGTCTACATCGGTTGGGACCCGGACTTAAAGCAATATTCCTGCCTCTGGCTCGACACTACCGGTGGCAACGGACTGGTTGGGTGGGCGCTCGGTCACGCCGAAGCCGACCCCACCAAGTTCGCATTTCTTTTTTCCGACAAGAACGGCGATCCGTCCGTCCACAACACCTTCGCTTACGACCGTGCAACGAATACCTGGCGTTGGACGATCGACAACGTAGATAGGGGTCAGCTCAAGCTGTTCGCAAATGTCATACTCACTCGACAGTGAGATAATAGCGGCTACGCTCCACGTTCGAGAAAAGGCAACTGTCGACCCTCTGCGGACCTCCACGACCGGCAGCTATAGGGTCCAGCGATACTCATTTATGAACGGCGGAATTCCAGAATCTAGCTTGTTATTACTTCTAATTGATCTTCTGTAAATCGTTCGTCAACTGGATGGGATGATTTGCGTCGCCCTTTGTCACATACGCTGATTGCAGCACTCCCAACCATTCTTCGCGACTCTGCAGATTCATAGTGTCGCCTTTTTCCGTGTAGGCGATGCGGTGAAGACCGTCGTTACCCTGCATAATTCTCGCTATTTCGACTTGGCTCTCTTGACCCGCACAGGCGTGAATGCGCCACTCGTAAATCACATCGTGAGGCCCTTCGCTAATCACGCGCCATTCCGTGTGATCCGGACATCGAATCTTCATGTTGTTCTCCAACTGGAGCATGGCGGTATCAGGGGCGAGATGCACCCCTTCCATGAATTGAATGGTCGCAAGATGATGCCAGCTGTTGATCGACTCGGCCGCCGGAACAAATTCGACTATGGTGCCTTTGCCGCGGCCATTGTCGTGTGCGTTACCAACTTTATATCCCTCCATCTTTCCAGGAGTAGCAATGCCCTCAATAGGCGTCGATGCGCACCCACTCACAATCAGAATTGCACAACAAATAGCTGGTAGTCGCATCTTCGTCTCCCAATGTCAGCTTCCAGCCTAGCATTTTAAGTCGCTGACTGGCTGGAAGTGGCCGTCTGCCGCCCAATGCATGCACTCTCAGTTGATGACACGCATCAATGGTAGTCCTCGTCGCGTTGATGCCGAATCGCTGTCACCGTAACAGTGTGATCGTCTTCAATTTCAAAAAGCGCGACGTATCCCGAGTGTCCGAAGGGGATCAACAGTTCTCGCCAGCGCGGGTTCTTCTGCAATAGCGCTTTTCTGCACGAAAACGGTGAGAAAGCGAGAAGATTCAACGCTCGTTCGATGGCTACGAGTGGACGCTCGGCCGCACCCAAGTCACGTTTGAGCAAGAAATCGTACAGGCGGTCGAGGTCCTCGTGTGCTTCCCGTGTGAGGCGGACCTTATAGGTCACTTGCGAACGCGCTGCGCGTTCGCAAGCCGCTTGCGTAGCCCAGCAATCACCTTATCGGCCGGCACGTAGTCGCCTTCTGCTCCCGCACGTTCGGCGCTGGCGATGCCGCGGGCTAGAAAGTCCAACTGAGATTTACGAAAATCGATTGTTCGAGAAACCGCATCCATTACGAACGCGGATAGGGTTTCACCTGGGGCGAGCACGCTCTCAGCGTCAGCGCGCAGCTCTTCTGAGACTCGTAGCGGTGGAATGGTCCGCGATTTGGCACTCGACATGAACAGCTCCATGCATCGCAATTGCGATACATGGTATCGGGCAGCGGAGATTTGCGCAAGTTTCGCGCGAAGGTCAAGGCTCGCCGATCGCCTCCGCCAACGCAGCTTCAAAATCGTCGCCGCGTGCCCGCAGCCGCTGCAATTCGTCCTTGGACCACGCGTGCTTGAGTCGGCCATCGATCAAGACTGCGGCGCGATCCGCATAGTGTTCGACGATATCCAAGGAATGCGTGGCGAGCAGCAGCGCGCCGCGCCGCCGTTCGATGCGCGCCCGCAGATGGCGCTTCAGCACCAGCGCACTGGCCGGGTCAAGCCCGTTGAATGCCTCGTCGAGAACGATCAACTGTGGGTCGCCCACCAACGCCAAAAGAACCGCGAGCTTTTGACGCGTCCCCAGCGACAACGTATCGACGAATGACTCGAGATAGGCCGTGAATTTCAGCTCGTCGGCCAGGGCAAACAGATCATCGCCGATCGCCGCCATCCCCTTGGCGCCGGCATGCACTTCCAGGCATTGACGAGAGGTCAGCAGTCCCGGCAACACATCGGGCGCGCACCCGTACCCCAGTTGCAGCTTGGCTTCGTAGGGAGCCGTGCTCAGCGAGTGTCCCGCGATGCAAATCTCGCCCCCCGAAGGGATCAGGCGGCTGACCACGCAATCGAGGAGCGTGCTCTTGCCGCAGCCATTCGGACCCAAGAGGACAAACCAATCGCCGGCCGCCAGCGTCATTGAAATGTTTTCGAGCACCGTGCGAACTCCATACCCCGCGCGCAGTTCCCGGATTTCCAGGATGGGGCTGGTCATGGCGTGCGCCCGTGGCCAAGGATCCAAACCAGGGCGGCGCCCACGGTCAGACAGCCGATCAGCGCGGTGCATGCGCCGAGCTGCGCCGAAGTGCGGTAAGAAACGTTGAATACCAGCAGCAGCAGTGCCTCAATGGCACCGGCCGCGACAATCACTGCGCAGGCCGGCAGCAGGAACGCGCGTATCACGGCGCCGCGGGGCACGGGCAAGGGTGCGAGCCAGCTGCGCGCCGCGCGGCTCGCAAAGATAACCGCGGACCATAAAAGCAAAAGCGCGCCCATGGTTCCGAACATTGCGATCACCACCATGGCTGCATCAGCTGTCGTACCCATCGGCATCATGACCAGAATCGGAATCAAGGCGCGCGACACGATTTTGGGTTGTGCCCACGCAAACATTTGGCGAATCGGCCAAGCCCCGAGCGCGCGCAGCGAGGGACGAACGCCCCCTGCCCGGCTGACCTTTTGGTGCGGGACATATCTCGAGCCGGGCGGCAGAATCGCCGGCTTCGGTTGCGGCACGAGATAGCTGCCGATGATGCCGGCCGCAATGCCGCCGCTCAAATAAGCCTCGATCGCAAACGGCGCGAAGAATTCCGCGCGCTTTGCCAGTACAAGCACCAGCGCACAGGCCACACCCAAGACCCCGAGCACGACAATGGCAGCGATCGCGGGAAGGGTTTCGATTGCGAGCGACTCCCATCGTGCCGCGCTGACCTTCACGGGGACGGCCGCCAACCAGGATCGCGCGTATTCCGCGCGTTTGAGCGATCGGCGCCGCGCGATCAGCAAAGCGCTCGCGATCGCGGCGAGGACCGCACATAGCAGGCCGTGCAGACGCAACCATCTGAGCGCCGGCAGGGCAGAATCCCGCTCCGCATAGAACAATGCGATCAGCGTTCCCAGGCAGAATGAGACGGCAACAGCCCGGGCGAGAAGGTGAGTCCGGCGATTGAGCCGGATCAAGTTCGCGGCGGCGAGACGCGGAGCCATCACCTAGGTGCCTGCTTCGTTCACAGGCAACTCGGGAGCCCGCGTGGGTATTCCGGGGCTGGCCGCGATCAGTGCCCGCGTGTACGGATGTTGCGGCGAGGCGAACACGGCATCGGCATTGCCCTCCTCCACGATGCGGCCTTCCTGCATCACATAAATCCGGTCGGCAATCGCTCTGATGACGTGTAGATCATGCGACACGAAAAGATACGATACCTTGAGACGCTCGGCGAGCTCGGCAAGAAGCTTCAGGACCTGCTCGCGAATCAATACGTCGAGCGCGGAGACGGCCTCGTCGAATGCGATCACGGCAGGCTCCGTGATCAGCGCTCGCGCAATCGCAATCCTCTGGCGCTCGCCGCCCGAAAAATCGCGCGGCAGCCGCGATGCATCGCCCGCGGCAAGTCCGACCTGCTCCAGAACGGCGGCCACTTTGTGGCGTCGCTCTGCGGCGGAAGGCGGTGAACCCAAAAGAAAAAACGGCTCCCCGATCAGCTGCTCCACAGTCCACTTGGGATCAAAGCTGCCGTACGGATCCTGGAAAACCGCCTGGATGGAGCGCCGCAACCGGCGGAATGTAGCGCCCTTGGCGCTCAAGAACTCCTCGCCGAGCAAACTCACCTTGCCGGCCTGGGGCCTTTCGAGCGCGAGGATGACTCGGAGCAAGCTCGACTTGCCGGACCCCGACTCACCCACCAAGCCGACCGTCTCGCCGGCATGAACGGCCAACGAGACATCGTCGACCGCCCGCATCGGCGCCGCTCGATGCCACAGCGAAGTCCGGTTGCGCGGATATTCCCGCACGATGCCCCGTACCCGCAATATGGCCGGCGCCGCGTCGCGGGTTGCCCTGGATCGCTTCGGGTGCAAGCCGGCGGCTGCCAAGAGTGCCGCGGAATAGGCGTCGCGCGGTTGGCGCAAGATCTGCGCTATCGTCGCGTGCTCGACAATCTCGCCCCGATGCATCACCGCGACGCGATCGGCCAGCTGCGCGAGTACGGCAAGATCATGCGTCACCAAGAGCAAGCCCATATTGCGGGTGCGCACCAATTCCTGCAAAAGCAGCAGCACTCGCGCTTGCGTGACGACATCCAGAGCCGTGGTGGGTTCGTCCGCGATGAGCAGTCGCGGCGACATGACGATCGCCATGGCAATGGCCACGCGCTGGCGCTCACCACCGGACAACTGGTACGGAAACCGATCCAGCGCCCCCTGTTCGCCTTGCAATCCCGCCAGGTTGAGCGCGTCGCGAGCCGCGGCTTGCGCCTCGGCGGCGGTCGCCTGTCGGTGCAATCTCACGGTTTCCGCGACTTGATCGCCGATTCGCAGCAGGGGATTCAAGGCGCTCATCGGCTCCTGGAACACCATGCCGATATCGCGGCCGCGAATCGCCTGCATCTGCGACTCAGGCTTGGAACTTAAGGTATCGCCGTTCAAGCGCACAATGCCCGTGGACGAGGCACGCGGAGGCAGAAGCCGCATGATGCCGAGCGCCGTCATCGATTTTCCCGACCCCGAAGCACCGACCAAGCCGAGAATCTCGCCCGCGCGCAACTCGAGCGACAGATTTTTGACAATGCGAGTTGCATCAATGGCGACGTTCAAATCGACGACTTCCAATAGATTCGCGGCACTCATGCGGTGCGCCCGGCGCGGCGACGCAATCCCTCGCCGAGAAGATTCAATCCCAACACGAATAGCAGCACTGCGAAACCCGGGAAAAGCGCGAGGTATGGCGCCAGCGCCGTCAAGGTCTGCGCTTCATTGAGCATGCGGCCCCAACTTGGCGTCGGCGGTTGCGCGCTCAAGCCGACGTACGACAAACCCGCTTCCGCGATGACGCCGAGTGAAAACTGTATGGTCCCTTGGACGATGAGCAAACCGGCCAGATTGGGCAGAATGTGCTCGCCGGAGATTCGCAGCGGATCTTTGCCCGCGACGCGCGCCGCCAAGGTGTAGTCGCGGGTCCATTGCTGCAGCGCCCCCGCGCGGGTCACGCGTGCGAACACCGGAATGTTGAAAATGCCGATCGCGATGATGGCGTTGATTGCGCCGGGACCGAACACCGCGGTGATCAATATCGCCAGCAACAACGCGGGAAAGGCAAATATCAAATCGTTGCCGCGCATCACCATCTCGTCGGTCGATCCGCGCCGTGCGGCGGCGAGCAACCCCAGCGGCACGCCGACGAATGCACCGATAACCACCGACAGCAGCGCCACGCCGACCGATGTTTGCGCCCCCACCATGATCATCGACAGAACGTCGCGGCCCAGCTGATCGGTGCCGAACCAGTGCTGCGCGTTGGGCGGCTGCAGCTTGTCGGCAATGGACAAGACGCCAGGATCGAACGGCGTCCAGAACCGCGCGATGGCCGCCACGGCAATAAAGAAGCCGGTGATGGCGGCGCCGGCGATGAGGCTGGTGTTGCGCGTCTCGAGGCTCATGTGCCGCGCGCCCGCAACTGCGGGTTGATCAGGACGTAGCAGAGATCAACCAAAAAAGTCACCGTCACCACGGCGAAGACCAGAACCACGACCACGCTCTGCACGACGATCAGGTCGCGCTGCACGATGGCTTGAAACACCAGGCGTCCCAAACCCGGCAGAAAGAAAACGTTCTCGATGATGACGCCGCCGGCGAGCAGAAAAGAGAATTGCATGCCGAGAATCGTCAGCACCGGCACCAGTGCGTTGGGCAGTGCATGTCGCATCAGCACCCGCCACTCGCCGGCGCCCTGGGCGCGCGCGGTGCGAATATAGTCCTCGTGCAGCGTATCGATGAGCGCGCCGCGCAAAACCCGCGCGAGGATCGCCGCCTGTGGCATGGCAAGCGCCACGGCGGGCAGCGTCAAAGCTTTCACGGCGGTCCAGAATCCGGCCTGCCAGCCGGGGAATCCGCCGGCGGACACCCAGCGAAGCCCGATCGCAAAAAGCAGCACCAGCAGCATCCCCAGCCAGAAATTGGGTACCGCCAGGCCCAACTGCGTGACGCCGCTGACGACCGCATCGCCGATGCGCCCTCGTTTCGCGGCAGCGTACAGAGCGATCGGGAAAGCCAGCGCGGTGGAGAGCAGCAGTGCGTAGACGGCCAGCGGCAAAGACACTTGCAGCCGCTCAGCCAGCAGGGCGCTCACCGGAATGCGGTAGGTGTAGCTCAAACCGAAATCCCCGTGCAGCAATCCGCCCACCCACGACACATAGCGCTGCCAGGCGCCTAGGTCCAATCCGAGTTGGTGACGCATGAGCGCCACGGTGTCAGGCTCGGCCTGGAGCCCCATCATGTATCGCACAGGGTCGCCGGGCACCACCTGAACAATGACGAACACGATGGCGGTCGCCGCCAACAGCGTCGCCAGCAGCACGCCTAAGCGCTCCGCAATATACGCGCTGCCGAAGCGGCGCAAACACACGACCAATAAAGTCAGTGCTCCCACGGAAAAGAGAATGCCGGCAATCCTGAATGACGGCAGACGAAGCGCCGGTGAAGCGGCGAGTTCGTCGTCATGATGGACGAGCGTCGCGCCGTCAAAATAGGCGCGAGTAACATCGACGACGCCGAGCACATTGTCGAAGCCGATATCGTGCGCATGCGCATTCCAGATATCCAAACGCGGATACTGGAACAGAAAGCCATTGACCGCATCGGCGGCGAGTTTGCGCTGAATCTGTTGCAGCAGGTCTTTGCGCGCTGCCGGGTCAACGCTGTCGTCGAGCGCGGCAATCAGCGCCTTGAATTCGGGATTGGAATAGCCGAAGTAATAATCATCGCGGGCATAGATGTCGTAGTCCAATGGTTCGGCATGACCTACGATGCTCATATCGAAGTCATGGCGGGTGTAAACCTGATCGAGCCACTGCGCCCATTCGAGATTTTCGATTTTGACGCGAATTCCGATCTGCCCCAGCTGCGCGGCCACAATCTCACCGCTGCGTCGCGCGTAGCTCGGCGGTGGCAGCTTCAGCGTGAGCGAAAATCCGTCCGGGTACCCCGCCTGCGCCAGCAACTCCTTGGCCTTGGACGTGTCGTGCGGGTACAGGCCGGTCAGATCGACGTAGGCGGGATTGCCGGGCGGGAAGTGACTGCCGATCGGGGTGCCATAGCCGAACATGGCGCCATCGATGATGGCGCGCCGATCCAACGCATGGGAAATCGCGCGACGCACCAGCACATTGCCGAGCGGCGCCACGCGCTCGTTGAGCCCCAGCACCGTCTCCATCTCCGTGGTTCCGGTGAACACCTTGAAACGGCGATCCACCGCAAACTGCGCGAAACTCTCGGGCGCCGGATAATTGGCGAATGCATCCACATCGCCGGCCATCAGCGCGGCAAAGGCCGCGGTCGGATCGGTGATGAACTTGAAAGTGACTTGGGCGAGAGCCGCGGGAGGGCCCTGATAATCCGGATTGCGCTCGAGGGTGACGGAGTCGCCGCGCCGCCATCGCAGGAAACGAAACGGTCCGGTGCCGATTGGCTGCACGGCATTGTTGGCGGAAGCGGGCGACACCATCGCCGCCGATCCGAAGGCGAGCGACTGCAGGAGCCCGCCGGATCGACGGCTGAGCACCAGCCTCAGGGTCGCCGGGTCAACCACCTCGACGGCGCGAATCGAGCGCAGGCGCGATCTCTGTGGGTTGATGGAACCGGGCGCCAGGATGCGATCCAAGGAAAACTTCGCGGCCGCGGCATCAAATGCGGCGCCATCGTGGAAACGAACGCCGTTCTTCAAATGAAATACGTAGGTGAGGCCATTGTCTGCGATGTCCCATGACAACGCGAGCATCGGCTGCACTCCGCCGTCCGCGGCGAATCGCACCAGTCCTTCGTACACGTTGCCGTACAGCATTTCGGAAATGGCGGCCGCGGGATTGGCGGTCGGATCAAGAACGGGCGGCTCGAGTTGCGTGCCGATGATCATCCGCTGCGCGCCTTGAACCGGGCCTGCCGCGAGCAGCACCGCTCCGAGTACAGCCAGCGCCGATAGCACCGGGCGCGTCAATGCCGGGCCGAAATCATGCGCTACCGTGCAGCAGCGCACGCGCCGCCAGGGCCATGACCTTTGCGGAGTTGACCATGTCGTCGATCAACACATACTCGTCCGGCTGATGGGCCAGGTCGAGAATTCCCGGGCCATAGGCGATGCAGTCCTTAAGCTTGCCGACGCGGTCGATGTGCTTCTGATCGTACGTGCCCGGCGAACAAATGAACTCCGCCGGGCGCCCCATCACGCGTTGAATCGCGGCGGCAGTGCTGCGCGCGACCGGCCCGTTGCGGTCCGCCATGGTGGGCTGCACTTCAAAAATATCTCGAAGCTCATAGGCGAAGCCTTCGCGTTCGCTCATCAGTTGCTCCAGCAGCGCGCGCACCTCGCCCTTGACGCTGTCCAGGCTCTCTTCAATGAGCAGACGGCGGTCGATGACCATTCGGCACGAGTCCGGGACGCACGGGGCGGGGAAGCCCAAGGTCTCTGCCTGGCCGCCGTGGATGGAATTGATGTTCAGCGTCGAATGCCGCGCGCCCGACGGAACGACGGGCATGTCGGTGCGCCGTGCCGCCAGTTTGGGATAGAGATCCCTTTCCAAGCGGTCGATGAAGGCATTCATGTGGCGCACGGCGCAATCGCCCAAAAAGGGCATGGAACCATGCGCCATGCGGCCATGTGTCTCTATTTCCGCCCACCATACGCCGCGGTGACCGATGCACACCCGATCGACGTTGAGGGGCTCGGGAATGATCACGTGATCGACCTGAGAATACCAACCGCGCTCCGCCAGATAATGAACGCCGCCGTAGCCGCCGGACTCTTCGTCCACCGTTCCGGAAATTTCAAGGGTTCCCGGCAACTCTGCACCTGAATCGATCAGGGCTTCCACAGCGACGATGGCCGCCGCGAGCCCGCCTTTCATGTCGCAGGCACCCCTGCCATAAACTTTGCCGTCTTTGACTACCGCCGCGAACGGGTCCATCGTCCACCCGGCGCCGGTTTGCACCACATCAATGTGACCGTTGAAATGCACGCACGGTCCGGCAGCGCTGCCTTTTCGCCGCGCGACGACATTGATACGCGGGTAGCGCTCGGTGTCGCCGGGCGTGCCGGCCGCACGAACATACTCGACCGCGAACCCTTGGGGCTTCAAACGGCGGCCGATGAATTCCGCGCAGGGTTGATAGGCTTCCCCGGGCGGATTGATGGTCGGGAAGCGGATCAAGTCCCGCGCCAGCTCAACCATTTCTTCGCGGCGGGCCTCGATGATCCTGAACAGATTTTCCGAAGGATCGCGAGTCATGCTTCTCTCGAGGGATGGCGGGCGCGGGTGAGCGCGGCCCGGCTGCGCGCCTGATCGGCCAGGGAACTCAGTCCGAGCTTGCCGTACACGGCAGCCAGCGCCGTGTTGACCGGTACGCCGAAAGGATCGGCGCCGCGCCGCAGTTCCAGCATGTGCTGTGCGCCGACCAATCGGCCGCTCTTGAGAGCGGCATCCAGCAAGACCTGCTCGAACAGATCGCGCTGCGCGTGGCTGCCGCCGGCTTCCGCCATGCGCGGCACCGCAACGCTCAAACGATGCCAGGCGCGGTCGTATTCGCCGCGCGCATACGAGTACAAACCTTCGCAACCGGGCAGTGCAACTTCCTGCCAGACGGTGCGCGTAAAGCGCGGCGCACGCTGCGCATACGCTCGAACTGATTCCAGCAGAGTCTCGGCTTCCGGGCGGCCAGCCCGCGCCAATCCGTAAAGGTATTGCAGCGTTAGAAATGGCTGAACCGTGTCCCCGGCCCGCGCCGAGAGATGTTCGCCCAGGTCGCGCCAGCGCGCCCCGACATCGATGCCCGCGATTTCAAGCCTGGCAAGCAAGGAGACGGCACCCACCTGATCCTGCGAATAGTCCTTTGCGATTCCCCAGCAATGCTCGTCATACAATTCCAACGCCTCGGCCTCGCGGCCTTGGCTGATGTAGAACAGCGCCAAATGCCACCAAATGTGCGTAAGCATGAAGGAATTCAGCCCGGACCACGTGTCGGCGGCGTCCTCCAGGAACTGCGCGCCTTCGTCGACGCGGCCGCGAGTCAAAAACACATGCGCCAGCGCGTGCTGAGCCCAGGGTTCCTTGCGGCGCATCGCAAGCCCGGCGCGCGCCTCGGACTCCGCCTCCTCCAGCAGGTGACATTGCTCGTATCCAAAGGCCTTCATACCGTATATGTAGGGAATATCGCTGTTCGCCGCGGCGACCTTCAAGGCAATCCGCAGCATCTCCGCGGCATTGCCGCGATTGAATTCGAAATACTGGTGCGTCTTGATGATGGCAAGATCCCGCGGAAACTCATCCGACACCTGGTCGCACAAACGGATGGCGCGCTCGAGATCATCGTCGACCCAAGCACGCAGCATCGCCGCGTTGAGCTGTTCGCGGGGCGTCGCGCGCGGCGCCGAGCGCTCGGCCGCCGCCAGATACTTTGCCGCGCGCGAAGCGGCCTCCGGCGCCTCGAGCAGCATCCACAGCATGCCTGCGTAGACGTTCGCCATGCAGGACTCAGGATCGGCATCGGCGGCGATCAAGATGCGTTCGGCGCGAGCCTCGTACGCCAGGTAGCCTTCGATGAAATCATCGATTGCCCGCAGCGTGCTGTCGCGCTGCGGGGTGAGCGGGTTGCCCAGATAGTCTCGCTGCATCCCTACATGATACCGCCTACATGATGCCGGCGGCCCTCAAGAAGGCTGCCGCGTCCGCAGCCGACTGCTGCGGGATCTCGAGCTGCGGCAAGTGCCCGGTCTTGGGATAGGTGATCAGCTTCGATCCGGCAATCGCCGCCGCAAATTTTTTTGCCGCGGCGGGTTCGATCAGCGGGTCGTTCTCCCCCCACAAAATCAAGGTGGGCACCTTGATGCCCGACAGCAGTTCCGCGGTCGAGGCCGCTCGCGCGCCTAAGTTGACGCTCATCAGAATCTCGCGATGACCCGGCGCACGCTGAAACTCTGCGAAGCGATCCACAATGAAGGGAGTGATCAGCGATTTATCGTAGACGTCGGCCTTGAGACCCTGTTCGATCAAAGGCCGGTTGTCGATTTTGCTCAAGACTTTGCGGCCGATGCGGTATCGCAGAATCTTGAAACCCAATGGCTCATCGCCGGGCGGCTTGTCATTCGCAAATCCGGCCGCATCGACCAGAATCAGTGCGTTGACTCGATCCGGATGCCGCACCGCGAGTTCCCACGCCGCGCCGCCTCCCATGGAATTACCTGCGACCGCGAATTTCGGCAGCTTCAGTTGCGCCGCGAAGGCATCGACAAAGTCGGCCAGGGCATCGGCGTTGAGACGGCTGCCATCGGGAGCGCGCGTCAATCCATGGCCGGGAAAATCCAAGCTGATAACGTGAAACTGCGGCTTCAGTTCGCCAACCCAGCCGTCCCAAGTCGTGAAAGAGTCCGCGAATCCGTGCAACAGCACCAGCAATGGCGCGTTCGGATCCCCATCCTCGCGATAGTGCACATGATAGCCGCCGGGCAGATCCACAAAGTGCGAGTCCGATCGCGCGTACTTCGCTTCCAGCGCCTCAAACGGAATATCCGGTCCGCGCAGTTTGAGCCAGGCGCCGACAATGACCAGGACGATCAACCCTAAAATGACACCGAGAATTTTCCGCATGGCCTGTCCTAGTATTTGTAGGTCGCTCGAATGCCGAAGGTCGTGGGTTCGCCCGCCGCAGCGACTTCGCTGCTCGGCAGGAAAAAATTCCGCGTGAGGTCATACGACTTATCAAAAATATTCCGGCCCCACAAGGTCACCGTCCACGGTGCGCCCGAGGCCGGCGCCAGGGACAGATTTGCATTCGCCAGCCAGTATTTCGGAATGGTGAAATCGTTGCTGCCGAGCAGGAAGAATTGACTGTAGGTGTCGTGGAAACTGTAGTTCGATTCAGCGGTCACCTTAAAGGCGCCCAATACCCACGAATAGCTGATATCGCCGCCGTAGCTCCACTTCGGGAAGCTTTCGGGCCGGCCGTTGAAGTCGACCGGCGGCAACGCCGGGTTTAGAGGAACATCCAGCAGCTTGCTGGTGTAATAGCCTTCCGCGAATCCCGCGTATTGTGAAATCGAGATCCCCGCGAGCGGCCGCCATTCCAAATCCGCTTCACCGCCGCTGATGCGCGAATTGGCATTGACGAATCGGCCGATAAAGGACTGCGACGTAGCGTCGAAAACCTTGCCCAGGATCTGCTGATCCTTGTAGCGATAGTAGAACACGGAAGTATTCACGCGCAGCGTGCGGGTCACGTCTGATTTCGCGCCGATTTCGTAGGCGGTGAGTTTTTCGGGCTCGAACGGATCCGCCGCCGGCGCCGTCACGGTATTGTGCGCGGTGAAGCCGCCCGACTTGACGCCTCGGCTGATGCTTGCATACAGCAACGTGCTCGATATGGGCTTGTAGTCGAGCTCGGCTTTTCCGGAGGGTAAATTCGACGTGATTGAGCCGCCCAGAGCCCCGCCCGTCAGCGACGGTGCCCCGGGCAGAAACGCGGTGTTGAGACCGATCAGTTCGCGGCTCTCGTGATCCTCGCGCACACCGAGCGTTGCCTTCAAGGTGTCGGTAATTTGATAGTTGCCTTGCGCGAAGACTCCCAGCGAGTTGGCGACTTGGCCATAGGTGGTCACCGCAATGCCGCCGAGCCGATCGGTGAGATCGGAATAGAAATTCTCGCGAAGGTCTTCGTGGGAGTAGAAGACGCCGGCCACCCAGCCGAAAGGACCGCCGCTCGCCGCCAGGCGCAGCTCTTGTGAAAACACGTTGAAATCACTGTTCAAGTATTCGTCGGAGTCGTCGAATTGCGTGGCGTCCCAGTCCGCATATTCACGTCGGATGAGTTTGTTGTAGGCGGTGATACTGGTGAGCTTCGCCCCGCCAAAATCGATGTTGGCGGTCAGGTCGACTCCAGCGTTGCTGTTATCAAGGCCGGGCTTGGAGCTCGACTTGATGCCGATGAGCTTGGCAAAAGCCGGATTGAGTGCCCAGCCGGTGGCGTACCGCGACGTATCAGCGGGTATGGCCGGCGGTCCGCTGCCCGGCGTGAAGGGCTGCAGCAAATACAGTCCCTGTTCATCGGATTTATCCTGCGCCCAATGGACGCCGAGCCGGAAATCGAGTGCCCCGGCCGGATCCCACTGCAATTGACCGCGAACCGCGACCTTGTCTTTGTCGCCGAGCGATTGCCCGGTGACCCGGTCGCGCTGCCACGCCCCGCCCTGTTCCGTTGCGATCGCAAGCCTCCCCTTAAGACCCTCGGCAATGCTGCCGGATACGAAACCCTCGGCGTTGACTTCATTGTGAGAACCGTATTCCAGCGAGACTCCCGCATGCGGGTCCGCGGTCGGCCGGTTGCTGATGAAATTGATTTCGCCCCCGGTGGTATTGCGGCCATACAAGGTGCCCTGAGGACCGCGCAAGACTTCGACGCGATCGATGTCGAACAACTGCCCCTGGGTTTGAATGGGCAGCGCAAATGCAACGCCATCCAGGCTGACGCCGACGGGCGATGTGTTATTCGAAGTGTAGTCGATGAAACCAACACCTCGCAGACGAAACTGCGGCTGACTGCTGCCGAACGCCGGCTCTACCTGCAGATTGGGTACCGCGTTCTGCAAATCGTTGACGAAGCTGATGGACTTGTCCGCCAGGGTCTGCCCCGAGAGCACCGACATGGCGATGCCCACATTCTGTGCGGACTCCTCTCGGCGCTGCGCGGTGACCACGATTTCCTGCAGGCCGCTGCTGTCGCCTGGCGATGCCAAAGGCGCGGCCGCAGCCAACCCGCCCGCGCCGACGAAAATGGCCCCGGCGCCCGCAGCAGCGGCCATTAACCGAATAATCATCCCTTTCTCCTGATACCCGACAGCTAAGAACTGCGCGCATCATCGGTGAGGCGCTCCTGCTTTGTGAAGTGTTCTTTGCGTAGTTGGTGATGCGGAAATGTTATCGCGTCTCCCCCTTGGCCACATGTAGAAATTACACTAGGAGCCTATCCACACGATTTCTTCCCATGCAAACCATGCGTAAACTAGCCGCACACTCGACTAAGGGACAGGCCAAGGAGCCTGACTGAATATTCCACGTGGCCGCGACCGCGGCAGATTTCGCTTCAGGCGAGGCGGAGGCGACGCGGTTGGGTTTATTCCCAATAAGGAGCCGACAACGATGCATGAAGCGAAATCTGCCCGGTCCCGAAGGGTTGGCAGGGAGAGGGGCGTCTGCGGTGTTGCGCGGCTTGTCCGTGGAATCCACCACGGACTGCGCCGCGCGCCTTGCATCCGCTCCCTCGCCCTGCCAACGCGGCTCACGCGGAATATTCAGCCAGGCTCCTAGGGCTACTAGTGCTGCGAAATTTCCTCATGCCTTTTGCGTGCGCGTCGCTCCTGGCCGCCGATCCGGCCGCCTCTCAGACGTCTCCCATTCCGGCAGCCGACTACACCCTTGCCAAGTCGTGGCGCATCGGCGGAATTAACGGTTGGGACACGCTGGTGCTGGAGGCCAGCGGCGCCCGCCTGTTCGTGACCCGCGACGACCATGTCGATGTGATCGAGACTGTCAGCGGCAAACTGACGGGGAACATTCCGCGCACGGCGGGCGTGCATGGCATCGCGTTCGCGCCGATGCTGAAACGCGGTTTCACCAGCAACGGCCGCTCCAATTCCGTGTCGG
>Ga0210402_10002839_pt1 | contig 16576 bp, 5 predicted proteins | sample IncBWC7MmetaG_FD_161055 | JGI IMG/M metagenome (GOLD analysis project Ga0210402, IMG submission 161055) | Forest soil microbial communities from Barre Woods Harvard Forest LTER site, Petersham, Massachusetts, United States - Inc-BW-C-7-M | ecosystem: Environmental > Terrestrial > Soil >... | reverse complement strand
GTCCGCGATTGGTTCGTCGGCTGCTTCGGCACGCCTACCGAACCGCAGCAAGAAGGCTGGCCTCAGATTTTGGCCGGCAAAACAACGCTGATCTCGGCTCCAACAGGATCGGGAAAAACGCTCGCGGCCTTTCTGATCTGCATCGATCGTCTAGTGCGAAAAGCGATCCGCGGTGAATTAACTGACTGCACCGAAGTCCTATATGTGTCACCGCTCAAGGCGCTGAGCAATGACATTCAGAAGAACCTGGAAATTCCTTTGGGCGAAATCCTTCAGCTCGCCGGGCAGCGCGGAATCTTGATGCCTGAGATTCGTACCGCGGTGCGGACCGGCGATACGCTCGCGCATGAGCGCCGCGCCATGCTGGCGCATCCGCCGCATATTCTGGTAACTACTCCGGAATCTCTCTACATCCTCCTTACTGCAGCGAAGAGCCGCGAAATCCTGCGGACCATTGACTCGGTCATCGTGGATGAAATCCATGCCGTCGCTGACGACAAACGCGGTGCCCATCTGGCGCTTTCGCTGGAACGCCTCGATCATTTGACTGGCAAGCGCCTGACACGCATCGGTCTCTCGGCGACCCAGAAACCGATCGAGCTCGTGGCTCATTTTCTGACTGGAAACGATAAGCCCGATCCCGCGGTTGTGCAAATAGGTCATCGTCGCGAGTTGGATCTAGGCATCGAAGTTCCCGCCAGCGAGCTTGGCCCAGTTGCGTCCAACGAAATGTGGGCCGAGATCTACGATCGGATTGCCACTCTGGCCACACAGCATCGCTCAACTCTTATCTTCGTCAACACCCGCCGTCTCGCAGAGCGCATGTCTCATCATCTCGCCGAGCGCCTCGGGAGCGATGCCATCGCCGCGCATCACGGCAGTTTGTCGCGCAAGCTGCGTCTCGTAGCCGAGAAGAAATTGAAATCCGGAGAGCTCCGCGCGCTTGTAGCGACGGCATCTCTCGAGCTCGGCATCGATATTGGCGCGGTCGACCTGGTTTGCCTGATCGGTTCGCCACGTTCGATTTCCGTCGGTTTGCAGCGTATCGGCCGAGCGGGTCACTGGCGTGGCGCCGTGCCCAAAGGCCGGATCTTCGCGACAACTCGCGACGAGCTCTTGGAATGCGCTGCACTCGTGCGCGCAATTCGCCAAGGAGATCTCGATCGCATAGCGATTCCCGAAGCTCCGCTTGACATTCTGGCGCAGCAGATTGTGGCTATGTGCGCTGCCGAAGATTGGAACGAAACCGAGTTATTCCAGGCTGTGCGCCATGCATATCCTTATCGCAATCTCACACGAGCGGAATTCGACGAAATTCTGGTCATGCTCTCCGAAGGCATTGCCAGCTCGCGCGGTCGTTATGCTGCATATCTCCACCGCGATCGTGTGAACGGCGTGATCCGTGCCCGCCGTGGCAGTCGTTTGGCGGCGATTACGAGTGGCGGCGCCATTCCGGAAAATGCCTTATACACCGTAATTGCGCAGCCTGAAGGAGCAGCTGTTGGAACGATTGACGAAGACTTCGCGGTAGAAAGCCTTGCTGGCGACATTATGCTGCTCGGAAACACTTCCTGGCGAATCCGGCGAGTTCAAGCCGGCAGCGTCTTGGTGGAAGACGCGCAAGGTGCTGCTCCCACCATTCCTTTTTGGCGCGGCGAAGCGCCGGCACGAACCGACGAACTTTCAGCACACGTCGCAGTCTTACGAGAAGAAATCAGTTCTTTTGTTCCTAGCACGGTTTCCGATCCCGTCGGGAAGCTCCCTCCAGAGGCCTCTTCCGCGATAAGTTGGCTGAAAATTGAATGTGGTTTGGACGACGCTGGCGCCGAACAGGTAGTCGAATACATCCTTGCTGGTCGTAGGATCTTGGGAGAGGTCCCAACCCAAGCCACCGTCATCGCCGAACGCTTTTTCGACGAAAGCGGAGGCATGCAACTTGTCATCCACGCGCCGTTTGGCGGGCGCATCAACAAAGCCTGGGGTCTCGCGCTCCGTAAGCGTTTCTGCCTCTCGTTCAACTTTGAGCTGCAAGCTGCCGCGACCGACAATGGACTCAATATTTCGCTGAGCGAGCAGCATAGTTTTCCGTTGGCCGATGTTTTTCACTTCCTGCATCCGAATTCCGTTCGTTCTGTTCTCGAGCAGGCTGTGCTGGCCTCTCCTCTTTTCACTACGCGATGGCGATGGGATGCGGGGCGGGCGCTAGCCTTACTCCGCTTCCGCGGTGGAAAGAAAGTGGCGCCGAATATTCAACGTATGCGAGCGGATGACCTGTTGGCTGCGGTATTCCCAGAGCAGCAGGCATGCCCCGAAAATCTCGCCGCCGGCGACATCAGCATTCCCAATCACCCGCTCATCCGTGAAGTGATGAAGGATGTCCTTACCGAAGCCATGGACATCGAAGGCCTCGAGCGCGTCTTGGGCGGCATAGCTTCCGGAGAGATCAAGTGCCTAGCGGTAGATACGCCAATAGCGTCGCAATTCGCGCACGAAATTTTAAACGCCAATCCTTACGCATATCTCGATGATGCACCGCTCGAAGAACGCCGTGCTCGTGCCGTCGAAATGCGTCGCGTTTTGCCGGACTCGGTGCTTGAAGAAATCGGCCGCCTCGATCCTGCGGCAATCGCCGAGGTGTGCGATGAAGCGTGGCCTGATGTGCGCGACGCGGAGGAGTTACACGACGCTCTGCTCACGTTAATCGGGTTACCCGTTGGCACCGAAATCTTGCGCGGAAACAATGGTTTGAGCAAGAAATTGCGCGATTCGGTGCCTGCCTGGACTCCTCTTTTCGATCAGCTCGCGACCGAGCGCCGCGCTGGTCTCGCTCGCGTGGGTGACGCAGCGTATTGGGTAGCTTCAGAACGGGTGTCCGCATTCATGCAAATATTTCCTTCAGCAAGCTTCGAAACGCCCCTGCCGCATGTCGAGTGGCAAGAACTTTCGCGCGAAGAGGCTTTGTTGGCCTGCGTCACAGGATGGATCACTCACAGTGGCCCAATCACAGCAACTCAACTAAGCACCGCGCTCGCACTGTCAGTCCCGGATATAGAAAAATCTCTGTTGCGCCTGGAGTCCAGAGGAGTCGTACTGCGCGGCAAGTTTACTGGCACCGTTTCGGACGATATCGTTTCGGGTTCGATAGAATGGTGCGAACGGCGACTACTTGCCCGAATCCACCGCATCACTTTGGGACGGCTAAGGAAAGAAATCCAGTCTGTCACTCCCGCGCAATTTATGGATTGGCTGCTTTCCTGGCAGCACGTAGCGCCGCGTACGCAGTTACTCGGCGAACGTGGCACGCTCGAAGTGATTCGTCAATTGCAAGGGTTTGAAGCGCCTGCAAATTCATGGGAACTCCAGATTCTGCGGCGCCGCATCGGCGATTTCGATCCTAAGGTGCTCGACGACCTTTGCCTTACGGGCGCGGTCGGCTGGGGCCGGCTGTCACCACATCCCGCTACGCTCGAGGGGTTCTCGGACGGAAAGCGGCGCGTCGTTCCTACCAGCGTCGCGCCAATCACCTTCTTTGTGCGTGATGATAGCGACTGGATGATTCCACGGCGCGACGCGACCGAAATACAGCCGGCAGGTCTGAGTATGGACGCGGCAGGGGTTTTACAGTTCTTGCGGCAGCGCGGCGCTTCTTTTTTCCCGGATATCGTGCGAGGCACGGGCAAGCTGAAGGCTCAAGTAGAAGCCGGTCTTTGGGAGCTCGTGGCTGCTGGATTGCTCACAGCAGACGGCTTCGACAATTTGCGTGCGCTGATCGATCCCAAGCGCCGCTCCGGCCAGGGCCGCGGACGAACTGCGCGTCCGAGGCAGAGTGCCGGCCGATGGTCGTTGCTTTACTCCGGTGATGCGCAGGACCATACGCGAGCGCTCGAAACGACATGCTGGATGCTGTTGCATCGCTACGGAATTGTTTTCCGTGAGCTCCTAGCGCGCGAGACCATACTTTCGAAATGGCGTGAAGTACTGATCACTCTGCGACGCCTTGAAGACCGCGGGGAAATTCGTGGGGGCCGGTTTGTCAGTGGGTTTTTGGGCGAGCAATTCGCTTTGCCGCTAGCCGTGGAATCGTTGCGAGCCAAGCGTAAGCAGAATCCCACCCGCGAAGTTACGACTGTTTCCGCTGCAGATCCGCTAAATCTCGTGGGTATTATCGTTTCTGGCGAACGCGTTCCAGGCAACTCTGGAATCCTCGTCGCGTTTCGTGATGGTGTGGCTGTTGCGCCAGACAAACAAGAGCTCGGTCGAACGAACGTTCTTCCCATGCCTTTGGCACGCTGACAAGTTTACTCAAAACTGTCGATGCATTTTTACGCTGTTGCCCTGAAGGAAACCGCAGTCATCCTGGTTACCAAAAGGCATCAACTAACGTCGAGGGTCGAACTCGGCTAGGCTTAACGGGGAAGCCGGAAGTAATGCCTCGGGGTTGGCAGATTGCTCCCGACAAACGCGCTCGTGAGCGATGGAAAGTTACGAGGCAACAAATATTCCGCCAGCGGTCGCACGAAAAAGCCCGGAATCCTGGGTTCCGGCCCTCAACTTCGCAAATTGGTTGCGGGGGTCAGATTTGAACTGACGACCTTCGGGTTATGAGAACGTACAAAAATACACGGCCCGTTGATTCTGTGCGACTTACCTGATAACTGGAAGTTCAGAGTTCTTTCCCAAATCTTTCCCAAATTCTTTTTAGCCTCTCAATATTTTTTGCTGAGTAAACGGGAGAGAGTTTAGCTGTCAACCGACAGGCTGTAGGTTCGAATCCTAACCGGGGAGCTAAACTCTTGTTCTCATGCTAGCCCACGATCAGCTAACGCTTTGCCGATTACTGACCGACTCTAAGGGCAGAGCGTCCGGAGAGCGGAGAGTCCGAATATCCCGCATCGGTGGTTGGCCGAAAAAGCGGCTGTACTCGCGATTGAATTGAGTGGCGCTCTCGTAGCCGACTTCAAAGGCCGCGCTGGTGGCGTCCAAACCATCCATGAGCATGCGTTCGCGAGCGGCTTGCAAGCGAAGTTGCTTTTGATACTGAAGAGGACTCATGGTGGTGAGCGCGCGGAAATGGTGGTGTAGCGTGGAGACACCCATGCCCGCGATGTTGGCAAGATCTTCCACGCGTAGCCGCTTCGCGAAGTTGGCCTTGACCCAGGCGATAGCCTTCGCGGTGCGATGTCTGCTTATGAGTTTCCGCTCGGCGACCTTATTGCGCGTGTGGCAGTACATTCCCGTGGCTTTTCTATTCGTCCCCCTCACGCTTGCCGGATACGTCGGCTTGTCAGCGGAAAAAACCAACGCTGCCGCCGGGCTTATGAATTTCATGCGCAACATGGGTCAGAGCATCGGGACTTCCGCCGTTACGACCCTCATTGCGCGACGCAGTCAGTATCATCAATCCGTCCTGGCGGAATACACGGCTTCTAACCCGTTCCACGCCTCTATCACGGCTCTTGCCATGCGCCTGACGCGCGCCGGCTTAAGCATTCATGCCGCGCAACAACAGGCAATGGGGCGGCTTTACGCCATGGTTCAGGCTCAAGCTGCAGTTCTCTCGTACGTCGAGGTGTACTGGCTGCTGTCTGTGGCCTCGGCGTCTATGTTTGCCGCCTCATTCTTCCTGAAGAGAAACGAGCTGGGCAAAGGTGGGAATGTCTCGGTTCACTAGAATCGCGGTCAGTCAACCGTGAGGCGCGGCCCTCAAGCGAACTCGCGAAGCCCTAACCGTTCGGATTTTCACCAGCAGCGTCACATCTTCTCCTGCGGGCAGGAAGAGGTATCTTTCCCTCAACAGATCCTATTTGGCTGTACCAAACGATTTGATTTGACACGGCCACTGCCACTCCGATTGTCACTAACCACACTTTGGTGCCGGGTGTTCGAGTTGCGACCAGGCAGGTTTCAAGGGGTTCGCGAAGACATCCTGGAAGAACTTAATCACTATGATTCGTCCCTCTTCGTTGACTTAGCGCAGAGCGTGACGTAGGCTTGCAGCTACAAACTACCCCGCGCTTACCCTGTCTGGCGATATACCTTTCACGATTGCCTCCGGAAGATCAGGGTGAATAAGTTTGGCCGGAAAACCAGGCAAGGCCCATGGTGGTTGAAACTCTCGCGCCCGTTCTCGTCTCGATTGAAATGCTGGGAGTGCTTCGATGCCCTTCAGGCCCTCGACTTTCTTTTCTTCCAGCCTGCTGCTTCTGTTTATTTTTCCGGTCGTACTTGCCGCGCAATCGACAACCTCGGGCGGATTGACGGGCGTCATCACCGATCCGAGTCACGCGGTGGTGCCCGACGCGAATGTGGAGATCAGGGACCAAACCAGGGGAACAATCCAAGCCACTAGGACCGACGGCGACGGCGTCTATCGATTTTTCTTCGTGGCGCCGGGAAGTTATTCGCTGACCGTATCGCACCGCGGATTTCTCGAGGAGAACCAGAACATCAGCGTGCTCCTGGGGCCACCGGGAACACGAAACGTCACGCTGAAACTTGCTGGTTCCAGCGCCACCGTCCATGTCACGGACGAAATTCCTCTCCTACAGGCCGAGAACGGCGACGTCTCCACAACCATGAGCCAGAAACAAGTCTCCGAGGTCCCGAATCCCGGCAGCGATCTCACTTACATCGCTCAGACCGCCCCCGGCGCAATCATGAATACAGACGCAGTAGGTTTTGGCGGCTCAGGTAATTTTTCCATGTTAGGAATGCCAGGCGCTTCCAATTTGTTCACCTTGAATGGAATGAACGATAACAACCAAATCGAACACCATGTCAACAGTGACAGCATTGTTTCGAACACCAATAACAGCGGCGTCTTGGGGATGATGCTGGGCCAGAACGAAATTCAAGAGGCAACCGTCGTCAGCAATGGCTATTCCGGCCAATTCGGCGGTGCCGCGGGATCAAACGTCAACTATCTGACTAAGTCCGGCAACAACTCCTTTCATGGCAATGCGCAGTACTACTGGAACGGTACCGCGTTGAACGCTAACGACTGGTTCGACAACGCGTTCCAAAATCCACGTCCTTCCAATTCCGCTCATCAATGGGCGGGGTCCCTGGGGGGCCCAATTAAGAAAGATAAAGTGTTCTTCTTTTTTGATACAGAGGGTGTGCGTTTAACACTTCCGGTTAGCTTTCAAGTAGTTCTCCCCAGCCCGCTGTTCGAATCCCAAACGCTGAAAAATATCGACTCCATCTTTGGTTCCGATTCCGCCTCCGATAAGTTTTACCGCCAGATGTTTAGCCTGTTGAACAGCACGTCCGGAGCGAGCGCGGCGTCGCCAGGTGACTTCTCTTCGCCGTTGGGTTGCTACACTTGGAAGGATCCCACCGATCCCAACAATCCAAACAGGTTGGGCGCTACCGCACCCTGCGCCGTCCATTTTGCGCGGAACGCCAACGCACCGTCCAACGATTCGATCGTTTCGGGCCGTGTGGATTGGAATCTGCGGGCCAATGACCGTGTGTTCTTGCTGGTGCAGTACGGGGACGGGAAAACTCCCGTGCACGTCGACCAAATCAGCCCGCTATTTAACTCCTACTGCAATCAGTCGACCTGGCAAGGCCAACTCAACGAGACTCACGCTATCAGTCCCACGGCGGCAAACCAGTTCTTACTTGCGGGAACCCGGACCAACAGGACTTGCTCTGTGGCCAACCCCGCGCAAACCCTGGCTGCTTTTGCAACAGAGATAGGTTCATTTGGTTCCGGCATTCAGTTCGGCTGGATAGGAGGCTTCGACGCCCACTACGCCCTGCCCATCGGTACGAAACCCACCACCTATCAAATCTCCGACGATTTCGTAAAAACGCGGGGCCGGCATAAGTTTGCGCTTGGAGTAAATTTTCTCCGAACCGATGCGAAAGTCGGAGGATACAATCGTTACGGTATTGGACTTTTGTCCCCCTTCTCGGTGAGCGCATTTTTTTGTGGTGGACAATCACCCTCCCAAAATTCTGGTAACGTTTCTCCTTCCCAGCCTTGCCTCGTGGACCAATCCCATCCCGCCACAGATTTCACCTCGCTCCAGCAATCGTTTCCTCTCTCTACTTGGAACCGCTACACCTTTTACACTCTCGGTCTCTACGGCCAGGAGGAGTGGCACGCTCGTTCCAACTTTACGCTGACCTTGGCACTGCGGGCTGACCACCAGTCCAACCCGATTTGCGAAAATAGCTGCTTTTCTCGGCTTTCTGGCCCACTGAGATCCCTAAACCATGACCCGAACCAGCCGTACGATACGGGGATCCTCACTCACCAAAAACAGGCTTATCAGAATACCGACAGCATCGTCTGGTCGCCGCGGTTTAGTTTTGCGTGGCAACCTCTCGGCGTCTCCCATAACTCGGTCATCCGCGGTGGCGTTGGTTTCTTTTACGACCCGCTCACCGGTAGCCTCGCGGCGGATTTGGCCTACAACCCGCCGTCCAACACTTTTTTTAACATCAGCGGGTTCAGCCTCGCCCCCGCTGAAACGAACAGCCTGTACAAGAATGCCGCGAACTCCGGCGCAGCATTTGCGAACGGCTTTGCCACTGGTCAAACGCTGGCTCAGATCAAGGCAGTCGATCCAAGCTTCATTCCCCCAAGCTTTCAGAATCCAGCAAATCGGATGCATTCGGCGCAATACCAAAAGTGGAGTCTGCAAGCGCAGCAAGGTTTTGGAAACTCGTCGTCGCTGACCATCGGTTATTTTGGCAACCACGGTATCCATGAACTGGTCCAGAATCCCAACGCCAACGCGTGGGGTTTCGGCTCATTCCCAACCCATGTGTGTACTGCCATCTCACCGCTTCCTCCCTGCGCCGATCCGCGATTTGGCGGCGTAACCGAATTCCAAACCAATGCCATTTCCAACTACAACGGCATGGTCGTTTCCTTCGAACAACGGTTTACCCGCTGGGGCAGCGGCGCAGTTCAGGTCAACTACACCTACGGCCACGCCCTGGACGAAGTCTCGAACGGGGGCTTTGCGCCGTTTACATTGGCGGATTCGATCTTCGCCCAGGATGCCAATAATCTTCGCGGAAGCTACGGAGCGGCGGAGTACGACACCCGCCATTCCCTCACCGCGAATTTCGTTTGGGAAGTTCCGTTCCACCAGGCGCTCCGCGGACACGGTCCGGATTCCCTGGTAAAGGGTTGGCAAATCGCAGGAACAATACTGGCCCGCACAGGTAATCCATACACCGTCTTGGACGCTACCGCTGCCGGTAACCTGTCCCGCAATAATTTCTTTGGCCCAATTTATTCGGTGCCCGTAGCGCTTCTCGGTCCTGCAGGCCCTTGCGGAGAGGGTGCGGCCCTTCCAGCCGCCCCGGTTCCATGTCTGCCACCGCAAACCCTGGGCAACGGCTCGCCGGCTCCCGGTTCATTATTTCTTCAGGTGGGTTGCGAAACCGGGTTCAATACCGGACATTTAGGTGCCTCTGGAATCTGCAATGGCCCTTTGGTGAACTTTGCGCAAGGCCGGAACCGTTTTCGCGGACCGGCCTTCGTCAATATGGACTTTGCGATTATGAAAAACACGAAAGTGCCACACTGGGAACATGCCACGCTGGGCGTGGGTCTCCAGTTCTTCAACTTCTTCAACCACGCCAATTTTGGGTTTCCTGATAATTTCAGTTCGGACTCGATCTTTGGCCAGATTGGCTACGAGGAGCAGTCTCCGACCACGATCCTCGGTTCCACACTACAGGCCAACGTTGCCCGCCGCATGATTCAGTTGAAGGCCCAGCTGCAATTTTAGGAAAAGGGAAGTTGCACCGTGATCCGATTTGGCAACCCCTGAAGTTCGCGCCCTCTTCAGAAATTCTCCATCATCCACATATTGCCTTCCACACTCCACCCGCGCATTGCCAGGTGCTTTCCGTCCGGGGACGGCACGCCGTAAACATCGACGCCGCCGGGATGTTCCCACAAAAGGCGCGTATTACCCCGGAAATCTATGTGCAGCATGTCAGCTCCTTGAACGGTATAGCTGGAGGCGAACAGCCCCTTTCCGTCCGCTGTCCAAACCACGCTGGACAACGTCTTCCATTCTTTTGAAATGATTTGCCGCGGCGCCATGCCGTTCAGCGAAAGGATTTGCACTCTGCCTTCCCGGTGCTTGAGCAGAGCGATGCGGGTGCCATCGGGAGATAGGTCCCAATGATATTCCTCCCTTGCCTCCGCATGGAATCTGGCCAGTTCGCGTCCGCGGCCTTTCACTGGGTCGAGTTCCGTGAAGACGATCTGTTTGCGATCTGGAGTGCGCTCGGCAATCGCACATAAAGTCGAAGGGAACCGCGCGCATCGTGGCCACTCTTCGATGCTGGCCGTCAAGACCAATTGCGGAGCGCCACCCGTGATGGCCACCCGCATGATTTTGATCATTCTCGCCGGAAGTATCACCGTCTGCTCGGCCCGCATGATCTTGCTTGATTCCGCCGGGCCTTCTTCGTAGGACGCCAGCGTGTAATAAATCCAGGAACCTTCCGGGCTCAGGCAAGCGCCAGTCATACCTTCGCTTTTGCTAAAAGCGATCAGTGGCTCGGCGGTGTCCTGGCCCAGATGCTGTTTGAAAATCGCATCCGTTCCCGTGCGGCTCGAACTAAAAAAAATGGTCTTGCTATCCGCCGTCCATGCCAAAGGATGATTCCAACTTTCGTCCCGGGTGAGGCGAATGGCATTGGTGGATCGTTGCCCGCCAGCCTGAAGGTCTGCAACGTAGACGCTGCTATGGGGTCTCCATTCAAAAATGCCGAAGCGCTTGCCATCCGATGTCATGCTCGGGGCATTCACGCATACTTCGGCGAAGTTGGTGAGGCGCCGAGGCTTCCCAATGAATTGAATAAGTCGCGCGTCCATGCTTATCTGCCACAGATTGCAGGTTTTCACTTTGAAGCCCGGTTCATCCAGTCTGTAAAGCAATCGGCCATCAGGCATCCAATTAAGATCACCAACCATTTTCATGTCAAAGGGCGGAAGGATTTTAGTGAGAAGTCCCCCTTTCAGATCGCCGCTTACGAAGTAGGTGTTGGCAATGTCGGGACCATCTTGCCTGACGAAGATCACGCGTTGTCCGTCCGGCGACCACGTAAGCCCGCCAATCGTATCGTTCTCATTCACCTCGAACACCTTCCGCGCTTCCTGTCCATCCGGCCGCATCACCCAGATTTCGCGATCCCCAGCCTTGCCCACATTTGTTTCAAAGGAGAGCAGGGCGCCGTCCGGCGAAAAAGACTCGCCTCTAGCCTCATCGCGAATCTTATGGGGAGGTCCGTCGGCGATGTTGACGATCCAAATGCTGCAGCCATGGGAAGTCCCATAGGTGGCATCACCCCCCCGCGGGCAGGCATTGGCCAGAAAACCCTTGTTGTCGGGAAGCCAGGCGCCAACTCCAAAGCCGAGCGCACTGTCGACCCCTTCCGCCGGAGGAATCACTCGTGTTTCCGATGTTTCGATAAGCATGAGGTGCAAACCGCTTCGATCGCCGTACGCCAGGTATTTTCCGTCCGGCGAAATGGTACCGGCCGCCGGACCATTCTCGCTGGAGACACTGGTGAGTTGCCGCATCTTGATTTGCGGCAGTGCCGTCGAAGGCGCCGCCTCTCGTCTGGCAAACCAGTAACCTCCCGCAGCAATAATTAAAAGAACGGCCCCTCCCGCTGCCAACTGCCACCAACGAGCCCCGCGTCGCGGTTCGATCCTCGCTTGCAACGCTTCCAGATCAGAGCGCATCGCGGCTGCGGACTGGTATCGGCATTCGCGAATTTTTTCGAGTGCCTTGCCGATAATCCATTCCAGGTCCGCTGGAAGCTCCGGGTTCAATTCGCGCGCCGGGCCCGGCTTCTTGGTCAATATGGCCTCTTGCAGCTCCGGCCCCGTATCACCCGCGAACGCGCGCTTGCCCGTAGCCATTTCGTAGAGCACCAGGCCAAAAGAAAAAAGATCGCTGCGCGCATCCAGCCTTTCGCCGCGCACTTGCTCCGGCGACATATATCCAGCCGTCCCCATCGCGGCGCCGGTGCGGCTCAGGAAGAGATCAGGAGTCGAGCGCGGCGCGTTGCCGCCATGTTTTGCCGGGGCGTCGGCGTCCACAAGAGTTTGGCGTTCCGGCTCCTCCTCCCCAGCCGCTAAAATTCCGGCCAGCTTTGCCAGACCGAAATCCAGAATTTTTGCCTGGCCTTCCCGGGTGATGAAAATGTTGGCCGGCTTGATGTCGCGATGGATGATGCCTTTCTGGTGCGCGGCATCCAATCCATTCCCAATCTGTATTGCGAGATCAAGCAGCAGGTGAATTTCCAGCGGTGGTTTTTCCGGGCCGGTGGAAGCCAGCAATTCCCGCAGCGTCTGCCCCTCCAGCAGCTGCATCACCAGAAACGGCTGTCCCTCATGCTCGCCAAATTCATAAATAGGACAGATGTTCGCATGCTCAAGCGCCGAGGCCGAGCGCGCTTCCCGTTCAAACCGCCCAAGCGCGGCTGGGTCTTTGACCGATTCTTCAGGCAGAAACTTTATCGCCACCCGGCGTCCCAGCTTGATGTCTTCGGCGTGGTACAGCATTCCCATTCCGCCGCCGCCTAGGCCGCTCACGATCCGGTAATGAGAGATGGTCTCGCCGATCAGTGGAAAGCCGACGGTTTCCAGTCCACCGAGCACAGCCGACTGTACGGCTTCGCGTGCCTGGCTGTCCCCGGCAAGCAGCGCTTCCACTTCCTGCCGAAGTTCAGCGTCGTCTCCACACGCCTCGTCCAGCAGACTGCTCCGCAGCTCCGGAGCGCACTCTGCCGCACGATGGAACATCTTCTCGATCTGCTCCCAGCGTTCCGGGGTCAATTTGCACCTGACCGTTCTGTTCCAATCGACGAAACCTGGAGTCAGCCACTCTTAAATGACAGTAGAGAGTAAGAGCTTTATTGTGGTCCGGGCATAGATCAACGCCGAGGTCCCAAACGAGTCCTTGACCTCAAGGCTTGCGACACCACTCCCTCTGCTTACTCATGCGCAAGACCTTCCAAAATTCGATCATGGCCCTGGTTACTCCTTCCGCATTTCCTGGTGCAACCAGGCTTCCGCCATTCTTAAATCACGTCGGACTGTAATCGTCGACACGTCCAGGGTTTGTGCAATCTCTTCCATCGATAGGCCCCCAAAATAGCGGAGTTCGATGACCTTGCATTTTCTCGGGTCGATTTTCTCCAATTCATTCAATCCACTGTCCAGGGACATGAGCTCGCGGCTCTGCTCCTTTTGCACGCCGACAGCTTCATCCAACGGAACTTTTTGGCCGCCGCGTTTTCCGGCATGTTTGCGCCGCGCGTGGTCCACCAGGATTTGCCGCATCAGCCGCGCAGCGACTCCGAAAAAATGCGACCGGCTTTGCCAGTCCGGGTTGCTTTGATCCACCAGCCGCATGTAGGCCTCATGAACCAGAGCAGTCGGCTGCAGTGTGTGACCCTGCCGCTCTCGGCGCAGATAGCTGGCGGCAAGCGTGCGAAGTTCGCGGTAAACCAGAGGTGTCAGGTGTTCCAGTGCCTGCTGGTTGCCCTTCGCCCAGTCGGCCAGCAGTAGTGTAACTTCGTGGGTATCCGACATGGCTCAACTGTTGAAAAGGCTGAAGATCTGTCGTGGGCGGATTATACACCGCTTATTCATCGAAACTGTAAGTTCCCTTGAGCACAAACCCTCTCCGAAAAAAGTCCGACCGGAATGATCGTTTTCCGACCCGATTCGCGCACATGTAAGTAGGGAGATCACACACGAAACTATTACCCAGAACGCCAATCTCCTGGCTTTTGGAGTACTTAGGAGGATCCCAAACATGAAGGCAAAGATGTTCACTTCGCTCGGATTTAGCGCCGTCCTGAATCACCGGCGTCAAATCGCCGTGACGCTGACCTTGTTTGCGTGCGTGGTTTCAGCAGTACTAGTGCGCGCCCAACTCCCACAGCGCCACAACAAACACATGACCTCGCCGCAACCCATCCAAAGCTCTTCGCAAATCCCCGCACTTCTGCGGGCCCAGCCCATGCAATTGTCTCACCCGCTCGGACAGAACATCATCGCAGGTCCGTGTCCACCGGATGCCATCGCACTGAATCCTGCGGCGTTCTGCGGCTATCTGCCCGTGGCTCTCGAGCGTAAGAGCCCCAAAGAAGAAAAGGTCAATATTTACTTCGAAGTTTACCCTCATACCAACCCGGGTCCCGCGGAAAGCGCAATCGTCCCGAACGTCGGAGGGCCGGGGTCCCCCACCACGAACATTCGAGGAGGCTGGTTCGGCTTTTTCGCACCCGATCTGGACGTCCATGATTTGTTGCTGATTGATGACCGGGGCCACGGGCTCTCGGGCGCTCTCGGAGTCACCGTGTGTCAGGACCTGCAGCACGGCACAGCGCCAAGTTTTGACCAGGCGGTCGCACAATGCGCGGCCCAACTCGGCGACGATAGCAGCCGCTATGGGACCGGCGACATCGCGCTGGACGTTGAAGCAGTTCGCGCCGCTCTGGGCTACGAGAAGTTGGACTATTACGGCGCGTCCTACGGGGGAATGGACGCGATCGCCTACGCGACTCGTTTCGGCAGCCATGTTCGTTCCGTCGTGTTGTCATCCCCGTTCGGTCCTCCCGCTCTGCTCCCCTTCAGCTTTGTGCATTTCGAGGCTCCAGCGACATTGCGGGAAGTGCGCCTCGACTGCTTACGTTCGCCAGCTTGCTCCTTCGACCACCCCAGGCCGGATATCGAGTGGGAGGAACTCATTCATACCGTCAGGAAGCAACCAGTGGATGGGATGGCCCACGACGCTTTCGGCAATCTGAATTCTGTCCATTTCGATGAATCCGTTTTGCTAGTATTGGCCGAGTTTCCCGCGGGAAACTATCTCTCCAGCGGCGAGTTCCTCGCGGCGGCAACTGCGTTGAAGCATGGCGACCCCGCACCGTTGCTCCGTCTGGGCGCGGAGGGGTATTTCCCCTATCTGAGCGACTCTGGCGACCCGGTGACGAATTTCTCAGGGGTCGCCCTCAATGCCACTGACAACGACGACTCTCAGTTCCCTTTTGACTGGTCCGTCCCTCCGCTGGAAAGGCTGGAGCAGTTCAATGAGGCAGTGTCTGATCTTCCGCGTGATTATTTCCACCCATTTTCCGTTGCGGCGGCTACCAGTCTTGAAAATGTTCAAGCCGTGGAAAGAGCCGCCATCTTTTGGGAGGAACCTACTCGGCCTGCCCCGGTGGTGCCACCCGGAGCGACCTACCCACATGTACCCACGTTCGCGCTCTCCGGTGACATTGAACCGATCATCCCCACTGAATTGGCCAGCAAGGTCGCGGCCTTGTTCCCCGACAGCACTTACGTCAGCGTTGCGGGAGGCTTACATCATCCGGACTTGAGCGGGAACCAGTGCGCACTGGGTCTCACTATCCAGTTCATCGAAACTCTGCATGTCGGCGACGCCGGTTGTGCTGCGACGCCTGAAACCATCTGGCCGGCCGTTGGACGTTTTCCGCTCATCGCTGCGGACGCCAGGCCGGCAGAAGTCGATCCCGACGGAGTAAATGAGATTGGGGAGGCTGAGCGCAAAGTAGTGACAGTTGCGATTGCGGCGGCCACCGATGCGGCGCAGCGCGTCACAATCGGCGCAGTCGACGGCGTGGGCCTGAGGGCGGGCACCTTCCACAGCAGTGACCATAACCCTCAGCAATTGTGCTTTTACAAACGACGTAACGGTAAGCGGCACGGTCGTGTGGGGGAGCACGTTTCAAGCCGACCTCACGGTGAGCGGCCTGGGAACCGCGGGCGGAACCCTGCACGTCGACGGAACGTTTCAGGCTCCGGGACCTGTGGGCAAGTTCAAGGTCTCCGGCATGCTCGCCCGCAAGCAAGTGGCAGTTCTCGTTCCGGAAGGCTAAGTGCGGCGGAAACGGGCTGAAGAGCGACATGCGCGTAACTGTTTCACCGGCGGCTCTTCGCCGTCTGCGAAAGGCCAGACCCACACCATTGCTGAGAGCAACGGGTAGCCGCAACGGAAGCTGCTGGCGATGAGCGATTTCCACTTTGTTTCGCGCATGTGTAAGTAGGGATGGAGCAGGAAGCACGCCGACCTCGCGGGGTGCCTCCGACCCTCCATAAATGATGCAGGCGGTGATTTTAACCATCTGCTTACGACGGCAAATAAATCGAAGGAGGGAATTGTGAGAAACAAACTGAATTCGCTGTTCGCCTTACTGGGTTTGATCGCTGTGCTGACGCTGCCGGTTGTATCATCCGCGCAAGAAGAAAAGAAAGAGCACCATCATTACAAACTGGTAGACATAGGCACGCTCGGCGGTCCCAACAGCTTTTTTTCAGGCCCGGGACTCCCAATCCTGAACAACCGCGGAACGTTCGCCATAATCGCCAACACAACCACGCCCAATCCCAATCCGGGATGCTTCATCGGATCGAATGCACCAGACTGCTTTGTCGAGCACGCCGCTGTATGGCACAACGGCACCCTCATTGACCTGGGCGTACTTCCTGGCGGCGCGAACAGTCAGACAACTTCGATCAGCGCAAGTGGGCTCCTCGCCGGGCTTTCAGAGA
>Ga0210402_10002837_pt1 | contig 16584 bp, 10 predicted proteins | sample IncBWC7MmetaG_FD_161055 | JGI IMG/M metagenome (GOLD analysis project Ga0210402, IMG submission 161055) | Forest soil microbial communities from Barre Woods Harvard Forest LTER site, Petersham, Massachusetts, United States - Inc-BW-C-7-M | ecosystem: Environmental > Terrestrial > Soil >... | reverse complement strand
TTCAATTCCAATCCGGACCCGGCCAACGGCGCAGGACCTGGTGCTGTGCGAACTATGCCCATTCCGTTTGACAATCTTGCCACCTATCAGAGTCCCGGCAACCCGAACCTCAACGGAACTCCCTTTCAATTACCTGCTCAGCAAGGAAATTTGATTGATCCTGCCGCCGCCAAGCTATTCTTATTGTTCCCCAAGCCAAATCAACCGTTCGCAACTCTTAACGACATCCAGAACGGCAACTTCTTTACTTCCGGAGCCAATTCCGACTCCAGCGACCAATTTGATATCAAGATTGACCACCGCTTTAGTGATCGCAATCTACTAAGTGCACGATATTCTCAGCGCAGGCTAACCTCGAAGAGTTTTAACGCATTTGGGAATTTCGCCGATCCCATCACCGGCGGACCTGGAAAGACCAATCAACATCAATTCGCCCTGACCGAAACTCACACCTTTAGTCCGACGGTGGTCATGACCGTGACCTTCGGCTATCTTCGTGAATCCGACAATTTCCCCGGAATTACCGGCGAATTCCCCAATCTCGGCTCGACACTCTTTGCCCAGATTGGTCTGCCGTCTTATCTGAATACCGGATTCGGCACCATTCCGGACATCTCCATCGGCGGCTATAGCTCGGGAAACGCTGGAGCCAATTTAGGAACATCGGCATTTAGCATTACTCGAGAAGGCCAGGACGCTTATCACCTGAGCGGCTCAGTAAGTTGGATGCACGGCAAGCACGAGCTCAAAGCAGGCGGCGAGTTCCGCGCGCGTCGAATCAACCACGGCAACCCCGGTTGGCCGTCCGGCTTCTTCGGTTTTGACCAGAGCGCCACCTCTCAAATCAGTTCAGAGACTTCTCAAACCAATGGCGTGGTCACCGGTGGCGATGGGCTGGCCAGCTTTCTGACGGGTGTCGGATCTTTCAACGGCGGAACCGGAGGCTGCACCCCGTGCCAGCAAGGCTTCAACAATTTTGTCAGCACCCAAAGTTTCCAATACGCCTCTTTTCTTCAGGACAACTACAAGGTCACTCCAAAATTGACCTTAAACCTAGGGCTGCGCTATGAACTGAACACTCCTCGCACCGAACGCTTCAACCGCATGAACTCGCTGGATCCGACTGCTGCTTCCCCGTTGCAACTCACGCCGGCCCAATTATCAATTGCGCAGGCAGATGGCGTTTCTGGCCCGGCTCTGCAAGCCCTCGGCGCTCTTCAAGGCATCGAGGTTTTCGTCAGCCCCAAGCATCGCAACAACTACGATACTGATTACAAGGATATTCAGCCTCGCTTTGGGCTGGCTTACCAGCTGCCGCACGCTTTCGTGGTGCGCGGCGGATACGGCATCTATTATTCGACGCCTCGTAGCGGTGCTGCGGGAACCGGGCCATGGGGCTATCAGGGCTACAATATCCAGCCTCCCTGGCTCACAACCTTCAACCTTGATCATGCGACCCCTTACAACCGCTTGAGCAACACTTCCTGCTCCTTCGTCGCTCCTTTTTCTTGCGGCGTTGCTCCTGCTCCGGGAAATTCTCTGGGCGCTTTCAACGACATCGGCTCGGCCGCGGTCGGCCCTATTCCCAGCGTCAGCAAGAACACTCCTTATGAGCAAGCCTGGAGTCTTGGCTTCCAAAAGCAGCTGCCCGGCAAAATCCTGCTCGATGCCAGCTACATCGGCAAGAAAGGAACCCACCTCTATCTCGGCGGGTTCCGCGACCACAACATTCTTCCCCAATCGGCTATCGCAGGTATGACTCCGGCGCAAATCGGAAACCTCAACAATCTGGTCAACAATCCGTTCTATTTCGACCCAGCGGCTCATCCCGGCCAATCGTGCGATCAAACCCACTATATTTGCAATCTGACCAGCAGCCTCGCTGCGCCTCAAGTCCAGGAATTCCAGCTCTTGTTGCCGTACCCTCAATATACAAACTTCCAGGGCGACTCTCCCCCAATCGCGAACTCCATTTATCACGCGCTGCAGGTCCGCGCGGAAAAGGAATTCTCGAATGGACTGCAGTTTCTGATGACCTACACGTATGCCAAATCCATTGACGACGCTTCCTCGACTGACGACAGCGTGGTGTTCCTTGGTGGCGGCTTTTTGAACACCGGCACCATTCTTTCCGTGCAAAATCCTTATGACTTGCGCGGCGAGCGTGCAGAATCCGTTTTTGATATTCCTCAAGTCTTTCAATTCAGCTACGTCTACGAGCTGCCAGTCGGCCGTGGCAAGTTATTGGGCCACAATATGAACCCTGTTCTGAATGCCATCCTGGGCGGCTGGCAGACCAATGGCATCATCCGCATCGACGACGGCAGGCCAATTCTTCCCTTGCTCTATAGCGAAATCAATTTCTTCAACTCCGGCAATATTCCGACTTTCGGCCAGCGCCCGGAACTTACCGGAACACTCCAACGCGCTTCCGGTTCTCCCGAACAGTTCTCGGTTACCAACTCCGACCCCAACAACACCATCAGCTACTTCGCAAACGCCAACATCTCCACCATTAACGCCGGCACCGGCGCGCTCACCATACCAGCCAACTTCACGTTGGGAAGCGCCCCGCGAACGCTTTCGAATGTTCGCCAGCCCGGCGCACGTGACGTCTCCATGTCCATCTTCAAGGACTTTTCACTGCAGAAGTTCCGCGAAGGGATGCGCCTGCAATTCCGCGCGGAGTCCTTCAATACCTTTAACCACCCCCATTTCGCGGGTCCAGACTCGCTCGTAGGCTCGCCTACTTTTGGCAAAATAACGTCAACCATCAGCAACGCTCGCGAACTCCAGATGGCGCTAAAGCTCTATCTGTAGTTGGTCGCTCTAAATCATTGTCTGTTGCGGGGCGGTAAAGTCCGCTCCGCAAACAGAAGTACCTGGTTTTCTGGATTTTTACCAAAGTCATTTGAGTTTCTGATTTACTTCGACCTGCGAGGAGTCCGTTCGATGAATTTCCGTGAATCTAATTTCTTGCAACCTTCGCCGCGCCGAACGATTCAAATTCGAATCTTGCGATGCGCCTGTCCGCTCCTCTGGTTCGCGGCCTGCATTCTTCCGCAAGCCCGCTCCCAGACCGTTCGCGTGGACACCTCGCATCCGGTAAACACCTTCCGCCCAACCGAAGCCCTCGGTGCCGGCGTGGATCGGATTCCGCTCGCCGCGACCGACAAAATTTTCACCGAGCCTATCCTCAAACAAATCCTCTCCACGGGTTGGCAAACCGTGTCTTACCGCCAGAACACCGAACTCTTTGTCGAAGCCTGGCACTGGAATCCCAAAGGAACCTGGAGCGCACCCGGCAAAACCGGTTACTTCGTCGGCGATTCGAACCCGACGGAATTCATCCGCCATTCCTTTGGATATCCTTTGCCCCACGCGGGCTTCTCCCAACCCGATGGCCGCAGCTACTCACGCCTCACCGACGGAGACCCAAGCACCTACTGGAAGAGCAATCCTTATCTCACCAAGGCATACACCGGCGAAGACGACAGCCTCCACCCGCAGTGGGTCGTGGTGGACCTCGCCACTCCGCAAAATATCAGCGCGATTCGAATCGCTTGGGCCGACCCATACGCAAAAAAATATCTCGTTCAGTATTGGACCGGCGCCAACCCCATTGAAGAAGCCGCAAAAGGCTCCTGGGTCACTTTTCCCGGCGGCACTGTCGCCGACGGGAAAGGTGGCGACGCCACTCTGCAGCTTTCTCGCGCTCCGTTACAGGCGCGCTGGGTGCGTGTTTGGATGACCGAATCCTCCAACACCTGTGACACCCACGGCTCGCAAGACCGCCGCAATTGTCTCGGCTACGCAATCAAAGAACTTTACCTTGGGACAACCTCAGCCGACGGCCGCTTCCACGACGTCATTCGTCACACCACGGATCGCGCGCAAACCAACACCTATTGCTCTTCGGTCGATCCCTGGCACCAGAGCACGGTCGTCAACGACAAGGGCGACCAGGTCGGCTTCGACCTTTTCTACACCAGCGGCATCACCCGCGGACTTCCCGCGATGATTCCCGTCGCCATGCTTTATGACACGCCGGAAAACGCGGTCGCCGAAATTCAGTACATCGAAAAACGCGGCTACCCGATTTCTTACATCGAAATGGGCGAAGAACCTGACGGCAAGCACACTCTTCCCGAGGATTACGCCGCACTCTATATACAGTGGGCCACCGCCCTGCACAAAGTGGATCCCAAGCTCAAGCTTGGCGGCCCCATTTTTGAAGGCGTCAACAAAGACATCGAAGTCTGGGCCGACGCCAATGGAAAGACTTCCTGGATGGGCCGCTTCTTCGACTACCTCCGCGCTCACAATCGCTTGAACGATCTCTCTTTCGTCTCCTTCGAACACTATCCTTTCGAACCGTGCAAACTTCAGTGGTCCGAGCTCTACGACGAAGCGAATCTCACCCGCAACATCCTTCAAGTCTGGCGCGACGACGGTCTGCCTCCCGGCACTCCCATGTTCATTTCCGAAACCAACATCGCCGCCGGCGACGATGAATCCTTCCTGGATATTTTTGCCGCGCTTTGGTGGGCTGATTTTGTCGGCGCCTTCTTCGAATCCGGCGGCAGCGCCGTCTACTATTTCCACTACATCCCGCTCGGACAATCCCTCGGCTGCCATGGCACTTCGCCCGGCACCTTCAGCATGTTTACCATGAATAAGGACTTGCAGATCCAGCAGCCCAATTCGCAATATTTTGCCGGACAACTTATCACCCAGGAATGGGCGCAGCCAGGCAGCGGCGAACATCGCGTCTTCCAAAGCGAAAGTGACATTTCGGACGGCGCTGGACACGTCCTCGTCACCGCCTACACCGTTCAGCGTCCCGACGGCGACTGGTCCTTGATGCTTGTAAACAAAGACCAGGAAAACGAACATCCCGTCCACATCTCGTTTCAGGGCGCAGCCACCAGCGAAGAAAAATACTTTGCTGGCCCAGTCAGCTTCATCACCTTCGGCAGTGAACAATATAAGTGGCACTCCGACACCGACAATCCCATCGGCGGAGTTGCCGATCCCGACGGGCCTCCCGCGCGCTCGACGATAACCGCAGCCGCCGACACAGCCTTCAAGTTGCCAAAAGCTTCCGTCACCGTTATTCGCGGCAAGATCGCCCCTCGCTGACTGAGAAAGTCAGCATTAGGCAGTCACTTCACCGGTAAATTCAAAAACGCAGTTTTTTCTATGCACCGCTCCGCTTTTTTGTATACTCCCTCCGGCACATGGTTGCAGCCTCGCCCGCCCTTAATAAGGAGCTCTCGCATGATGAACCGCCGCAGTTTTTTGGGAACCACCGCCGCCACCCTGGCCGCTGCTGAACTCAGCTGGGCGCTCCCGGCCGAGCATAAAATCAAAGCCGTCGGTGTCCAGCTTTATTCCGTGCGCAACACCATGAAGTCCGATTTCGACGGCACCATCGCCAAAGTCGCCCAAATTGGCTACAAGGAAGTCGAGTTTGCCGGCTACTTTGACCACTCTCCAAAGGACATCAGCGAAATCCTCAGGAAAAATGGCCTGACCGCGCCGTCCTGCCACGTCGGCTACGATATCGTCGAGAAAAAACTGTCCGAACAAATTGAAGCCTCCCACACCATCGGCCACAAATTTATCGTCTGCCCCTGGATCGACCCCAAGCAGCGCACCGAGCCCGACGGCTTCAAGCGCGCCGCTGATCTCTTCCAGAAAGCCGGTGAGGAAACCCAAAAAGCCGGCATCCAGTTCGCCTATCACAATCACACCTTCGAATTTCAGCCTTCCGATGCTCTTGGCGGCAAACTTCCCTACGACGTTCTCCTCGCCACCGATCCCAAATACGTCAAGATGGAGCTCGACCTCTGCTGGATCAGCGTTGCCGGCAAGGATCCCATCGAATATTTCAACAAGTATCCTGGCCGCTTCCCATTGGTCCATGTGAAGGACATGAGCCGACTACCGAAGGGCGCCGAAGGCCCAACCGCCGATCCGGACAAAGAGATGAAGGATATGACCGAAGTCGGCGGCGGCATCATCGACTGGAAACACATCTTCGCCAACTCCGGCAAGGCCGGTATCGAGCACTATTTCGTCGAACACGATTTTCCGAAAGACCCGTTCGACAGCATCACCAAAAGCTACAAGTACCTAAGCACTCTGACGTTCTAAGGTGCTTCATTTCGTGCAGCGGTCCGTCATTCCGAACGAAGTGAGGAATCTCTCTTCGTTTCGTCCCGGAGGCATTCATCAACATGCGTAAGGTACTCATCGTCATGGGCCTGGCGATCGCGGCAACCGCCTTTGCCGTCGCCGCTCGCCCGCAAAAAACCGACTGGAAGCCTCTCTTCAACGGCAAAGACCTCACCGGCTGGAAGCACGTCGGCCCTGGCGGCGACACCGTCGAGGACGGCCTCATCAAGACTCACGGCGGCATGGGCCTTCTCTATTGGACCGGCGGCAAACTCGGCAGCTGCCGCATTCGCGTCGTCTACAAAATGCGCGACTTCAACGACAATTCCGGCGTCTTCATTCGCATCCCCATCGAGCCCCGCGAACCCTGGATGCCCGTCCACTACGGCTACGAAGTCCAGATTGACAATCATCCGGAAACTTCCAATGAGGACGAATTCCACATTACCGGCGCGCTCTATTCCCTCACCAAACCGCTTTCTAAACCCGGCAAGCCCGGCCCCGAGTGGAATACCATGCTCATCACCGTTGACGGCCCGCACACCCTCGTCGAACTCAACGGCCAGAAGGTCACCGACTACACCGAAGGCGAGCCCGTCCCCGAACGCAAATTCGATTTTGAACCGCAGCGCGGCCGCCGTCCAGACGAAGGCTGGATCGGCCTGCAAAATCACAGTGACAACGACATCGTCTTCTTCAAAGAAGTCAGCGTCCAGTCCCTTAAGTAGCGCTTCGATTTTGTAGCGGCCGCCTTCCGAGGCGGACGCTTTTGGAGTGCGGCGGCTTGCCGCCGCTTTTACGGTTTCAGCCCGGAGGGAATTGTCATCTCTGGCGGCAACATTCCTCGGGTAAGTCAGTTTTTGCTGCTCTCTGTTCGCAGCTCGCTGTTCACTCTCTTCAGGAGCCATCAATGAAAACCACTCGCCGTCAATTCATCCAAAAAACCGCTGGCACCGCCGGAGCGCTCGCCGTCTCTCGCGACATCCTTCTCGAACCGGAGTACATCCCCACCGCGCTGGAAAAAGTCGTTCCCGCCTCCGACCGCATCCGTATCGGCATCATCGGTATCGGTATGCAAGGCTCCGGCCTCCTGCCCACCGCCATCAGCTTGCCAGGCGTCGAGTGTGTCGCCGCCTGCGATCTCTACGACGGCCGCCACACCCTCGCACAGGAAATCGTCGGCAAAAAAATCCCCACCACCCGTCATTACAAAGAGCTTCTCGATAATAAAGAGATCGACTGCATCATCGCCGCCGTCCCCGACCACTGGCACAAACAAGTCATGGTTGACGCCGTCAACGCCGGTAAAGACATCTATACCGAAAAGCCGATGTCCCATTCCGCCGCCGACGGCATCGCTATGGTCGAAGCCTACAAAAAAACCGGCCGCGTCGTGCAAGTCGGCTCGCAACGTGTTAGCTCTGTCGTCTGCGCCAAAGCCAAGGAACTCCTCGCCAGCGGCATCATCGGCGATCTCAACCTGGTCGAAGGCTCGCTCGGTCGCAACAGTCCCTGCGGCGCCTGGGAATATCCTCCGCCGCCCGACGCCAGCCCCGAAACTGTTGACTGGGACACCTGGCAAGGCACTGTGCCTAAGCGTCCGTTCGACGCCAAAATTTTCGCGCGCTGGCGTTGCTGGAAGGAATACGGCACCGGCCTCGCCGGCGATCTACTGGTCCACCTCGTCAGCGGTATGAATTTCATGCTCGGCTGGAACGAGGCTCCTACCCGCGTCATGTCCATCGGCGGCATCCTCCGCTGGCCCGATGGCCGCAACATGCCTGACGTTCAGGCCACCCTCTTCGAATACGGCAAGTATCCCGTCTACCTCCGCCTCAACGCCGGCTGCGAATCGACTGAGTTTTACCGCTTCCAAGGCTCCAAGGGCGCACTTGAAGTCACCGAAACTGGCGTCTCCTTTTCCCCGCAATCCGGCAAGGACGAAGGTCCCTGCTACTACACCTCGGGCTATACATCGGCTATGCGCGCCGATTACCTCAAGCAATGGCATGCCGATCACGACTCGACTCCCGGCAAGGAGCCCTTCGTCGAAACCTACACCTACAAGAGCGACGCCGCCTACGACGATATCCGTCCGCACCTCTGGAATTTCTTCCAGCACGTTCGCGCCGGAAAGCCCGTCGTCGAAGACGCGGTCTTCGGCCACCACGCCGCACTCGCCTGCCACATGGCCAACGAATCCTACTTCCGCCGCGCCGCCGTCACCTGGGACGCCTCCTCCGGCACCATCAAATCTTAGCCGTTCGTCGGCGCGACATCTTGACCGGCATCCCGGAACGCTTGGATGACCTATTGCTTCTGCGCCACAATCTTGCCAGTGGTTCCATGTAGCTTGTCGTCAAATGCGATGGTCATGCTCTTACCGTCCGCCGAAAGCGTCATCCGAGAGACCGTGATTACTTTTCCATCGCGCTTGTCGGTTTCTTCCAGGGTGTTCTTGCCCACGCTTTTCAACGAGACACTTGTAGTTCCTGGATCACCTTTGTACGGTGCGTCCGTCCCATCCAGTTTCGCGGTATAGCTTTGTCCCGTCGGATTGCTCATGGTCAAGCTATTGCCTTCCACTTTGTAGGTGAAAGCAAGCCCGTTGTCCGAGACACTGTCCATCTTTGATGTGCGCCAAGAACCCGAGATCGCATGTGATCCGGCCGGACCTTTGGCAACTCTCGTCTCTTCCCCTTTGCCGGTTACGGGATCGCCGCTCGTCGCGCTGCTGTCGCTGAACTCAATCATTAGCGTTTTTCCATCCTGCGAGATCGACGATTTTTGTGTTCCGTTTGTCTTCCCATCTTTCTTCGTGGTTGTCTCGATCGTATGATCATCCACCACCTTGACGCTCATCATGTCGAAGTACGGGTGTCCGCTGACTTTCTGGTCTTGGCCATCCGCTTTGATATCGATTGTGGGAACGCATGTCTTGCAGTGGTACATGCCGTCTTGCAACAGGTAAACGTCCGGCTTCGTCGGGAATTGGGCCGTCTTCAGATCCACCTTCCACGTCCCATCGAAGGCGCTCTGCGCCATCGCCAGACCGGGTGTCACCAAGAACAGCAGCAATGCAAACCATAGTGGTCTTTTCATTGTTTCTTCTCCATTGAGGATTTGCCTGGGATTGTTGCGGGGCCCTACGGATTGAGCGCCACTATACAACTCGGCCTTCCCGTCCGCAACACCACTGCCCGCTCACAAAGCTTTCAAAGCTAGATTAGCGTGCCCCACACGTCGTTTTTACGTGTGGCTCTTATCTTGCACAGCACCGTAGGTGCGCCACAGGTTAGCCCAGCGCGTCAGCGCTGGGGTCGTCACGATAAAAAATGAAAAGCGCCGTAGGTGCGGCACAAGTCGACCTTGTCCTGCTCCGTCGGTCTTGTTTGTCATTCCTTCCTCTGTGCCTCTGTGCCTCTGTGACTCGGTGGTGAATCCTCTCTTCCGGTTTCACCCGCGCGCGAATCCATCAAATTCCGTCTATCATGTAGAGCCGCCCCAAATGAGCACAAGAATATGAAATCCCTCGCCTGCCTTCTTTGCTTATTCAGCTTCCTGCCTCAGCAGTCGGCCGCCCCTGAGCGCAAAACCACCCGCTCCGCCATCGTTTCCGCAAATGATCCCGGCGTCCGCATCCAACTCCCCGACTCCGCGCAGTACGTCGGCGCCGACCGCTGGGTGCTCTTCGGCATCGCCGATTGCGAACTCCACGCATTCGTCGAGGCCGACCCACAAAAAAATGTTCAGCGCCTCTACTGGGTACAATTTGAAGGCTACCTTCCCAGCAAGCCCGACCTTCACCACACCTACGATTCGCCTCGCCACGCCACCGTCGGCGGCCTAGATTTCTACGTGGACACCTGGGTTCGTCCCGACAGCGCCCAATCCGATAAAGGCTCCGACCGCGAACACATCGAAGCCCTGCTCCACCAAAAAGGCTACCGAATGCCCGCCGGTATGATGTACGTCCGCCTCGTCCACCTCCTCGACCAACAAAAACGCAAAGAATTAATGATCATCTACGGCGAAGACTTGGCACCCACAGGATTCACCGCCGCCGATCTAAGCGAAGGCGGCAAAGCCTTCGCCCAGTGGCCCAATATCGAAAAAGACTTGATCGATCGCGCCAAGCAAAAAATCGCAGTGCACCCAACCACCAATCCGTGACTCCCCTCCACCTCTTTGCCTGCCACCAGTCCGCTCTTCGGGTGCCCCAGGCTCCGATTTTGCGCCTGGGGCTTCTAACTTCAGTCAAAACCGCCTTAGCCCTCCGTATCCGAGCCAACCCTCCGCTCGCGTACAGAGATTCCGCTTCCGCGCTTCTTGTTCTACGGCTAGAATCGCCAACGACATGAGCTACGATGGCGACGGCGCCGCGTCTCGAAGAGCGGCGCTTTAGTGGTACGGCGCGGGCGGCGAAATTCTCACCGAGACAAGTCCTGCTGAAGGAGTGCCCGATGACTTGGCGAATTCTCATAGCATGTGCATTGTTCTGTCGCATTATTTTCGCCGCCCCAGCGAGCGCTCAACCTGGAGACCGCCACTTGGACGTGAAGGCTCGTGTTCTCGACATCCTCTTTCCGTTGGACGTTGCACCGAAGCCCTATTTTCAGAAGATTGTTCTGCGCTTTAGTGATTCGGACACGCAACTGGTGGTGGTCGTCTACCCGGACAAGGACAAGTATTGGGTCAGAAAATGTGAGATCACTCGGTATGCGCTGGAGGGCATGCGGAAAGGCGAACTCTCCCAGTTCATCTCCAAGATGGTTGCCGAAAACCCCAATGTGAAGGAGCAAGATATTGCAGCCAAGCTGAAGGTGGACATTAGCCGTTCCTTCGTCCCCCTCGACGCGTTCAAAAGCGCTCTTGATGGGCTAAAGGCTATCCGCATCCCGCCCGTCTTTGCAGACCGAGTTGCTGTGGATGAGTACTCAGAATACGAGTTCTGGTATGACAACTGGCAGGAATCTGTTCACTACACGCTCACCGGTCCATTCAACGACGCTCCCCAGGGTAAACTCGTGCAGTGGATGATCAAATTTAGAGCGACTGTCCCCAACTTGTTGAAGGCTGAAAACGGAGAGGTGGGGGACCCTTAGGGCGGCGCATAGGGTTAAGCTCTTGCATTAGTTTTTTCCTTTGACTTTTCGAGGGTGGCTGTGATCTTTCAACACGTTGTTCCTCTTGGTTTGGCACCTTTTCTGGGGAGTATCCCCAGAAGTCTAATGGCTGCAAAGGTCTGAACATTTGCAGCCATTTCTAAGTCCTTATCTTAGAGGAGCTTCCTCTGGGTACTCCTAATCTCCTACCTCTGCTTCGAAGATCGGGTCGCATCTTGGCCTGCCCTCTGTCTAGTCGAAAAAGGAACAACGTCTTGACCATCTACAGGTGGCCCATCCTTTGCGGACCTTTGCAAAGGGTGGGCCTCTTTCTTTTTCTTGGCTTTAGCGGGCGCGCTTTTCGCTAACCTCGTGCTTTTCCTGCTACTTAGCTTCCCGTTCGAACCGCTACCATTTCGTCAATAATTGTTCTTGACAATTCGTCCGGCCTTTGCGATAATGCTTTCGTGGGCAGTACGACCCTTCCTGTACGCATTCCGGCATCACACCACTCCCCCCCCCACCCCAAAATTCCCCTAACTCCTTCATTTACTGCAACTTCTAAAACTCCCCCAAAATCCGCATTCCACCGCCCGCTAACTCCTTTGTTTTCAATACCACCCTCCCAGGATTTCGCACTTTTTCTCACTCTTAAACAAATTAGTCCCACATTTTCAGCGACTTCAGAAAAACAGGGGTGGGTGGGGGGTAGTGACTTCCAACCTCTGCCCGCCGTTCGCTGCTCTCTGATCGCGTCTTCCCTAACTCTTTTAGATTCTGCAGTTACAAAAAAACGGGAGGGGGTGGGGGCAGGCTTTGCGTCAAAAGCTAACAGTAGCGTAGCCGGCCTCGCGGAGGGTACGTGCTCTTCTCTTTTAGTCGATTCTGACTACCTACTCAAAACTTACCACTTAAAACTGCCTCTCTCACTCCGGCAAAACCGGGCACCCCAGCCACTCGCTGCGCGTGACGTTCCCGATGTACTGCAAATCCTCGATCCCGATCTTACTGGTGTAATACCCGTCGCAGGTCATCTCCCGCAGAAACGCGAAGAACGCCACGCCCTGGCTCAGCGAGTGATCTTTTTTCGCATTCTTGCGGTAGGCGATCAGGTCCAGAATTTCCTTCTTCTGTTCCGGCGCACATTCCATGAACGCTTTTCCGTACTGGTCAATGCAATGAGTATCCAGCCACATCAGTCCGCCGCCGAGCGCCAGTTGGATCTCTTCGTTTTCGCTGGTAAGCAAATCGATAAATTCCGGCGCCCCGGCTTCCACCGCGCCGCCCGATTTTTCGTCTTTCGGAATAATCGTATCGCAGAGCGATACAATCGTCTCGTACTGCTTCGGCGTGAAATATTTTGGCGTGTACTTCCCCGCCGGAGCCGCTGCCTTTTCTTTGCGCACCATCTGGTGCGCCAGCTCCGCCGCTTCCAGCGGAATCACCTGCAGCACGCTGCCGCCCGCCATTCCCACCGCCAGCGTTCTCAGCACATCTCTCCGCGAAATTCCCGTTGTCGCCATAATTTTTTCTCCGCTCTTCTCGTACTGCTTTTCTCTGCGAGTCTCAGCGCACTCTGCGCCTCTGCGTTATCTTTTCTCTTCTCCTACGCTCTCCTGTGCTACACATTCCCCTTCTTCGCCTCGTCCAGCAGGAACTCCGAAGCTCTCCACGAAAGCGCCATGATCGTCAACGTCGGATTCTTGTCCGGATTGGTCACCAGCGGCGCGCCATCCGTCACGAACACATTCTTCACGTCGTGGGTCTGGCAATTCGCGTTCAGCACACTGCTCTTCGGATCCGCTCCCATCCGCGCGGTGCCTACTTCATGAATAATCTTTCCACCCGCCAAAATCCCAAACGGATATTGTCCGTCGATCCGGGTTTTGGTCTTGTACGTTCCGCCCATCATCTCGATCACCGACTTGAACGTTTCCTGCATGTCCTTCGCTTGCCGCAATTCGTATTCGCTCCACTTGAAGTGGAAGCGCAGCACCGGTATTCCCCACTGGTCCACTTTTTCGGGATCGAGTTCGCAATACGTATCCGGATTCGGAATCATCTCCCCGCGCCCGGACATTCCCACCGTCGTGCCATAAACCTGCCGCGCCCGCCGCTTCAGTTGCGCTCCGTATCCTTCCTCGTCGTGGCACAGTCCATCAAACATGCCGACGCCCGGCATGTCCCGGCCGCCCCACAATTCGATGTGGTAGCCGCGCGGAAAATCATTCTTGCGATCGAATTTCCACCACGGCACGTAGTAATGCATGCCGCCAACGCCGTCATGATTGTGCGGAGGCATTTTTTCGAGAGCAGGAATTTCGCCCCAGCCGTCGCTGCCCACCGAATCCGTCAGATACTTGCCAACATTGCCGGTAGAGTTGCCGAGGCCGTCGGGGAAAAGCGCGGACTTGGAATTCAGCAGCAACCGCGCAGATTCGCAGGCGCTGGCCGCCACCACAATCGCTTTGGCGTACACTCGCTTCTCGCTGCGCGTGGCTTTATCAATGTAAGAGACGGCTTCAGCTTTGCCGTCTTTTCCGACCACGATTTCGCGGGCCATTGCACCGGTGATCAGCGTCAGTTTTCCGGTAGCCATGGCGGGAGGAATCAAAACCTGGCTGGAACTGAAATTCGATGCGGTGGTGCAGCCGCGGCCGCACTGCCCGCAATAATGGCAAGGCAAACGGCCGTTGTGCGCTTTTGTCAAAATCGCGAGGCGCGACGGAATACAGGTGATGTTGAGTTTGTCGCAGGCTTTTTTGATCAGGATTTCCGTGCAGCGCGGCTTCGGCGGAGGAAGAAAAACGCCATCCGGCGCGCTCGACACATTTTCCTTCGTTCCGAAAACGCCGATGTAGGATTCCACTTTGTCGTAGTACGGCGCGAGATCGTCGTAGGTGATGGGCCAGTCGTCGCCCAGCCCGTCACGGGTCTTCGATTGAAAATCAATGGGCGCAAAACGCAGAGCGATGCGGCCCCAGTGATTGGTGCGGCCTCCGACGATGCGCGAACGAAACCACTGAAAATTTGCGCCGGGGGCGGAAGTGTATGGCTCGCCTTCAATTTGCCACGCGCCATTTGGCGCGAGAAATTCGCCGAAATTTTCGCCGGCTTTTCCGCCGACGCCTGCGCCGCGATGCGGCAGGTCGTACGGCCACATCAGCATCTTGAAATCTTTTTCCGGATAAACCTGCGGGCCGGCTTCCAGCAGCACCACATTCATGCCGCCTTCGGTCAAAACTTTTGCGGCCATGCCGCCGCCGGCGCCGGAGCCGATCACGCAAACGTCGTAAGTTTTTGGCGAACGATTTACTTGAGACATGCGGGGTCCTCGAATCAGTGGAGAAATCCCACAGAGTATATATCGAGATTGCGGTTCGGTTTCAGGAACTTAGAGTTCGTTCTTTTTCATTTGCGAGACAGCGAAGTCGCAGGCGCGGGCGGTGAGCGCCATGTAAGTGAGCGACGGATTGACGCACGCGGCGGAAGCCATGCAACCGCCGTCAGTGATAAAAAGATTCTTCACGTCGTGCGCCTGATTGTGTTCGTTGAGGACGCTGGTTTTGGGATCGCGGCCCATGCGCGCGGTTCCCATTTCGTGGATGCCAAGGCCCGGACGGGAGATGTCCTGGAAGGTGTTGACGTCATACCCGCCGGCGGCGGAGAGCATTTCGCCGGCCTGGACGGCGATATCGCGAGACATAGTGTGCTCATTGTCGCCCCAATCGCAGTGAATTTTGAGCGTCGGGATGCCCCACGCATCCAGCTTGTCCTTGTCCACTTCGACCCAGTTGGTGTGATAAGGCAGACATTCGCCGAATCCGCCAAGAGTCATGCGCCAGGGACCGGGCTTACGCAGCATATTTTTGAAATCGACGCCGATCCCGGTCATGTTGCTGCCGCGCGACCAGCCTTCGCGGCTGCCGCCTCCCTGATAGCCGTAACCGCGCAGGAAATTCTTCTGCTTGGTTTTCTCGTTCACGTTGCGGAAACGCGGAACGTAGATGCCATTTGGACGATTGCCGAAGGGCATTTTGTCTTCGTGGCCGGGCATGACGGCGGAGGCGCCTGCGCCCATGTGATGGTCCATCAGGTTGTGACCAAGTTCGCCGCTGCTGTTGGCTAGGCCATTTGAAAATTCGGGCGTAGCGGAATTCAGGAGAATGCGCGTCGATTCGAGAGTTGCGGCGTTGAGGAAAACGATGCGGCTCTTAAATTCGAGCGCAGTCTTGTCGTTCCCGTCGATCACGCGCACGCCGGTGACTTTGCGGGTGGCGGGATCGAAGATCAGGCTGTGCACCACGCTGAAAGGACGAATGGTGAGCTTGCCGGTTTTCATTGCGGCAGGCAACGTGGAACTGATGCTGCTGAAATAGGAACCAGTGATGCAGCCGCGATGGCAGACGCCGCAGTAATGGCAAGCGGCGCGGCCTTTGTGGACGCGAGTGAGAATGGCGGTGCGGCCGATGGTCAGGATGCGATCGTCAAAATGTTTGAACATCGCGTCGCGAACATCCTGCTCGACGCAAGTGAGTTCCATGGGCGGAAGAAAATGGCTGTCCGGAAGTTGCGGCAAACCTTCGGCCTGGCCGCTGATGCCGGCAAAATCCTCGACATAGTCGTACCAGGGAGCGAGATCAGCGTAGCGAATCGGCCAGTCAATAGCGATGCCATCGCGAAGATTGGCTTCGAAGTCTAGATCGCTCCAGCGATAACTTTGACGGCCCCAGGTGAGGGACTTGCCGCCGACCTGGCGGCCGCGAATCCAGGAGAAATGTTTTCCGGGATCGCTGGTGTACGGATTTTCGGAGTCCTTGACGAAAAATTTGTTGGAGTACTCGTCGCAAGCGTAGTAGCACTCGCGCTGGACGTATTGAGTTTTGGCGCGCTCTTCGCGCTGGTCCCAGTTGCGGTATTTCAATTCCCAGACTGGTTTATGTTCGACGTAGTCCTCTTCCGGCTTGATGGGGCGACCCGCTTCGAGAATGAGCGTGTTGAGACCCTTTTCGGTCAACTCTTTTGCGGCCCATCCGCCGGTGATTCCCGAACCAACAATAATTGCGTCATAGCTTGGTGTAGGCATTTTTTCTCCGAGAACCTAGGCGCCTTTTACGTCGGCGGGAACGGGAACACAACCGTGTTGCTGTCCGGGAATAATTTCCAGTTTCAATTCCTGGGTGAAGCCGATTTCAGACGTGTAGTAACCGTGAATGGTGATGCGCTTGAAAACTTCCCAGAAATTGCCTTCGAGCTGGGAGTCGGGTTTGGGAATGGTGTTGCCGTGACGCGGACGAAC
>Ga0210402_10002836_pt1 | contig 16585 bp, 16 predicted proteins | sample IncBWC7MmetaG_FD_161055 | JGI IMG/M metagenome (GOLD analysis project Ga0210402, IMG submission 161055) | Forest soil microbial communities from Barre Woods Harvard Forest LTER site, Petersham, Massachusetts, United States - Inc-BW-C-7-M | ecosystem: Environmental > Terrestrial > Soil >... | reverse complement strand
TGCACTCACGGAAATATGCCTCCAGGTACTTTGCGCAAACAAAACCGTTAATCCCCCTCGTCAATCCGGGTAACGCAGGGTACTCGAAGTACCGAGCAGCTACCCCAGGAGGAGAATAAGACAAGTCCGGAGGGCGATAGTCGAAATGCGGCTGAAACCATTTCGGGTACCGCGGGAACGGACAAATAACATTCACATCGGCGCGTTTAGAGAGCGCCAAAACGATCTCAAATTCTGAATGGCCGCGGTACGGTTGCGCCGGGATCGGGAAAATCGGCGTAACTACTGTCACCTTCAACCTCATCGCGTCACCCCACGAGCTCGCAGGTGATCTTGCAAGCGCAGGTTGAGCATTGTTGCGTTCCAATCCGCGCCTTGTTGGGCATCCGTTACAAACGTGGCGGCGGGCCCCGACGTCCAAATTTTCCAGAGCGGTCCTCGTGTGAACAGGAACTTATAGAAGCCCACAACTACAGCGGCATTCAACATACAGAACGCGCTCGCTGGACCGGCTAGCCGCATCAAGACTGGAATGCCGCGCCCGGCTCCGAGAACGGCAAGTGCGTAGAAGCCAATCTGTGCCGCGAGCGCTCCCGCGTATAGCAGAGAACGACCTGCCAAAAATGTGCTGGTGACCAGGAGTAATACCAGCAGTATGGGCACAAGCAGTCGCATTAGCTTGTGAGAGATTAACTCGAACCGTAGCCGATTCTGTCGCGACAGCAACCAGGGCGCGAGTTGTATGAGTTGGAAGTTGCCCGCGAGCGTTCGAACCTTGCGATGGAATTCCCCGCGCAAGCTCTTGGGCCAGATGTCATAAACTCGCGCACGAAGGTCCAAAACGGACCGATAGCCTTGGCGAATCACACTCAGAGGCTGCAGCATATCGTCCAGAATCGTCCCCTCCGGCAGCGCGCTTGCCAGTTTGCGGCGGATGGCATAAAACCCCCCGTAAACTCCCAGCGGTGAATCAACTTTTGCCTCGCAATTTCGAATCCACTGCTCGTATCGCCAGTACAAGCCTCCAATGGCTTTGGAGCCTGCGTCGTGGCCGTCTTCGCGAAGCACCAATTCACCGGTAACACATCCGACTTGCGGATCGGCAAAGTTGCTGATCAATAGTTGCAGAGCATCGCTCTCGATCCAGGGACGAATGTCAAGAAATAGCAGGATTTCGCCAGTGGCGCGCTGCATTCCCAGGTTCAGCGCCGCGGCCTTGCCTGAATGCTCGGCGCATCGGCTGCACTTGACGTGCGGGTCTCGAATTTCCTTAAGAATGTCGTCCGTGCCATCCGTCGACCCGTCGGATACGATCTCGATTTCAAATCGATCCTTCGGATAATCCAGCGACAGCAGATGCGCGATTTTCTGCCGCAACAGCGCCGCTCCGTTGTGAACGGCAAGGATGATGCTGACCGTTGGAAGTATCGAACTCTGGCTCTGCGGCCGCGGGTGCAGGCGGCTGCGAAGATAAATCCAAAACGGATATCCTGCATAGGTGTAGAGCAGTAGGAATGCGGCACACCAGAAGACATAGGTTTGGATATGTGTACTGCTCATTTCATCCGCTTTGTGTTTGGGAGCGTGCTACTTCCTCAGAACAGCGCTCAATGCGGGTGGAACTGCTGGACGTGGAGCTTCAGTAAACTTGTGGAAATGAACTGCGGCTCAATTTTCATGGTGCTTGCCGCGTTTAATTTTTCGATTTAGATTCTTAGTGGCGGAGACGAACTAGGCAGTAAATCACAATGATCATCGCTGCCTCGAGCGTCACTGTGGAGAATATCCAGTGCCCGCGGTCGCGGTCCCTCGATTTGCCATTTCCGCGATGCAGCGCGATCGTGACGGTGGCCAGTCCCAGAACCAGGTACATCGTTGTAGTGTAGCTGCGCGACAAGAACCATGCGGTCGTCATGAACGACACCAATGCTAGCCGCATCACCACAACCCAATGGTGTGGTACGGTCGGTGCTTGAGCAACTTCAGACTTTGCCTGGCTTGCGGCAGCGCTGCCGCCAGGCATAGCGGCGAGCGCTTCGCGGGCGTGCGTGTAATTCAAAGCGATAGTTCCTCGGGAAGGGGCGGGATCTGTGGCCAGCGCACCGGCGCGGCTGATATAGCTCGCTTCGAAAAGGTCGAGGAGTCCCAAGAATCTGCTTGCCCCTTTCTTCTTTTGCAGTCCAAGAATGCGATTCAGGCCCGTCGTGGTTGTGACCAGCAATGCCAACCACAATGTGCTTCCCAACAATCCAAGCTCTGCAAGACATAGGACGAAAGAATTGTGCGCCGTGATTTCATACAGGTCCGTGAAGGCATTGAATCCGATGCCGAACAACGGAGCGCTCTTGAACATTTCCAGTCCATTGGCCCAGGCTTCGAGCCGGTCGGCGCCGTCCGCCGCCGAGATCCCCCGGCCCCCCGTGAAGTCAAGAGCTAACATGCCAAAAATGAATATGGCCGCCAGAGCCGTGGACGCCGTCGTACCTATCTTTTTCCTCGCAACCATCAGTGCTACGGCAGCCATGGCGATCAATCCACCTCGGGAATGTGTCAGAAAGGTGGTCCATAGCAGCAGGGCGGCCGGCAAGAGTACGACAAGGGAGTTGGTAACGATGCGACCTCGCCGCCACGCGATAAAAAGGAGCGGAAGCGCCATCAAGAGAATTTGCGCGAGGTCATTCGGGTCGCTCAAAAAGCCCGCGCCGCGTATTCGCGTCAATTGCCCTATTACGTCGTCCTGTGGGGAGGAGATATTGGTTCTTAAGATGAACATCTCTCCTTGAAAGCCTGCGTAATATCCACAGAGCGCCTCCACGGAAACAATCAAGCAGGATGCAACTGCGGCCAACGTCACAATTTTTAGCCTTCGAATTGTCGTTACGTTCACGACGATGAAGAAAAAGACTGCTGCGCTCGGTAGGAAGATTCGCCAACTTTCGAGAACTCCGCCAAGCCATCCGTTAGCCACCTCTGACGCAGAAATTGCACATATGAACCCAAGCAGTAAAAATGTCTGTACCGACGATTTCCAAAACTTGTAGGTGGCCATGCTGGGTAACGACGCCAGGACTGTAATCGCTGCGAGGTATATCAAGGCGTGATAGCTGGCCCATGCCTTTCCGAACTGCTCCGGTGAGATGATCGTAACTACGATATAGAGAATGGTGAGTGCGAATCCCATGGTGTGGCGGCAACTTCTTTTGGCCTGTTTAGTCTTGCAAATCCGCTAGTGGGACTTAATACCTAGTTCCAGACACAAACCGGGAACCGTTAGCGAAGTGAACGGAGCACAGGCGTCACTTGGCGCCACGGCCCAGAAGTACAATCTTGATCGTGTGAACGAGGATCAGCAGGTCCAGCCCCACGGACGCGTTCTTTATGTAATAGAGGTCATAACGCAATTTTTCCTTGGCGTCCTCGACCGTGCTTCCATACTTGTAGAGAATCTGAGCCCATCCCGTGATTCCAGGACGGACGGAGTGCCGCAAGTGGTAGTAAGGAATCTCTTGATTCAGTCCTTCGACAAATTCTGGCCGTTCCGGGCGTGGACCGACGAGGCTCATGTCGCCCCTCAACACATTCCACAATTGCGGGATTTCATCAATCCGCGTCTTGCGAAGAAATTTGCCCACTCGCGTGATTCGAGGATCATCGTCCTTCGCCCAGGTTGGCCCGGTATCTGCCTCTGCGTCGGCGCGCATGGTACGAAATTTGTAGCAACGAAAGACCACTCCATCGCGTCCCACGCGGCATTGCGAATACAACACCTGCCCTCGCGAACTAAGTCTGATGGCGAGAGCGACGAACGGCAGAAGTGGCAGGGTGACTAGCAATCCGATTATCGAGATCAGCATGGAGACTAATCGCTTGTAAAACAGGAAGAGGCGTGAGGCATGAGAGCCTGGCGCGAATAGCAGCCAACTCAATCGGATGGATTCGATTGGAACTTTTCCAGTAATCGACTCGTAAACGTCATTTCCATCTTGAACTTGCACGCCGCGATTCTTCAGGGACAGCAACAAGTCGACCGGCAATTTCCCCCGGCGTTCCTCTACCGCGACGACGATGCGGTCTACACCGCGGATCGGACGACTGACCGCAAGGTTTTCGAAGAAACTGGTCTGCGAGAGAGTTATCGGCAATCCACCACGCTCCTGATTGCCAGGACGGTTTCCATTTCCGAGCATCTCCTCACGGCCTGCGATACGAATCCCCAACTCGGGCCGCGATTCGATTTCATGTAAGAGGGATGCAGCTAGCGAGCCTTCGCCCAGAATTAGCACGCGCTCCGCAAGTCGCTGCGTGCTATTGATGATCGAAAAGAGCCCCCGCCAGAGCAGCAGTAGCAGCCCAACAAACAGGAACCCGAGGTGGAAAATTCCCCGGCCCAGTTTCACCGGTGGATACAGGTAATAGACGACGCCCAATGCCAGGTACGCTACGCCCATCACTTGGACGAGGCGAACAGGCGCTTCGCGCCTGTTGCTTACAATCGTGGAATCGTAAAGGTCGAAATAATACATGCAGGTAAGTAAGGCAACCGCTACGAATAGAATTTTCAGAGCGCCGTATTGATACGTCAGCATAAAGCTGGCTTCTCCGGCGCCCAACCGCGCGAGAGCGGACGCGACAAGGGCGAGAGAGATCAAGCAGGCTTCTGAAATTCCGAGGAGAAGCATGCGCCTCGGAACGTAGGCATGTAAGAGACGGATCAAGAGACACTCCAAGTTTTGGGGGACAGGCGGGAGTTACAGCTTCTGTGACTGGCTCAAGCTAATAATTTATTTGTGCCCTCCATTTCTACGCCGTCGGACAATAGCTCCCCCAATCAACAGGGCTGCCCCAACCAGCAATGCCGTAGCAGGCTCCGGGACTGGTGCCGGCCCCGGATCAATGGGAGTCGCCGGAGGATTGAAAGCTTGCATTGGATCCTGTTTCGGGCAGCCCCAACTGAATAAGGCTGCGAGTAGAGAAAGACCGAGAAGCCATTTCCTCGCACGCATTTTCAATCCCTGTCTTGAGACGGTCCAAGGGAGATGTGAAGTAAACAGCCAATTTGTGTTTCTCATGGGCATACCATCCTTCTATCTTTCTGCAATTACTTTGATTCGAAGCTGAACTTTACTTTCCACTCGACTTCGAGAGCTGCTTGAGCGTCGCTTCATCCGCGGGAAACTCTTTCCTGCCAAACAATCGAAATAAAAGGCCAGTTCACGCGTGCATCTACTCAGTCAAGCCGGTTAATTGGGCAGGAATTCGTCAACCTTGGTGTAGACGTGATGCGCGAAATCCACCGCGCGCGCTTGAGCGGTCTCTTCTCCATCAGAGGCGGTTGTCCAGATGCGGATCATTGCCCCGTCAGTGGGTCTGTTCTTCAATCCGTCGGCTATCAGCAAGTACTTAACAAAGAATTCGCTCGCCGCGATCCGTCCATGTGACTGGTACCAATACAGGACCATATCCCGCTTTGCTCCCTGTGCCACCAGGTATCCGTTCACAACAACGGGAAGTCCGTTCACCGAACCAATTTGTACCTGGGTGGAATGGACTGGCTCCCATCCGGAGCCAGGTAGACAATTCTTGGGAGAGTGAATCTTGTCGCCCGAGCGTTGATCTTTGTAATATCCGATATAGAGTTCGACTGGAAGGGCGCTTCCGAGATACACCCGATTGATATAGTCATCGGCGCCGATCGCCTTCACCACTTGCTTCTCAAACGGACGGTCCTCACTATGCGAATAGCCTATTGCCGAGGGGAATTCGCCCAATGGCTTTTGCAACCCGGCGGCCTCCTTCGGCCTGAAACCGCGTGTCGCGAAGATTCCTCCCACGAGCACAAGTGCGGCAACGGCGACTCTCAGGTACGTCATAGATAGACTTCCGATGGATTTTGGTGTCCCAAGCGCAGCCCAAGACTCTTGTGAATGAGCAGGATAGACAGAAAGGCTAGCGCGAAGAAACCAATACCAAGTGCCAAATGGACCGCGCCAGAATCCACGCTTGGTCCGAAGTAGTAACTCAGCACGCCCGTGGCAACGAGGCGTAGTCCGTTTGTCAAAATCGCAATGGGAATGCTCGCGACGGCCAGCACGCTGCGTTTCCACGTGCTCGGCTCGGCCAAGTATCCGTAGGCGACCACTGCAGCCAGCAAAGAAAGCAGAGAGCGAATCCCGCTGCATGCTTCGACGACGTTAAGAGTGCAGTTCGGGAGTACCAACAGATTCCCTTCCCGCACTGTATGAATACCGAGCGCGACCAGACCCGTCGCACCCAATCGCGAGGCCCACAACTGAAGAGGAAGCGTCAACTGGTAATAGATGATTGCCGGCAAAGGGATCATGAATAGCAGATAACTCAATGGGAACGAAATAGACCGCAACGCCCGGCCGCCGGCCAGACACAGGACGATTCCACTGATCAAAATCACCAATGACAACCGGGCCAGGAATAACTCCCCACCGAGCATTCCAAGGACTCTTAGCGCTATCGCGAATAGCATGATCGCAAAACCAAAATTATTGGCGCGGAAAGAAAGCGCGCGCCATCGATCGCGCTCGCTCCATAAAACATACGCCGCGAACACTGGAACGAAGAATCCGTGCCCATAATTTGGATCGTTCCACCATTGCCGCGCCAGCGAACTAAGTACTGGCGCATACATGATCACCACAAATGTTCCTAACGATAAAGCTGCGACCCATCTACTCGTTCTCGACATTTCCACGGATGGATTGCTCTCCCATATTTTGTCGTTAACCTTTGACCGATCGTTTCCCTGACTTTTGATGGAAAGCGTAAGCTCCGGATCGCCAGGGAGGAAACCACCCCTCACGCCAAGCCACACGAGGTAGTTAACCAGCGGAAGTATTGAGTACGCCATCTAATTCGAACCAATCAGACAGTCGAAAATGAATCCTAAACAAATCTATTGCGAGGCGCTGGGAACGCGTCAGCACGGCCTTACGTGCGCCGTTTTCGATGAAACAGGTTGCTGGCATAGCGGCGGGAGGATTGGCCTACTAGGCGAAGAATTAATCTCGCCACCAACCAACTCGAAGCTATCTTCCATTCTTCGAACTTTTTTCTCCGTATTTTCGGGCACCATAATACTGCCCGTGGTAATCGACCTGATCGAATTCAGATGCCTCATTAACTACCACGCCGATCAGGTTCGGATTGTCAAGAGACTGTAGCCCGTTCTTCAAGGCCTTAAGCGGGGCCACACCCTCCCGGACAACAAGGAGTGTCCCGTCCACCAATCTCGACCACAGGTTGGCATCAATGACCGGCAGCATGGGAGTGGAATCAACCACGATCCAATCAAATCGGCCTTCAAACTGCGCAAACGCTTCCGCAAGTTGTGCGGAACGCAAGATTTCTGATGGCCTGTCGCATGCCTTCCCCGCTGGCAGCAGGCATAACGTCGTCCCAGTGAACCGTACCAGGAAGCGCGCGAGGTCTTGGTTTTGCCCGGTCCACCAGTCGCTCAACCCTTGCATTTCTTTCAAGCCAAACATCGACGCCAACGTTGGTCTGTGCAAGTCTCCTTCAATCAGCAACGTCTTTGATCCGGAATACTTGGCCAGCGTCACTGCAAGATTCGAGGCCACAAAGGATTTGCCCTCGTTGATCACGCTACTCGTCACTTGGAGAGATTTCAGCTCGTGTTGCCTGCGCATTACATCTAGCCGGACAGCAAGAGCTCGAAATTTTTCCGCTCCCAGACTATTGGGTTCACTCCACGCAACCAAACGCGATGTCGAAGCAGGTTGCACCATCACCGTCCGAGTCTTATCGTTCTCAACTATCTTATTAATCTCGACCGTTCCTGTGAAACCAGCCCCCTCCGACTTCGCAGTGCCTAGCATATCCGCCGTTTCCGGAGACTCAGGTGAGGCTAGTTCAGCAGGAACCATGTCCATCGGGACAATGTCCGGCTTGCTTTGTCGAATTGTCGCTCTGCTGAATCCTTCAAATAACTGGCTCATTGTTTTCCATTCCTGATTCTGAGTTGCCTTCCCTGCAAAAAACTCCCCAGCTCATGCCGGCTAACAAATCGCTCGGGCGTCCATTCGGGAAGGGTATCGCATCAAGGTCGTGACTCTTCAAGCCGTCCGCTGCTCAGCCGTTGTAATACGTGTACAGGTTGCCGGTGAAAATCAATAATGCCACCACCGCCACAACTCCTAACTCGACGTACCGTGCGACAACACGAGAATGCTCCTCCCGAGGTGTGCTTAAGCGAGGGATCCCGACCAGCATACGAGTTGGAAGAATCCCCTCCAGGTCTTTCTCCTGCCGGAAGCGCACGTCAGTCAATTCAAGAAAAGTGGCAAGACCCAAGCCGAGTACGGTTCCCATGGCCAATCCGACAAGACTGATCAGAAAACGATTTGGGGCCGAAGGCTTGTCCGGCAATTTTGGCGGGTCGATGATGTGAAACTGTTGACCCTGCTGCTGCTGCCCGAGGCTCGTGGCGAGCTGCGACTGCGTTTGCTTCTGGAGAAGCGAGTTGTAATTGAATTTGGCCTCCTCATATCCGCGCGATACCACCGACAGTTCTTGCTCAGTTTCCGGAGTCAAATTCAGCCGGGCTTGATACGCGGCAGTCTGCAACTCAAGTTCCTTTGCGTTCTGTTGTTCGTTCTGAATCTCCAATTGATTGGCCTTAAGCTGGCTCTGCAGCTGCATGACTGCAGTCGGTGAGCCGCGCTGCACTCCCTCTGCAACCGAGAAATCTATCGCGCTTGTGGATTTGCCGCTCTGTTGATGGGAAGCGATTTCGGCCTCGTTCTGCTTCTTCAGCGCTTCGGTCTTGGCTATCTTGTCTTTGAGCGCCACGATGTCTGGATGGTCGTCCGTGTAGCGGGTGCGCAGGTTTTGGATCTGAAGGCGCAAATCCTGTAGCACTTTGTCTAATGCCTGCGTTGATATCACGCTCGAGTCTCCACCCAGACTTGCTTGCGCAGACTGATATTGCTGCAGCAATGATTCCAGATAGATCTTCTGTTGCTTCGACGTGTCCAACGCGTGCTGAGTGCTCGCCAATTGTGCTTGCAGACCTGCCAGAATTTGCACGTTGCTCTGTAACTGGCCCGGCAGGTTCCCGGCATGTTTGGCTTTAAATGCTGAGACGGCGGCTTCCTGTTCTTCCATTTTAATGCGCGCGTCCGCCAGCTCGCTGTCCAGGAAGGCCGTCGTATTTTCGGAAAGCTGTCGCTGCGCCCTCACATTTTCGTTGATGAACAAAGACGTTAGTTCCCTATTCACCTGCTGCGCTAGTTCGGGCGTATCGGCCGAATAATGAATCTTGAAAGTAAAGAACTCACCCCGGTATCCTGGCGCGCCCACCAGCTCAATCTTAATGTCCCCCCGCATTTGATCGACTGGATCCTTGGGCTTGAAAAAACCGCTGAGCCGGGGAGGCGTTGCATATAGTTTAAAGCGGTCTATGATCCCTTCCAGGCTTCCATAGCTCAGAACCTTTTGCGTTGTGCTTTGCAGTCGGTTTTGCAGATTCACGTTCACGTTTTCCATGACGTAAATATCGGACACTTTTTCCTGCTCCGCGGAGATCAGCGCATCGGACGTGTAGGTGGTCGGCAAGAGCCAGCTCACCCCCCATACCGCCAGCCAGATCAGAAACAGGGGAAGCACTATCCACCAGCGCCGCCTCCCTACTATGGCCAGATACTCTTGCCATCCCCGTGGAACTGCCTCGTCTACTCTCTCGGACATTGCCAGCCTCTCTATGAATGTCTTGCAAGTTGCCTATCGGAATAAGATCGGACGCAGGCCAAAATTGAAACCTGCGGAAATCTCGTGGCTAATGAAGTTGCCTCCACAATTCGGGGTCGCGCAGGTGGTGCTGTTCATGGCCTGCAACCGCGCGCCATAGCTAATAAATAAGTCTGTTGTAGGCCGTATTTGATGATTGAATTTCACCACGGCATACCAGGAGTTATAGTTTTGTGTAATCGAGGGAGTGGCAATCGGTATTAGGCTTGCGTTAGTTGCGTACCCAATCGAGGCAGAGGCTCGCCATCTCGGGCTCAGTGTTCGCTCTATCATCCCCTCCACTTGCCCCGTTTGCGCCCCGACCAGCACCCCGCTTCCTCCCGTCACGAGACGATCAACACTAAGGGTAAGCGTCGTGCGGTCCCACTTATAATTCAACGCGCTATTTAGCGCCCAGGAAAGGTTGTTCGCGTTGCCTGTAAACACGCCTCGCAGCATTATCAAGCTGGGGCCGGCGGCAAGTTGGAAACTCAGTCTTCCAGTCACATATTGCGCATATCCAAGCTTCACCACGTGGTTCTCGGTCGTCTGGGGAAATTCGGGATACCGGAAGTCATCGAATGCATAAATCACCGCGATGGTGCTCTGCGGACTAACGGAGTAGTTGTAACCGGTTTGAAATAACGCGTCCGCGCTGTCGATGAAGCCCACGCCAAAAAATTTCAATGTTCCGTAAGAACCGGCGGCTGTCCACGAAGCTCGTGGGCTAACCTTGTATTCGGTCTGCGAAACTATGGTATTACTCAGTCGGGGCACCATTATCGTGGGTATTGTCTGGTTGGGACCCAAAATCGAATTCAGAAAGCTGCCGGGCCCGAACGAAGATCCGCCGTTGAGAGATTCCAGACCTCCGATGCCTCCAAATCCAAAAGGCGATTCTGAGAGAAAGCTGACTTCATCGCCCACCAGCAGAGACCAGCGTTGCCATTTGTAGTTGTAGGAGAACTTCAGGTCTTGGATAGCCGAGTTTTGATACGACGATAAGATTCCTCCACCCGCATAGTGCACAAGCAGCTCAGAACGGTTTGTCACGTGGTTCAAGTCCAGCATGCCCACCAGATAGTTGAAAACTGTTGGCCGAACAAAACCTGCCGCGGAAGAACTCGTGGCCAGCTGCGACATCGCGCTAAAGCTCGGCACGAGGGAATTTGGGGCGCCGAGAGTAGGACCTAGGGTTGGTGCCTGCACTCCGCTTAGTGGGCGATCATTCCCCGCCAACTGGACTTGCTCAGTTCCCGCCCCCAGGGGAGAGTTTAGTGCCAAGACGCTGGTGCTCCCGGCCGGCAAGGGTGCTAGATAAGGTGCGGCCGGCTGATCACGCGGATCGGTCTTGGGTGGATCGGTCTCTTGTGCCTGGATTACGGGCGCACACAAAAACACCGCAAGAACCACCCATTCCTGAATGTGCATCAGTTTTGCCATGTTCTTCCCTACGGCACCACGATCGTATCGCCGGGTTTAAGATGAATATTTTGTTCCGTCTTGCGCCCGCTACTCACTTCCTTGTAGTTCATGGGGAATATTTTGTCCGCGCCATTTTCTTTGCGCATTACGTGGATCTTTTTCACATTTGCGTAGGGCGTGAATCCGCCGGCAATCGACAGTGCCTGCATCACCGTCATGTCGGGCACCAACGGATAAGCTCCTCCGCGAGTTACTTGTCCCAGAATGTAAATCCGCTGGCTGCTCATCTGCGCCACAATCACCGTTACCTGTGGATGTACAATTGTCGTGCGTAACTTTTCGACGATCTCAGCGCCTAATTGTGTGGGCGTCAAACCCGCAGCCTGCACGTCGTTTAGCAATGGCAGAGAAATCTTGCCATCTCTGCGCACGGGCACCGTGCGGGAGATTTCTGGCTCCTTCCACACGTCGATCGTCAGGACATCCTCGGGAGCGATCGAGTAGTTGGGATCGTCCGTCGCTGGTTTCGTCGGCGGCTTAATATCACTTGCGGTCAGGACCTTGGCGCTTTCGCTCTTGATGTCCTTTCGCGCCTGTCCTTGAACCGGCACGGAAATCGAAAACGACACGAACGAAACTACGGCCGTTAGATTCAACCACTTTTTCATGGCTTCCTCGCTTGCGAGTGTCGCTTCAACTCAGCGGCTTGCATCCCAATCTGCTTCCGTTTGTTTAGCATTCCCGTTTTGTTAATCCAGGTTGATAGTTCGTAGACGCGAACTCGCTCTTTCCTGCACGTACGCAAATAATCCGAACTTATCAAGACAACGAATCCTGTCGCGATGTACTCTCGCACGAGCGCTATGCGCTCTCGATCGCCGCGCGTCTCATCCTTTACGCTAAAGCGATGGCTTCACGGTCCAGTGTGTGTCGTGAACCGCCTGCATATCCTGTGTGGGAATCTCTAACTCGCGGAGCCTTTACCGCCTCGACCTGGAATGCTTCAACTTCCATCGCCGCTGCCGTCCCCAGTATTTCCACCGATAGCACCAGCCGCGAGATATTCTTCTTTCGCACCAATATCCCCTCGATACCGGCCAGGGGACCGCATTTGACCCTCACCCGCGTTCCGCATTTGAGGAACGGATGCGACTCCATCCGTGTGCCGCTTTCCACAACTCGTCGAATCGCTCCGATCTCGAAATCCGGAATCGCTGCGGGCTGGCCTCCACTGGAAACCAGACCATAGACCCCAGGTGTGGTAACCAGTTGGAGCCGGCGCTCGATGCCACCTTTGAGAAATACGTAACAGGGGAACAGAGGCAACGAGAGTGCCTTGCTCCGATCTTTCCATTTGTGAGTGGTTGCGTACAGCGGAAGGAACGTCTCAAATCCTTTACTGGTGAGAATCTGATTCACCATCTTCTCATGCTGATGGCGCGTGTAGATTGCATACCAGGGAGACTCACATCGCTGGTTATCCGGCAAGGTTATGGACTCAAAAGGCATACAGCTCCCGCTATGTGACTTACAGTTTCTTTCCCTGTAAGCCGTTAATTTGATTTAACTTACGGCCGACTTCAGCTGGGAAAACGTTGCATCTTCCATTGCCGGCCGCAATTTCGTTGGCACATTCACGCTGCCAATTTCTGTCGGAGATCTATCCTCGATTTCCTTTCGGACGATCTCTTCAATATTCGATTGCAAAGCCACCCGTCAGCATTCCGCGCTCAGCAGGGGATTCTTCGACTCGAAGGACTTCACCCTCCACCTCGACCGGTAGTCGCCCGATCTCATCCGGGATTCCTTCTAGATCAATCTTGAGCACAACATTTGCACCGACTGGCGGACACATCGACGCAAAAACAAACGCGCCGTGCTCACTCAGGTCACGACTGCGGCCTTCTCCCTGTCGGGGCTCCCCAGTCCCATTAGTCCACGAAAACGTGACTGCTGTTTGCATTAGGAACCGAAGGGTCCGTCTGGCTTGGCGTGCGAGATGCAACCATCACCTCCACCAATCTGTCTAGACACACCTTGGGCGCGCGGACTCGAACGGACAAGAGAAGGAAAGTCCTCGGGATATTCCTTGAGATGTCTGGAGATGATGTCCGGCCAGTATTAGGTACAACTGTACCTAGGCCATCACCCTGCATCGAGGTGCTTTGTTTCGCGATAGTCTGGTGATCAACCACACTTGGCTCTGCGTAAAATATACGGAACTTAATACTTACTCGACATACATAACGCTTACGATAATTATTTATGCATGGTACATCTATTGGCAGGCGTTCACACTTCAGTTAGCTATTACTTTCTAGGCTATACGATTCTCTCTCGAGACCCTTACTGGCGATCGCTCAGAATTGGAGAGGACAGATACTTCAAGCTCTCTCGGCAGGTTGTATTCAGGAAACTCGCCTTGCGGACGCAGTCTGACTTGTACCTATTAGCGACTCTTCCATGGCAGCCACTGGATTCTGGTGTTCCTGGCTTTCTCTCCGTTCAATGGCGTACAAAGCCAACTCCAGCCGGTTAGAAGTTCCCACTTTGTTGAAAATCCGGAACAAATAGTTTCGCACCGTGTGCTCGCTCAGTTTGAGTTCGTGGGAGATATCGCGGTTGGTCATACCTTCGGCTACCAGGTGCACAACGCCTTCTTCCCTTTTTGTGAGCAAGCCTGTTCCCCGCAGAGAAATCGATCTGCCTGGCAGAGCCGGGCCTAGCGCATCAATCACAAAGTGCAATTCTTTGCTGCTCGCCCACACCTGCCCCTTGTGCACGGCATGGATGCACTTGCACAAGAGCTCTGACGATTGATCCCGGGAGAATATGCCGCTCGCGCCCGCTCGGAACGCCTCCACAACCATCGCAGGTTTGTTCGAGTCGAGAATTATGATGACGTTTGGCTTGGAGTGCGAAGCCAGTATCTCTCGCGTAATATCAAAACCGGCCAAAGCCTCTTCTTCTAAGCGCGCACCGATGAGTGCAATGTCGGCCTCATTCTCTTCGAGACCTTCGCGAATTCCTGCCGCGTCTGTGGCAAAGCCAACTACTCTGGTCCGATAGCGGCCGCGTCGTACAGCCGCTGCAATTAATTGACAGCTAAGTTGACTGCCGTCGGCGATAAACACTCTCACCGTGCCCGTGCGTGCTGAAGATTTCGACAACTTTTTGCCCTTGCGCGTGATTTCCGCGGTCCCGAGATTCATACCACGCTCCAGATTCTTGTATCTCCTAATATCGCCACCCCACAGCAGTCGTGCTCCAATGGCGAAAATGCCTTAGTTCTCCTAAGTGACTATCTAGACTCCCAAATGTTTCGGCAGTTGCCGCTCCTTCTGTTCCCGTGCTCCACATTCTTGATTTTTTCTAATCTGTGCGCTGTCCCCTTTTATACAACTGCGTGAAATGTTCCTTTTTATGCACTTTTGTGTGACCTCTTCGAGCAGGCTCGTACGCGCATAGAGAATGCCCATCTCTAGATGGTCTTTCCGCTTTAATGGGCAGGCAGAGAAACTAAGCAACAATTGAGATGTGCACGGCCTCCTCCTAGCCCCGGTGCGCGTCATTCACGACACAGCGGCGATTGGTGTGCGGGGGCGTTTGCGTTTCCATTCGTAATCTTTGCGCAGGCGCGACTGGTGTTTCTTGACTTGCGATTGCAGTTCGCTGAACGCTTGCTTGCAACTGGCTCGCGCGTTTTCTCCCGTTCCAGTGGCGTGCAACGTCCCGGTGGGCAGCGACAAATTCAGCGAGAACGAAAGGTCTTCGCGACGGGAATTTTTTGAAAAAACGCCGTGCAACTGCACCAGGTCGGGGTCATAGCTTTTCAAGAGACGATTCAGCTTGCTCGCATACAGCTCGACTTCTTTTTCCGCCGGCTTGTGCGGCTCGACGTTCTTGTAACTGATGGACAGTTTCATGAATGCACCTGTAGGAGTTTTTGAAGAAGAGGCGGGCGACGCGGTTTCGATCTTTGTTCCGCATCCTGTTCACAGACTACCACCGTGCACGGCACGCGGCAATCGCGCCTCGAGACTTGCGATTCCCGCCACAAACTCCGCATTCGTTGACATGCCTGCCCGCTCCACTCTACCCTGCCCTCGGCGCCTGCGAAACAACGTAGGGCCAGCAGCGGCTATGCCAGCGACAATTGACGCTTCAGGGGTAACGGGCACAGCATGCTGTGCCCCTACAAAGGCATTCAAACCATGATTCCACCCACCAAACCCACGTCGAAGGCGATCATTCGCGTCGGCCCGGCGGGCTGGTCTTACCCGGACTGGGCCGGGTACGTCTACCCTTCGCGGCGCCCGAAGGACTTTCACTACGCCACTTATCTCGCCGAGTTTTTCGACACCATCGAGATTAACTCTTCTTTTTATAATCCGATTCGCGGCGACCACGCCGCCCAGTGGATTGACCGGGTGGCAGCCAATCCGCGCTTCGTCTTTACCGCAAAGCTCTGGCAACGCTTCACGCATGAAGTTTCCCCTGGTGCAGAGGGGCTGGCGGTCGCCGCGGCGATGGCAGAAGACGAGCGCGCAGTTCGCGCGGGTTTCGACGTTCTCCACGGTGCCGGAAAACTCCACGCCGTGCTGCTCCAATTCCCTTTTTCCTTCCATCGCACGCGTGAAACGGTCGCTCATCTCACCGCGCTTTTGAAGCGCTTCGCTGATTACCCGCTGGTCGTTGAAGTGCGCCATGCTTCCTGGCAAACACCTGAGACTTTTGCTTTGCTGAAAGAATGTAACGCCGGTTTCTGCAACATCGACCAGCCCATCATCGGAAAATCGCTGGAGCCTTCCGCAGAGGCCACTTCCCCGATTGGCTATGTGCGGCTGCACGGGCGGCGGTACGACACCTGGTTTTCTGATGATGCCGCCATTCCTTCCCACGAGCGGTATAACTATCTCTATTCGACGGAAGAACTTGCACCGTGGGCCAAACGTGTTCAAAAAGTGGCCGAGCGATCGCGCGAGGTGTTTGTCATCACCAACAACCACTATCAGGGAAAGGGAGTGGTTAACGCGCTGCAACTGATCAGCATTTTGAAAGGCTCCAAAGTGAAGGTGCCCGAGCCGCTGCGGCAGCAGTTCCCGGAATTGGAATCCATCGCCGATACACCGCCTGCGGAACCGAGTTTGTTTCCGCTGGGGAAAAAGTGAATTGAGAATTGTGGGTCGTGAGTAGGGGCAGCTCTCCGTAATCCGTGTCCCTTGATCTGTGAAGAGCTGACCGGAGAGTTCCCTCGCTCCTGCCGGTCGCTCGGGACAGAAATACTTCGTCGTATTTTTGTTCGCCCCCTCCCCCACCCCGGTTTTTTTGGAAGTGTTCATTCTAAAGGGTTTTAAGTCCTGTGTTTCGGAAGTGCGGATTC
>Ga0210402_10002835_pt1 | contig 16590 bp, 19 predicted proteins | sample IncBWC7MmetaG_FD_161055 | JGI IMG/M metagenome (GOLD analysis project Ga0210402, IMG submission 161055) | Forest soil microbial communities from Barre Woods Harvard Forest LTER site, Petersham, Massachusetts, United States - Inc-BW-C-7-M | ecosystem: Environmental > Terrestrial > Soil >... | reverse complement strand
GGGCAAACGAATCTGCTGGTTCAGAAGATTCGTTTGCCCAAATGGCAGGAAGTTTGCGGAAACTGCCACCCCAGCGGTGATGCACACCCAGCCGGATGGGGAGTTGGCTATCGGCGCGTTATTCCAGACGATATCGCCAACAGCATAGACCGTGACGCCGTCGTTAGGAGCCGCCGCCGCTTGAGTTGTTAGCGCGTCTGCTATCCATGTTCCGCCAGTCGTGCCGCCCGCACTGCAAAGCCAGTGAGATGGGCCGACTCCGGTCGGAGACGAGTTGAAGATGATGTCGCCGGTATTGAACGTCCCGGCCGTAGGCGTAGCTGTGCCTTTGAACCAGCGCGGCTTCCCATCGCCAAACGGCATTATACTGAATTCGTCTAAAGCCATGATCTGTGTCTCCTAAAACGCTCTGGCCGGATACCGCTACCCGGCCAGAGCCATCGCACGAACAGGACTGCTGCCGGAGAAAACTTGGTTAAGCCCTTTTGTACCAAACAGTTGTTCCCGCACTCTCAAGTGTCACCGCTTGATTTTGCGTCAGCGTAATCGCCGCGATACTAGTGGCTTCGTAGCTGTTCGCCGCCAACGGCGTCAGTGTGACGGAGCCCGAAGCAATGTTCTTGATGAACAGATCTGCGCCGGCCGGGTAACTCGTCACGTTCGGCAACGAGTAAGTGCCCGTCGAGGCCGGATTCAAAAAGATCGAACTTTGCCCCGCGCTCAATGTTCCCGACGTCGCCGTTGTGGTCTGAGCCGTCACACCGCCGACTTTGCCAAACGCAGTGAAGTTGGCAGTCGCTCCTGGTCCAGCGGTGGTGCAGATCCAGCCTACTGGCTGATTGGCTGTCGGGGCGTTATTCCACATGATGTCGCCCAACTGCCACGACAGACTCGAATCATTCGGCGGGGCCGCTGCGTTGCCTACTTGCATTATTGCCATAACATGTCTCCTTTCGCTTACTTACAGGATGCTCGTGCCCACGAGCTTTGCGCTCGTGCGTGGGTTGGCGCAGATCACGTTCCCCGCCCAGAGGTACTGGCCGGCCAGATCGATCGTATTCTGAGCGTCTTTGAAGCCGGTGAAGCCGAACTGGAATTTCTTGTTGGTCGTGATGTAGAACTCGATGTAGCGGGTGTTCAGCAGGAACATTACGCCGTTGGTGCCGTCGCTCGGAATGTACTTGTCCACGACGACTTCGGCCACGCCGTTGAACCGGAAGCTCTTGAAGCCGACATCGGCCATGTCGCCGGTCGAATCCATGTACCGCTGGTTGGGTTGGGTCGCATTCCAGATCTTGTTGAATCCGGATTGGGTGGTCACGATCAGGTCTGGAAAGTCGTTTCCAAACCACGCAAACCCGAACGCCGTCTGGATATCCTGGAGCGAGAATGAACTCCAGGCCCGATTGACATAGGAGTTCGCGCCCTGGACGCCCGCTGCGTTGGGCGTCGTCGCACCGGTGAACACCGGAGGCGTCACGAACAGGTCATTCCTGGTGATGCCGCCGACCGCCAGAAAGCTCTTGTCGCTGTTCGCCGAGGTAGTGTACGATCCCGATGAATTGCCGTCATCGATCCAAGCCAGCAGCCCGTCAATCGAAGAACTCGGCGACAGCACGCCCGTGCCGGACGCCGTCTGCCCGTCCTGATAGATGCCGGTGGCCAGGATCTTCGCCATCTTCGCACTCGCGTTGGCGAACTTCAGTTCCACCTGCGAGAACGCCGCATGCCGGCCACGGTTCAGAACGTCGTCGGTGCCGGGCAGGAATATCGAACAGTAGGCGTACTTCGGAGTTACGGAGAAGGCGGTATCGGTCTGGGCGTATGAAATATTGAGGGTATCGCCCTTACTGAAAAACCCGCCAAAAAGTTCGGCATAAACTAGTGGTCTGAGGATGTGCATACCGCCATCGAAATTAACGGTATTGCGACTCAACATTCTCACGAGCAGTGGCGACTTTTTGAATATGACGTCCGTTGCCTTAGGGACGATATCGTCAGTTGTGTACGCATTAAGTTCTGCTAAAGCCAACATAATCAAGCACTTACGCAGGCACGGTGGCTAGCGTAAGTATTTCTCCTTTTTCTGAAATTTTTTGCATTACCGCTTGACATGCGGCCAGTGCCATGGTACATTTGTAATTACTTATGGATGGGAGATTGCCGAAAGACCAGCAGATCATATTGCGCATCGAAAAGCCCGTCCGCGACAAACTGGAACGTATCGCCGGAACATGGTCCATGACGCTCTCGGGTGCTGTTCGACGATTGATAATTGAAGCAAAGATTCCGAAGATGGAGGAATAATGGCAGCTAGCGACAAGACGAGTTGTACGTTTTGTAGTGAGACCGTGACGCGCAGGTTCATTCAGGCTCACTGGCGTAACAATTGCGCACTCGCGCCGAAAACCATCATCACTGAAAAAATCTGCTCCCGATGCCAGACCGTTCGGGGACTTTCTGAATTTACTGACCGTGCCGCGCTCCCCGGTGGGCTGAGTCATGTTTGTTCTCCCTGTAAGAGTCGGATCACAGAATTTTCGCCGGCCCTGTCCAAGGTCGCCATCTGTGCGTTTTGCAACGAGGCAGTTAGCAGAAAGCGTCTCGCCCTTCACTTTCGGGAAGGATGCCCCAGCATTCGCCCCTTGGCGGAAGGTGAGCATATTTGCACTCGCTGCCAAGTCATCAAGCAGCCCGTTGATTTTGGAAGCCCCAACAAGCATTGGTGCAAAGCATGCGGACTCGCTAACTATCACGAGTACAGACGGCGCTTGCTGACCGGCGATGTCATGATTGCCGAGAAGCCCAAACTGCGCCCAGGTCGCTGGGTTCTGAAGCCATGTCCGCACTGCGGCGAGTTGTTTAATCATCAGCAAATGCTGAATCACAAATCGCGTTGCGCCAAAAAGCCTTTTACCGGACATACCATCGGGCAACTGCACGAAGGAATGGTCGTTCTCACGAACATGGAAAAGTTGCGTACGGCATTTGTTGGACGCGATGAAAAGCGCCAGCAAAGGTCCCGAAATTTGCTTCACTGTTACGGGATTACGCTTGAGGTCTATGAGGCCATGCTCGTCGCCCAGAACGGAGAATGCGCCAACTGCGGGAGCATTGACTCGGGAGCCAATCATGGACACGGTTGGCTGCACATTGACCACGACCACATCACTGGAAAGATCCGGGGCCTGCTCTGCACGGCTTGCAATCACCTCATGGGCAATTGCCGGGACAATCCCGCAATTTTGCTTCGGGCTATTGCCTATCTCGCCAAGCACAACGGTATTGGTCTGGTCAGTTAGCATTTGCCCTACGCTGCATTCCCCTGAATCTCGCGCCGATCACCCTCGGCCGCCCGAATGGCCGCGATGCTGCCGCGCCCGATGTCCACTTTCGATACGTCCGCTTTCACTTCGCCGACTGCGGGCACTTCCGTGCCCTTGTTCATGAGCTTCATCTGGAGATAGCCGATGTCCGAGCCGCTATCGGCCGATGGCATGGCTCTCGTCTGGCCGGCTTGGTCCTGTAGTGCGGCTTTCCGGCCCTCTTCGCGGGCGGCGGTCAACTCGGCATCGTGCGCGACCTTGTCGGCTGCGGCTTTTGCCGTAGCCTTCTCGGCTCGGGCCGTTGCGCTGTAGCTGTTCAGATAGAAGTCTTTCAGATCGCGCGGCTGAGCGTTTGGATCGACTTTCAGACGCTCCTGGTACTCGGCGTTGGCCTTCGTCAGCAGGTCTTCCGGATCGAACAATTCGCCCAGGTCACGCTGGTGGAGTTGGTTCAAGTACGGGACCACCGTTGCTAGCGCGGCCACACGGTTCATGCCGTAGTTGAACTCTGTCTCCTTGGCCTTGACGATGTTATTGATCTCTTCTTTCATCGTCGCGGCGCTCACGACTTTGCCGTCTTTGGCGCGGTCATCCAAGAATTGATTGAGTTGTTCGAGGGTCATTTCCTTTTCTCCCGCCGCCGCGACTTGCGCTTGTAGCGCGTCGATTCGAAGCTGGCGTGCGTGTTCTTCTTTGGTGCAGTTGTGCTCAAAATCCCAGTTGTTGGCGTACCACGTTTTGGTGCGCTCAACTTGGCTGACGTCCGCTGGATCGGCGATATAGTTCGCCAGTTTTGGGTTCCGCTCGGCGATCTCCTTGAGCGTCACCCGATCCGTCTCGTCGATCTCAGTCAAAAGTGTGTCAAAAATATTCGCCATGGTTTTATGCCGCCGCACTCACTGCCGCAGATGCCGGCAGCGGCTGCGCCTGGGTCGCCGCGCCCTGCGTCGGCTGCGTGCTTTTCTGGACTTCGTTCATCAGCATGGACAGCGCATTGACGGCCTGTTTCAAGACCGGAATCAGTTCCGGCTTGTCAATCACCAGCACTTTGGCGACTTGCTCCAGATCGTTTCCGACGCTGGTGAGCTTGGCTTCTACCATGCCCATCGAACTAGCTAAATCCTGGCCGCTATTCGTGCTTCCACCGCCAACGGCCCCGGCTCGCGCAAACTGGTGCAGCGGCACTTGCTGAGCTGCAATCGAAGGCGAAATCGGAGGCGCGGCTGGCGAAGGCGACATGGATTAGTAGCTTTCTTTCGTGTCCGGTAGCTCTTCCTGAGCGTTGATCGGCGTGCCCGATTCGTAGCCACGGTGCGGAGTGCGCTTCAAAGTCCCTACGTCATCGCCCACGCGCTGAATTTCTCCCATACTCTGGTCCGTAAACAGCCCGAACGGCGTGCTGGATTTAGAAAGGGGCAGCATGTCACCAACGAAGGAGATCGTGCCCGATTCAAATCGGTCCATTTTCTCTGTGTTCCCACCGCCGATGGAGACTTCGCTGCCAATCATCTGTTTTTCAGCCATAATTTACGCTCGCTTGTCTATCAAGTTGTAACCCCCTAAGCCTTTTGTTGTCAAATGTTTTTTGCCTATAATCGGAAGTATTGCTTGACTAGTTCTCGGACCTAGCGCTATAATGGCTACAGTGGCGCTACAGAAGAAGTTGAAAAGTAAAGACGTTCGGGCAAAGCTCGATGAGGACGAACGCAAAAGACTAGAAACTATAGCGGCGGCTTGGTGTGTGGATCTTTCGACTGCTATTCGAAGAATGATCCGGGATACGCCAATCTCAAGGGGACCATCATGATCAACCTGAACTCTCGCCGCGCAACACCCCTCGCAGCCGCCGCCGCCACTCAGGCCGAATTGCCGCAACTAGACCTATCGACCGTTCAGTTTGGCGACTGGATTGAGGGCATTGGAATCATCACAGACTATGCCGTGGTCGGCCTATGCCACCAGCTTGGACGATTGGGCTACGGGATCGCCGTGATTCCGAAAGGGACATCATGAGCAAACCACTACCACGTTACAAGTGCCACAAACAGGTGTGCGCAGCCAAGATCGCAGGCGTTGATGCCGGTGTCGATCAATTCCAGGATGCCTGGATTCTGACCTTCACCGATCCAGATCTTTTGCCAATGGAAGTTGACGACGATTTCATGCGGAGGCACAAACCGTCTATCGGTCAATATCTTGTGGTCTATGACGATGGCTACAAAAGCGTTAGCCCCGCAAAGGCTTTCGAAGAAGGCTACACGCTAATATGACCCTTACCGTCTGGATAGACGGCTGGCCCTACGCAGTTGCCTTCACCGGCACGGTCGATATCGCCCGAACGGACACTAACGATGTCGCTGTGCGCAGAGTCAGCGATGATGCCGTGGTCTCGCTTTCCGTGGATCAGGCCGCGCTGGACGACAATCGCGAAAAACTCTCGGCGGTGCGGCATGTGGAGGAGACTTACAGGAATGCCCTTCGCCAGTAGCTGGAGTGGCTGGACGGTCCATCTCGTGGTTCCTGCGGAGGATCGAGCATTCGAGCCCGTTATGACTGAAATATACATCTGGATGCAGACGTAACTCATTCCAGTAAACCCTTCAGGTGCGGCTGGTCAACTTCTTCGATCATTCCGGTTATCAGGTTATAGGACCGCAAGTCGATGCCAATTAGGCGCATGGCGTTCACCGGAATAGGTCCATCAAAAATGCCGCCATGTTGAGGCACAAAATCTTTCTGACATTTTGGGCACCAGAGATGGCCCTTGAATTCTGACCAATCGGGATCATCGTTCCCGCATTCGCAACCAGCCATTTCGTATTCAGCTGGCCTCTGGACATAGACGTAAGTCCGCTTTTCAAGTTCAGGCATGTTGCGCCCTTCTCAGCCTTTTGATGATCCCTAAGGTCCGCTTGCGTCGGCAGGCCGTGACGTGGTTCACGTAGCCACCTGGATTGGCGATCGGGCCTCGCTGGCAGATCGGACAGTAGCGGGGGATCTTGTATTTCACTACGAAGCCTCAGTCAGATGCGACTCATAAATTGTGAATGGCGTTGCCGACTCGAACGTTACGAGCACGTTGCGACAGACCGTTGGAGGACAGGAGATGTAAAAGATGTTCTTCGGAAAAGGTGCCTGCCAGTCTATAATTTCTTCCGCAATTTGCCTCGGAGGATCGCTCACCGATAACGATATCCGAACGGGAGACTTGACCGGGTGGCACACGATAAAAATCCCGGTAAGGACTTTCTCTGCGCCAACGTTACCAAAATAGTCCCAAGCGATGTTCCTCGGCACGGTGGCCACTGCCATTGTCGGCCTAACGATCAGCGCTGTGCAGGCACTCAGAAGAGAAGAGAGGAAGCCACGGCGCGTGTTCATGCCCAATATTCTCCCACGATTCCCTTGCCATGTCCAGCATTTTAGCGTACAATAATTCAGTGGGCGCATTCAACATCCATCGCGAACTTTTCAAGCTGAATTATCAGCTAAATTTCGACGGCCTGCGCCGGTTAGAAGCTCGCCGGCGTTATATCGCTGTTCAGTATCCAAAAGACATTCGCGCCAAGTTGAAAGACGCCATCGGGGAGAGTGGCTACGGCACCGTCCTGGCGATGGAAGATGAGATCAAGCCCCAAGCGATCTTGCAGTTGTATCCAACCGAACAGGGCGATTCATGGTTCCCGGCGCTGGCGATTCCGCGCCGAGGCGTCGTCTATGGCTTTGATGAGCCGCTTCCAAACCAAAGGCTTCCTGTATTTATGACTCGCCTACGCAAAAGCAGCTTCCATGGCGACGATACAGATGGCGCACTCTTTTACCACCGTGACTCGCTGGATTACTTCAATGTAAATCCATATTTGATGTCCGTTTGGGATGGCACATCGTTCTTTCTGAGTGAGGCGACAGGAACGCCCGTTGGCGAATTTCCGTCACTGAGCAATTTCATTTCAGACGGCCATCCATCGGCACGGCCATACCCACCGCCAGAGACGAAACCCAAAACCGTGAACGAGTGGGACGGCCCTGGACTCGATCCCGATCAGCGAAACGCGTTGAATGAGATTCGGCTCAGGTTGCCTACGCCAATTCTTCGATCAGCTTCTGACTTGAGCATACTAGATGCTTGGAGACGCGCTGTGGCCGGCACATACCCGTCGCTTGACGTATCGGGAGATTTAGAGGCCCAGATACAGTTGGCGGTGTCACTATTGGAGCGCGAGGCTAATGTAAGTCCCCCACCACAGTTTCAGTGGAGAACGTGGACGACCAAAGAAGGCATACGAAGACCCAGCATAACTGAGGATCTAGATCGAATCGACAAGATCTTGGCTGAACAGCCAACGCCAGAGATTCGCTCCAAGAATGGGCGTATGATACGCTTTGAGACGGACGACGACGATGACTGAACTGAACACGAACGGCTTGCCGGATTGGGCGGCAGATCTCCTTTCGGACAATCAGAAATACGTCCGCAGATGCTACGATTCACCACGCCTACGCCACCGCCTTGCGCTCCGTAGATCGTTACCGCTTGAATTGGTTTACGCAACGCTAGAATATGACGGCTTAGACGGATTGGAATTAGTCGCAAGGATTGGCGGGGTGGCCGCTACATGCGTGGAGCGGCGCTGGAAGGAATACGGTGCCGGTTGGCGCGAGGCCGGTTCGTCAAGCGCTACTTTTCCAGAGATCCAGATGGATTCTGGCATTCCCATGGGAGATATGTACATGATCGGCAAAGATCCAGCAAGCAGCGCGGTCATCAAGAATGTGGGAACGCCACTGCCGAGTGGAGATACGATTGAGAAGCTTTACGCGGAAGCGCAGTGGCGTAAGCAGCGGGACGAGGCAGAGCGTTTCAAGGCTAAAGCGCAGTTCATGCAGTGGTCTCAACAAGTTGCCGAGGCGGAGTCAAACCGATTAGCAAATTACGGCTGGCTACAGGGAGGTCAGCAGGCCACCAACAATCCATTTCAGGGGTTGCGCAATGCACTCGATGATGATCGCTCCATGGCTTTGCAGTTCGCCATGGGTTCGATTCAGACTCGACCATCCAAGCCGACTGCGCCGAAGCCTCCAGACCCACCCGAGCCTCGTTCCAAAAATGGCCGACTGATCCGGTTCGAAACAGACGAAGACGAGTGATTTTACGTCTTGATCCAGACGTACTTTTCGTGTACAATAAATGCCATGACTAAACCCGCTACCGCTCGAACCCGCACCGCCACAGATCCAGAGATCGCCGCTATTTCCAGGATTGGCCGAATTATTGCCGAACTTGACCCCGCCGCCCAGGCTCGCGTGCTGCAATTCGTCCATTCGAAGTTTTGCCCTAAAGCGCCAGAGACTCCTGCGGCCTAAATTCGCTGAGTTGGGATTCCGTCGTCCTCGAAGCCAAGGCGTTCGCGTGCCGTCTTGCAGGCTTTCTTCATGCGAGCGTCTATGGTGATGACGGACACGATTTCATCAATTGCGCGGCCCAGGTTACGTGCGCCGATCTTGGTTAGGGCCTCTTCGGTTGCCGGTAAGATTCGCACAGAAATCCTGGCTCGTTTTCGCTTGGCAGGAAGCGCCGGTCTCCCAAGTTTACCCAGACGCCGTTTCGCTGGTGATTCTACATGATTGACTTGGCCCATGATTGATGGTAGCATTTTCGTGTACAGAAATGCAAATTGTATCGAATCCAGTAACTGTCGCGGCACTGTCCATTTTGGTTTATTTCGCCACGACCAAAATCATAGCCGCCGTCAAGCACGCACGCGAAGAGTCTGCAAAACGCAACAAAGCGAATATCGACACCGTGGCTCGACTGGCGATATCACAGGAAGCTCTGGCCGCAGAACTAGCGACGGCTAGGACCGACTTTGCAGCGTGCCTGAGGCTACTAGCCAGTCGCACCGACTACTTAACTGAGTCCCTCAACTCCAGCGCGAAAGCCAGCGAGAAGATTCTGGAGGGCACAACCAAGGCCTGTGAGGCGATCGCCGTGGCGACCGATAAGCATCGAGAGACAGTGGCCGAGTTCACTAAATTAGTCGTTGGTCCCGGCATGAGCAAAGATTCGCTGGAGACGGCGACCGATGAGCACAAAGACAGAGTTTTTTCTGAGATGGCGCATCGCGCCGCTGGCGAAACGCCGGAGCGCGCTCGGGAACTGGCTGAATTAGAAGAGATGCAAGCGGCTAATTCGTACCCAACTGTCTAGGAGCCGGAGCTTGAGCCAGCCAGCGCACTATCAGCAAGTCATCGCCCGAGTGATTGAGCGCAATGCCGACCGAGGCCTTTCGCCGTCAGATCTCGCAGCGTGCATTGTGGAAGGCCTGGATCTGGCTGAGGCGATCCTAGGCGATGGACCCGCGCCCAAGGCAAAAACCAACATCTTGATCCAGACGTCAGAGCGCCAGTACAAAGAAGTGGATCTTGGGCAAGGCGTGCTGATCGGAGCGGCTCCTGCAAACGGCGCTAGGATCATCGAAGAAGCCCCACCCACGGCTATTGTCAGAAATCCCGATAGCGCCGTGATGCAGGACACCTACGAGGAAGTCGAAAAAAAGAAAGCTAAACTTCAGAGTCTGGCTTTGAATACATTGCCGATTTCTCTAACGATCGATCTTCCAGACGTTGGGAAAATAACGCTTAACCGGCACGTAAGGCCGTCTCCGCAGGGTACGGAGTTCGTGCGCGTTTTATACGCCCAGGATGCCAGCGAGGAAGACGGGCCACAGGTCAATCTTTTCACTTCCGACATGAAATGCGATCCGGCCACCGTCAAAGCTGATATCCTGAGCCAAGCGGCGATGCGGTACCGCAAGGCTCGGCCAACCATAACGCCGCGAATGGCCGTGAATCAAGGATTCCCCGATCCGGACCAGCTAACGCAGCAGGCGCTTAAGAATGGGAACACCGCCAATCGGACGGATGAAAACACACCTGTAGAAGATTCCCGTGAATGGGATCGGCTATCCAATCTGAAACGGCTATTTTAAGGATTGCTTAAACTTTTGTTGCCTAAGTCGAAGAAACGCTGTATGATCTAGACATGGCCCCTCACCAAGCTATAGTCACGGTCGCGTCGGCAGGTACGCCCGTAGCCTTGACATCGGACGGCACGATCATGTGCAGTTCCTTTCTGGTCAAGCAACTCTACGGGAATGCGGCAGGCTCCGGCTATGTCGGCCTCAGCAACCTCACAAAAGCTACCGGCGTTGGCGTCATTTACGATCTAGCAGTCATCACAGCCTCGTTTACCTCTCCAGGGCCTTATCCTGGTCAAAACCCCAATCGACTGGCTGATTATTTCCTAGACGCCGATGTGGGTGGAATGAAGTTTCTCGTAACATGGTGGGTGGCCTGATCATGCTTCGACGGCTCGCGCTAACCGTTTTCTGCCTTACGGTTGGCCTGATGGCCCAGCCTCCCAATGTGAATCCTGGCGGTGGAACTGGCGGTTCGGGTGTTACCTTCACCGCTACAGTAGCAGCAGCCGCGCTCCATGCAACCGGCGGCGGAACGGCACAAGCACAGACAGCCACATACTCCCCGGCTATTACGTCCCTAACGCAGGGCCTCTCGGTCTGCTGGCTTCCGGCTGCACTCAACACTGGTGCAAACCCAACATTTTCACCCAACGGGCTTACCGCGACTGTAATAGTAAAGGCTCCGGCAGGGTCCGCTCTTGTTGCGGGCGATATTAGCACACTTGCGGAAGCGTGCGCTATTTATGATTTGGCAAATGCTAGATGGGAGTTACAGAATCCGCAACAGGGAAACTTCAGCCCCCTGATTCCAACCAGTCCGAACGGTTCGGTTGTGATCGGCAATACCGGAACGGCAACGCCAACGTTAGATGTTAGCACCACATACCTAAACTCCCTCTATTGTCAACTCTTCGGCTGCACGTTCACTGGACCGATTATCACAAGTCTCAGCGCTGGTAGTGGCGGAATACAACTAACTGCTGGAGCCCTGCCGACTTCTGTTCAACCTGCTGGGGTCCTATTAATGGATGCGACCGGCGTAATGGGTAAAGCGACCGGAACCAACGATGATGCTTTATGGAGTCGTAGTGGATCTCCAACGGCTTATGGGGCACCTTCCACTGCGGGTAAAATCCTGCAAGCTACTGACACAGTCTTCCATGCAACCGATGTTGCGATGAGTGGAGACGCTACGATTGCGGTTGGCGGGGCGGTCACCGTGGCAAAGATCAACGGCGTGGGTGTATCGGGCACTCCTTCGATTGGTTATGTGCCCACTGCAACCAGTTCCACCACTGCCACTTGGCAAGCGCAGAGCGGCGGCGGACCAACTATGCCAGCGGCAGCAACGGCGGTCTGCCTATGGGAACATCGATACATTGAAGGGACCGGCACTACCGTAGCTGACGGTTGTGGGAACGGAAATACAGGTACCTTTTCTACGGGCCATCCCCCGGCATGGGCAGCGGATGGTAGCGGTATCACAGATGACGGAACACAGAACTATACAATTCCCGCTGGGAATACTTCAGGCACTATCCCAGCAAATATCAAGACAATTGTCGTGGCCTATATTCCAAATATCTATGCTGCGGCTACAAACAATCAAGTTCTGACTGAGGCTATGTTTTCCAACGGAGTTGGCTACCCTATCTTTGGATTGTGTCAGCGTAATTTGACTCTATTTTGTGGCGCATCTGGGAGCAATGATGCAGCCGTTGCGGGGAATAATAAGAGTGTTGGGCCAACCGTTACTACATTCACACTCCCCGGTGGAAACAATCGGATCTGGCAGAATGGGCGGGAGGTTAGCGGTTATATGAACGCAAATGCTTTGACATTCCCAACTTCAGCAGGGTTCATGGTTGGGGACTTTACAGATGGTGGTGGCTTTGGAATGTCAGGTACATACCTTTATAGCGCAGGTTTCTCTACAGCGCTTACTGCCTCCCAAATCGCTGCGATGGAACAATATGTTGAGCAACGTATTTTATTGGATCATGGAGTGCGTATCGTAGACAATAATCCTACATCGACACAGGTGATTACGCACGGCGATTCGATTTCTAGCAATGAGGGTAATAATGGGTATCTAGGATCGTGGCAACAGTTTATACAGGATTTGATTCCAATTCCTTACAATATTCAGCCGCTTGGACTGGGCGGGCAGACATTATCTACTATGGTCACCCGCATGCCGACTGTCATTCAAGGGCTTATCAAGCAGTACGCTCCCGCAAAATCAGTTGTTGTAAACTTTGGGGGTAGCAATGATCTGGCGACTGGAGGAACCGCTGCCGCGACATACTCTAGTACTCAAAGTTACTCAACAAATGTCCACAGTTATGGTGGATACAACGTTACAGTGACCATACTCTCGCGAGTTGCTCCAACGGATACAAACCGTGGAACGCTAAACGCTAGTATCGCGGCTGGCTTTCTCAACGGAACACTCGCAACAGATGCGGTTGCATTCTGGGGAAATGACCCGAATATGGGCCAGAACGGTAATTACACTACCACTTGGTACGCGGATGCTACGCATCCCTCAGTAGCAGGTAATGCTCTAGGAGCAACCTATATCGCCCCTGCTGTAATGCGGGCGGTGGGGCAAGGAGACATTGCAATCTGTAATAGATTCTCGATAGGGGTGAATGGGACTACGAACTGGACAATTGCCGCCAATGGTCATACATCCGGCCCAGGTGTTGCCATATCCGCCGCGACTACCCAGGCGGTGCCACTTTGGTATATAGGGCCGAAGTATAAATTAACCAAGGTAAGCGTGAAAACAACTACGGCTTGGTCTGGGACTGGCTTTACTACACTCACAGCCACAATAGGCGATTCAGTAGGGGGTACGACATATTACCTGCCCGGTAGTTATGACATGACTGCCGCTGTCAGTAATACGAATTTCTCTGATTCGGTTCTCCTTAAGTCCGCGACCTGGGCTGGGTCTAACCTGACGTTGGCTCTCACTGCAAACCAAAACCTGAATGCGAATACACTGACCGGAGGTCTGGATATCACGGCTTGTGTAGCGTCAATTCCGTAAAGGACAAGAAATGAGAGAAGGTAAAAGCTGCGCACAAATAGTTGTGATCGCAACCGTCTTAGCGATTTGTATTAACCTAGGGCAGACTTATCTCCATGGTCAGAGCGCCCAAACTGGCAATATAACAAACATCCACTTGATTGGGACCACCTCAGCCATTAGCGGAACTATCACCGGCATCGGCGCCTGTTTGAATCCCACGACCGTCTCCGTAGCAGGTGCGCGGGCTGGGATGGCCGTTTCGGTAACGCCCACAGCCGATCCTGGAGTTGGAGCCTCGTGGAATGCCTGGATATCCTCAAATGACACTGTATCTGTGCGCGTCTGTTCGCTTTTGGCGACATTGGCCTTAACGAGTTCAACTTACAATGTCAGGGTACAGCCGTGAAAGTAGTTAGTAAAAGTCCCCGCAATGCTTGCATTCGCCGAAGCCACTACAGCCAAATTCCTCAATCTCGTGGCAACACTGCGGGCAAACGGCGGCGGGACGCGGAACCCGAATCCAAGACCACAATCGCTTTAATACGCTCACAACCATGGGACTGAGTATATTCCGGTTCGCGTTCGCGGCGCAAGCCCTGTTGGTACTACCAGCCTTTGCCTACGTGGACGGTACTACTCTCGTCGGCGACGTGGGCGCGTCCACGATCACGGTGACTAATTCCGGATCGCTAGGTGGAAGCAAGGTCGTCAATCTTGGGGTTGGCGCAAGCCAGCGGTTCCTCGCCTGGGTCTCTATTCCTGGCTTCCCGGAGCATCGCTGGGTGTCCAGTCTAACCATCGGTAATAATGGAAGCTCAGGATGTACTTCGGCAACGGCGACGTGGGCAAACAACGGCTACGCGAAGGCGACAATCACCAGCGGGATTATCTCGGCCTGGGTGATAACCAACGGTGGCAACGACTACACCTCTGCGCCTACAGTGAGTATCGCATTCGCTGGATGCTCACAGACTCCTACTGCGACCGCTGTTGTATTGGCCGATACAACTTGCCATGATCCCTGCCCGCTCTCGATCAACGAGGAGTATGGGCAGCCAAAGCTCTGGTACGAGATCGTGGATTCCTCTGGCAATCCTTTCACGCCGCGCAAGCTAAGTTCAAAACTTCTGCTTCCCTTCGTTCAGCAGCCTTGTGAGGCTTCCCCGTTCACCATCCCCACAATGGTTCACGGCTTCGAGAACTACACCACTTGCAAGACAGTCTCGATTGCGGGTGGTGAAGATGTCTCCAGCGTGCAACTTTGGATGAACATCTTCAACGCCAAGGAAGGGGCTTGGCCGATGGTATCGGTCAACAGCAAACCCTACCACACGCTTCAAGATATCGGCGTCACGAATATCTTTTGCGCGGGAAGTGGCTCAACATGCCTCGTAAATACTAAGACCCCTCATGGATTCGTGGCTAACCAAGTCATTCAGTTCAATGGTGCGACACAGACTGGCGGAGGTCTTGGGATCGCCCAGTTAAACAACACCCAAACCGTCCTCACGGTCCCCTCAACAACCAGCTTTACAATAACTAATCCCATAGCAGCCTGTTCTGGAGTCGATTGTCAGTTAACCGATTCCACCGTATATGACACGGGCATCTCCGTCTCTGAGTTTTACTATGTCAATGAAGATCGTTGGTTCGGCGGCATACGCGGTATCCGGCAAGCCATCCAGGTTGCTGTGCCGCTCGGCTCAACTGATCTCACGGCGGGTACGACTAACCAACTCAACTTTCGATTCCCCGGCAGTCCAAGCGGCGTGGTTCATGGCTGGTGGCTGCTCGACTTCGCATTAGTGCAGGCTTGGCAGAAGATCACTGCCATCGCCGTCTCCGGTACAACTGCGACCGTCACACTTAACTCCGCGGTTCCGGCTGCATGGCATAACGGCGACACCATCGTCATTCGAGATATGGATGGCCCTCAGTGGATCTTTAACGGCAAACGGGTGATCGGGGGAATCTCTGGGAGTACATTCACGTTTCCCATCGTGCAGCCTACGGTTGGGTCTTGGAGCGTCCCGGCTGGAACATATGCAGTGCCAACAAGTAGAGACACAACCATCCAGACGCAACCGGCGGCATTCGCGGCGCGTTCGCTTATCCCTACCACGAGCTATACGGCCTACGATCCGAGTAGCTTTCCTAGCTACGGGGGAAACGTAACCAACGGAAAAACGTTTTTCACAACTGGAGTGCTAAAGGATCGTAACGACTGGATACCGAATCACGGCTCAGGCGGAACGTGTGTTAGTTGTCATGCCGCTGGGAACGTACCGGCTTATGACCTAGGGTACTTTAATTGGCATCCATACGTGCAAAAAATCGCCACTCTTGGGCGCGGCGGTACGGAGCAAAATGCCAACGATGTCGCCGCATACGTCGCTAGCCTGAGTATTCCGCGTCCAGGCCGACCCTGGGACCCGCCCTACACTCCGGGTATTGGCCTGGAGTCAACTGCTGTCGGAAATTGGGCAGGTGGGGCTGGTCTTCAATGGAAAGAAACATATGACCAGGATCTCCGCTGGTTCCTGGTCCCTGGCTGCACTCCTACGCTTACTGGATGTACGGGTGGAAGCTATGCCAAATGGGGGCCGGGTGGGAGTTCTAACGTAGGACCTAATTGGCGTGAACTGCCGCGCCCTTTGCAATTGGCCCACTGGATGCGCTGGCTGCCGACGATGGCCCCCGAAGACGTATTACGATACCAGTTCGGTATCGACTTTCTAACCGGGTTCGCACCTTACACCGATTATGCCGGCTACAACGCCACCACATCGGCTACCGCGCTTACGGCCCCTCTTACAAATCATTGCACGGCGGCAAGTATAGGCGTGGCGTCAGGAACCAATATCGCCAACGGGGATTATTTGCAGATTCTCGACCTCACAGCGGCAAACAAGGCTGAGTATATCCACGTAACGGCGGGCGGTGGGACTACTGCCTTGACGGCTGATCGCTGCCAGAAAGGAAGCTCCTCTTCGCCCTGGTCGGGCACGGAGACCGTTGCAAACTTTACCAAGTACACCACCGCGAACAGCTTCTTCTCGTCTATCTTTGATGACGTAAAGGGAGAAGGGCTCGGTTTTGTTGCAACCCATCGTCCAGAGTTTCTCTTTAACCCTTCCGTTTGCGATGGTCATATGTGCGCCGGATATTGGCCGCCCTCTACTTACGCCCCAAACCTCATAGCCTTATTCAGTTGGGCAAACGTGAAACAGTGGGAGTTGATTCA
>Ga0210402_10002834_pt1 | contig 16592 bp, 13 predicted proteins | sample IncBWC7MmetaG_FD_161055 | JGI IMG/M metagenome (GOLD analysis project Ga0210402, IMG submission 161055) | Forest soil microbial communities from Barre Woods Harvard Forest LTER site, Petersham, Massachusetts, United States - Inc-BW-C-7-M | ecosystem: Environmental > Terrestrial > Soil >... | reverse complement strand
CACGTCACCAGTCGTGTGACAATTGGCGATTCCCCGAGACCTCCCCCCGACAGCCCCTCCGTGCCGTTCATGAGGTGAGTTGATGCGAACGAACAACGTCGAAGTCGATCCACGCTCGGTCCTTGTCATTCGTCTGCTGGTGGGGTGGGTGTTCCTGGCGGAAGGGATCCTCAAGTTCACGCGGCCCGAGGCGCTCGGGATCGGCCGGTTTGCGAAGATCGGCTTCGTCTCACCAGGTCTGCTGGCCTCGTTCGTCGGATGGGTGGAGATCATCTGCGGCGTGTTGATCCTGGCGGGGTTCTTCACACGGCTCGCGAGCGTACCTCTTCTCATCGACATCACCGTGGCGATCGTCACGACCAAGATCCCCATCCTGCTCGGTCACGGTTTCTGGGGCGTCGCCGATCCAACCACAAAGCCGTTTGGATGGGGAACGATGCTGCACGAGGCGCGCACCGACATATCCATGCTCCTGGGGCTTGTGTTTCTGCTCATCGCCGGGGCCGGCCGATGGTCGGTCGACGCTGCCATCATCGAGCGGCGCTGAGGAGGTGCCTCACAGAACCGCCGGCGAGATCTTCCCCGTTACGCGTACCTTCTCGCCGAGCATCTCGGCGCAGAATCGCGAGAGATCCTCGTTGGAGAAATCGTCCCAGGCGCGGCAGGTCTCGTAGGTCATGAATTGCACGTCGCAACAGAGCAGCGTCCCTTCCTGCTTCTGCCGTTCGAGCTGCCAGGCGTTGGCGTGTGCTTCCAGATTGGTGCGGGTCAGCTCCGGCGCGTTCGCGATCGTGGCCGCGTAGCGGAAGTGCAGGTCCTCGTCGTCGTCGCGGTGGAAACCGCGGCAGAAGATGCCTTTCTCCGCCGCCATCCGGCAAACGGATTTCCCCTCTTCCTGCATGTCGATCAGCTTCCGGCGCAGGCGTGCCACGGCGGTTTCGCGTGTGACGATGGGTTCATGCATCCTGTCCTCCCCGGGTTTCCCGATCGAGCACGTCAATCGTGCGGGTGAATAGGCGCTCTGCTTCCTCGCGGCTGTTGGCGATGGCGGTCATGCCGAACTTCCCGAACTCCGAGACCGCCCCGATCATGTGAAAGACGACGCCGGTCGTGGTCCGGTGGTTGAAGTCGAGCCGGTTCATGGTGACGATCTCGATGAGATCTTCCGGAAGCAGTCCTCGGTACGCTTCCGACTGCACGTTGTCGGAGGCGCGGTAGAACTTCGGCTGCCCATCGAGGCCGTGAAGCAGGCCGGTTGTGCGATCCACCTCTCCTCCGGTGAGGAAGCGAAGGGCCAAGGTGGGATGGGTCGTTCCTCCCATCCGAAGATTGATCTCGATGGCGGACAATCGCCACGGCTCCATCGGTTCGTTTCTGGTGGCGAGGAAATCGACGGAAAGGCGGCCGATGACGCCGCGTGCGGCCAGCGCCTCCCCGATGATCAGAGCCTGCCGCTGCAGCTCGATGCGGTAGTCATCGTCGGCCGGAAACACACAGCCGAGGAAGACCTGCTTGCACGGTCCGCCGAGGATTTGTTCGTGGGTGGATGCGAGGATCACGTCCTGCCGCGGATTGATCCGAAGCTGCACGCTCGGCGAGCGCACCTCGCGCGCTTCGATCAGCTCCTCGGCCACACCGCCGCCGGCGGCGAATTTCGACAGGAAGGTGTCCACCGATTCGGATTCGATGGAGAACCGCAGGTGATTGAGCGCCTGACGGATGGAGACAGCGTCGGCGACAGGCGGGTATTCGAAGCGCGCGATTCCTTCGCCGGAGAATCCGTCATTCAGTTTTAGCAGTGCGCGACGAGCCTCGGGCCGGGCGGTCTGGATGACAACGAGCGCGTTGACGATGTCATCGACCGTGTGGAGGTTCTCGCGGCCATATGGCCGATCGACTCCGATATCGGCGAAGAGCGTCCGCGCGCCCGACTTCGACCCGTAGCCGATCAGCCGAGGATCGGGCGCATTCAGCGGGATGTCGAGTTTGACGGCCAGCCGTCGTTCCAGCGGCGTCGAGTTATAGACGGTGAGGTAGGCGCGTTGCGAATCAGGAATGCTGGCGCGGATGCGCTCGATGACACGAGGACGCTCGAGAATCTTTTCCGTGAGGGAGCGCGGGGAGCTGTCGTAGACGCAGAGAAGCGTCAGCCGCGCGCGGGCATGACTGGCCGGGATCCCCGCGAGAAGTTGCAGGTAGTAGTCGAGAACGACCGGGTGAAGCGGCTGCGACGTGACATAGACGACGCGCGCTTGCGGATTCCTCAGGCGCATGAGAAGAAAGAGCAGCCGTTCTTCGTACCAGTGGATGGCGGGGATCTTGGCCATCTCCGCCTGATCGAGCGTGAGCGACGGCACGATGACCGAGGTGTAGGCCTCCTCGTCGCCCGGAAAAACGGTGTCCCACAGGGTGCCGAGCCGCGGTTTGAGACGCTCAAAGGCTTCGATCTCGATTTCTTCGGCGCTGGCGATGATCGGGGTTATTGGGCAAGCCGTCATGACGGGTCCCTTCGGGCGATGACCGCGCCGATCGTCCGGCGCGGGGTCATTTGATCGACCGGCATCGCCGTCCCGATCCGAATGAGCAACTGCGCCGGGGTCTTCGAGTCCGCAAGCATCTTCACCCGCTCACGCAGGCTCTTTACTTCGATTGCCTGATTGAGAAATGAGTACTGCAAGCCGGCGTCCGCGATGGTCAGCAGCAGATGCTCGAGCGCTTCACCGGCCTGGAGCAGCGATACCCGATCGTCATCCGCACAGACGATCAAGAGCTCCGATGCGCTGTCCGCGAGGCGCCGGTCCCGCGGCCCATGCCAGGCGCCTGCTTCGAATTGACGTACAAACCATGAGGCGCCGGATGCCAGGAAGCGAGGGACGCCAAAGACTTCGGCGGGGATGCCGTCGGTATGCAGTCCATCATCGGCACGAATCCAATCAGCAAGCTCAGCGCGCAACGCGGGCCGAGTCATCTGAACCCGTTCGGCGTAGTCGATCAACTCGGCGGCCTGGTGCCTCTCCTCAGGGAGAACGATGTTGAACGTCTCCGGAAACCGCTCGAGAACGTCGCAGACGCGCGACCAAGCTCGAGGATCGATCGGCTTGTGATCGAAGATGGCGCGGTTCGTGTGCCGCTTCGGAATGGCGGCGAAGAGCGAGGATAGGTGAGGATCGGGCAGGCAGGTCTCGCAGACCGTGACGGAGGCAACCAGATTGTCTTGCGGCTGGGCTGCGTAGCGGACGGTGGTGGTGAAACCGAAATGCGCCGCGGCGATGCGAAAGTTGGTGATGGCGGCGCCGACGCTCATGAGCAGCTCGCGGTCGTCGGGATCGATGGTGGTGAGCCGGCGCGAGTAGTCGGCGTGGACGTCGACCCCGTCGGGCATGATGCGGAACATCCACGGCTGCGTATTGCGGCTCGACGGCGCCAGCACGGCGAAACGCAGAAGAAACTGCATCTGATCGTGCCTCGATTCGATCTCCTCGAATTCCGATACGTCGATCTGCCACGGCGTCACTCGCGGATCGAAGGTTTCACGCATGCGGCTACTGTATGAACGGACGTTCGCGCGGATGGATGTCCAGCGTCATACGGAGGTGTGATGGCGCGCACAGGAACACAGACTGCTTGAGCCCATTCATCCTTTGACGCAGACGATCTGCTTCAGCGAATGGACGATGTCGACGAGATCGCTCTGCGCCTGCATCACCGCCTCGATCGATTTGTACGCGGCGGGCGTCTCGTCGATCACGTCCGCGTCTTTGCGGCACTCGACGCCCTCCGTTGCCCGCACATGATCCTCAATGGTGAAGCGGCGTTTGGCCTCGTTGCGCGACATGGCCCGTCCCGCGCCGTGGCTGCAGCTCTCGAAACTCTCCGGGTTCCCTTTTCCGCGCACGATAAACGACTTTGCGCCCATGCTCCCCGGGATGATGCCGAGGTCGTTGATTCCGGCACGCACCGCTCCCTTGCGCGTCACGAAGACGCGCTCACCGTAGTGCTCCTCGACCGCGACGTAGTTGTGGTGACAGTTCACTACCTCGGCGTCGGCCGTGAACGGCGGCAGCAGGTCCGCGGCACGAATGGCGTCGATGGTGGCGGCCATCATCAGCTCGCGGTTCGTCATCGCGTACGACTGTGCCCAATGCACCGCCTTCACGTATGCGTTGAAGTGATCGGTGCCCTCCGGGAGGTAGGCCAGGTCCTGGTCCGGAAGGTTGATCATCCATCGACGCATGTCCTGCCTGGCCAGCTCGATGAAGAACTGGCCGATGCGGTTGCCGACGCCGCGGGAGCCGCTGTGCAGCACGATCCAGACGTTCTCCGCTTCGTCGAGGCAGACCTCGATGAAATGGTTGCCGGTACCGAGTGTGCCGAGGTGATTGGCATCGTTGCCTCGTCCGAGACGCGGATGCTTCTCCACGATCTCCCCATATTTCGGCGATAGGTTCGCCCACGCCTCCGCGTTCCGCTGCGGCGGCTGGCTCCAGGCGCCGCGATCGTTCCGGCCGCCGTTGTCGGTGCGCCCATGCGGCACGGCCGATTCGATCGTCGAGCGCAGTGCGTGCAGGTCGTCCGGCAGATCGCGCGCGTTGAGCGACGTGCGCACCGCCATCATGCCGCAGCCGATGTCGACGCCGACGGCGGCGGGGATGATGGCCTTCCTGGTCGGGATCACGCTTCCGACCGTCGCCCCTTTGCCGAGGTGAACGTCGGGCATGACCGCGATCCAGCGGTAGATGAACGGAAGCGAGGCGATGTTGAGAAGCTGCTGCTTCGCCGCATCCTCCACCGGCACGCCGCGCGTCCACGCCTTGATCGGAACGCCGTGCTCCGGGGAGAAGACTTCGTACGAATGATCGTTGGCCATTTTGAAGTCCGGAACTCACGCGGAGACGCGGAGGAGACAAACGAGGAACTTCTTACTCCGCGCACTCCGCGCCTCCGCGTGAGTCTCCAACATAACAACTGTCTCGCGCTACTTCCCCGCCGCCCTTCGCCGCGGTGTCGTAGTCGTCGACGACTTCCAGAACCGCAGCATCGCCCGCAGCGCTTCGGGCGAGTTCTGCGGAGCCACGGCCCCGAGCTGGTCGTACGAGTTGACGCCATGGCAGGCGCTGCAGACCCGCACTTCGCCGGGCTGGAAGGTCAGCCAGTAGCGTTCGCGGACGACGGGCGTGCCGGTGGCGTCGGTCAGTTGCCAGCTCATGGCGCGCCGGGCGGGGACGAGGGCGGCCATCGAGCCATCCGAGGCGATCTGGACGCTGCCGGCCGGGCCGGTGGTCGGCGGATTCTTCACCGCGGCGTCGTGCATCGTGCGGGCGAGCACGCGGCGGCCGGCTTTCGGCGATGTCGTGCCGCCGAGTCCGCGGAGCTGGTCGGCCTGGAAGAGCTGAAGGTGGGCGATGTCGTAGACCTTGCCGCTGCCGGTCACCTTCTGTGTACTGCTCCCGGCGACGTGGAGGTTGTATGGCTGCTGCTTGTCGGCGGCATCGCGCGAGGTGACGTTGCGGCTGACGATCAGTGCCAGACCGCGCGCGGCGAGGTTTGCGCGGAAGGCGGCCGGATCGACACCCTCGTCGCGAAAGATCTTCGCCTCCGGCTCCTCGAGGGGCGTGGTGCGGAGCGCGGGACGCGGACGCGCGCGGACCTCCACCGGATTAAGCTCCCACATCGTTCCCGACCATGTCACCAGCTCGTCGGGATCAAAGTAGGAGACGCTGCCCTGAATGCCGGACGTCAGCAGGTCGCCGGGTACGTAGACGCCGTTCTGCAACACCATCGTCCGGAGGCGAAAGGCGTAGCGCGACGTCGGGGCGGGGCGCGTCCCGTCGTTGCTGTCCCCTCGGAGCTCGCTCGTGTGCACGGCCAGCAGTGTGCCGTCCGCGAGGGGGAGAGGATCGCGATAGTGCCCCGACGCATCCGCGGGCGGTGTGCCGTCGATGACATCACGCGTCGAGCGTGGCGTGATGTAGGTGACGACGATCTTGTCGGCCGGCAGCCCCGGATCCGCGCCGAAGCGGACGATCTGCCCGGAGGCATGCGTCTGGAACTCCGGCGCGTCGACGGCGTAGTAGACGCCGGGATGCGCCGGATCCTCGTGCAGTTGAAAGAGGTTCTCGACCTCATTCGGATTGGTCCGGCCGCTCGATGCGGCGATGAATTCGCGAACGCCGCTGTCGCCGTTCATGCTTTTGTCGAAGTAGCTATGGAATTCGTGCCGGCCGACATGATTCATCGTCTCTTCCGACGTGCCGTCCTCATTGATCGCCCACGGAAAGAAGTGATTGATGCTGTTGCCCTGCAGATTCGTGCCGGCCAGGAGATCGGTGCGCGCGCTGCGCGGCTCCGGGAAGACTTCGACGTCCGCGCCGCGCGCCGCGCCCGCGGACTCGTCGGTGTAGTCGAATGTCCCGTACGTCCCCCCCTCGGTGGCATCGGTGTCGGCCTGCTGATCGCGCTGGAGATGATCCCAGCGTGTGAAGATCACCCGGCCGAAGCTGTCGATCGATGGTGAGAAGAGACCCGACGGCGTGTGATTGAGCATGCGCAGATCGCCGGTAACAGGATCGAGGCTCCAGAGTCCCGTGACCGTCGGCGCCTCCTCGTACTCATCGAGCTGAGGATAGAGGTGCGGCTCTCCGCTGCGCGGCCGATCGGAGGTGAAGAGGATGCGATCGTCGGTGCCGTAGAACGGGCTGACGTTGTTGTAGTCCGCCGGTTGGCTGGCGACCTTGCGAATGACCGGCGTGTCGGTCTCGCCGAGGCCGGTGATCTCGTAGATCTGCCAGACGTAGTCCTCCCACACGAACTGCTGCGTCGGCGCGCCGATGACCATGCTGAACAGCGCCTTGGTGCCGCTCCAGTGGACGGACGGCTCGCGCACCGCGATGGCGTTCGCCCCCTGCATTCCGCTCGCGCCGAAGCCCGCCGCGCGCGTGAGGTTCTTCGTCGTGCCGTCAGGATAACGGATCCAGAGGTCGCCGCCGCGCGGCGCTTGCTGAACGGAGGGGATCTGATTGCCGAAGGTCGAGGCGACGGAGGTGAAGTCGCCGGGCACCGGCACCTGAGTGACGAAAAGAATCGGATTCGAGAGGACCGCGGCCAGCAGGAGGCTTTTCATGGCGCAGTTATTGTGTGCCTCAAGCGGGGAGGATTACGTGCGCCCGGTCACGATCTTTCGAACGACTTGAGCGCCCGCGGAGACGCGGAGTCACGGAGGAGACGGCGAGAAACGTCTTTCTCCGCGCACTCCGCGCCTCCGCGTGAGCCTTTAGTCCAGAGCACCTGCCATTGTATGGTGCAACAAAACGGCCACCCGCGCGGGTGGCCGTTCGTGTTGAGCCGCTTGTTCGTTACTTACCAGATCCGGACGCGGTCCTCTGGCTTGATGTACTCGGCGTCGCCTTCCTTCACGCCGAACGCCTCGTACCAGGCATCGACGTTGCGGAGGGGGGCGAAGGCGCGCACCTGGCCGGGGGAATGCGGGTTGGTGGCGATGAGCTGGCGGAGCGCGTCGTCGCGCGTCAGAGTGCGCCACACCTGAGCCCAGCCCAGGAACACGCGCTGATCGCCGGTGAAGCCGTCGATCACCGGGGCCGGCTGGCCGTGCAGCGAGAGATGGTAGGCATCGAGGGCCATGAGGATGCCGCCAAGGTCGCCGATGTTCTCTCCCATGGTCAGCTTGCCGATGATGTGACTGCCGGGGAGTTGCGGGAGGTTGACCGCCTCATACTGCGCGCCGTACCTCGCGGCCTGCACCTCGAACTTAGCGGCATCCTCCGGAGACCACCAGTCGCGCAGCATGCCGGTGCCGTCCGACTTGCGGCCCTGATCGTCGAAGCCGTGCGTGATCTCGTGACCGATGACGGCGCCGATGCCGCCGTAGTTCACGGCCATGTCCGCCTTCGGATCGAAGAACGGCGGCTGCAGAATGGCGGCGGGAAAGACGACCTCATTCTTGGTGGCCTGGTAGTAGGCGTTGACCGTCTGGGGCGTCATGCCCCATTCCTTCTTGTCGACCGGCTTGCTCAGGCGGGCCAGGTCACGCGCCCACCCGAACTTCGCGGCGCGCTCGGAATTGCCGACCAGATCGCCATCGCGGATCTCGAGCTTCGAATAGTCACGCCACTCCGATGGATAGCCGATCTTCACGGTGAAGTGTGCCAGCTTGTCGAGGGCGCGGGCCTTGGTCTCCGGACTCATCCACTGCAGATTCTCGATGCGGCCCTTCATCGCGGCACGAAGGCCGGCGACGAGTTGCTCCATCTTGGCCTTCGACTCGGGCGGGAAGTATTCGGCGACGTAGGTCCGGCCGATGGCCTCCCCCATGGTCCCTTCGGCGGCGCCGACGGCGCGCTTCCAGCGCAGGCGCTGCTCTTTGGCGCCGTTGAGGAACTTCGAGCGGAACTCCCAGTGCGTATCGACGAAGCGCTTCGAGAGAAGAGGGGCTGCATCATCGGCGATGTGGAAGGCCTGCCATGCCTGGAGCGTCGCCACCGGTGTGTCGGCGAAGATCCTGGCGATCTTCGGGATTGCGGTGTCCTGCCGGACCACGGCGCGGTCGACCTTGTCGAGTCCCGCTTCCTTGAATGCCACGAGCCACGGGAATCCCGGAGCGTTCTTCTCCAGATCGGCGATGGTGGTGGGGTTGTAGGTTTTGTCGCGTTCGCGGCTTTCGGCGCGCGTCCAGTGGGCCTCGGCGATTTTCGTTTCGAGCGCGACGACGTCCGCCGCGTTCTTTTCCGGATCGGCCCATCCGATGAGCCCCAGCATGTCGGCGACGTACTTCTGGTAATGCTCTTTCTGCGGTTTGAAGTTGTCGCGCAGATAAAACTTGCGGTCGGCCAGACCGAGGCCGCCTTGCGAGAGGTAAAGCGTGTACTTGTCCGGGTTCTTGGCGTCATCGCCGACGCCGGCACCGAAGAACGAGCTGCCGAAGCCGCGTTCGGCGCCGCCCATCGAGCGAGCCATGTCCTCGTGCGTCTTTGCCTTCTTGACGGCGTCGAGATACGGCTGGAGCGGTTTGGCGTCGAGCTTCTCCGCGGTGGCCTCATCGAGGTAGGTGCGGTAGACCATGGCCACCTTTGCCTCGTCGGAGCCGGGCTTCAGGCTCTTGTCGGCAGCCCAGCGGTCGAGAAGGGCATGAACGCGCGCCTCAGAGAGATCGCCGAGGATGGCGAAGGCGCCGTAGCCGGTCTTGTCGGCCGGGATCTGGGTCGTGGCGGCCCACTTTCCGTTGACGTACTTGAAGAAGTCGTCGCCCGGTTTGACCGAACGATCCATCCCTTCCAGATCGATGCCCCAGGTGCCGTAGCGCTGGGCCGTGGTGGAAGGAGCAGGTGTGGTCGCCTTCGCGTCTTCGGCGCGTGCGACGTTGGTAAACAGAAAAAGAACGATCACGGAAATCGCGGAGCCAAAACGTTTCAAGCGCATAGATTGAGTTCCTCTCGGTTGTTTGCACCCCCAGGACGGGGGAGGGAGACGCGAGAGCATAGCAAAACCGCGCCGTGGCGGCGGTCGCGGCTTGGTGACAGCGTTCTCGGCGGTTCCGGGCGGGCTCTGTGGGAGGCTGCGCTACGTCGAGAGTCCTGCTCTACCAAGCTGGAGTGCAGGCCCTCAAAGAAGCAGGGTGCCGGCAATGCCGTTCGATGGCGAAGTCAGGCACCGGATGCCCGCCCGGACAAGTCGATCACGTTCAATGGTTTGCGACGAAACTGCCTGGTCGATCGACCAGCGGTCAACTTTCTGTCAAGTTCTCGCTTGACGCCAGCCGTAATTCCGCCTAGACTGCCAATCTACTTCTACGTCAGGTTCGTCCGTTCGGGGGGGTGGCCAAACTCGACGCGGTGACTGTCGATGTGTTGTTCTGGCAACCATGGAATTCCATGCCATGCGGCAGGAGCAAGCCGCGCGGATTCCTAGACCCTGACCCTTTCGGAGGCTCATATGTATGCCTTCCGTTCTCCAGCCACGATTCAGGATGGGCGTCTCCGCAGGCTTTTGCAGATGATGGAAGACGACCCGAGAAGCACCATCGACGACTGGGCCAGGGCGTTTCATCTCAGCTGTTCCTATCTTAGTCACCTGTTCAAACAGGCCACGGGGGCTTCCCTCGGTCATGTGCTCCTCGAGCAGAGAATGCAACGGGCGGCCTACCTGCTTGCAACCAGCGAGATGAGCGTCAAGGAAATCGCCAACGCCGTCGGGTATGAGCACACGTCGAGCTTCACACGCGCCTTCGAGCGCCGGTTTGAACGGGGACCGCGCAGCTACCGGCGGACGAATGAGGGTGACTGATTCCCCGAGGTCCGTGGCGCGCCGGCATCCCCGCCGGCAGCGTTAAATGCTAACAAATAGCCGTTTTGGCTAACGCTTGACCCTTGGATCTCGATAAGCCTGGAGATAGATTGCGGGCACAGATCCGATATCACGTCAAGATGTGCTGCTTCTTACGCCCAGGTGTGATGTGAGCGCAGAAGCGACGAATCGCTGAACGACCCGGAGCACGCCAGCAATTTGCGGACGCTGTTCCGCCCAACGCATGAGGAGGCGGGGAATGTACTTCAATGTATTCGGCGAGAAGGTATCCAAGGCGCGCTACCGCGAGATGCTCAACGCGGCGAAGAACCGGCGCGAATTGATCGCAGCCGGCCTGACAAGCCGGCGCTCCCTCTTCAAGATGGGGTTACTGACGGCAGGAGGGATGCTGGCCGTGCAGGGAGGGTTGAGCGCTCGCGCGCAGACGAATCCTCCGAGCTCGGGATCCAATTCCAGCCCCGGGACGAACCAGCTATGCCTTCCCAGCAATCAGACGGCAAGCCCGCCGACCAGGGCGTTCGTCGAGCCTCTCGTGGTCATGCCGGTTGCCCATACGGTGACCGCCCTGAGTCCCACGCCGACGGAAAACCCCAACACCGGGGCAGGCGAGGTGCGCGCGGCCCCGTTCCAGGCCCCGCAGATCGATCCGGTCCGGTTTCCCGTGGTTCCGGCGACGCTCTACAACGTCCACCAAAGGCAGTTTACGACCAGGCAGTCGCCCGATCTGCCTCTGCAAACGATTTGGGGTTTCGACGACGGCACCGGCACCCGCAGCCCGGGACCGACCTATAAAGCTTTTTATGGCAGACCTCAGATCACGCGTAACACCAATTCACTCCCCGCGGTAACGCAGGTGAACAATACCGGTTTCGGACTGCCGTCCGTCACCACCCACCTGCACAACGCTCACAATCCGTCGGAGAGTGACGGCAATCCCTGCGACTTCTACGGCCCCGGACACTTCTGCGATCAGTACTATCCCAACGTACTGGCGGGATTCAATTCCGATCACGCTCCCAACGGCGATATCAACGAATCGTTGAGCACGCTCTGGTATCACGACCACCGCGTCGATTTCACTTCGCAGAATACCTACAAGGGATTGATCGGCTTCTATTGCCTCTTCAACCAGTTCGATACCGGCGACGAGAGCACGGGATTCCATCTTCCCAGCTTCCCGCAGTTTGACATTCCGCTGGCCTTCAACGACAAGGTCTATGACCCGGAAACCGGCGATCTGGTCTTCGATCTGTTCAACCTGGACGGCATCCTGGGCGACAAGTTCCTGGTCAACGGCAAGATCCAGCCCTTCTTCGAGGTTCAGCCGCGCCGGTACCGCTTCAGGCTGCTCGATACCGGCCCGTCGCGTTTCTACGAGTTCTTCCTGACGGACCTGAACCACACGAGCAATGCCAATCCATACTGGCTGATCGGCACGGACGGCAATCTCCTTCCGAATCCTGTTCAGATCACGAGCGTGCGCATCGGCCCTGCCGAGCGGGTGGAAGTGATCATCGATTTCAGGCCCTTCGCCGGCAAGACCATCTATCTGGAGAACCGCCTGAATCAACTCAATGGGCAGGGTCCGGTCGACAACTTCGGCCCGGGCAACACGTCGCAGGAGTGCAGCGCCAATCTGGGAATGACCGTTCCTCAGATTCTCCCCGCGGGCGCGGGCAACCTGCTGTTGCAGTTCCGGGTGAGCGGAACCGCCGTCGCCGACCACAGCGTCGATCCGGCCACGAATCCCACGTTCTATCAATTGCCCAGCACCAATGTCGATCCGCGAATCACCCGGACCTTCAAGTTCGACCGGTTGAATGGTCAATGGTCCATCAACGGCCAGTTCATGGACTGCAATCAATTCCGCTTTGCCGTGCAGCAGAACTCCGTGGAGCAGTGGCTATTGATGAATCTCAGCGGCGACTGGACGCATCCGATTCACATCCATCTGGAAGAACACCAGATCCTGAGCCGCAACCGGGCTGCACCAACGTTGCCGGCGGACAAAGGACGCAAAGACGTGACGCAACTGCATCCCAACGAGCGCGTTCAGCTCTTCTTCCGCTTCCGCGACTGGCTGGGCAAGTATCCCATCCACTGCCACAACGTGGTGCACGAGGACCACGCCATGATGGCGCTCTGGCATGTCGTGGCCCAGGGCGACGACGTTCGAGTGCCATAGAGAAAGGAGACCGGAGCCATGGACATCTCGAGAAGAAAACTATTGGGCTGGACGGCGATGGCCCCCCTTGCCGCAGCGGCAACGGCTGTCGCCGGCGTCACGGAAAAAGCCGGTTTGGGCCTCGGGGCGACGTCGTCCGATCTGGCCCGTCAGCGCATCCAGCGCATGCATTTCCCCAATGTCCCTCTGTACACGCACGAGGGCAAACGAGTGATGTTCTATGACGACCTGGTCAAGGGCAAGATCGTCACGATGAACTTCTTCTTCGCCAAGTGCGATGAAGTCTGCCCGATGGTGATGGCCAATCTCTCCAGAGTGCAGGAGCGGGTGGCCGCGGACCTCAACAAGCGGCTCTTCATGTACTCCTTGACGCTGAAGCCGGAAGAGGACACGGTCGATGCCATCCGCCAGTTCCGTGAAATGCACCAGGCCAGACCAGGCTGGACGTTTCTTACCGGCAAGGCCCAGGATCTGGAAAAAGTCCGCAGAGGCATCGGGTTCAGTTATCCCAATCCAGTCGTTGATAAGGACAAGACCCAGCATATCGGGAACATCCGCTATGGCAACGAGCCGCTGATGTTGTGGGCAGCGTGTCCAGGGATGGCCCACGCTGACTTCATTGCCGAGTCTGTCTCCTGGATGCTCCATCCGGAGCAGAGTCACATTCAGCCGTCCTGACCGGAGGAAGGTCATGAAGAGTTTACGAACAAATGCTTCGTTTTTTCTGACGCTGGCAGCGGTGGCGTTCCTGGTTGCTCCCAGCCTGATGGCCCAGCTGAACAACAATGCGCCGCCGTTCGATTTCAATGACGGTTTCTACGGGGCCAATGGTATTGACGTGACGCAGTTGGACCAGCCCGCGGCGGGCCGCTTCGGTCTGTTCCGGCAGTTTGGTCCTCCGGCGCGGGATCCGCACCAGCCGAACTGGCTCGTGGACAACTCCAATAACGATCCCACTCGCAAGAACATCCGTATCCTTGCGACGACAGGCGGTTACCCGGACGATGGTAGCGGTACGGCCACCGAGTTCATTTCCATCATCGCGTTCGTGCTCAACCAGAACTTCTTCAATACCGCAAACCAGTCGGGAGGCGCCGGCAACGCCCGGGGCATCGCGATGCAGGACATCGTCGGCAACTTCGAGGGCTACGCCGCGCTCAAACAAAGGCTTCCGAGTGGAGTTCTCGCCCCGACACCTTGTGGCAGCATGGGAGACTCGACGTTGCCCGTTGGGACTCCCTGCTTCCCGGTGACCAGTGTTGCCACGCCGGCCATAAGGCAGGACTGGCGCTTCGCCACGAATCGAAACGCCATTGACGGCAGCGATGGAAACGATCCGCTGGGTATCGTCTCAGGAACCCCGCACGATAGTCCGTTTGGTTATTTCTGTGACGATCTGTTAGGGATGTGGGTGCTCACCTACTTCTGGTACAACCAGAATTCGGTTGGTGATCCGGCGGGGAATATCCACCCGACCACGCAGTGTATCTCCATGTTGATCCAACTGGCGTCCATGCACGGCATCGGCCTGGATGGAACCCCGAACGTTCTTACTGCCAATGAGCTCAACTTCTTGGAAGGCAAGGACGTTGGCGCACAGCCGCTCGGTCCGCATTTCCCCAACCCGCCCAACCCTGGATGCATGAACGAAGGACAGCTCGACACTGGCGGAGCGGACGGTGGAGCGATCTGGTTGATCTGTCCCGCACTTCCTGACCCACGGGCAGGAGCGATCACATCGGATGCGTTCTTGGACACGGTTCGTGGGCCTTTTGGCATACCGCTCGATTTTCGGTTCAATCTCAACTTTGCCTGCCTGCAGCTATTTGGGGCGTTCTGCAACGAGCTCACGTTGAGCCCTTCCCAGACTGCCCAGGTGATATCGGCGGCGGCTCACAACTAACAACGTTCCGTTCCCGGAGGAAAGTTTAAACCGACCGGCCCTTGGCAAGCGATCTTGACTTGCCAGGACCGGTCGTGTTTATCTGGAATCGGCGTTTAAAAACGATGTCTAAGGTGAAGGGCAGCAGGTTCTCTCGCCGGGACTTTCTCAAGTTCGCGGCAGTATCGGCAGCCGCCGGGCCTTTTTTCGCCTTCCCTTCTCGCGCCCTGGCCAGCCAAAGAACGCTCCGAATCGGCAAATGGGCACATTTCGTCCCCGAGTTCGACATCTGGTTCGAGGGTATGGCAAAGGAGTGGGGCCGGCAGCATGACATCCACGTCACCGTGGATCGAATTCCGGCCGAACAGATCCACCAGCGTGCCGCAGAGGAAGTCAAACAAGGGAAGGGCCATGATGTGATGATGTTTCCATGGCCACCTGCGGAGTTCTGCCAGCACGTCATCGATCACAATGAGATCTATCAGGCGCTGCGGCTCAAAGTCGGGGTCATCGACAAACTTGCGCACCGCTCGACCTACTACGTGAAACAACGCAAATACTTTGCATTCTGCGATTCCTGGATGCCGGCCCCTCTCCATTATTTCACCGACTACTGGGCTGAGGCTGGTATGCCCATGGGTCCCTTGTACTACGGTAGCTTGCGTAGCGGAGGAAAAAGGATCCGCGAAAAACTCGGTGTGTCGTGCGGTTTGGCTATGACGCCCACTCTGGAAGGCAATATCACCATGCATACCGTTCTGGTTGCTTTCGGTGGAGCGGTTTTGAACGTTCAAGGCCGCGTCATGCTTGACGGTGCTCGTACGACCGAGGCCCTCAAGTACGTCAAACTGCTCTACCAGGAGACGGGAACTCCCGATCAGCTCAGTTGGGGCCCGTCGGACAATGTCAAAGCGATGCTGGCGCGCAAAACCACCTGCAGCGTCAATGCCATCAGCCTGCTGCGCGCCGCGGAGCACCAAGATCCGGAGGTCGCTAAGAAGATCATGATCCAGCCGCCACTGTTAGGGTCGGCCGGATCGGGGATTGTAGCCACTCCTCACATCACGAACTGCTCCGCTGTTTGGAAGTTCGGACGGAATCAGGAAGCCGCGAAGCAGTTTCTGATCGATCTTGTTGACACTGGGAAGACCGGTTACGAGCAAAGCAAGGGCTGCAATCTACCCATCTACCAGAAGGCCCTCCCGGATCTCATCGTGAGGCTTGAAAATGATCGCACGAGTGATCCCCCGGACAAGAACAAGCAACTGAAAGACGCCCTGCATTGGACGCACAACCTGGGCGTCCCTGGATATGCCACCCCGGCTTTCATGGAGACGTTCAACAAGTTCGTCATACCCAGCATGTTCTTGAGCGTGGTTAAGGGTGAAAAGAGTCCTGAGGACGCCAGCCGCGAGGCAGCGGCCGTGGTGCAGCGCATCGCTGAGAAATGGAAGGACGTTTGACTATGATGTCTTCACGGATTCACGCTATGCGAATGCTCTTCTGTCTCACCACGGCTCTCACGTCGGCCGGTTTTGCTGCGGCGGCGCCGCCGCCCGGCGTTTCGCGCATATCGCCAGAGCTCAACATCGCTGAGCCGTCGGGAAGAACGATCCCTCTTTCCAGTTTCCGGGGGAAAGTAGTGGTCATCGAATTTCTTTTCATTCAGTCCAATCATTGCCTCCGCGTCGCCGGGACCTTGAACAATCTCAACAGCGAACTGGGTGCGCTCGGTTTCCAACCGGTAGGGATCGTTTTCGATCCGCCCAACAGTGGCGGCGCCAGCGGGCGCCTGATCCCTGGCCTGGTGAGCCAGCTCAAGCTCACGTATCCGGTTGGTTATGCGACCAAATCCGAGGTGGATCGCTATCTGGGCCGCACGGGCAAAGAGATTCTGAACATTCCGCAAGTGATCGTGATCGATCGCGCCGGCAGGATTCGCGCCGCCAGCGGCGGCGCGGGCGGGAACCCCGGATTGGAGGACGCGGACTCGCTGCGCGCGATGATTGCCGGGCTACTCAAGGAAGGTGCCGTAGGCGGCAAGAGTCACGAGACACGGTGAGACTGGAGATATCCGAGTATGTCGCAGAGTTTCAGTCGCGGCGAGACCCGGCACAGACAAGAGTGTCTGTGCCCACAGTTGTCCAAATTAGGTATCGGAGAGTTGGCCGATCGGAAGAAACGCCGGGCGCTGTAGAGTCAGTCAGT
>Ga0210402_10002833_pt1 | contig 16596 bp, 25 predicted proteins | sample IncBWC7MmetaG_FD_161055 | JGI IMG/M metagenome (GOLD analysis project Ga0210402, IMG submission 161055) | Forest soil microbial communities from Barre Woods Harvard Forest LTER site, Petersham, Massachusetts, United States - Inc-BW-C-7-M | ecosystem: Environmental > Terrestrial > Soil >... | reverse complement strand
GTGAGGCCGACCAATGCCAGCATTCATAATCTTCGGGCGAGTCCTGTTCGCCGTGCTCTTCATCTATTCGGGGGCGACAAAGCTCTTCGGCATCCAGGCGGCCGCCGACGCCATCGCCGCCAAGGTGATCGTTCCGGCCATGATCGCGCCCTATACCGCCCAACTCGAGACCGCGACGGGTATGGCGCTGCCGCAGGTGCTGGCGATCGCATCCGGCGCCTTCGAGGTCATCTCCGGGCTGATGATCGCGCTCAATTTTGGCGTGCGATTCTTTGCGGTCCTGCTGATCATCTACATCGGGCTGGTCACGTTTTATTTCCACGATTTCTGGAATCAGACCCCTCCCGACAACGGCAAGACGCTGGTGGATGCGCTGAAGAACCTGTCGCTGATCGGCGCGCTGTTCATCCTCGCAGGCTACGGCAGGGGGCCGCGGATGGCCGAACCTGCCTATGGGGATGTGTAGCAGCGGGCCACTTTAGACGGCTCGCCGCCAGGGCGTGACGCTGACCTCTTCCGTCGGATCCAGCATCTGGCTTTTGCCGGCCTTGAGCCCGTGCGAGCCGAGGATATGCTGCGGCGTACGCTCGGGCACACCGGGGAAACAGCCTTCGCCGCCGGGAATCCGCACGCGCGGCGCCAGCGACAGCCAGAACGTGTCGTAGCGGTCCATGAACATGGCGAAGATTTCGGGGCCGCCGATGACGGCGACGGTGCCGGAACGCACGCCGGCAAACTCGGCCGCCGCTTCGAAAGCTGCACCGGCGGGATTCCACAGCGTCGCCTTGGGATTGGATGGATCGGGAGCGATCGCGGCGACACGGCGGGTCACGACGATCCGCTTGCGCCTGGGCGAGTTTGGCTGGCCTTCTCCGGAATGGCGGCCGTGCACGATGAGGTCGGCACGGTCGAGGGCATCGGTGAAAAACTCCTTGTCGCCCTCGAATTTCAATTCATCCGGCATGACGTGCGGGGCACGGGCCAGCATCCCGTCAGCGGAGACGATGACATAGCCCTCGAAGCGGAACGCCGGCACGCGACCCGGCGGCCTTACTGCGTCACATCGGTGACGACGCTCGACACCGGGCGCTGGGTCAGCGTCGGCAGCTTGGAATCCTTCAGCACCGCTTCGTCATATTGCGGCAGCGACTGCACCGGTGCCTTCGCGCGCATGGCAACCACTTTGTATCCCTCGGCCTTCAGCCGCTTCAGAATGTCGGGCAAGCCTTCCGCCGTGTGCTTGTGGAAGTCGTGCATCAGGATGATGCCCTTGCCGAGCTTGGCGAGCTTCTTGAAGATGACGTCTTCCACCTGCTTGGCGTTGCGCGCCTTGAAGTCGAAGGAATCGAGGTCACAGGAGAAGATTCCGATGTTGCGGGTGCCGAGATAGGTGACCATCTCCGGCGGGTGCTGCAGCGCCGGGAAGCGGAAGAACGGCGCCGGCGAGATGCCGCCGAGCGCCCATTTCACGGCGCTGATGCCCTTCTCGATCTCTTCCTTGCGCTGGTCGTCGTTCAGCTTCTTGTTGACGAGGGTCGCATGCGACCAGGTGTGGGTGCCGATGGTGTGGCCGGCCGCATAAACCTGTTTGGCGATCTCTGGGTAGTAGGTCGCGTGCTTGCCGATCTCGAAGAAGATGCCGGTGGTGCATTCATCCGCCAGCGCCTTCAGGATCGCGGGCGTGTTCTCCGTCCACGGGCCGTCGTCGAAAGTCAGGACCACTTCATGGTCCTTCAGGAAGTCCAGCTCCTTGAAGTGCTCGAAGCCGAAGCCCGGACCGCCGGTGGTGTCGATCTCGACGGTTCGGGCCACCCCGAGCGCATTGGGATTGTTGCAGGCAGCCCGAGCGGGCTGCTGAGGCTGGGCCGGCGCTGCGGCCGCTGGAGCCGGCGCCGCTGCGGGAGCGGAGGCTGCAGCGGGCGCGGCCGCTGCCGGCTTCTGGGCCGCGGTCTGCGACCAGGCGAGAGTGGGCGCACAAAGCGCAACCGCAACGAAAATTCCTGCCGCAACACGCATCTCGGTTTTCCCAGATTTTGCGGCTCGCGCGCGGTTATGCCGCCATCGTCCGAGCCATCGTTCCCCCAACGCGCATACTAGCTTAGCCAGACCGGCCGCGCCAAGGCAACGGCAGCCTGTGGAAGGGTCTGAATTGTGGCTACTTCGGTTAATTCGGGCAACTGTGGCTTTAAGTGTCGGCGAGTGCCCGCGCGATCGCCGTCTTGACCCTTGTATCCGTCGGTTCGACCGCGGATGGGAAGACTTCCGCGATATAGCCGTCGCGGCCGACCAGATATTTGTGGAAGTTCCACTTCGGCACATCCTTCGGACGCGCCTCGGCGGCCCATTTGTAGAAGGGATGGGCGCCGGGTCCGGCGACTACGGCCTTGGCCGCGATTGGAAAGGTAACGGCATATTGATGCTGCGCGGTCTCGGCGATTTCGGCAGCACCCCCGGGTTCCTGTCCGCCGAAATCGTTGGAGGGTATGCCGATCATGCCAAAGCCGCGGCCGGAGAATTCGGTCCAGATCTCCTGCAGTCCCGCATATTGCGGGGTGTAGCCGCAGAGCGAGGCCGTGTTGACCACCAGGAATGGCCGCCCGGTGTATTCGGCAAGCCTGATGTCGCCGCTGGACAGTCCTGGAAAGGAAAAGGCGTAGGCCGTGATCCGGCTGACGGGGGCTTGCGCGAAAGCGCGGCTCGAGAGCGGTCCCGACAGCGCGGCCAACGCGCTTGCGAGCAAAATCCTGCGGTCGATCATGGCTGCTCTCCCTGATGTACGACGACATCCTAGCGCAGACGAGGGCGAACACTGGCTCAACAAGCCGTTATGAAGGACACCACGGCACCGGCATCAGCGGCATGTAATAGCGATTCCACTCGCAGATCGATTCGTGGCCGGAGCGCTTGAAGGCGTATTTGATCGGCTCGGCCTGGCCGATCGCGATATGCAGGCCGAACAGCGTCGCCGCGATCGGGAAGGCCCATTTGTGCCATCGGACGGTTGGCAGCGCCTCGAGCAGGACCGCGCCGGCAAGGATGATCAGCGGATCGGTGAAGATGAAATATTCGATCTTCAGCCCGCGCCGCACGCCAAGCGTATCGATCCCGATCGCAGCCAGCATCAGCGCCAGCGCCTGCAGCGCGGCCAGCCGCTCGCCGCGCCGCCAGGCGTACAAGATACCGGGCAGGATCAGCCAGGTCAGGAACACCGTCGGCCGTGCGGAAGAGTGCAGCACGAAGGTGGAGCGCGCGAACACCGAGGCGAGCCCCTCGAACAGCAGCAGGATGACGGCGAACGGGTTCGATCCATTCGCCGCGTTGGTTGTGCCGGCGTCGGCAAAGACCAGCATTTTCTCCAGCGGATTGACCACCGCGATCACATCGCTGGTGTTGTAGTCGACGTCGAGCACGAGCAGGGCGATCGCAGCACCCGCTGCAGCCGCAAAGATCGATGCGAGTGTCTCGGTGATGCTGACCTGCCAGATCACGGCGTAGGCGATCATGCAAAGGACGATCAGCGCCAGCAATGCGATCTGATAGACGCCGAAACGGCCGAACAGCAGCGGATGAAACTGCGCGGCATCGAGCAGGGCGCGGTCGAGGCCGGTGGCGATCAGCGGCCATGCCACCATGGCTGCGGCGAGAGCTGCGATGGCCGCAATTGCGGCGGCGAGCCAGCTTGCCGGCGCGCGCCAGAATTTGACGCTTGCGCCTTGTTCGCTGCCGAACGGCAGGATCACCAGCGGCAGCACGCCAATCAGGAGGATCGCCTGCACCTTGTTTTCCAGCCCGATCAAGCAGAGCGCGGCGGCAGCAGCCAGGCCAAGCGGGCGGGCCAGATTCGCGCGGCGTCCGATCGCGATCAGGATCATCAGCGCAAAGATCACGGGGCAGGCGGCCACGAGCTCGCTGCGCAGGATCCGCGAATGCACGGCAATACCGCCGGACAGCGCGAAGGCCAGCGTCGCGAGCAGCGCAACGCGCCAGTCGCGAAAGATCAGGCGGCCAAGGCCCGCGAAAATCAGCACGCTGCCGATTGCGATCAGGAAGGCGAGCACGCGCCCGGCGCGCACGGCATGGGTCATCGCCACATCGAACGCCGCGGCGTCTCGCGGTATCGCCGGCAAGGTCCAGGCGTCCAGGAGACCGAGATCGTGGAGCAGCGCGAACCAGGATTTGAGCGAGAGGATGGTCAGATAGGCGGTGTGATCCATGAACTGCTGCGGCTTGCCGGCATTCATGGCGAGCGCGCTGTAGATCACCATGAAATCCATGTCGGCGTTGCGCCAATAGGTGACGAAATAGCCAAACAGCAGGAACGAGACCGCCAGTCCAATGACGATCGCCGCGAGCCCTCTTGACCAGCCGAGAAAGGTGAGGGGCTCGAAGACGTCACGCGACGTGCCGGATTTTTGGGCTGTGGGGGCGGAGACCTCTGACATATCAGCGGCTTTTAGCCGACCCGTCCTGGAGGCGCCACGCCTCACGGAGGAGCTTGCTCGAGCAAGCTCCGCGCCATGGATCAGTAGGTGCGGATGATGAAGTCGGTGTATTCGCCGGTTTCGCCCTGGTTGATGCCCTGGTCGGAGACGACGATCGAGCTGCCCGTGGCGAGCGCTTCACCAACACGCGCCATCACATCGGCTGGAATCGTGATGCGGTCGAGCGCTTCCGCCGCGCTATCTGGCATCGGCACGGGCTTGGCCTCGGCCGGAGCAGGCGCGTTCTTGCCCTTTCGGCGAGAAGCGCGCGGCATGTCGCTGTCGCGCATGGCGGCACGAGCCGACATCGGCACGGTGACCACGGACCAGTGCAGGGCGTTGGAATCGTTCTTGTCGACGGTCGCGGTGAAGATGTGCGTGCCGAGCGGACGGTCACTCGGTGCAATCGTCACGGGCACCTCGAACCACGGCGCAAAGTTCTGGCGCACATAGAGCTTGGAATCCTTGCGGCTGATGAACACCGCGACCTGGCCCTCGCGGCGCTTCTCCGGCTTCGCGGCCGGCTTGATCTCGGTCAGCCGGGTCTGATCCTTCCTGGCATCCGCGGCCGACGCCGGCGGGGTGACGGCGTTCACTGCCTTGACCGGCTCGGCCGACTTGGCGGCGTCGGCGGCCCTGGCCGTATCCGGCTTGGCCTCGGCAGGCTTGGCAGCGACATCGGCCGCCTTCGCGTCGGTGATCGCAGTCGGCTTGGCATCCGCGGGCTGGTCGGCGGAAGCGGCCTTGTCTGCACCGGTGACACCAACCGGCTTCACCTCGGCGCCGGTGTCGCTCTTTGCCGCGTCGCTACTGTCGGTGATCTTGGTGTCCTTGCCGACGGTATCGGTCGACGCCGCCTGCGGCGCGCTGTCGGCCTTTGCTCTCTCGGCTTTCCCGTTATCGGCGTTGGCGGCCTCTGGCTTGGCTTCGTCGGCTTTCGGCGCTGTCGCGTTAGGGGCAGGCGAGTTGCTGCCCGAAGATGCATCGGAAGCCGTACTCGCGCGCACGCCGCCGCCGGCATCGGCCGTACGGGTCTGGTCTCGCAACAATGCTGCGTCGTCGTGATCGACGGAGGAGCGCAGTTCGAGGCTGGCTTCGACCGGCTTCGGCTCTGGCGCGCCCTTGTCGGCCTTCGCCGCCGGCGGCTCGTTGGGTTCAGGCTGCTCGGCGACCGCCGGCTGCGGCACGACCTTCATGGCCGGCAGCAGCGGATGCGAGAAACCCGATGGCGACAATTCGCCGGGTGTGACGATCACCCGCGCGCCCATCTTGGTCCAGCCCCACATCTTTATCGCAAAGGATTCCGGCATGCGGATGCAGCCATGCGAGGCCGGATAGCCGGGCAGCACGCCGGCATGCAGGGCCACGCCGCCCCAGGTGATGCGCTGCATGAACGGCATCGGGGCGCCGCTATAGATATTCGAGTGATGGTAGCGGTCCTTCTGGATGACGCTGAACACGCCCATCGGCGTCGGATGCCCGGGCATGCCGGTGGAGACCGGCGCTTCGGCGAACAGGCCGTTGGCGTCGTACACCGTTACCCTTTGCCTGGCGATCGAGACGTTGATGATCAGCGGCATCTGCGGATGCACCGCCGTGTCCTTCACCACTTCCTTTTTCGGCGCCGCACGGCGCGCGCGCTGCTGACGCGGCGGCTGAATGACCTGGCGCTGCGGGTAGTTGCTGTAGCCCGGCTCCATCTCGCGCCAGTAGTAGGATTGTGCGCTGGCGGAGCTGGCAAGACAGACGGCACCGAAGCCACCGGCTGCGGCAAAAACAGCGACGCGCAGCAACGTCCCGACGGCAACGGACGAGCGCAGCGCGATTGCGCTTGGCATTTTCAAGTCCTCGATCATTCGCTTTTCTTCATTTTCGCAGACGCGAAGCGCGTTAACCAGCGTAGCACTTCTGATTCCAGAGGTTTTCGCCGCGAGCGTAGCAAAAAAGCCTCACATCTCGTTAAACGGCAGTGGCGTACCGGTGGCCTTCCCAAGGTATTGTTGCACGCCTACATGGCGGAAACCCGCCAACGGAGAATCTCATGATATCCCAAGCTGTAAGGCCGTGTGACAGGCGGCCGAAAGCCGTATTTTTGCTGCTATTCGCCGTCCTGTTCTGGTGGGTTTCGCAGCCTGCTTTTGCCGCCGATGAACCAGATTTGATCTTCCGCCGCTCGACCGTGTTCAAGCTGCTTGGCCCGAACGACAAGCTCGCAACCTATGGTGTCGACGATCCCGAGGTCGAGGGTGTCGCCTGCCATTTCACGGTGCCGGAAAAAGGCGGCTATACAGGCTGGCTTGGGCTCGCCGAGGAGGTCTCGGATATTTCGCTCGCCTGCCGTCAGATCGGCCCGATCCGCTTCAAGGACAAGATGAGCCAGGGCGACGATATGTTCCGTAAGCGGCGCTCGCTGTTCTTCAAGAAGATGCAGATCGTCCGCGGCTGCGACGCCAAGCGCAACACGCTGGTCTACATGGTCTATTCCGACAAGCTGATCGAGGGTTCGCCGAAGAATTCAACCTCGACGGTTCCGGTCATGCCCTGGGGCGCGGCCGACGCCGCCATCCAGAAATGCGGTGACTTCATTCAGTAGAAGAGGAGGCTAGCGCCCGCCCGGCGGGCGCGCCTTGGGGTCGTGGCAGCCGACCAGGTGCAGGAATTTCTGCGGCGTCGATGTCGCGCCGCTGTCGGTTCGCTGTTGCGACATGGCGCCGCAACGCCGCTCACCGTCGCCGGCGGTGGCGTCGGCCCGTCGCGCGGGCGGTTTGGCGCCTTTGTCGAGGCTTTTTACGATCACTGGCTCGGGTTTTACTTTAGGTTTTCGGGTGGAGGGATTGCTGCCAGCAATGATGTCGCCACTGCGCATGACTGCCATCCTTTGTGGAGGGAAGGGGACAACGCGCAACCGTTCCCGAAGTTTCTCGGGATTGACGGTGAGTCGGCGGTCGCGCAGCCGAAGTTCACATAAAGGGCTATCGCGGCCGTAGTTATCCACCGAGAAACGTAAAAAAGTCGCTTCGCAGCCCATGCTGGCCCCTGTCATATCCGGCGTTTTTGCGCTGATGAGCCATTGGTCGAGGCCTGTTCGGCCTTTGAACCATGCCTGTAACCTGCTGAATTCATTGTTGTCGTCGGCAATTATTTCGTCGGAACTGCGGACGACGAAACAATTCTCCATGCCACGAAACCATTTTGAGCTTTTGGCGCAGAACTCCGGAAACGCCTCATGGTTATCAAGCGAGCCAACAAAAGACGGCGCCAAGCGCCCACAGGAATAAACCGGAGACAGTCAAATGCGGACCATCAGCTTTGTCCTCGCTTTCGCCTTTGTCGTGGCCGGTTCGTCGATGGCGGGTTCCGCTGAAAACGGTCTGCCCGGGATCGGAACTTTCTCCTATAATGGTTCCCCCGTAGTCGCCTCGCATTCCCTTGTGTTGGCTGCGCGCTAAGGTAGTTGAAATCAGACAGTGAATGTTTCCCGTAAGGTCATCATGTACCTTCGCCTTTGCGCCGCGGCGCTTGTCGCAACCTTCGCCCTGAACCAGACCGCGCAGGCCCAGGCCTCGCTGCAGATCCGCGCCGCGATGCATCTGCCCGATCCGCGCGCCGATTTCGTGCGTCAATGCGCACCCCACATGCTCGGCCGGTGGGCGCATCCGGAAGAAGTGTGCGGCTGCCTGCATGACCATGCCGCCGCCGTCGTCGAGGACATTGATCTCCGCCACGCGCTGCTGCGCGGCATCAGCGAAACCGGCGTGCCGACCATCGAGAACGACTGGGTGCCGGCGTCGAAGCAAGCCGAGATCGGCCCAACCTTCACCAAGATCGCCAAGCCGACCCTGCAATGCATGTTCGAGCCGGCGAAGTAAGCCGTAATTATTCCTGACCGAGGACGAGCAGGTAGCCGTTCGAATCGAGAACGATCGGCTCGCGCATCTCGTAGACCCGGTTGACCGGCCCTTCCAAAATATCAGCCTTCTTGCTGCGCGGCTCGGCTGCGAGCCTGTCGACGTCGCCGATCCAGGTGGACGCGCGGATGCTATTTCTTCTTCGGGGCGCGCGGAACGCATTTTCGCGCGGCCAACACGCCGGTCGGCGTCATCTTCGCGCCCGACACTTCCTTGATCATGCCGGCCGCGCAGGTGCCGTCATCGACCATCACGCGCTGGCCGAGCCGCAATCCCGTGATGTCCTGCTCGCGCGCGACCTGGTCGGTCATCGCGAGCGCGGCAGGTGCGGCTCCCAACAGGAGCAGGCAGCAGAGCAGGGCGCGTGAGGAGGTCATGGCGGCGACTGTAGGGACACGGTTGCGATTCTGAAAGGCGGATCGCCTGCACAGCTCCCGCGAAGTGTGATTTGATCGGCCTGGAACAGGAACGATCAGGATCATGAACGCGACCGATACAAAGAAAATCCTCGATGCCGTCGATGCCGGCTTCGATGCCCAGCTCAAGACCACGCGCGATTTTGTCGCCATCCCCTCGACCCGCGGCGCCGAAGGGCCATGCCAGGACATGATCGGCGATCTCCTGCGCGAGCGCGGCTATGAGGTCGATGACTGGCATATCGATCTCGACGATCTCAAGGATTTGCGCGGCTTGGGCCGATCGAGCACGATTTCTCCAGGGCACGCACGGTGGTCGGCACCTATCGGCCCGCGACCAGCGCCGGAAAGTCGCTGATCCTGCAGGGCCATTGCGATGTCGTGCCGACCGGTCCGCTCGACATGTGGGAGACGCCGCCGTTCACGCCGACCATCAAGGACGGCCGGATGTATGGCCGCGGCGCCTGCGATATGAAGTCGGGTACGATCGGCGCGCTTTACGCGCTCGACGCGATCAAGCAGGCCGGCCTCAAGCCGACGGCACGCATCCACTTCCAGTCCGTGATCGAGGAGGAGAGCACCGGCGTCGGCGCGCTCTCGACGCTACAGCGCGGCTACCGCGCCGATGCCTGCTTCATCCCGGAGCCGACCGGCGGCACCATGATCCGCTCGCAGGTCGGCGTGATCTGGTTTCGGCTGAAGGTGCACGGCTTTCCCGTGCATGTGTCGCATGCGGGCTCCGGCTCGAATGCGATCATGGCGGCCTATCACCTGATCCATGCGCTGGAGAAGCTTGAGATCGAATGGAACGAACGCGCCAAGGCCGACCGGCATTTCAAGGAGGTCACGCATCCGCTCAATTTCAACCCTGGCATCATCAAGGGCGGCGACTGGGCCTCCAGCGTGCCGGCCTGGTGCGATGTCGATTGTCGCATCGCGATCCTGCCGGGCTGGTCGATTGCCGAGTGCCAGAAGGAGATTCTGGCCTGCGTGTCAGCGGCGTCCCGCGACCACCGCTTCCTCTCCAACAATCCGCCCGATGTGGAATGGTCCGGATTTTTGTCGGAGGGCTATGAGCTCGTGAACTCGGCGGAGCCTGAAGCCGCCTTCGCCAAGGCGTTTGGCGCCGTCTATGGCGGCGTGGTCGAGGATCGCGCCTTCACGGCGCTGACCGACACCCGCTTCTATGGGCTCAACTACAACATCCCGAGCCTGTGCTTCGGCGCCAGCGGCGCGGCGATGCATGGCTTCAACGAATATGTCGATCTGGAGTCGCTGAAGAAGTCGACGAAAGCCACGGCGTTGTTCATTGCCGAGTGGTGCGGGGTGGAGACAGCGTAGCTGCTTCTCCTCATGGAGAGGAGGCGCGCCAGCGCCGTCTCGAACCATGAGGGCAGAGTGGGGCCTCATCCTTCGAGACGCCGCTGCGCGGCTCCTCAGGATGAGGAGCTTGCAGGCCACAGTGCCTGAACGATCGCATCGAGCCCATCTGTCAGCGCCGCAGGTCCCGGCTGCAGGATCAGCGGCGACTTGATCTCGACGATGCGATTGTTTCGCACTGCCGGAATCTTGCTCCAGCCGGGCCGCTGCCTGATCCTGTCGGCGACGACCTTCTTGCCGCACCAGGACGCGAGGATGACATCGGGCGCCAGATCGCGCACGACGTTCGGCGAGATAACCCGGTCCTTTGCTGACTTCTTCGGTCGCAGCTCCGGCAAAATATCTTCGCCGCCGGCGACCTTGATCAGCTCGGAGACCCAGCCGATGCCGCTGATCAGGGGATCGTCCCACTCCTCGAAGTAAACTCCTGGCATTGGCCCGGTCCGCTGGACCGAAGCAATATCAACGAGGCGCTTTTCGAAACTGGCGGCAAGTTGATCAGCCCGGCCGGCAGCGCCGACCATGGCCCCAAGCGTGCGGATCATTGCCAGAATGCCGGCGACATCGCGCTGGTTGAAAACGTGAACCGCGACGCCGGCGCGAACGAGTTCGGCGACAATGTCGGCCTGCAAATCTGAAAACGCCAGTACAAGCTCGGGCTCGAGCGCCAGGATCTTCGGAATGTCGGCGGAAATGAAGGCCGACACCCGCGGCTTCTCGCGCCGTACCCTTGGCGGGCGCACGGCGTAGCCGGAGACGCCGACGATGCGATCCTGCTCGCCGAGCAGATACAGCGTCTCCACGGTTTCCTCGGTGAGGCAGACGATCCGGCGGGGCGGGAAGTGCGACATGGCTTTCAGCATATGCCGGATGGGTCACGCCTTGTCACCGCGGCCATTACCTCGGAAGTCATTGCCTCCCTTACCCGACCGTTCCATTCTCGGAAGCGAAATCACAGGGAGGAACCATGACGCCGCTTGAGAAAATCCGGTCGTTGAAGATGCCCTTCGCCGAATTGAAGGGCGTAACCTTCGTCGAAGCGGACAAGGACCGCGTGGTAGCGAAGATGCAGGTCAGGCCGGACCTCTGCACGCTTTTCCACACCATCCATGGCGGCGCGGTCATGGCCTTTGCGGATTCGGTTGGCGCAGCCGCGACCATCATCAATCTTCCCGAGGATGCCAAGGGCACGGCGACGCTCGAGAGCAAGACCAACTTCATCGGCGGCGCGAAGGAGGGAACCACGGTGATTGCCACCGCCACGCCCGTGCATCGGGGCCGCCGCACCCAGGTCTGGACCACCCGGCTTGAGACGGAAGACGGCAAGCTGGTTGCGATCGTGACGCAAACCCAGATCGTTTTGTAACGTTCGTGCGCTGTTAACCAACTGGTTGTGAACGGTAAAATCCCGGCCTTGAATTCCGTGCTGCAATGCACAATATCTGCGGTCTAGGGATTCGACGCCTCCTCGAGGGATGCTGAGAGGAGATCTGACGTGTCACACGACTACACCCACCGGCCGAGGCCGGGCTTTGGCTATGTGCGGACCCTGAGCCAGCAGGAAGAATTGCCGCTCTTGCGCGATCACCTGCTGCGGCTCGACCCGGAAAGCCGCCACGATCGCTTCAACGGCTATCTCGATGACAGCTTCATCGAGCGCTATGCAGCGAAATGCGCCGACGACGGCACGGTCATCGTCGCCTACATGGAGAACGGCATCGTCCGCGGCGCGGCCGAACTGCATCTACCGGAGCAGTCGGAGGACGGACTTCCGGAGATCGCCTTCAGCGTGGAGAAATGCGTGCGCCGCCAGGGCGTCGGCAGCCTGTTGTTTCGGCGGCTGATCTCGGAAGCGCGCTGGAAGGGATATCACACGCTGCGCGTCACCACCGGCGCCGGCAATGATGCGATGCGGGCGCTTGCGAGCAAGTTCGGCGCGCACCTGGAATTCCGGCAGGGCGAATCCAGCGGCACGATCGACCTGTCGCCGCAGCCGCAGGACGAACTCGCCAAACTCGCGATCGACGCGCCGCTCAACGCCGCGCGCGCGGTGATGAATTTCAACCGCGCCTGCTGGAAGCTGTTCGCCAAGATGTACGAAGGCGGGCGCGCGGCCTAGGCCCTGCCCCGACTTGGATCGAAGCGTTTCGATAGGAGGCGTGCCGGAAGGCGGGTCAGGTGCCGGTGCGCTTGTCGTTGCCGAACTTGCGCACCACCCGGCGCTCGACCACAATCGAGCGCTGCGCGCCTTGCTCGCCCGCGATGACCCGCGTCGAAGTGGCGCGCGCATTGACGCGGCTCTGCTTCTTCACCTCGGCGAGCACGGTCTCGTACGGCATGCCCATCAGCGAGGCCGCGATCTCGGCCTGCTGCTCCTGATCGTCGGTGATCCCCACGGCGGCGAAGATCGCCTCATCCAGGGTCGGCGGATCGCGCCGGACGCGCCGCGGACCATATTTGGTATTCCAGTCTTCGCTCATTGGGGCCTCTCGTTTCGCCCGGGATACCTAAGAGCGAGTATGTTGCATTGCAATATGAATTTGGTATGGCAGGTCAGCTATGCACACACAGATTTCACAGGCCCTGCAGCATTTGAGCATCATAAATCTGAATGTCGGTCGCGCCAATCGCAAGCGTTCGCAATGCTCGCACGAAGTCGCGAGACGCCGGCACGGCGAAATGCGTCGCCAACGCCGCGCGATCGGCCCATTGCTCGACGAACACAAGACGCAGCGGGTTCTCGCAATCGACATGAACGGCGTGCGAGATGCATCCGGGCTCGATGCGCGAGCGACGCACATGTTCGAGGCTCAGCTTCTTCACCTCTTCAAGCGAGTCAGGCCGTGCGGTCACGCTGCCGGTCACCACGATCATTTGCCAAGACTCCCTGATCTCATGGCGCGGCTGCCTGGAGCGGCTGTTGCGGCCAGCGTTTGAGTGCAGCACGACCGGCATCTGTCAATTCGTAGACGCCGCGTTCGGCGCGGTCGAACCAGCCATAGACATTATGCAGCAGGATCTTCCCGGCGTCCGGAATATCCTTGCGCAAGTCGCGGACCCGTTGCGGTCCACCTGACAGCGCAGACGCACACGCAAGCGCCTGCTGCCGGTAGGCGGTCATGATCGGCGCCCTGGTCGAGCCGCCCATGGCGGGATCGCCGATGCGGCGCTGGTGCTCCGCCACCAGCCGCGAGCGTTTCTTGGGATCGCGACGGGGCGCCGTGGTCGGCGGCTTCACCAGCACCTCGACATCGCCGCGGGCCGTGACACCAAGCATGCCGAAGCCGAGGCGGCGGCAGAGGTTGCGATAGCGCGCATCGCTCTCACGGCCCTTGCCGTTGACAGACATTTTGGCGGCGAGCCAGACCTCGTCGGCCGCGGCGGCACGGTCGACCGCCTGCAGGACCAGCTCGAGATTGAACGACAGTTTCAGCTCGCCGATCACGACGATCGGCGGCTCATCTCCGCTGAGCGCAACGAGGTCGCAGCCGCCGACCTCGCCCTTGACCGTGAAGCCGAGCTTTTCAAGGAAGCGTTTGACGGGCAGGTAAAGCGCGGTTTCCACTGGACACCAGTTCCGGCGGCATCCCGGCCGCGACTCAATGTCATGATTCTAGCCGAATTTCCGCCAAGCGTTTGCGTCGCCCTCCTAGACCCTTCCGGCCACCGGGATCAGCGCCCCGGTTAAGGCGCTCGCGGCATCGCTGACCAGGAACAGGATCACGTCGGCGAGCTCCAGCGGCGTGACCCATTTGGAGAAATCCGCTTTCGGCATGCTGGCGCGGTTGGCTGATGTGTCGATGGTCGAGGGCAGCACCGCATTGACGGTGATCTTGCCCTTGTGCTCGGCGGCGAGCGCCTCGGTCAGGCGATGCACGCCGGCCTTGGAGGCCGCGTAAGGGCCCATGCCGGCGCCTGCCTGCAGCGCCCCCATGGCGCCGATATTGACAATGCGGCCGGCCGAGGAAGCGATGAGATGCGGGATCGCTGCCTTGGAAGCATTGAGCGCGGTCAGCACGTTCAGCGCATACATGCGCTGCCAGCTTGTGATGTCGCCGTCGGCCACTGTCTCGAAGGTGAAGCCGCCGGCGATGTTGACCAGTGCGTCGAGCCTGCCGAAATGCGCCGCCGCCGCGTCGATGGCGTGCTTGGCCTGCTTGGCGTCGGACAGATCGACGCCGCCGAACTCGATCCTCTCAGGTGTGGCCGCCGCCATCGGCGAGGGCGCATGATCGACGCCCGCCACGCGCGCGCCGCGCTGTTGTGCCGTCTCCGCGACCACCCTGCCAAGCGCGCCCAGCGCGCCGGTGATGACAATGACTTTTCCGTTCATGAAGGCTTCTCCGCGAGACACGTGCACACTAGCTCCAGGGCAAAATGACTTGCAATGCTGGGTTTTCGACGACGAGATGTAAGCGCAACGTCAGATGGTGAGCGCGATGACCTACTCTCTCGCCGACATGATCGATCCGGACAAGTTGCATCAAAACGACTGGAGCACCATGCCGGTCTCGAAAACCCTGTTTGAAACGATTAAGGAGGTTTTTACGAAGATGGACTGGTGCTCATCGCACGATTTCTAAAATTTTCGGCTTCCTTGTAAGCGGATGGCAGAACGGTCCCGCTAGGCTGATGCTCCGAAGTTAAGGGGACCGGAGTTTCACGATGGGAAATCTGCCTGATCATGGCCTGCCGCTGGTTCAGCTCAAGGAGCAGCGGCGCGACCTGGTTGTCGCCCTGCAAAACCGCACCGGCCCTGTCAGCGGCTGGGAGCTAATGCAGATCGCCGCGATCCAGCAGGCGATCCAGGCCTTCGAGGAGGTCATCGCTGACCTCGATGCCGAAATGGAAATGGAAGCGGCCGCTTAGGTCTTCCGCGCGAAGGTCGACCCAAGGCTTTAGCCTACGCCTGGAGATACCGCGCTTTCAGCTCGGTGCGCTCCGGCGTACCGAGCCCGAGCCCATCCCTGAAATAGCCTTCGAGATCTCCATATTGCGCGTTGACCGCGTCGAACCCGGCCGCGAGGAAAGAGGTTTCGACCGAGCCGATGGCTTGCCGGACATCGGCGGGCAAATCGGGCGAGGAATTGGGGTCGCGCCGATAGAAGCGATTGGTGAGGAGATAATCCTCGGAAATCACCTGATCCGGCACGCCAAGCGCATGCAGGATCAGCGCGCAGGCAAATCCGGTACGGTCCTTGCCCGCGGTGCAATGGACCACCAGCGGCGCGGTATCGTCGAGCAGACTTGCGAACAGCTCGCGGAAACTGTGGGTGTTGAGACGGACGTAGCCGCGATAGGACTCGCGCATGATTTCGAGCGCATCGCCTGACGACAATGCGCGTGCCTGCAGCTTAGCCCTGAGGGCTGCGACCACGGTCGGCTCGATCGGCAGCGAATGCACCGCGATCTCCTCGACCACGCACGCGGCAGCCGCGCGCTCCTGAACGCCGCGGAAATCGAAGGCGCTCTTGACGCCGAGCCCGCGCACGACCTTGACGTCGTCTTCCGTGAGATGGCCGAGATGGTTGGAGCGGAAAATCCGTCGCCAGCGGATACTGCGGCCATCGCCGGCGGGATAGCCGCCGAGGTCGCGGAAATTGCTGGCACCCTGGAGATTGAGGTGACGGTGAGGGAGGTCTGTCATTGGCAGAGTTTAAGCCATTTGATGCGGCAGAGAAATGACGTTGAGCGTGATTGGCAGTGCGGTTCCGCGCTGGTCTATACTGCGCTCTTCGGGGGGAGGAACATGCATCGGTACAGGAATATTGTTTTCGGCGCGGCAATTGTCGCGTTTGTCGCCGGCCTGACGCCGGTTTTGGCGCAGAACACCACGTTCCGGAACTATCATTGCGCCGATGGCAGCGCATTCATCGTCGGCTTCTACCCCTACGATTCGCGCGCCTATCTGCAGATCGATGGCGCGCCCATCACGCTGCAGCGGCGGCTTGCGATATCGGGCACGCGCTATTCGGGGGGTGGGGTTACCCTGAAGATCAGCAAGGCCGGGCGCATCGCGGTCAAGCGCCCCAGGCGGCCAGAAACGACGTGCGATCTCACTTGAGACGCGCATCAAAAAGGGCCGAAACGATTTCGTTTCGACCCTTTTTCAATTCTCGAACTCGACCAAGTCGCGGCTTCGTTGCCCCGCCTTCGGATGTTGCTGCGGCATCAGTGATCCCGCGTCGGCTTGAACCCAGGCACGGACTCCCGGATCGCCTCTTCATGGTACCAGCTGCCGCTGCAGACCACTTCGTTCACACGCGGCTGCTCGATCGCCGATTTGGTTTCGCCATAGCGGCGACCGCCGAGAGCCGCACGGCCCCCGGCCGGGAATTGATAGATCCTGGCGGATCCCTGATTCAGATTTGTGCTCATCAATAGCTCCTCTCAGCCGCGGCACTTGCCTTG
>Ga0210402_10002830_pt1 | contig 16607 bp, 16 predicted proteins | sample IncBWC7MmetaG_FD_161055 | JGI IMG/M metagenome (GOLD analysis project Ga0210402, IMG submission 161055) | Forest soil microbial communities from Barre Woods Harvard Forest LTER site, Petersham, Massachusetts, United States - Inc-BW-C-7-M | ecosystem: Environmental > Terrestrial > Soil >... | reverse complement strand
ACGCAGCCAGCTTTCGTTCTTCAATTCATCCTTGGCAATCTTCTTCGTCACATCAAGAAGCTTCTGCGTCACCAATCGTTCCAGCTCGCCGAAGGCCTGCTTCTCGAAGATGTCCTGGACCGAAGCTTGCTTTTCATCCTTACATTTGCGGATGACCAGCTCGCGCACTTCCTTGAACAAGGCCGTGGGCGGATCGGCCAGTTTCTTCTTCAATTCCTCCCTGCGCTGCGCTTCGACCATTGCCGAAAGCTGCCCCTTAGGGAGTCGCAAGAATAAGTTGATTCGCTCGTAGAGGTCGGTACGGTCGGTTGCGGGAGGCGCTTTTTTTCGCGTGAGCAATTGGGAGATGTAGGACTCGGTGACCTGAGCTGCCTCAGCGAGGTCACGCTGCTCCAGGCCAAGTTCTTCGAGCCTCTGTTTGATGACCAGGCGAACGTCCACAGCTCCTCCATTGAATTAACTATTGTGGTAAAGAACATATTACAGGCGGGAAAGCATATTTACAAAACAAGTAAAGCAGTGTATTATCAAAACTGAATCAAGCCTGCCTTCAGGTCTTTCAGACCGGTAGGGGACACTCGCGAGTCATCTTCTTGGCCAACGACCAAGAATCGGCGCAGTCCCTTACTTCCGCACTCGTAGTTGGTTAGAGGAGAAAAAATGCAAGCACTGCTCTTGTTCCTTTGGATTTTTGTCGGACTGAGTGCCGGCTGGTTGGCTGGCAAAAGCCTGGAAGGCGAGGGCTATGGCTCATCCCTGGACATCTCGATGGGGATCGCTGGAGCGCTGATTGGCGGACTTGCGATGCGCTCGATTGGATTTTCTGGCCTGGGCGGGACCATGCTTGCGACGCTCGTAGCGGTTATTTGCGCGGCGATGTTGACGACGGTTACGGGGCTCAGCAACGAAAGACGAATTTATTCGCGGGCGCTGTAGCCGCGGCTTGCGCTAGCTTCGCTGCGCGATTCAGTTCAAGAAAAAGGTTCAGCCTAAGGGGAAACGAATGACAAAGTTGTATGTCGGCAACCTCTCATCGGATGTGACGAACGACGAGCTGCAGCAAGTATTCAGCAGTAAAGGATTTCTCGTGACATCGGTGCGAGTGATTTGCGACCGTGAAGGCGGACGTTCGCGTGGGTTCGGATTTGTAGAATTCGGATCGCAGAACGATGCGGAACGCGCTATCGAAGAATTGAATGGTACCGACATGAAGGGCCGTGCGCTGCTAGTGAAAGAAGCACGTCCGCAAGAACCCCGCGACGGCAGAGCGCAGGCCGGCGGCCGCTCTGGCCGGAGCGATCGCGCATCATCCTTGACGGGTGTGAAATGAGCGGCGAAGTTCTTGTTAAATACATGGGATTCAAGCCGATGCTACTCATGCGCGAGTATACATTTCAGGTGAGCGAAGCCGGCGAAAATCGGGAATTCAAATTGAATATCGCCAATTCGGCTTTCGTTGCACGGCGCGCCAGCTATCAGGATGCGCCAGCAATCTGCTCGGAGCGGCTGCAGGCGGAGCTGGCCGCTCATGCGAATCACCCAGTGGAAACGCAGTACGAAATTACCGTCGCGGAATTGGATAAATATCGCGAGAGCCACACCCGGAAATCCGTCCGAGGCTTTTCCGGCTGGAAAAAAGCTCAAGAAGACTTCTAAGCGCGCGTGCTGAAGCACGCCGCTTACTCGATACCCACGCCCCAGCAGTCACAAGCTCACTTTCGAGCGCACGCAGACACACGCCAGGACAGGAATAGAATGACGTTTCAAAAGATAATCTCATTGGTCCAAGAACCGGTTGGCAGCGAGGTGCTTGCTGATGTTCGTGACCTGATTAGCGTTGGTCCCCTACTCATAGAAGAAAAGCCTGTACAACTCCCGCCCGCACATCCGAGACCGACCCTGCCGAGCCGAGTCGCCATCATTGGGAACTATCTGCCCAGGAAATGCGGAATCGCCACGTTTACGACGGATCTATGCGACGCGATTCATGACGAGTATGGCACGACCGAGCTCCTGGCTTTGCCGGTGAATGATGTTGAAGAGGGCTACACCTACCCTCCGCGGATCCGATTTGAGTTATCCCAGGATGATCTGGCTTCGTACCGGCAGGCGGCGGACTTCCTGAACTTCAGCAACATCGATTTGGTCTGCCTCCAACACGAATATGGAATTTTTGGCGGACCGGCCGGCGCGCACATCCTCGAGCTTTTGCGCCGCCTGCAAATGCCCATCATTACAACACTGCACACGGTGCTTCGCGAGCCGAATGCCGACCAGCGCATCGTGATGGAAGAAATTGCATCGCTATCCGACCGCCTCATCGTGATGAGTCGGCAGTCTGCGGAGATTCTGCAGGAAATTTTCCATGTGTCCGCGTCCAAGATTGATCTGATTCCACACGGCATTCCCGACCTGCCGTTTACGGACCCAAATTTCTACAAGGACGGCTTTGGAACCGAAGGGAAAGAAGTTTTGTTGACGTTTGGCCTTCTCTCGCCAAACAAGGGCATTGAAAACGTCATTAAAGCCCTGCCGAGCATTTTGTCGCGGCATGGCAACGTGGTGTACATGCTCTCCGGCGTTACCCATCCGCACATTTTGCGGCGAGAAGGCGAAAAGTACAGGCAGTCCTTGCAGGAGTTAGCCAAAGATCTTGGAGTTGAGTCGAGTTTTATCATGCGCAACCGATTCGAGAGTCCCCAGGAATTGGTGGAGTTAATCGGCGCCGCGGACATCTACATCACGCCCTACAAAAGCAAAGGGCAAGTCGTGTCCGGCACGCTCGCGTATGCGTTGAGCGCCGGAAAAGCGATCATCTCGACTCCGTATCTGCATGCGATCGAATTGCTCGATGAAGAACGCGGCGTACTCGTTCCGTTTGACGATCCGGAAGCAATCGCCGAAAAGACGGTCGAATTGCTGGACAATGGAACCGCACGCCATGCCATGAGGAAACGCGCCTACCTCTATACGCGAGACATGGTTTGGGATCGCGTGGCACAACAATATATGGGGAGCTTTGAACGCGTGTATAACGAGCGCTTACGGAATCCTCGTGCGACATTTTCCGCGCGGAACACGGAAAAAGCGCTCGACCGGCTGCCTGCCGTAAAGCTGGATCACTTGCGCCGGATGACGGACCAGACCGGAATCGTCGAACACGCAATCTTTAACGTTCCGAACTATCCGGAAGGTTATTCAACCGATGACAACGCGCGCGCCCTCATTGTTGCGGTTTTGCTCGAAGAATTTGGAGACAACGTTCCGGCTGGATCGCTGGATTTCGCGGCGCGGTATCTGGCGTTTTTGTGGTTGGCGTTTGACCAGACCAACAAGAGGTTTCAGAACTGCCTAAGCTACCAGCACCAATGGCAGGAACCTGGTGGTTCCGAAGACAGTCACGGGCGAGCTTTGTGGGGGCTGGGAACCGTGCTTGGCAGAACGAAGGACGCCGGGCTCCGCGGAGCTGCGGGGCGTTTGTTCGAACTTGCCGTTCCGGCTGCGGTCGAGTTCAGAAGTCCACGGGCTTGCGCTTTCGCGTTGCTGGGGCTTGAAGAATATCTCGAGTCGTTCCCCGGAGACCGCGCCGCCTTGAATGCGGCAGACGCGCTAGGCAATCGTTTGCTTGAGTCTTATCGCGCGAATCGTTCCGAAGAGTGGAAGTGGTTTGAGAACGTGCTCGCATACTCGAATGCGCGGCTGCCGGAAGCGTTGCTGCGAGCGGGGACTCGCGGTGGGAACAAGGAGATGGTTTCCGCCGGGCTCGAAGCGTTGGATTGGCTGACGACGATTCAGCGTTGCGAAAAAAAGGGCCACTTCGTGCCGATTGGCTCGCACGGTTTTTATTCGAAAAAATCGGAAAAAGCGCGCTTCGATCAGCAACCGGTGGAAGCTTGTGCGGCTGTATCCGCTTGCCTGCAAGCGTATCGCGTGACGGGAAAGGGCCGCTGGCGGAAAGAGGCATGGACCGCGTTCAATTGGTTTCTGGGAGATAACGACTTGCAGATTGCCCTCTACGATTCCAATACGGGCGGATGCAGGGATGGACTGCATCCGGACCGGGCCAACGAGAATCAAGGAGCGGAATCGACGTTATCCTTCCTGATTGCGCTTTTGGAAATGCGCAAATTGGAAGAGGCGGATATTACGGATCAGAAGGCTTGATCGCTCCGCGGCAAGTTCTCGAATCACCGGAAATCCTCGCGAATTCCTGGCTAGTCACGACCAATTCTTTGAAGAGAGATGATGATCCAACCCAATACATTATTTAAGCGGTACGCTGCAAATCCGATTCTGTCCGCAAAAGATTGGCCTTACCTGATGAACAGTGTTTTCAACGCGGGAGCCACGTTGCTGCCCGACGGTTCGACTTTGCTTTTGTGCCGCGTGGAAGACCGGCGCGGTCTTTCTCATCTGTGTGTTGCGCGCTCGGTGAACGGCGTGGATCAATGGCAGATCGATCACGAACCGACGCTTATGCCTGACGCGGAAAAATATCCGGAAGAAATATGGGGCATTGAGGATCCACGCATAACGTACGTGCCCGAACTCAAACAATATGCCGTCGTCTATACATCGTATTCGCGCGGCGGCCCCGGTGTATCGCTGGCACTGACGAAAGATTTTCAAACATTCGATAGATTGGGCGTCATCATGTCTCCGGATGATAAGGACGCCGCCCTTCTGCCTAGAAGAATCAATGGATTTTGGGCTTTGATCCACCGGCCCATGACTCCGCTCGGAGCGCACATCTGGATTTCGTACTCGCCCGATTTGCGGCATTGGGGAAGTCACCGGCTGATGTTGGAAGCTCGGCGCGGTGCCTGGTGGGATGCGAACAAGATTGGCATGTCGCCGCCACCGATCGAAACGCCGAGAGGATGGCTGATGATTTATCACGGTGTGCGCAGGACACCATCCAGCTCCATCTACCGGCTTGGCTTGGCCCTCTTTGACAGCGAGCAGCCCGAAAAATGTTTAGTGCGTGGGGATTCCTGGATGTTCGCCCCTGAAGCGGAATACGAACGCAAAGGAGATGTGCAGGACGTTGTTTTCCCCTGCGGCTACACAGTGGCCGCGGACGGCGACACCATCAATCTTTACTACGGCGCCGCGGACTCAAGCATCGCGTTGGCTCATGGAAGTATTCGCAACCTATTGGCCTGGCTCGACGAGAATGGTCATTCAGAACAAGCTAACGAGCGGAGACAGCGGCATAGCTAGTTCACGTATTAAACATTACAAAAGAATCTCGATGACCCACCTCGCCGCTGCCTGGAGAGCGGCTCGAATGCAAGTTAAGTGTCCGAATTGCCGGAGTGCGCATACGCACCGATCATGGAAAAAGGGTCTGCGGGAGAGAATGCTGCTGGCGGCAGTCTTTATCCGGCCATTTCGTTGTGAGGAATGCGACTCCCGGTTCTTGCGCTGGTCCTTCGCTGAAAAACCGGGCCCGGTTCGGCCCTTGCGAACGAGCTAGCATTGCCTTATTACTGAGTGACGTCTGCTCATTCCTTCTAGTTCGCGCTGATTTTTCCACTGGTTGCCAGGCTGGCTAACCAGCGGCGCGCCGTCGGCGCTTCGTGTCGGTCACCATGATTCTTCAAGAAATTGCGCAGCGTTCGCGCTGCGTCTTCGTAACTTCCTACCGCGGTTTGAGATTGCGCTAGCAGGAGTTCGATTTCCGGCGCTTTACCGTTTGACACGGCTAGCGCCTGCTGTGACATTTTCAGCGCGTCGTCATATTGTTCGTGATGATAGTACGCTTTCGCCAGCGCCCAACGCGTTTCCCACGTGCCGGAAGCATCCAACTGCAGCGACTTCTCCAGAGGAACGATCGCCGCGTCGCATTTTCCTTCATCACAAAGCGCCATTCCCAGCGCGGCATAAGCCTGCGCATGGTTTGGGTCAATCTGTGTGGCTTTCTCAAGGGCAGTTTGCGCTTGGGCCCAGTTATGTTGCTTCAAAGCGAGTACGCCTTGTGCGTACAAGACGTCCGGATGCCCTGGTGCCAGCCGCATCGCTTCGTTCAAGTATTTTTCGGCGTCAGCCGTCTTATCCACGCCCAGTGCAAGCAGTCCCTTATCGAGGGCTTCCTTCGCCTTCGGCGTGAGCACGGGTCTTCCAGGAACGCCCGAGGTACTTCCTCCACCGGGTGATCGCCGCAGGTAAACATCGACTTGTGCTCTTCCAGGGATATGGACTGAAAGGTCTTTTTGCGTTGCTTCATATCCCGGCGCGGAGACATCCACGGTAAACTCGCCGAGAGTCGTGACCACCAACTCTGCTATTCCTCGCGATGTCTGTTGTCGTCCGCTTGGAATTGTCCCTCGACAGAGTTTTACCATCGCGGGAGTGGAGATGAGCTCTCCCGAACCGTCGTGCACTGATACGAAAATCACGGATCCATTTCCGTAAGTTTCTTTTTCCGCGCTTCCACCGTCCTGGCAGAAAGCCGGAAGTGTGAGCGTCAAGCAAATCAACACGGACACCGCAAATCGCGTGACGGACGCGGGCGCACGTTTTTTTGCGTGCACTTGATCTTGTTTCTGAATCTTGCTGAGGACCTGAAGATAATGCATGACCAGCCTCGACGATTGGCGCGAGCCTAGTCCTACCCGCTGGTTAGGTCAAGCAAAACGTTTGGTTTGTGGCGCGTTCAGTCTAGTGACGGCCGGAATCGTCGGGCATTTTGTGCTCGAGGCGTTTTGCTTCAGGGGAGCGTGGACTCCAGTCTTCGGGTGGAAACGCAACGCGCCAGAATCGCGGCGAGGGTTTTTGTAATTCGACTCCGACTTCGGCGCCGGATTCGGCGCCAGTTGGAAGATCAACTACGGTGGCCATGCTCGTTTCCCCGGTTTTCATGTTTGTTATCTTCAGCAAGGCGCCGAGGGTCACAGCATGGCGCAAGAGGATTGCTGCACCGTGTGCGTTTACGACGGAGGTTTTCGTGATCTCGGAGAATGCCTGGCCGGCAGAGGTTTGGCCCTCCACGGTGATGGTGATGGAAAGCAGAATGCGCTGGCTGCGCCTACGGTTGGCTGCCTTATTTGGGCGGGAAGCAAGAAAACTCATCCACGTTCACCTTCTGCCAGAAGAAATCGGCAGCCTGCTAATAGATGAGAGCAATCAAGCGCCCAACCGGGAAAAAATTAGAAGGTTTTAACCAGGGGAGGATGGACGGGCGACGCGTGGGGCAAGAGCGCTAGAACTCGAAAAAAACAGTCTCGTTTTCTCCCTGCATGACTACGTTCCAGACAAAATGATTCGGGGATCCGTCGGTGGCTGCGAAGAGTGTTGCGATTCTTTCGGAAGGAACGAGTTTCAAAATGGGATCGCTTAGGGCCGCATCGCGTTCTCCGAGAAAGAGGCGGGTATATACGGGCTTCATTAGTCCGCGCATGAAGATAAGGATGTCGAAGTATTGCGCCGCCGGCAACACTGGGGAAACGACAAAGGTACCGTCTTCGCTGGTCGGCACACGGGCAAATTCTTTGGCGCCCCAAAATTCCAGTAACGCATCTGGAATAGGGGAGCGGTCCGCATCGCATAGGGTGCCGCGAATTGTGATTTTGTCCTTCGACGACTCGGGAGCCTCGGGTTCCTGCTGAGAAAGAGGCGCAAGGCCGATGGAGAAAAATGGGCCGACGGTCTGCGAGGCGGTGGGTATGAATTTCATAGATGATTCGGATCCATAGGCGTGGAGCGACTGCCGCGCAAAATGATGTCAAAACGATAGCCGAGTGCGTGCTCTGGTTTTGTCGTGGGCCAATCAAAGGAAGAGATCAGCCGAAGCCGCGCATTCTCATCCGGAATGCTGGTGAACATCGGATCAAAGGGGAGCAGGGGATCGCCGGGAAAATACATTTGTGTGACCAAGCGCGAAAGCAACCCTGCGCCAAACAATGAAAAATGAATGTGGGCGGGGCGCCAGGCATTTTCGTGATTTTTCCAGGGATAGGCGCCGGGCTTAATCGTGACAAAACTGTATTGGCCGTTGTCGTCGGTCAATACGCGGCCGCAACCGGAGAAATTCGGATCGAGCGGAGCGGCGTGATTGTCGTTCTTGTGTTTGTAGCGGCCGGCAGCGTTGGCTTGCCAGATTTCGATCAGCGCGCCCCGTACGGGATGACCGTCGTCGTCTTGTACTTTTCCCGTAACGATGATGCGTTCGCCGAGCGGTTCGCCGTGATGTTGACGCGTGAGATCACTGTCGCCGGGCTGAATTGTTTCATGGCCGAAGACAGGGCCGTTTGCGCTGGCGAGTAAGCCTTGAATAAGAATCAAAGGCTTCGACGGCGCGCGCTTTCGAGAGCTCACGTAAGCCGGACAAAGATAGGGCGGCTGCGAAGCGAGCGGGATGTCTTTTTTTTCAGCAGAGTTCATCACAAGAAGGCCTCGAGTTAAGCGCGTTCCAGCGCTACAGAAACTCCCTGGCCTACGCCTACGCACATTGTCGCCAGTGCGCGGCGGGCATTCGTTTTCTGCAATTGGTGTACGGCCGTGAGAATCAGGCGGGCTCCGCTCATGCCGAGGGGATGGCCGAGAGCGATGGCGCCGCCGTTCGGATTCACGTGCGGAGCGTCGTCGTCGATTCCAAGTTGGCGCAAACAGGCGAGCGATTGGCTGGCGAAAGCTTCGTTCAATTCAATGACATCGAAATCCTGAATTTTTAGTTTAAGCCGCACCATGAGTTTTTGTGTTGCGGGCACGGGACCGATTCCCATGATGCGCGGCGGAACTCCGGCCGTGGCCATGCCCAGAAAACGAGCCCGAGGCGTTAGCCCGTGCTGCTTTATGGCCTCTTCCGAAGCAAGAATTATTGCAGCGGCGCCGTCGTTTACGCCGGATGCGTTTCCAGCCGTAATTGTGCCCGGGGTGCGAAAAGCCGGCCTTAGCTTGGCGAGCGCTTCGAGGCTCGTGTCTGCGCGCGGGTGTTCGTCCTTCGAGATGATGGTGGTTTCTTTCTTGCCGGGAATTTCCACTGGAACAATTTCGTCCGCGTGAAAACCGGAAGCTTGCGCGCTTACGGCGCGCTGATGGCTACGAAGGGCGAATGCATCTTGATCTTCGCGCGAAACCTTAAACTGCTCGGCAACGTTTTCTCCGGTTTCGGGCATGGAATCCACGCCGTATTGTTTTTTCATGAGCGGATTGATGAATCGCCAGCCGATTGTCGTGTCGTAAATTTCCGCCGAGCGCTGAAAGGCTGTTTCCGCTTTGGGCATGACAAATGGTGCGCGGGACATGGATTCCACGCCGCCCGCGATAGCGAATTCGATTTCTCCGGATGCGATTGCCCGCGCAGCTGTGCCTACGGCGTCCATCCCGGAGGCGCACAGGCGATTGATCGTTGAGCCGGGAATCGAATCGGGAAGGCCCGCGAGCAGTAGCGACATGCGGGCAATGTTGCGGTTGTCTTCGCCCGCCTGATTGGCGCAGCCGAGAATCACTTCGTCGAGGCGCGACCAATCTACTTTGGAATTACGTTGCAGTAGAGTGCGGATCGGGATCGCGGCCAGATCGTCCGTACGGACTGAAGAAAGAACGCCGCCGAAGCGTCCGATGGGCGTGCGCACTGCATCGCAAATGAAAACGGGTCTGGTCATGCTAGGCCGCCGGTGCCTGTCCGTGCGCAATCGCCGTACGTTGCAGCAAATCGCGCAGCACGTGTAATTCTTGATTAGTCGGCGCAGCAGTTTGCTGCACCGTGGGAGCAAAACAGATTTCCCAGCCGGTTGCTTTCTGGACTTGTTCCCGCGTCACGCCTGGATGAAGTTGCGTGACAGTCAATTCCCGCGTAACGTCGTCTGGATTCATCACACAAAGGTCCGTCACGACGGCGACGGGACCTTTGCCGGGAAGGCCGAGTTTCTCGCGTGCATCGCCTCCGTCCAGATATCCTACGGAGGTCAGGAAATCGAGTTTCTTCACGAATGCGCGGGCCGACTGTTTGAGAACCAGAACAACTTCCTTTGCGCAGCTAGCAATTTCCGGTGCGCCGCCTGCACCGGGCAAACGCGTCGTCGGCTTCTTGTAGTCGCCGATCACGGTCGTATTGATGTTTGCAAAGCGATCGATTTGCGCGGCGCCGAGGAAGCCGACGTCCACGCGGCCGCCTTGCAGCCAATAGCGAAAGATTTCGGGAGTGGAGACGACCGTGTCCGCGCGCTCAGCGAGATCCCCATCGCCAATGGAGAGGGGAAGTACTTCCGGTTTTGCGCCGATGGGGCCGGATTCATAAATCAAAACGATATCGGGAGCATGCGTGAGCCGCGCAAGATTTGCGGCTGTGGAGGGCACACCGATCCCGACGAAACAGACTGCGCCGTTTTTCAGCAGCCGCGATGCGGCGATGGTCATCATTTCCGTCGTCGTATAGTTCGCGCCGCTCAAACGAGTTGCTCCTTGCCGCTCTCACTCAGAACTTTTTGGAATGCGGCGAAATCTTCCGTTTCCAAAACGTGTTTCTTGATCCAGCTCAAGAATGTTTCGCGTTCGCGAGAAATATCATCCCACGCCTGATAAAAACGATTGTCGCGATCGTAGTAGCCGTGGGCGTAGCTCGGACGCGCGCCACCGGGAACGCAACAGACGGCGGAAAGAATCCACGCGGGCAGAACGCAGGCGTTTGGTGGAGCGTTCAGGTCGTCCACAATTTCCTCGACGGTGACGATGGCACGTTTTGCGGCAAGCACCGCTTCCTTTTGCACGCCCAGAATTCCCCAAAGAAGCACGTTTCCTTTGCGATCCGCTTTTTGCGCATGGATGACCGTGACATCCGGACGAATCGCGGGAACAGCGGCGAGCGATTCGCCCGTGAATGGACATTCTATGAAGCGGATGTTTTTGTTGTACTTAGGCAATTCCGAGCCCGCGTATGCGCGCAAAACCGCGAACGGAAGATTGGCGGCTCCTGCCACGTACGCGTTGGAAAGATCGCCGTGACCATGTTCCTGGATTTCGAGCGGCTGTGGCCAATCTTTCTCGACAGCGTCGCGGAGGCGATGAAGGGAACCGACGCCGGGGTTTCCGCCCCAGGAGAAAATTAGTTTCTTGGCGCAGCCGGCACCGATGAGCTGGTCGTAGATGACGTCGGGGGTCATGCGGATCAGAGTGAGGTCTTTGCGGCGCTGGCGTATGACTTCGTGGCCTGCAGCGAAGGGAATGAGATGAGTGAAGCCTTCCATGGCGATAGTGTTGCCATCGTGAAGGTGAGCGCGAATTGCGTTCTGCAAAGAGGTGATTTCAGCCATGTGCGGTCAGGCGTTTCGCAATTTGGGGTGCAACGACAAAGTTATCATACCCGCGCATCCAGAAGAATCTTGAGCAAGGCGGAAGCGCCATTCCAGAAAATTTGCACGCCGATGCAGACGAGCAAAAAGGAGGAAAGGCGAAGGATTACGTTCATTCCTGTTTGGCCAAGGACGGCGGCGAGGCGGTCCGCGAAACCATAGCAAATGTAGATACTTGCGGCCACGATCGCAGCACCGATCACAGCGGACAAGATGGCAAGAAGATTTCCGCCGAGATGGTGGGGTGCGTTGGCGCCGAGCGTGATGGCGATGGAGATGGAGCCGGGGCCGACGGTGAGCGGCAATGTGAGCGGATAAAAGGCGCGGCGGAGAATGTCAGCGGGGTTCATATTTTTCTGAATTTGGCCGCGCTCGTTGGAATCTTTTTGCATGAGCAAAGCCCAGCCGTTGGAGATGACGATGAGGCCGCCACCAACCTGGACGACGGGGATGGAGATGCCGAAGAAGGCGAGGATGTGCGTGCCAATGAGGTAGGACGCGACGATAAGGATGAAGCTGTTGAGCGTGATACGGCGGGCGAGGAGGCGGCGAGCAGGAGTGGAGTAGTCCTCAGTGAGCGCGAGGAAGACAGGACTGCCGCCGATCGGATTGACGATGGGGAAGAGGGCGCTAACGATGAGGAGGATGCTTTTGGCGACTTCGAGCAAAGTCTTCTCCGAGTGAAAGTATAGCCGAGACGCCTGACGGAGATGGAATTACGCGCCAAACCTGTTGGGCCTTGTTGCGAGGAGGAGTTTTGCGGTGGTGACGGTCTGGCCGGTGTGGCGCTGGGTGTGGTCCGCGATGTGGACGAGGAGACCGCCGACTGTGGATGGCAGGCTTTTTCGGCCGACGGAGCGGGGGAGCTCCAGGCTGATGGATTTGAATGCGTGAATGCGGGCGGCGATGTTTTCGAGGCTGGATTGGAATTCTTCGCGGATGGATTGGGGTGAGCCGTGCGAATCCATTTCGGATTTTAGGGCCGCGAGTTGTTGTGACGTGAGTTGATGGCCTTCGGCATAGGTGAGGAGGCGATCCATGCTGCGAGCAATGTGGCGGATGTGAAAGGCGACGGAGGGAAGACCGGAAGGGCGCGCATGGATTTCCGCTTCGGTGAGGCGGGCGCACCAACGATCGATATCTTCGGCGGCCAGCTGGAGGGCGTCCAGAATGGCAGTGAGAACGGCGGGGAGGTCCCGCATCGTACCTCGCAGCCATGGCTCCGGCAAACCGGGTTCGGATTTTGGATCAGGCATTTGTTTCTCCGTTGTTGTTGTAAGTCATCCGCGGTGTTTCGATTGACAGGGGTCTTTGCGGCCCGTAGGATTTTGACTCATCAAGCCATTCCAGTCATTCCAGGACTACAGTGAATTCAACCACGTTTTCTAGTCGATTTCGATTTGTCGCCGCGAGCGCGCTTTTGTTTGCGGGCATTTGCACAGGGCAGACTGCGCCTCAAATTGGAGCGGCCGATCCGCAACGCTATCTTGCAGACATAAAAGCGCTGACTACTCCCGAAATGGAAGGGCGTGGGGACGGAACGCGCGGGCTGACGCGGGCCGAGCGCCTCCTTGTTGAACGTTACAAAACGCTTGGTTTGCAGCCCGCGGGAACGAAGGGATATTTGCAGGCGTTTCCGGTGGCGATTGGAAAGCGGCTGAAAACTGGAAACAGATTGATGGAAGCACGCGATCCGGTAGGTGCGTTGACGAGCCGACATCTCAAAATCGGCGAGGACTATATTCCGTTGAGTTTTTCCGCGAGCGGCAACGTTCATGCAGCGGTGATCTTTGCCGGATACGGAATCACGGCGCCCGAGCTTTCATTCGACGACTACCAGGGTCTGGATGCTAAAGGGAAAATTGTTCTTGTCTTGCGAAATGAGCCAGTTGCGTTGGCGTCGAAGGCGGCTCACGGTGGTCACACGCGGCACGCTGAATTTGTGACGAAGGCAATCAACGCGAAAAATCACGGCGCGTTGGCGATGATTCTGGTGAACGGAACACTGGGCCAAGGGGAAGCGGACATACTCCCGCGATTTGGCGATGTGGACGGACCTGAAGATGTGGGAATTCCTTGCGTGCAGTTGAAAAATGCGGTTGCGGAGAGTTGGCTTCCGGACGGTGAGAAAACACTCGCGAATCTACAGAGCGAGCTGGACGCGGCGGCGCAATCCGGAACAGCTCAGACGCACGAGGCGACGCGTCCTCTGGCCACGGTGACATTGGAAGTGCGGATCGACACGATTCGCGCGACGGTGAACAATGTTTTGGCGTATTTGCCGGGGAAGACGGATGAGTATGTGATTGTGGGGGCGCACTACGATCATTTGGGGCGAGGCGGTACGCATTCTTTGGCGCCGTCGCTGACGGGGACGATTCATCCGGGGGCGGATGACAATGCCTCGGGGACGGCGGGCGTGCTGGAGCTGGCGCGGTTGTTTGCTTCGCAGAAGGGGAAGATGAAGCGCGGGATTTTGTTTGCGAATTTTGCGGGAGAAGAATTGGGATTGCTGGGGTCGGCTGCCTGGGTGAATGCGCCGACGAAGCCGCTGGACAAAGCGGTGGCGATGCTGAACATGGACATGATTGGGCGGATTAAGGACGGCAAAGTGTTTGTGGGAGGAGTCGGAACGGGGACGCGGCTGAAGGCGATGCTCGATGAGGCGAGGATTGGATCGAAGTTCGACATTGAACCGAGCGAGAGCGGGTACTCTTCGAGCGACCATACTTCGTTCGTGGGGAAAAAGATTCCAGTGCTGTTTTTCTTTTCTGGATTGCACAGCGATTATCACAAGCCCTCGGATACGTGGGAAAAGATCAACGCCGACGCGGCGGCGCAGTTGCTGGATTTGATTGGTCGCGTGGATGTGGAGCTTGCAAATGGGGTGGACCGGCCGGTGTTTGTGGCGGTGGCAGAGAATCCTCACGCTGGCGGTGTTTCCAGCGGCGGAGGATATGGGCCCTATTTTGGATCGGTGCCAGATTTTGGCGAGAACAAGGATGGGGTGAAGTTTTCCGACGTGCGGCCGGGATCGCCAGCCGCGAAAGCAGGGCTGACCGCGGGGGATGTGCTAACACAATTTGGAGACAAGGCAATTCATAATTTGTACGACTTTACGGATGCGCTGCGGCGGAGCAAGGTGGGAGATGTTGTGGAAGTGACGGTTCTGCGCGACGGGAAGCCGATGAAGGTTTCGGTCACACTTGAACAAAGGAAGTAATTAGGAACGATTCATGCGAAAAATTGACCGGTTTGGTTTGTTTGCCGCCGTGTGCTGCTTGTGCGGGAGTTTCTTCGCAGCACAAGAATCCACGATGAAAAAAGAGGACGCGAAGCCTGCACAGCTGCTTACGCCGGAAGAGGGAAAACACCTGCGCAACGTGCGGCAGCTGACATTCGGCGGGCAGAATGCGGAAGCGTATTTTTCGATTGACGATAAACAATTGATCTTTCAACACCAGGGCGGGGGAGTGCCCTGCGATCAGATTTATACGATAGCGGTGGACTCTCCTGCAGGCGTTGCGCCGACTCCAAAGCTGGTGAGCACGGGCAAAGGCCGCACGACTTGCAGTTACATTTTTCCTTCGAATGAGCGGATTCTTTTTTCTTCAACGCATGCGGCCAGCGTGGAATGTCCGCCGAAGCCGGACTATTCGAAAGGGTATGTTTGGCCGATTTATGACACCTACCGGATTTATACGGCGAAGCCGGACGGCAGTGATTTGAAGCTGCTTACAGATGCGCCGGGGTACAACGCGGAAGCCACGATTACGCGGGACGGGAAGCATATTGTGTTCACCTCGACGCGTGGCGGCGACTTGGACATTTACACGATGGACGCCGACGGAAAAAACGTGAAGCAATTGACGCACGAGCTTGGGTATGACGGCGGGCCGTTCTGGTCGTATGACGGGAAGAAGATTGTGTACCGAGCGGAGCATCCGAAGACGGAGGCCGAGATTGCGGACTACAAAGATTTGCTTGCGAAGGGATTGATTCGTCCTGGGAATTTGGAAATCTGGGTGATGAATGCGGACGGAAGCAACAAGCACCAGGTGACGCACAATGGCGCGGCAAATTTTGCTCCCTACTGGCATCCGGATGGGAAGAGGATTATTTTCGCGTCGAATGTAGCCGATCCAAAGAACGGACGGGATTTTGATTTATACATTATCAATGAGGATGGGTCGCGGCAGGAGCGGATTACGTTTCATCCGGACTTTGACGGGTTCCCGATGTTTACGTCGGATGGGAAGCGCTTGGTATGGGCTTCGAACAGGAATGGGACGCAGCCGCATGAGACGAACATATTTTTGGCGGATTGGGCGGAGTAATTTCCGGGCTGATTCATGTTTGAAAATAAAAAAAGGCGGGCTGCGAAAGCAGCCCGCCTTTTTTATGGCCGGCAAGGTGTCGCCGGGATAGTTGGTTAGAACTTGAAGCGGACACCGATTTGGATCTGGCGCTGGGTGTACGCGAAGTTGCTGTTGGCGGTGCTGGTTGTGCCGAAAGGAGCGTTGAAGTTCAAGCAAGGTGAAGCCGTGCTGCAGGTCACCGTGCCGCTTGATGTGGTAGTTGTGCCGGTCGTAGCAATCGTATAGCCGGTGGTGCTGACGCTGGTCACGTTGAAGTGGTTGAAGAGGTTGAAGCCTTCGCCGAGAAGCTCAAGGCGGTAGTGTTCCGCGAACAAGAACTCCTTCGAAATGCGAAGGTCAACGTTCTGGGTGCGAGGGAGACGGAAAGTGTTGCGGCCGATGACGTCAATGCCCTTACGGCCGTTGGAGCCATTGATGCTGCCCGCGAGGCCGCCCGGTGCGCTGCCGGAAGTAGCGAGCGAGTAGGGAAGGCCGCTCTGAGCTTGGTAGATCGGAGCGATCTGCCAGCCGCCGAGAGCCCAATCGGACCAGTTGTTTTTGTGCCAGGGTGATTGAACGATGGCGCTCAAAACCGAACGCTGACGAACGTCGAAGATGGAGTTGCCATATTCGTCGTGAATGTTGTTCGGGTCCAGCAGGTCGTTTGTGTCACTGAAGGTAGAAGCGTTCTCGCCAAAGTCGAGAGAATGCGACCAAGTGTAGTTGTAGTTGAACGAAATGTTTTTGGTGAGCCGCTTATTCACGATGAGGGCAAGAGCGTTGTAGTTGGAGCTGATGCCGCTGAAGATATCCGTAACGGCGCCATAAGAAACGTTAGGAGTGACGTTGGTGTTAATAAGGGGCCGCGGACCCTTATATAGAATCGTGGTATAGGTCGGGCCAGCGAGGGGACCGCCAGTACCAACATTGTAGGTCAACGTGGTGGCCTTTGTAG
>Ga0210402_10002828_pt1 | contig 16619 bp, 14 predicted proteins | sample IncBWC7MmetaG_FD_161055 | JGI IMG/M metagenome (GOLD analysis project Ga0210402, IMG submission 161055) | Forest soil microbial communities from Barre Woods Harvard Forest LTER site, Petersham, Massachusetts, United States - Inc-BW-C-7-M | ecosystem: Environmental > Terrestrial > Soil >... | reverse complement strand
AGGGGCCAGGGCCCTCGCCGCACTCTGCTGTGAGGAGAGGCTTATGACCACGACATTCCAGAAGCGCCAGAAAGAAATGAAGCGCATCGAAAAGCGCAAAATGAAGGAAGAGAAGCGCGCGCAGCGCAAACAGGATAAACCGCCCGCATCCGAAGTGACCTACGATCCAGCTTCCGATCCGACGATCGATTGGAATCACAGCAACGAGATCGGCACGCAGGAATAATATCGACCGGCTTCTAGGCCAGGCCGCACCCGCGAATGTCCTTCGTTTCACAGCGGGAAGCAGGGACAGCCTCGCCCGGGCGACGGTCCCTGTTCGATTGAGCAATCCACGCTGGCTCGATATAATTTTCTTCCAGCAGCCCAAGCCCAAATTTCACGGAGATTCTCGCCCATCTCGGCGAAATGGGAAGTTGTGCAGCCAGGCCGAAAATAAATTTGTGCGTTCCTTTTGATTGCAGCGGCCGCGGCATTCTTGATCAGTATTAAGGAAGAGGTTCTCGCCGAGTTGAGCCACATCCCGCTGGCGGTACTTGCCATAACCGCGGGATGGTCGCGCTGGCTGGAGTTGCGCCTTCCCGCCGAAAATCGGACACACGGGGTCATGGTGCGCGTTTGGCCGCTCTGTATTTGCGCTGCTTGGCGTTGTACTGCTGAACCATCGCGAAACGTGATTGAACAATCTTGTCCCGAGGCAGGAATTGGCGGAGGGATTTTGGTTCCGGGACGTGGACTCGAACCACGATACTCAGCTCCAAAGGCTGATGTCCTACCGATTAGACGATCCCGGAACCGGCCCAATTAGTGTAGCAGAGGCCTGCAAAGGCGCCCAAGCGCCTCCGCTCGAAACCTTTTTGCCCATCTTCACGTAGAATGGGCAGGGAAGGGTGCGCATGAAACGTCGGCTAATGCTCCGGGAACCCATCGGCGTGGCGCTGGAGACCTTGCGCACGCACAAAATGCGTTCCTTCCTGATGCTCCTGGGCATCATCCTCTCGGTTTCCACTTTGATTGTGGTCGTCGCGCTCATTTCCGGCGTAGACCGCTACATCGCCGACCGCGTCGCCAATATGGGTTCAAATGTCTTTCTGCTGACGCGCTTTCCCATCATCACGGACGTCGATGAGTACGTGAAGGCCAACCGGCGCAACAAGAAAGTTACCTGGGACGACTTTGAAGCGCTGCGCGACAATCTGAAGCTGCCGCAGCGAGTGGGCGTCGAGCTCCGCATTGATGGAAAAGTGCGCGCGGGCTCGCACGCCCTGAACGACACGAATGTCCGCGGCGTCACCGCTAACATGGTGGACATCGACATCGTCACGCCCCGCGACGGACGCTATATTTCCGAGGGCGACGACCAGAGCCGCGCCCAAGTGACGATGATCGGCAACGACCTCGCCACGCAACTTTTTCCCGGCGTCGATCCCATCGGCCACGAACTTAACATCGATGGCCGGCCATTCCTGGTCGTGGGCATTGCGAAAACCATCGGAACGGCTTTCGGGCAATCGCAGGATAATTTCGCCTACATCCCGATACAGACGTATTTCAAGATGTATGGCACCAACGATACTATTTGGCTCAACATTCAAGCGCGTGGCGCGGATTGGATGGAGCAGACGCAGGACGAAGCGCGAGCCATGATGCGCGCGCGGAGACACCTCTCTCCCAATGAAAAAGATAACTTCGGCATTTTCGACCAGGCCACGCTGATGGAATTGTGGAAGAATTTGACAGGTGCCATCGCTCAGGCCATGGTCGGGATCGTGTCCGTATTCCTGGTCATTGGCGGCGTGGTCATCATGAACGTGATGCTTGCTACCGTGACGGAGCGGACCCGTGAAATCGGCATCCGCAAGGCCCTCGGCGCGCGACACAACGACATTCTTCTGCAATTCCTGCTCGAAGCGACGGTCATGGCCGCCGTGGGAGGTGCCATTGGCATCGGCTTGGCCTACGGAGTCGCAGCCCTGGCCACCGCAATGTCCGTCCCCATGCACGTTTCTCTGCCTGCCGTTCTGCTCGCGGAAGTGATCTCTGCCGCTGTTGGTGTATTCTTCGGTGTCTATCCGGCGCGCCGGGCGGCAGGTTTGCAGCCCATCGAAGCCTTGCGCCAGGAAGTGTGAGCGCCATGCATATACCTGTGCGCATGAATATCGGCGAGAACGCCCAGATGGCGCTTACCACCCTGCGCGAGAACAAGATGCGTTCCTTTCTTACCGTTCTCGGCGTGGTCATCGGGATTACCGCTGTTCTTTCCGTGGTGTCCATCCTTGTCGGCGTCGATGGAGACGTGAACGCTTATCTGTCCGACTACGGTTCGGAAACTTTCTTCATTTTCCGCTTCGATCCCGGCATCCACACCGGCAGGCTCAGTCCCGACGAACGGGCGCGTAAACCGCTCACCCTGGAGGATGCCGAGGCCATCGGGCAATTGTGCCCCGCGGTGAAAGCCGTCACCGCCAGTCTCTATCCTCGATGGACAGACGAGGGTCCTGGCAGCGGGCCGGTCACGGCTCGCTATCTCAGCAAGGAAGTCTCGGGGATCGATTACAACGGGACGCTTCCTTCCAACGAAGAAGTTTTCAATTCCAGGCCGAAAATTGGGCGGTTCTTCAGCGACGCGGAGAACATGCATCGCGCTGACGTCGCAGTGATCGGCCCGGATATTGCCAAGACTCTCTACCCCGATATGGACCCGCTCGGAAAAACCATCCAAATCAGCGGCGTTTCCTACGAAGTGATCGGCGTGCTTGAGCCACGCAAGGGGCAGCTGGTCAAGGATCAGTCCGCGGACAAAGCGGTGATGGTCCCTTATCGCACCTATCACAAGCACATCCCGCAGGACGACGAGAACATGATTGGGGCCGTCGCATACCCGGGACACATGTCGGAAGCCGAAGACCAGATTCGCGGCGTATTGCGGCGCCGAAGAAACGTGCCCTACAGCAAGCCCGACAATTTTGGAATTTCCAGCGCCAAGCAGATTGCGGATCAATTTCGACAGATCACCGCGTCGGTGGCCGGCCTGATATTCGCCATCAGCTCGATTGGGCTTCTCGTGGGTGGCGTCGGAGTGATGAACATTATGCTGATGTCGGTCACGCAGCGCACTCGCGAGATTGGTGTTCGGAAAGCCATCGGCGCGCGACGCCGCGACGTCATTTGGCAATTTCTTACCGAAGCCATGGTGCTTACCGGCGCGGGAGGTGTCATCGGCGTGCTGCTTGGAGGCGGCATCAGCGTGCTGATCAACCTCGCGGTTCCGAGCCTGCCGTCGTCCATCCCGCTCTGGGCGATTGTGCTTGCCGTGGGCGTCTCCATGGGCGTTGGCCTGGTCTTCGGCATGTACCCCGCCATCAAAGCTGCTCGCCTCGATCCTGTCGAAGCGCTCCGATACGAATAGATGTCGCGTTCTTCGAGCACATCGAGCAGCGGCCCGCGCCGCCTGCGAATCAACTGGAGCAATCGGCCCATCACCGGGGACCACCGCGATGTGCGTGAAACGAGGGTTTCTGCTAAATTGGTAACGCTGCCCGCAGCGTCGGAGAGGTGGCCGAGCGGTTTAAGGCGCACGCTTGGAAAGCGTGTGTAGGTTAACCCCTACCGTGGGTTCGAATCCCACCCTCTCCGCCATTTCTGTAAGTGTACAGTCCGAAGAGATCCTTTACAGAACGTTCGAAGACATAGTCCTTGGGCCAAAAAGGGTTGTTACTTCGACCCGGCAAAGAACCCCTGCTTAGTGCTGTCAAACTTGCCTTATAGGAAATGCCGCCGCGGAGCAGCTAACCTACTTTAGTGTCTGGCGTCCAAAGCCTCGTGAGATTAGGAGTCATCGTCGGCCTTCTTGCATGCGTCACTTGCCGGGCACAGGAGATGCGGCTCGTTTATCCCGTGCCGGCGCCATCGGCCTTCACGCAGCGCAGCAACATTGTTTATAAGCAGGCAGGCCAAACTGCGCTGGCCATGGAGCTTTTTCTGCCCACCGGTCCTGCCCTCGCCAAATCATTGCCTGTCTTCGTAATCTTCAACGGTTTTGGCAGCTCGTTTATGCGGACCTCTCCGCAATCTCAGGGCTGGGCGAAGGCCGCAACGGCACACGGGTTCGCAGGGGTCACGCTAGAGACCACTCAGGGACACGATGCCGAAGACTTTGACTCCCTGGCCGAATTTCTCCGGCAGCACGCGGAAGATCTACACGTCGACCCCGAGCGACTCGTGGTCATTGCCTGGTCTGGCAATGTGTCCGCAGGATTGCCGGCCGTCGAGGATCCCCGTCGCAAAGCCGTCAAAGCTGCGGTCATGTATTACGGATCGGAAGATATACCCCAGGTTCGTCTGGACTTGCCGGTCTTGTTTGTGCGCGCCGGCCTCGATCAGCCGTTGTCAAATCACGAACTGGATCGAATGATTGCTGCGGGCATCGCCGCGAATGCGCCCTGGACTTTGCTGAACTACCCGGCAGGCCGCCACGGATTTGACGTTTTCGATGATAACGATCTTTCCCGCGAAATTATCGAAGAGACTTTTCGTTTCGCGCAGAACGCCATCTCCGATGCCTACCAGTCCGCCTTACGTGCCGGAGTCAATGAAGCAAGCGCGGCCGGCGGCATCTTTACTGGCGATTTTGCCAAGGCCGCCGCACTCTATCGCGAAATCGTCGCTGCCCATCCTCAGGACGCGCGTCGCCTGCTGGCTTACGGAATCGCGCTCACCGGGGCGAAGCGGTACAAAGAGGCGCGCACGCAATTCGATCATGCCAAGGTGATCGGCGGGCTAGGCGAGCGCGATCTCGGGGTCCCGGCAGCCAGAGCATGTGCGCTCGATCACGATCCGGAGGCTGCGATGGTTTGGCTCAAGCAGATTAATCCGAGATTTCTTCCAGCATCGCTTCTGTCGGATGCTGACTTTGCGATATTAAAAGACCGCCCGGACTTTCAAGCGTTGTTTCAGCGCCATTGAATGGCTGATTAACGGGCTCGCCGGCTCGGGCTCAAGCAGACAGCAGCGCGATTCGTCAGAATTCCATTCCCTCCGCCACCTTTGCCGATCCTGATCCATCTTCTTTCCTGTCTGGTGACTTTGCTTTAGATGCCGAATTCCATTGGTACCGTGCAAAGACAACCTGGTGGAATCTCTCTGCATCCAGTGAGCAAGGGATCAATCCATTCTGGCCAATCTCGGTTAGAGTAAGGTATTTGAGAAACGGTAAAAATAGCGAGAAAGAGGTCAGCCATGAATCGCAGAATGTGCCTCGGGCCGATCGTCCTCTTATTGTGCATTCCGGTTTTTGCTCAGAAAAAAGAATCGCAACTACCCAGGGTTTTCACGACATCCCAATTCGTTTTTGTTGAGACCGTCTATGGGCCAGCCACAGACACGACGGTGGATCCTCGGATTACACCGGAAGACCGTGCCGCGGTCTCCCGGATAGAAGATGCCCTGCGCACGTGGGGCCGCTACCAGTTGGCCTTCAAACGCAGCGAAGCCGATTTGGTTTTCGTTATACGCAAGGGGCAGTTGGCCGAAGCGCACGCCGGGGTGAACGTTTCACGGCGTCGACAGCCTCCAGGCGGCCCTCCGCAGACAGGGGCAAGTGTTGGACCTGTGGTTGGCGCCGAGGTTGGCTCGCCGTATGATTTGCTCACCGTCTACGTAAAAAACCAGGATGGTTCGCTGGGGGGCCCTTTTTGGAGGCGGACACAGGATCACGGGCTGGACGAGCCCGATCTTCCCCTCTTCAAAAAATTCAAGGAAGCGGTCGAAGCAGCCTCCAAGGCGCCAGCGAAGAAAACCCCATAGTTGCACCGCGCGGTTTTCAGAAATGGCAGGAGGCCACGCCGCGCTTCTGCAGATATTTCTGATGGTACTCTTCGGCGCGGTAGAAAGTGCTCGCGGGAGTGATTTCGGTGGCGATCGGCCGCTTGAGTTTGCCGTTGGCGTCCAGCGCGGCGCGTGACTTCTTGGCCGCGGCTTCCTGCTCCGGCGAATGGAAAAAAATCGCGCTGCGGTATTGCGCGCCGAAGTCCGGTCCCTGGCGGTTTACTTGCGTGGGGTCGTGGGCCTGCCAGAATACATCAAGCAACTTTTCGTAAGTCAATATTACCGGATCAAAAGTCACCTGTACTACTTCGGCGTGTCCCGTCTCATCAGTGCAGACGTCTTTGTACGTGGGGTTGGGCATCTCCCCGCCGCTGTAGCCCACCGCGGTATCGATTACTCCTGGCACGCTTTGGAATGCCGCTTCCACGCCCCAGAAACATCCCGCTCCAAAAGTCGCAATCTCAGGCATATGAATCTCCCCTTAAATCAAACTTCCTTGTCATACTCTACGCCGGGGTGTTAGATGCGCGGGCCACCCGCTGCGATTCGCGCATGCCTTCAGGGCGTTTTCTTTCTGGCCGTTGCCGGTCCCGCGGCGGCCCTTAACTTGTCCTGCGCCAGCGCCTTATAGGGTCCGTTCACAGAAGCCGCTTGGGTGAACGCTTCCTTCGCTTCGGCTGTTTTTTTCAGGTTCGCCAGCGCAAATCCCAAACGGTACTGATTTCGCCCGTAGCTGCCATCATCGGGCTTCAGGAGCGGCGCTGCGGCCTTCAGATTTTCCACCGCCTGGGCGTTGTCCTTCTTTTCGATATTCACTTGTCCCAAGGAACTCAGCGCCAGTCCCTTCTGCAAGCCCTTCTGCTGGGCCCACTGCTCGTCGGTCAAGCCTTCCGGCTTGGCTGCCGAATCCAGCACGGAAATTGCCTTTTTCGCGTACGATTCGGCTTTCGCGAGTTGGTCGGGCTTGTCGCAATAATAATCGGAGAGCACCAGCAGCATGCCCAGATTGTTGGGATCCTTGGCCAGCAGGCCGTTCGCCACTTCCAGCATCTTTGGCGTGTTCTGCGCCTGCGAATAGGATGTTGCGGCCACGCCGAGCGCTTGATTTGTGTACGGTGAATCCGGGAAGGCTTGCGCGAATCTTACCAGGAGCGCGGCCCGCTTTCCCGGGTCGCGGGCCTGAAGCGCGCCGTTGTAAACCGCCTGGTGGATGTAAGCGATACCTTCTTTGTTGCTCTCCAGCGTCTTGGCCTTTTGCTCTTCCCAAACTGGCGGTGCGGTGCCGGAAGGCGCCGGCGCCTCTTTGAAGCGCTTCAAAATTCCCTGCGCTTTTTCACCGTAACCAACGACACGCTCGGAATCGCCCTTTTCCGAAGCCGCGCGAATCATGTTCATCGCGTTTTGAAAGCTGTCGGGATCCAGAGCGAAGAGCTTGTCGCCATATTCCATGGCTTTATCGTAATTTTTTTGTTCGATGTAGTAGTCGACGTAGAGACCGTCGGCCACGATGGGATTGTCGCCTTCGCTGCCCGGTCCGGCCGCGAACTTGTCGATTAGCGCCAGCTTCTGAGCGGGATCCGTCGCCGCGTTGATCTCCGTCAAGGCGTGGTCGACGTCCGATCCGGCCTGAATCGGCACGAACTTGCCAATCTGTTGCCCGAACGCCGGGCCCGCCGAAAAGCCAAGAAGGAATAGCGCACCACTCAACCACTTTCTATGCCGCATAGGTACCTCCGGGCGCTGCAATGGACTGCATCTTAGTGCCGTGCCCCGTGCCAGGCAAACAAAATTCTTCGTAAGCTGATGGTGAGCCGAGGAGGGCACGACAATTGACGCGCTCTGCGTTTCGCGAGACGATTGAGGTTTTGAATGAGGTGCCGGAATGGAACTAGGGCTCACTGGGCGGGTAGCCGTCGTCGCGGCGGCCAGCAAAGGGTTGGGACGCGCCGTCGCGGAGGAACTCTCGCGCGAAGGGGCGTACGTAGCGATTTGCGCACGCACGGCAAGCGCACTGGAAGAAACCGCCGCGCAAGTGCAGAAAACTACGGGCCGTGAAGTGTTCCACCGTGCTCTGGATGTGACTGATTCAAAGGCGGTTAGTGAATTCGTTGCCACTGTAGAAATGCGCTTTGGGCGCATCGACATCTGCGTTACCAATTCCGGTGGTCCGCCGTCTAACTTATTTAAGAACACCCCGCCGGAAGCCTGGCGCTCCGCTGTTGACCAGCTTCTGATGAGCACCATTTATTTTGCAAAGGAAGTTCTGCCACGCATGCAGAAAAACAAGTGGGGACGTCTGATTACCATTACTTCGTCGGCGGTCAAGCAGCCTGTCGAGGGACTGCTGCTCTCGAACTCGATCCGCGCCGCTGTCACGGGCTTGGCCCGCACGCTGGCCAATGAATATGCCGCCGATGGCATCACGGTGAACAACGTCTGCCCAGGCTTCACGCGCACGGCGCGCCTCGATGGCTTGGCATCCTCGATTTCCGCGCGCACCGGCTCTAAGCCCGAAGAAGTCTTCGCCGGCTGGGAGCGCGAAATCCCCGCTGGCCGGATTGGCACGCCCCAGGAATTTGCTGCCGTCGTCGCATTCCTCGCTTCGGAGCGCGCCAGCTACGTGAACGGCACTTCCATCGCCGTCGATGGCGGTCTCGTGAGGAGCCTGCTCTAGCCCTCAATGGCCGCCGCTACCCGTCATCTTGAACTGACAGTTCTTCCGGAGCGCTTCGCGATATCGCGATTCGCGGCCGACGCGCCTATTCCCCCGTGGGCGACGCAAGGTCCGTTCTTTTCCGTGACCCGCACGGGGGATGAACTTTCCCTTGTCACCGAGCTTTCTACCGTTCCCGCGGGCATCCAGTCTCAACCGGGTTGGCGGGTCCTGAAAGTTCATGGACCGTTCGTTTTGTCGGAGATCGGTGTACTGGCTTCGCTCGCCGCGCCGCTTGCCGAAGAAAAAATCAGTTTGTTTGCGGTCTCAACGTTTGACACGGATTACCTGCTCGTTGCTTCCGAAACTTTGCCGGCAGCCATTGCCGCGCTGGAGCGGGTAGGACATACCATTTACAGGAGCACCGCTGAATGACTGGGGCATCCCTTCGCAACGCTAGAAATTACCGTAGTCGCCAGGCGTTTTTTGCTTTCGCGACGCTGCTGGCGACCCTTATCGCCGCGCCGCAATTCTTCGGCGATGAGCCTTACGCGCGCAGCCGCGACTATGATTTGCAGCACTCCAAGATTTCAATGCGCTTCGATCTCCAGCAGAAAAAAGTAATAGGAGAAGTCACGCACGCACTTTCCATTCTTCGCGACGGCACTTCAAAAATTGTTTTCGATTCGGCGGGCCTGACCATCCAGAAAGTGACCGTGAACAAATCGGGAGCGAAATTTGAAACCGCGGCCGAGAAATTGATTATTCCGCTAGCGGCAGCGGCCAAATCTGGCGATAAATTCGAGATCACCATCCGCTACGAAGGCAAGCCCGCAAAAGGAATGTATTTCATTTTGCCGGACAAGGACTATCCAGACCGACCAAGCCAGATCTGGACGCAAGGCGAGTCGGAAGACACGCACTATTACTTACCGACTTACGACTACCCGAACGATCGGCTCACCACCGAAACAATCCTCACGGTTCCCGCTTCCTGGATCACCGTTTCAAATGGCAAGCTTGTGAGCGTCACCGAGGCCGGCAAAGGACTGAAAACCTGGTACTGGAAAGAGTCCGTGCCCAGTTCCACCTACCTAATCACCGTTGTCGCTGGTGAATTTGATGAAGTGAAGGAATCCTGGCACGGCATCCCCTTAACCTATTACGCGCCCAAGGGTCGCGGCGACCGGCTCCCGATCGATTACGGACGAACGCCGGCCATGATGGATCTGTTCAGTAAAAAGTTTGGTGACTACCCCTGGGAAAAATATGCCCAGGTAATGGTGGACGATTTCGTCGCCGGCGGCATGGAGAATTCCAGCGCCACAACCAACAACAGCAGTTCGCTCACTCATCCCAAGCTCGCTCCCGAATATGCCACTGGTGAAGACGACTTGATCTCGCACGAGCTCGGTCACCAGTGGTTCGGCGATCTGGTCACCACGAAGGATTGGGGCAATGTTTGGCTGAATGAAGGGTTCGCGACTTTCACGGAAACCATGTGGGCTGAAGCGCACTACGGCAAGGATCAAGCCGACTACCAACGCTGGACCAACAGGCGCGAATGGTTCCAAAGCAGCAGTCTTTGGAGCAAGCCGATGGTGCGCCACGACTTTGACGATTCCAGCGAATTCGACGAGAACTCTTACAACAAAGGCGGCTGGGTCCTTTATATGTTGCGCCACCAGATTGGCGACGAGGCCTTTTATGCGGGCGTCAAGCATTACCTCGAAGTGAATCGCGGAAAAAACGTAGTGACCGCGGATCTGGCGAAGGCCATCGAAGAGTCCTCGCATATCAACGTGGACCAGTTCTTAAGCCAATGGGTGTACGGAGCGGGAGCGCCGAAGTTCGACTTGAGCTACACCTACGATGGCGAAAAGCGCCAGGTGACCCTGGCCGTCAAGCAGACTCAAAAGATCGAAGGACGCGTTGGCCTCTTCCGCGTGCCCGTGGAAGTCGAGATCACCACCGCGTCGGGGCCCAAGCTTTACAACATCACTGTTTCTAAGGACAAGCAGGCTTTTTGGCTTCCCGCGGATTCGACTCCGTTGATGGTTCTTTTCGATAAGGGCGGCCACGTTCTCAAGTCGGCCGAATTCCATAAGGAAAAGAAGGAATGGCTCTATCAATTGAAGAACGCCGCGGATCTTGCCGATCGGGCGGACGCGGTTGTTGCGCTCGGGAAGATGAAAAGCGACGAAGAAGTGGTCGCCGCGCTCGGAGAAGCGCTGCGCAACGACAAGGCCTGGGGAGTTCGCGCCACGGCTGCAGATACACTCGGCCAATTGGACGCAGCTTCCGCCTCCAAGCTGCTTCTCGCCGCTGTGGATTCGCATGATGTGCCCTGGGTTCGCGGCCGGGCTGTTAGCGCGCTCGGGAATATCAAAGCCGACCACGCCGTCACAGCGAAGCTCAATGCGATAGCGAAGCAGGATGATTCCTATCGCGCGCGCGGTGCCGCGCTGCAAGCGCTTGGCCGCTTGAAGGGGTCTGATGCTTTTGCGACGCTGGAGGCTGCCGTGGCCGCCGATTCGCCTGACGGTTTTCTTCGCAACGCCGCTCTTCGCGCGCTCGGTTCGCTGGGCGATGACAAAGCCGTGCCGCTGCTTCTAGAGTGGTCGGCCCCCGGCAAACCCCTCGATTCGCGCACTGCGGCAATCAATAGTCTCGGGCGTCTGAAGAAGGACGATAAAGGCATCACGAAACAGATTGCCGACTATCTGGCGGAACCGCACTTCTCCGTTCGCATGTCGGCGATCTACGCGCTCGGCGCACGCGGCGATGCTACGGCCATTTCAGCTCTGGAAGCGCTGCTGAAGATCGACGACCTCAGCATCGAAATGGTGCCCCTGATCCGAGGACAGATCGCGCGCCTAAAGAAACCCGCGGATGGAAAACCCGGATCCAATCCCAGCCCTGGCGAAGCTGAAGAAGAGTCTTCTGAAAGCGCGGCTGGTGGACCGCCAGCCACCGAACAACGACTCGAAAGGCTCGAGCGCCTGCTTCAGGAAATGAGCGAGCGCCTCAAGTCCATGGAGAAGCGCCTCCCGCCGCCAAAGGACTGAGCGCTTGCGGTATCAAAGGCGCGGGGGGCCGCAGCGGGATCCTTCTTTTCTGTCGTGGGCGGCGTTTACCTTAGCCGGCTCGGGGCGTTCTCTGCGATCTCGGTGTTAAGTTTTTCTCTTCGATTGAGTCGAGCTACGGCTCCGCAATCAAAATCCGCAGGTCCCGCAGATTGTTCCCCGTCGGCCCGGTAACAATTGCATCCCCCAGCTTCGAGAAAAACGTACACGCATCACTCCGCTGGAACGCTTCCACCGGATCGAGTCCCGTCGCGTCTGCCCGCCTCAATGTCTCGCCGTCCGCCACGGCTCCGGCGGCAGGACTATTTCCGTCGATCCCGTCGGTCCCCGCACTGAGCACGGCAATGTTCTTTCCCGCAATTTTCCCCAAACAAACCAGTACGAAAGCGGAATTCCTTCCTCCCACTCCGTTCCCGGTCACTGGTGAACTCACCTCTCCATCCGCAATCAACGCGACCCGGTGCCCCGGATGGGTCTTCCGCAGCGCCTCCAACTGTTCCAGCAAGTACTCCGAGGCCTTCTCTACAGGCCAGTCATCCGTCGCATTGTCGCAGCAGGCGATGAACCCTTTTGCTTCCGCGGCGTGATGCGCGGGATGAAAGAGATCATCCATCCCCAGCAGCAGGAGGAAATGTGAATTGTGAAATGCGGGGGCATCGGCTTTTGGAGTCTCCGGTATCGTAGCTTTGTCGAGCCAGTGTCGCAGAGCTGGTGAAAACCTTTCGCGCAGCGAGTACTCCGCGATAATGCGCTTGGCGTCCGCAACGCTGGTGGGATCGGGCAGAGTCGGACCTGATGCCAGCGCCCACTCTTTTCCCACCGGTACATCGCTTACCGCCAGTGTGACTTTTGTTGCCTGGTGCGCCGCCGCCGTCAGCCGGCCCCCTTTCACTGCCGAAAGGTGTTTCCGGACCGTATTGATGTCCTCGATCGGCGCGCCGCAGGTAACCAGTGCGCGGTGCAGAGTCTGAACATCTTGAAGTGTCTGCCCGGGGTCCAGTGGCAACTCAACGAGAGCCGATCCGCCTCCCGAAATTAGAAAGAAAACGAGCGTTTTTTCATCACATTTTTTCAGCAGCGCTAAAATCGCCTCTGCCGCCTTCCAGCTCTCGACGTTAGGCGTTGGATGGCCGGCAACGAAGTATTTCATTCCCGGCGCTGGTCTCCGCGGCGCCGTCGGCGCAGAAACCACGCCCTCAATCCTCAAAAAGGGCGCCAACACCAGTTCAAGTCCCTCCACCATGGCATGCGCGGCTTTCCCAATGGCCACCACGCGCAGTTTTTCGAAATCGCGTAGATCGATTCTCGCGTCGCCGCACTTCAATACCGTTCCCTTGCGCTGCAGCTTGCGCTGCATCGTTGCGGGAATATCGATGGCCGCCAGCGTTTCGCGGAAAATCTGCCGTGCCAGTTGCTTCAGTTGCGGCATGAGAGGGTTGCCTGGAGATCCGTTACGATGACTTCAGTACTTCGGGATTCAAGATGTTCGGCGGCCGCTGGCCGGTAAACAGCGCGACGACATTTTCCGCCGCGATGCACGCCATTTTTGTCCGCGTCTCCAGGGATGCCGACGCCATGTGCGGCGCCAGCACCACGTTCGCGCGTTTCAGCCCCGGATGAATGAACGGTTCGTTCTCGTAGACGTCCAGTCCCGCGCCAGCAATTTTCCCTGCTTCCAGTGCCGCCACCAGCGCGGCTTCATCCACCACCGGCCCGCGCGCCGTGTTGATCAGGAATGCCGTCGGCTTCATGCGATAAAACTTCGGCGCGTCGAACAAGCCTCGCGTCTCCGGCAGCAGCGGCACGTGCACGCTGACAAAGTCGGATTCCGCCAGCAAAGTATTGATCTCCTGAAACTCCGCGTTCAACGCCTTCTCCACGTCTGCGGGCGCCCGCATCGCATCCGTATAAATCACCTTCATCTGGAAGCCGCTCGCGCGCCGCGCCATGGCTCGTCCAATCCGCCCGAATCCCACAATCCCCAGTGTCTTTCCCCACACGTCCGTGCCCACCAGTTGGTCCAGGTCCCAGTTCTTCCAATTCCCCGAGCGCGCCAGGGCTTCGCCTTCGCTGAGCCGCCGCGCTACAGCCATCAGCAGCGTCCACGCAAAGTCTGCGGTCGTTTCATCCAGCACGCCCGGCGTGTTGGTAGCCACCACGTCACGCTTCGTGCAAGCGGCCACATCTATGTTGTCGAATCCCACCGCCACGTTCGCCGCGATGCGCAGCTTCGGTGCCGCCCTCAGGAATTCCTCGTTGACTTTCTCGGTCAGCAAACAAACGAGGCCCTCCTTGTCTTTCACCCGCCGCATCACTTCTTCCCGCGGCGGGCGTTCCGGTTTTGCCCAGTATTCGACCTCGCACGTTTCTTGAAGAATCTGCCGCGCCGCCTCAAACAGGCTGTGAGTCGCAAACACTTTCGGTTTCGCCATCGCATCCTCTGGTTAAATTTGGGAAAATTACACTAACACACCGCTGCCCTCCGGGCATAACTTAGCGTCGCGTCCGTCCCGGGAAGCTGACTAGAGTGCCCATTTCTTCCCGCTGGAGAGTCCACCGCGGCATAATGGAGCGATCATGAAAACGCAATCGCGCTTCGAAATTGTCATCATCGCCGGATTCTGCCTATCCGTTGGCCTCAACGCCTGGGCGCATCCACGCTCAAATCTCTCAGGTAAAAACTCACTCCAGAAGGGAACCGCTATGCCCGCACATGCGACTGGGACCTTTGAAGTGCAACTCACTCCCCAGCCTCCCGATGGCAAATTTGAGGACGCCAGCCTCGGCAGGATGACTATCGACAAACAAATCCACGGTGATCTCGAAGCCACCAGCAAGGGAACCATGCTGACTGCAGGCACCGAAGTCAAAGGCTCCGCCGGCTACGTTGCCATCGAGCGTGTCACCGGCGCGTTGCACGGCCGCACCGGCACTTTCGTCCTCCAGCACACCGGCACCATGAACCGCGGCACTTTTCAACTTTCCATTACCGTTGTTCCGGATTCCGGCACCGGCCAACTCCTCGGTCTGGCCGGCAAATTCAACATCACCATCGCCGATGGCAAGCACTCCTACGACTTCGAGTACACCCTTCCTGAAACCCACTGACAGTTGCCCAGTTTCCATCATGGCTAGTCCGAGTGTCGTCATCGGCCATTCATCGTAGGAATCACGTCTCCGCTATTCAGCGGCACTTCTGCGCCCGCCCCCATGCCACGCACGCGTCCAAGCTGCTTTTTCTTTCCGCATCGGCTATTTGTTTGAAGGCACGTCCATGGCGATTAGTTCCTTTCCAAGGATTCTCCTTGTGCTGTAATGAAATAATGAGATCCGCTTGTGTTTTTCTCCTCCTGCTCCTGTTTGTTCCTTTCGCCGCGGCGCAATCCATGGAAGCCACCGCAGGGCAGCTGGATGCCAAGGAAAGGCAGCTCGAAGCTCTCTACGCGGATTACTGGCGCACCGAATACAAGAAAGCCCTCGGAGATCAGCAGGCTTCTTCCTCTTCCGCCGAGGAGCGTATTCGCAGCGTATTCAAAGACGAAGGATTCTTGGCGTTATTGAAAAACACTTCTTTCCGTGATTCGCTCCTGAACCGCCGCCGCGACCTCTTTTTGCACGAGGCGGTTTTCACGATAATCACGACGAATGCGAAGCTCAACGCGCTCGAGGAATCCATTACCCGCGAGGAAGGCAATTTTCGGTACAAGGCCGCGGACAAACAAAACACTCGCGCGGAACTCAGTAATCTGGTTGCCAGCAGTCCCGACCGCCGGACTCGTGAACAGGCTTGGCGAGCCCGCGCGCAGATCGCGCCCTTCAATGGCGAGCGCATCCGCCAGGCCATCAAATTACGAAACGAGCTTGCTCACCGTCACTCCGACACTATTTTTTCGCTCTTCATGCTTCGCCGCAAGGGCGCCGAGGCGCAACAGCTCTTTACCTGGTTTGATCGTCTCCGCCAGGAAACCGATTCGGAATATCGCCGGCTTCTGGGCCAGATGCGCCGTGACCTTCGTCTTGAAAAGATTGAACCCTGGGATCTCGAATACTATTTTTCCACCCTGACAAATGATTTTGAAAAGAACCAGTTCTTGCCCGGTCAAGGATGGCAGAAGACCACCCAAATGGCTGCGAACCTGGGTTACGGCCTCGACAAACTCCACGTGGAGATGCGCGTGGCCGATCTGGGCTTTGATGGCGCGACTTATCCCATACTCTACGGCAAGGAAATCAAAATACTCGCCAATCGCCTCAGCGGCATCCGTTTCTACGATCGCCTCCTGCATTCCACCGGTCACGCGCTGCATTACAGCATGATGGACGAGCCGTCGTTCCTTCTTAGCGCCAATGGTGCCGAGTCCTTCGACGAGGGATTGGCTGAATTCTTTACGCTCATGCTCTATCGCCCGGAAGTCAGTGTTTCCGTTTTTGGGCTGCCCGCAGAACAATCGCAAATCCTGGCGAGACGCTACCGGCTCAAGTCTCTGTTTGACTTGCGCGAAAAGATGGCGGACTCACTTTTCGAATTTGAAGCGTATGCCGATCCCGGCCAGGATCTCGCGGCGCTCTACAATCGCATTCACGCAAAATACCTTGGCGTCGATCTCCATGACACTCCCGTCTGGGCTTACAACCCGATGTACGGTTCCGCCCCCATCTATCTTCAGAGCTTTGTCCTGGCCCACATGGTCGCACGTCAGATCCAGCAGACCGTGGACCAGCGGTTTGGTCCGCGCTGGGGCGCAACTGCGGGAGAGTTCTTGAGGCAAAAATTCTACTCTCGTGGTGCCGAGCAGACGGTGGATGAAATCATGCAAGCCGGCACCGGCAAACGGCTCGACCCTCAGTTTTTGATTGAATACCTGCGCGGTTCCTCCGGCAGCGAAAACGCCGGCCTCGCTCAGCCCGTTCACTAGAACTGACTCGCTGTCGGGCTCACCGGACTGGCCTGTCCGCGGTCCTGCTGGCCATTATTGTTGGTCGAGCGTGAACGATAGGAAGAGCAGCTTCTGGTCCCGCTGAATCTGTAACGTCACTGGGGCCCCCGGCGGCAA
>Ga0210402_10002827_pt1 | contig 16622 bp, 18 predicted proteins | sample IncBWC7MmetaG_FD_161055 | JGI IMG/M metagenome (GOLD analysis project Ga0210402, IMG submission 161055) | Forest soil microbial communities from Barre Woods Harvard Forest LTER site, Petersham, Massachusetts, United States - Inc-BW-C-7-M | ecosystem: Environmental > Terrestrial > Soil >... | reverse complement strand
GAACTCCGTGGCCATCAACAAGCTCACGCTTTCGCTTGCCAAGCCCGTATTTCAGCGTCTGGCTGACGGCCACTGGCACAATTTCCTGGCGCACGAGGCGCGCGCCGGCGACGCGGCGTTGCGCGAGTGGTTCTCGCAAGTGATCGGCCTTGGCATCCTGCTCGGACATGGTTGGGCTGAACTGGATGACACCTGGGCGCGGCTCACCCCGAAGGGCAAAGAGGCGATGACGGTCTATCTGCGTGACAGCGAGGCCGCCCATGCTTGACCGGCAACACGGCAAGATCGTCTTTGAGTGCGACAGCTGCAACGAGGTCCTCGAAACCGAGACCAGCGACTTCGTTGAGGCGCTGACGATCTTGAAACGCGAGGAATGGGATGCGCGGAAGATCGGCGCTCAATGGATACACACTTGCCCGGAGTGCAAACGCAACCGATGAGCATGAACGTGTACGACTACATCAAGCGAACCTATCCGGTAAGTCCCGAAGTCGGCAGCCGCGTTACGCACCAGGTAACGAAGCGCAGCGGCACAATCGCCCGCGAGAACGTCAGCCAAGCCCACTATGTCATGGTGAAGTTTGACGGGCAGAAGTTCTCTTCACCGTGCCACCCGACCGAACTCGACTATTTGTCGCAATCGAAGCCGTGACGGTGATGTCCGACCTGCGCGCAGCCGAAATCCGCTACCGGGTCGACCCGGCCGATGTGCCGGCCGAGAAGGCTGCGCGCCGGCTGCATCTGACGCTTGAACGGTTCAACGAGGTGCTGCCGAACCTGCTCAAGCGCGGCTTCCCGGCGGCCGATCCGGACACCGGAATGTTCGATCTGGAGGCCATCGACCGTTGGAGAAGGAGCCGACACGGGCTTGCCTCGCCGGACGGAACTGCGCAACCATCACCCCCGCAACGCAAGACGACGTGGGGAGAACGATTAGGTGCCAAAGGTGAAGCTCGCAGGTCTTAAAATCTACCCGGTAAAGGGTAAGTGGTACGTCTACGTGCGCGCAACCGGCGTGGCACTCGTGAAGGGCTTTGAAGGCAATAAAGCAGCCCTGATCAAGTTGCTTGAGACCCCGGAGATGATCGGCGCCTACAACGTCACTCGCGGCCGCGAGCCGCGCACGTATCCGGAACGCACGCTCGGCTGGCTCGTAGCCTGGTACACCGACGGGAAACAGTGCGAGCGCTTCAAGAAGCTAGCGCCGGATACCCAGGAGCGTTACAAAGAGTGCCTTGCCTGCCTGCAGGATGTCTACGACGCGCCGCTCGAGGAGCTGCAGCGGCACGACATCGTGCTGTGGCGCGACAAAGTCGAGCTGGAGAAGTGGCCGGCGCTCGCCAACCGCATGGTCACGGTGCTCTCGACCATGTTCGGGCTTGCCGCCGATCGCGGCTGGATGAAGGCCAACATCGCGCTCGGCATCCGCAGCACCTACAAGAGCGATCCGAACTCCAACCGAGAATGGCGCCCCGAGGAGTGGGCGGTCGTGATGTCGCGCGCGCCGATGCACCTGAAGATCGTCTACATGCTGGCGCGTCACCTCGGCTATCGCAGCCAGAGCACCATCGCCGTGGAGTGGAAGAACTATCAGCCGGACCAGCGGTTCGGCATGTGCTTCCGGATGGATCACCGCAAGAACGGCGAACGCCACTGGCTGCCGGCCTCGCCCGAGCTGCAGGCGTTCCTGGCCGAGATCAAGGTCCGGAGCGCCACGGGGAAGATCGCGCTGCGCCAGAACGGCCAGCCCTGGGAGAGCCCGATCCAGCTCCAGCGACGCTCGAGCAAATTTCTGACGGGACTCGCGGCCAAGGGCCTGGTCGGCCCTGGCCTGACTGAGCACGGGCTACGCGTAACCTTTGCGGCCGAGATCAAGCGGGTGACCGGCGCCAATGACACCCAAGTGGCGGCGGCCTTGGGAGACCGGGATACCCGCATGGGCGCGCACTACACCCGCCATGTCGAGCAGGAAGCGCGCATCATCGAGGTGTTTTTCACCAAGCAGGTGCGAACAAGAACGGAACAGGATTTGTCTAACAGGGAGGGTGCTGTTTAGACACTTCTGAAAATACTACAACGAAGTCAGTTTGCTAGGATATTGGCGAGCGCCCTGCTCATACCCTCCCTCCCGCGGGATCTTCTTGTTTCTCGGACAGCGCCGCCGACTTGAAATTCCGCGACCGCTTGCGGCGAATTCGTTTGAGAACTTCAAGTCGAAGGCGGCACTGGAACTGCCGCTATGTCGTTGGAATTGCAACAGGCAGCGTTCATCATACCGCTTGAGAATTCAAGAGGCGAACGCAGCCGTGCGGTGCAGCGGGCGTGGTCGCTACACCGACGGCTGCTCGCGGTTGCGAAAGACAGGTCAGTACTTCTTACACTCCGGGACGGTTCGGCCCGGCAAACCGATCTTGGCGAACACGGCCGGATCGTAGCCCAGGGTCTGGTTCACGTTCGGAATGACCTTGACGACCTTGCTGAACAAGGCGCCCTTGCCGTCGTCCACGACCTCGGTGACGAAATTGGTCCCGATCGCCTGCCGGTTGGAATCAAGCTTGATCTTGCCGTTCGGCGCATCGAGCTCGATCTTCGCGAGCGCATCCTTGAGCTTGGCCTGGTTGTTGCTGAGATCGCCATCGACCTGGCGCAGCGCCAGGATCAGCGCCGTCGTGGAGTTATAGTAGTTTGTGGCGAGCAAGGATGGGCTCGGGAAGCGCTTGTTCGGCGGAAACGCATCCTGATAAGCCTTCACGAATTTCTGCCAGCCCGGATCCTCCCAGGTGTCGGCCTGTCCGCTTGCCGCGATGGTGCCAAGCAGCGCGTTCTTGGCATTGCCCTTGGCCGACAGGATGGTCTGGTCGACCATGATCGAACCGCCCATCAGATGGGCCTTGCCGCCGGCCTGCTGATACTGATTGAGGAAATTGATGGCGTCGGCGCCGCCGAGGCCGAGATAGATCGCATCGACATCGTCCGGCAGCGCGGCGATGACGGAAGCGAAATCCTTGGTGCCGAGGGGAACCCATTGACGGTTGGTGATCTGCCCGCCGGCGCCACAGAATTCGAGCACGAGGCCGAAGACCTGGGTGTAGATGAAAGAATAGTCTTCGCCGATAGTAGCGATCTTGCGATAGCCCTTGGTTTCATAAGCGTATTTGCCAAGCCCGACCTGCCATTGGGCGCCGTCCATGTTGTAGCGGAAGAAGTTCGGCGCGGGATCCACAAAGGTCGTTTCCTGCGCGCCGGATGCGGCGTTGACAAAGGTCAGTTCAGGATGGGTCTTGGCGAAGTTCTTGACCGCGATGCCTTCATCACCGGAGAGCGGCGAGAGCAGGATCTGGACCTTGTCCTGCTCGATCAGCTTGCGCACCGCGCGAATGGCGGAGTCGGGCGTTGCGTCGGTCGATGCGATGACGAAGTCGAGCTCCTTGTTGCCGACCTTTTTGCCGAGCGTGTTCAACGCCGTCTGATAGCCGCGAATGCCGTCCTCGCCGAGAACCGTGTAGGTGCCTTCGAGCGTCGCGGTGACGCCCACCTTGATTTTTTCCTGCGCGAGCGCTGCGCCGGAAAACAACATGGCGCCGAGCGCGACCAGTCCCAAACTCCCCTTGAACATCGAACTCCTCCGTTGTGCCGCCAGATCGTTGTCAGGCATGAACCGATCGGGGCCGTGCGCGACCCTCGATCGTGGGAGCGAAAGCTAGCTGATGACGGATCATGCGCGCGCAACTTCGCAGGCGGTGGCTTGACACGCAGTCTCATTTTGAATGCTGCGCCGCAACGCGCTTTCGGATTCGACGCAAGGTCGTCTGGCGGCCGGCGCAACCCACGCGGTCGGCGCGAACACGCTGATGTTGCGCCGCCTCGCGTTCTTAACTCCGGCTTTACCACCACCGACATCCGTCAAGCGAGCTTTACCGCTTTTGAACCTCGCGATGCGTGAATGGGCTCGCGTGGGGATGAAATCGTATCGGGCGGCTCATGTTGACGAGGACTGGCGCAACCTTGCAGATCGACGCTGTGCATGCGCGCGCGATTTGTGATGAGATCGGAGATCGGCTCCGCGACGTCTTGCGGCGCCAAGTGAGTCATGAACTTCCGCCGCGCCTGCAATACTTGATGGAGCAACTGGCGAAAGCCGACGAGGAGGTTTCGCCTTCGATCGCGCCCTCTCTCGATGAGATGATGATCTCGCAGGAGCCGCCCGCTCTGCATCACGAGCGGATTGCCGCTCCGCTCGTCTCAAGCTGAGACCGCGATCAGCAGCCGGTGAAGCGCGGGTCCGGACCCTCGTACATTTCCTTGAGATAAGCGCGCGCGTATTCGGTCAGCCGGTGTGGGTCGTCCTGCCCAGCGGAAATCAGCTTATCGAGATACCGCGCGATCCTGTCGCGCGACCGAGCTAGCTCCGCCGCATCCATTTTGCTGGTCAGCTCGTAGGTCCCCAAGGCCTGCTCGACGATTTCCCTCACGCAAAGCTCCCAGCACTGCACCGCAACTTTCGCATAGCAGCATTCCGATTTCGGGGCGTCAAGTCCCCGTCTGGGTTAGTTCACCGGGCGATTAAGGGTTAAGGTTTAGGCGGCGGGTTTTCCGGCTGCTGCGGCAGGCCGTCGAATCAATCCGATATTTCGAACTCAAGCTGCGCTTCATCCACGCAGTATGATAATACTATACCGCTGCGGTGGCGATCGGCCCTGCCGTATTTGACGCCTCTGACGGCCCAGTTCGGGCCTCCTGGCGCCGCGGGCGCAACGCGCTCGATAAAAACTCCGCCAAAATCTTCGAATTCCGGATGGCTGGTTCTGACGGCCTCGGTCAAAGACTGTTGCAAGGCCTCGCGCGTGACCGGCTTGCGCGGGATCTGATCGTCGTTTTTTTCCTGAAGATCAATTTGATTCCAATGCCTCTGGCCGCATTCCGTTCACGATTCAAGTGATGGATCGACTTCCGCTGCGGGATTGCGCTTTGTTTGCCAATGTTCCGCTCGCTCGCAGGAGAAGCAAAAATCTGACCGCTATCGACGGTTCGACGAACGCTGCTCAGGAACAAGGCAAGTTCCGCAGTTCAAAATATCAACCGATATAATCATAATCCGAACACGGCAGGACCGTATTTTTTCGTTGTGCTGGCGGCGTTGGTTAACTTGGCAAGGGGATAGCCATGTCAACTCTACAGCACAGATGTTTGGACACAGCGCTTAGTTACTCTTCGCCGTGGCCATGGGCGCTCGCGCTTGTGATCAGCATTTCGATATGGCTTGGCGCTGCCTGGCTGATCTGGACTTTGGCGGCTTAGGGATTTTTTACGGCGATCGATCGGCGCGACTTCATTGACCACACGCGGACTATTGCGAACGCAAGATCTCGTCCAGGTAAAGTTCGGCGCTGCGCTTCCACGAAAATAGTGCTGCTCTCTGTCTGCCCTTCGCAGCCAGTGCCGTGCGAAGACTGTGATTTGCCGACAGGCCGATGATCGCGTCGCGCCATCGTGCCGCGTCATCGGGATCGACGTAAATGACCGCGTCCCCTCCCACCTCGACGAGGCTTGCCGCGTTGGAGGAGATCACGGGACAACCCTTGGCCATTGCCTCCAGCGGCGGGATTCCGAAGCCTTCGGTCTTTGAGGGAAAGACCAGACACATCGCGTTTTCATAGAGCGCCGCCAGTTCGTCATCGCCGACGAAGCCGACGTGATGGATGTTGGTTCGGTGCGCCGTTGCCTCTCGCGCGGCAAAAATGCTCGAAGCGCCGCCGGCGACGACCACATCGATTCCGGCTTCATCGAGCGCCTGCGCCTCGTTGATGACGATGTCGATATTCTTGTGCTTCGCGCTACTGCCGAGCAAAAGAACATAGGAGCGTTTCAGCGTCGCGATCAGCGGAAGCCGGGCCTGTTTCGCATCCCAGCGCAGGACGTGCTCGTGGCCATTGGGTGCGATGAAGATCTTCTCCTGCCGGCAGACGCCGTATTTCATGAGCATGTCCGCTGAAAAGCACGACACGGTCGCCACCCGGAACGCGCGCCTGCCGACCCATGGCAAGAGCATCCGATAGGCAAGCCCGAAAGATCGCGAATAGCTTTCAGGAAGAATGAAAGTGTTCGCATCATGGATGCACACGATGTGCTTGCGCGCAAATACGGGGCCGAAATTGCCGAGGCTCAGCACGCCGGCTCGCGCGTAGAGCGGCAGGACGAACTGATCCCAGGCGTGCCCCGATCCATGACGTGTCCGGCAAGTTTCGATTTTCGAGAGCGACGGCACCGCGTTCGCTCCGGGCGGCAGGACCAGGCGCATGGCAAGTGCGGCAGCCGCGTCAAGGTTATCGGAAAGCAGTTCATCGAGCGCCGCCACGATTTCATACGCGTAGCGTTGGACGCCTGTCATGCGCTGCGTGACAAAACGGCCATTGATGGCCCAGCTTCGTCGATGTTGGTTTCGGCCGACACTTGCCATCGCGGACAGGAACGAAGTCAGGTCGTCAAGGGGACCAGAACGCGCTCGGCTTCCGCGATCGCGCAGATGATGTGATAGAACGACGATGCCGGGATCGTATCGACCAGCGATCGATTGTCTCGATCGAACTGATCGTACCAGCCGCCCTGCACCGGGTGGCTCAGATAGTGCCGATGCAGCCTTGCGAGCGCTTCACAGGCCTTGTCGGCGGCGCCCTGCTCTCCCACCTCGGCCTGCGCAATCCAAGCCTTGGCGATCTCGGTCTGAGGCCACAGACGCCGCGTCGACTTTCGGATGTTGCCGTCGGCGTCGCCCTCATCGATCAGGCATCCGGTAGCCTCGTCGCAGTAGCGCAGCGCCGAGGACAGCAATTGCGCGCGATAGCGCCCGGTCGGACAGCCCGTGATCCGTTCGAAGCCGCGCAGCAGCCACACCCATTCCGCCTGATGTCCGGGCTCGACGACAACGGGTTCTATGCGCGACCAATCCTCCTCGAAATACTCGCCAAGCGCCTGACGCCGCGCGTCATACAGGCTGGCGACAAACAGCCCGAACAGATCGCCCGCGCGGTTCTGATAGCCGAGGTCATGCGTCGCATCGAATGCGGCGATCATCGCCTCGAACAGATGCATCTGCGGATTTTGCCGGCGCGGCAATGTCGGTGGAATTCCCTCGATAAAGCCTCCATGCGGCGAGCGCAGCTTAGAATCGAGAAATGCGAGCAGCGAATCCATCTCACCGCGAAGGCTGGCTTCTCCGCTCAATTCATAGAGCGTCGCCATCGCCAGCAGCACGAAAGCGTGGTCATAGGCATCGCGCCACGGGTCGAGAACGTTCCCGTCCGGATCAATCAGATGAACGAAGCCGGGACGGCCATCCGGGCTCCTGGTTTTGGCCAGCATATAGTCCATGCCTTTCATCGCGATGTCGCGGCCTTCGGCGTACCAGCCGAGCCGCGCGGCGATGGCGAAGCTATAGATCTGCCGTGCCTGAACCCTGACGCGGCGGGGCGCGAGCTGGTCTGCCTTTCCGTCCGGCCCGAGCCGCTCCACGAAACCGCCCCGCGATGAATCCCAGCCTTCGCGGGCCCATAGCGGCAGCGAATGGTCTGTCATCAGCTTCCGCAGCGTTCCGAGGATGTCTTGGCGTCCAATCATTGCAATCTTTCCAAGGAGAATATTTCAAATCAAATTGCTCTTGAGCGGGGCGCAGGTTCACGACCGCATCCGCTCGACGATCCTGGTCGAGGAGCGTCCTTCCACCAATGGAAACAGCGCCACGCGACCGCCGCGCGACTTGACGAGATCGCCGCCGACGACTTGATCTTCGGTATAATCAGCGCCTTTCACAAGCACGTCGGGGCTGATCGCATCGATCAATGACAGTGGAGTCGGCTCGTCAAACAGGACGACGAGATCGACCGCCCTCAAGGCACCGATGATGCGCGCGCGATCGAGCTCGGTCTGAATCGGACGCGTGGGACCCTTGAGCCTTCTGACCGATGCGTCTGTATTGAGCCCCACGATCAACCGATCCCCCTCGCGCGCGGCGAATGTCAGAAGCTCGATATGGCCGGTGTGGATCAAGTCGAAACATCCATTGGTGAAGACCACGCGCTCGCCCATGCGGCGCCACGCTGCAGCCATCTCGGCCGCGGTCGATGGCGTTGCAAGCGCTCCTGGGTGATGCTTTGGGCCGGACGCCCGCGCCAGCGCCGCATCGAGCTCGGCCCGGCTGACGATCGCGGTTCCGAACTTGCTGACGGCCACGCTCGCAGCGACGTTGGATATCGCGACCGCATCCTCGATAGCGCGTCCCTCGGCCATCGACACCGCAAGCGCGGCCAGCGCCGTGTCGCCCGCACCGGACACATCGGCGACCTCGAGCACCGACGACTTGAAGTGCCTGACGGGGTGATCCCGCCTGATCAACGACATGCCGGAATCGGCGCGGGTGACCAGGATCATTCCATCGAACTGCTTGGCGACCGCTTCGCCGGCGGCTGCGATCTCCGCATCCGTCGCGCACGGCATTCCGCTCGCGGCCGACAATTCGCCCGCGTTCGGCTTGATGAGGTCGGCGCCGCGATAGGCCTCGAATGTGCGACGCTTGGGGTCGACAAGCACGGCTTTTCCAAGCGATTTGGCGGCGCCAATCACCTGCTTGAGGACGGCATCGCTGAAGACGCCTTTTGCATAGTCGGAAATCACGACGAGGTCGGCGTCTGCCATCGCGGCACGGGCCGAGCCGACGATGGCTTTTTCGACCTGATCCGGCAGGCGCCCGGTCACCTCGCGATCGATCCTGAAGAATTGCTGACGGCCGCTCACGACGCGGGTCTTGCAGATGGTTGGTCTTGCCGGATCCGTGACCAGATGCGCACCCGACACGCCGGTCTGCGCCAGGACGTTCTTCAAATCCTCGCCGTTCTGATCGCTCCCGATGGCTCCGACAAGCCGAACATCGCAACCAAGCGCGACAATGTTGACGGCGACGTTGGCCGCGCCGCCGGCCATGGCGCGATCGTGACTATGAACCAGCACCGGAACCGGAGCCTCGGGCGAAATGCGTTCGACCCTGCCCGTCACGTAGCGATCGATCATGATGTCGCCGACGACCACGATCGCTTTGCGCTGGCCCGTCTCCGATGGCATTTTCGCTCTCTCCAAAATCTTCAACGACGCGAGGCTCGGGCAGCTGAGAGGAGAACGCGAGATCGCTTCTCCCTAGCCGATGAGACAGGACGAATCGTCATCGCGCCGCGCCACCCTGTCGGCCTCATCTAAAAACCCGATTAAATCATGTAATTATTTGATACAACAGGACTTTCAGGTGATTTCGGCTGAAGCGCCGGAGAAAGGGTTAAAAATCCCATGGTGGGATCCAAGTGGCTCTCTCAGTCCACGGTTAACCGGCAAGGTTACACGGATTGAGCAACACTTGAACTGAAATTTGGCTGGAGCCGCCCGGTGGGGCCTCATACGCTTGGCGAAGCAGCGGATCACAGTTTATTGTGCGATTAGCAGATCATCATTGTCTGAAGGCTGTATTGCAAGGATCAGGACATGCCGCACGTCACCAAATTCGCTTTTGCTGCAATCGTTGCTGCGCTGGTCGGCCTATCCACTCCGGCATCGGCCCATGGACGTCTATATCCGTTGACCCGTTGCGGTCCGGACCTCAGCTATCTTTGCCGGATGCACGGCTATTTCACATCGGCGCCCTTCCACTACAACCTCGCCATTCACCCCGGTTGCATCAGGACCGTCCAGGTCGAGACGCCCAACGGCGTCGAACGCCGCCGCACCGTCGTCTGCGGCACGCCTGACCGCCCGATGATCTGGTGGTGAGGCGCCGGAGAGGATCGATGTAGCTCTGATCCCGAAGGAGCCTTTGCTGCCGATGACCTGCCCGCGCGTTTGCCCGAGCCGAAGCTGTTGACGGCCGGCGCGTTCCGGATCGGCCGCTATTGGCAGGGCCGTGACCGACGCTCCCGAAAATGAACCTTGAAGGCCAGCGCTGGCGCGCGGACTTGGAGAAGTCACCATGGACTGGGTTCTTTTCGTTTCCCTGCAGTGGATCGTTCTCGGCAGCCCGACCCAACCGACCACTGTGCAGATCCAGTCGTTCGCCTCGGAAGAGCTTTGCAACAAAGCGGCCGAGGCGATTAGAACCGAGATAAATGCGCCGATTGGCCAGCAGCGGATCCAAACCCTAGGACGCGTGGTTTGCCTGCTGCGGAAGGACAAATGAACGCGTCGTGGCCGCGCGACCGGCGATCACACGCCGCGCGGCCCTCGCGCGGCAGCGTCAACTTTTTCTAGCGCTCAGTATGTCGCGGCCGGAGCAACATAGATCGGCGCGTAGTACATCCGGCAGCGGAAGAACGGCCCCCAATTGGCGGCCGGATAAATGTAGCTTTGCGCCGACAGCGCATTGCTATGCGTGTAATCATCATACAGATGACAGCCATAGTGGCCATGTCGATGATGCGTTCGCGCTTCCGCTGGTCCGGTAACGGCTGCGGCGATGGCGATGACTGCGAATGCAACCAGTCCCGGTCTCATGAAGCGCTCCAATGAAATGCTCGCGCAAGAATCCTAGTTTTTGCGGTCTCAGATGTGGGGGCGCATTCTGACCACGGCGCGACAAGAAGCAAGGCCGATTTGCGCCAGACGGTCGTGAAGGGCGGAGGATGTGACATCTTGTTTGGCGACGACTTGCCTGGCGACGACGTCAGAACGAACTGCCGTCGCGCCGTCGGCATATGGCTTGAGCATCCGCTGCTCTGAAAGCCGATACCTGCATCTGCGGCCCATGCTGTGAGGGACTGCTTGCGAGGCGCCATGATGAGATCGATGCAGCGCCGATCCGTCCGAGCCTGGCTCCCAATGGGAGCATCGGGCACTCGAACAAAAGGCCCCCTTGCGGGGGCCTTTTGCTACGCGACCGCGTCTTTGGCCGCTTTGACCGGCCTCGCCCGGACAAGCTTGCGGGCGGGCTTGGCCTTGAACATCATCTCCTCGCCCGTGAACGGGTTGGTGCCCTTCCTGGCCTTGGTGGCCGGCTTCTTGATCACAACGAACTTCGCAAAGCCAGGAACGAGAAAGACGCCGGACTTCTTGAGCTCCTTGTGACCGACATCGGTCAGCGTCTCCATCACGGTCTTTACGTCCCGCTTGGACAGTTCAGTGGTTGTCGCAATCTTTTCGATCAACTGCGATTTGGACATCTGGGTGGGCATCGTGTCTCCTCTGATTCGAACCCAAGGCACATTAGACTATCCGGCAGGCCTCACTGAGCCTTCTACACAGGTTTGTGGAGCCTTGACGAGCCTAAAGTGCCTTAAAATAAGGGCTGAGTCGCGTACTTTCGCAAGCGGCAAATTGCCTTTCCGGGCCATCCACCTACAAATGTCCTATAAAATCAGGGGTTTTCGAGCTCCCGGAAGGCTTCGCGCGCATTTCGGAAGGCATCGATGCCTGCCGGAACGCCGCAATATACCGCGACTTGCAGCAGGATTTCCTTGATCTCGTCCTTAGTCAGCCCGTTCTTCAGCGCGCCTTTGACGTGCAGCTTCAATTCGTGCGGGCGGTTGAGCGCGCCCAGCATCGCTAGATTGACGATGGAGCGGGTGCGCCGATCCAGCCCAGGCCGGGTCCACAGCGCGCCCCAGCAGAACTCGGTCGACCACTCCGCCATCGTCCGCGTGAACTCGTCGGCCCCGGCGATCGACTTGTTGACATAGTCTTCGCCAAGCACTTCCTTGCGAACTTTCAGGCCTTTTTCGAACAGCGGGCTGTTGCTCATGATCGATCCTTTCAATGTTGAGCCTTAAAACCTTGCATCGGCCGTTGGCCGCGCGGCGCGCGCATCAAGCCGGACAGATCGGCCAGGCTATCCAGGCGCCAAACCGCACTGATAAGGCCCTCGCCGTCCCAGTCCGAGCCGCCGAGCCGCAGACAATCGCGCAGCTTTGCCTCGATATCGGCGTCAGACAGCGGGTCGGCGAGGCTCCCGTGTGCGGCCATGACCGTTTCCTCCAGGCTTTCGCCTGAGGCCAACTGAAGATCGATCCGTGCCGCGCCATCGGGCAGCGAGGCATCGAGCACGGCCCTCACCTTCCGGCGCAATGCGGCGATATCCGGCCGCACCACGGCCGCTTGCGAAAATTCCGACACGCCCGCCGCGCCGATCAGCAGCGCGCAGGCCGCGCAGTGATGAACGCTGACCCGCGCATCGCGTTCGTTACGAACCGTGCGGTCGCCCCTTGCAAGCAACAGCGCTGAGCCATGCACGGTGACCGCGACGATCTCGTCGATGCGCCCCGCGAGCCTCGCGCGCAACTTGAAGCACGCGTCGATCACGGCGTGAAACACGATGCCTGCCGGATAGGGCTTGTAGGTGTTCTTGGCGATTTCCCAGCTCTTGCCGAGGCCGCCAAGCAGCCGTTCGAGATCCGGTTCATCGCCCATCGCCCGCGCCCAGCCGAGCGGCCCCTCGATCGCGTACGGTGCCGCGGCATATCCCTGCTCCGCCAGCAGCGCTGCAAACAACCCGTTGCGCGCCGCATTGCCGACGCTGACATTCTTGGCTGCGCTCGGAAGATTTTCGACAATGCCGGCCGACTGGCTCGCCGCAATGCCGATCGCATTCGCGATCCCCTCGGCAGGCAGTCCGAGCAATTTGGCGCAGGCCGCCGCCGCGCCGAACACGCCGCAGGTCGATGTGATATGCCAGCCGCGGGCATAGTGACCGGGAGACACCGCATTGCCGATGCGGCACTCCACCTCCACCCCGAGGATGAACGCCGTCAGCACGTCGCGGCCGGACGCTCCCTTCGCTTCGGCAAGCGCCAGGACCGGTGCTGCGACCGGCGCGGCCGGATGGATGATCGTGTCCAGATGCGTGTCATCAAAATCGAGGAGATTGGCGGAGATCGCGTTGACGAACGCCGCGCCCAGCGCGTCGAGCCGGTCCGGACGCCCGATGATCGCCGATATCGCCGCACCACTGAACGGCGACACCACGCGCAGCGCCGAGGTCACGGCTGGGTCGTTGGCCGAGCCAAGCGCGGTCGCGAAGAAATTGAGGATCGAGCGCTTGGCTTCGTGGCTTTGCGCCGCGACGTCGGTCCACGCCGCGCCGGCTACGAAACTGGCGAGCGTCGTACTGGCACCAGGCGCTTCATTCTGCCGCACGGCCGAATTCCTCAGATTGTCATTCGTTCAAATCCTATGTCGCAGGATGTGAACCTGTCGACCAAAATCTTATGCTTGACAGATTAACTGACAATCTGGACATTTGCGGACCAAGGACTTCGGGGCACCCCGGCGACAAGAAGCGCGCGCCGTGCGGCGGCGCGACAGGGAGCGAAAAAAGATGGCGAACCAAACGATCGGCTTCATTGGAACGGGCCGCATGGGCGGGCCGATGGCCGGGCGGCTGCTCGACGCGGGCTACTCCCTATCCATTTTCGACACGCAGGCAGAGGCCACCAAGCCGCTGGTTGCCCGCGGCGCACGGCTTGCCAAATCGCCCGCCGAGGTCGCATCCAGCGCCGACATCGTGCTGGCGAGCCTGCCTAATCCCGACATCGTCAAGGCGGTCGCGCTCGGCCCGGACGGGATCATCGCGGGCAACCGCGCACGCATCGTGATCGATCTCTCGACCACCGGTCCCGGCGCAGCCAAGCTGATCGCCGAAGGCTTGAGACCCCGCGACATGACACTTGTCGATGCACCCGTCAGCGGCGGCATCAAGGGCGCGGTGAACGGCACGCTTGCGGTGATGGTCTCGTGCCCGAAGGAGACCTATGAGACGGTCGCGCCGATCCTGAAGCATTTCGGAAAGCTGTTCTATACAGGCGACAAGCCGGGCACGGCGCAGACTGCAAAGCTTGCCAACAATCTGATGGCCGCGGCCGCGCTTGTCATCACCTCCGAAGCGGTTGCAATGGGCGTCAAGGGCGGCGTCGATGCCAAGGTGCTGATCGACATCATCAACGCCAGCAGCGGACGCAACAGCGCCTCCGAGGACAAGTTTCCGCGTTCGGTGCTGCCTGGCACCTTCGACTTCGGCTTCACCACCGGCCTCTCCTACAAGGACGTGCGGCTTTGCATCGACGAGGCCGAGGCGATGGGCGTGCCCATGGTGTGCGGCGCGGTGGTGCGGCAGATGCTTGCGATCACCAACGCCAAATATGGCGCCTCCTCCGACTTCACCTCGATCGCGAAGGTCGTGGAGGAATGGGCCGGGGTGCAAATGCGCGGCTGAAATTCGCGCGCGATCGAAGGAGCGGCGATTTCGATGACGATCGGATCGGCGACGCCAAACAAGACGTCCTTGGCGCGGCAGCTTGCGCAGGCGGCGCTCGCCATCCGGCTCGACCAGTTCGATGCGGACATTATCGCTAAAGCGAAAGACTGCCTGCTCGACTTTCTCGCTTGCGCATTCGAGGCCCGCCAGCATCCGTGGAGCGTTCAGGCCATCGGCATCGCCCGCGAGGTCGAGAACGGCGCAACCATCATAGGGACAGGCTGGCCAGCCTCTCCACCGGATGCGGCCTTCGCCAACGCGGTGCTTGGCCACGGCCTGGTCCGCGAAGACATGCATGCCGCGAGCATCACGCACCATGGCGTCGTGATCTGGCCCACGCTGCTTGCATTGTCCGAACGAACGGCAATGTCCGGCGCGACGCTGCTCACGGCGGCGATCGTCGGCTACGAGGCCGGCGCACGGATCGGCCGTGCGCTGCTCAATACCGACCTCGCCCGGCTCTACCGGCCGACCGGCCTTGTCGCGCCGCTTGGGGCCGCGCTTGCCGGAAGCCGTGCCCTGGGCTTGAGCGAGGAGGCCGCGACCAGCGCGCTCGCGATCGCGGCAAATACCTCCTCGGGCCTGAACGAGTGGCCGCACAGCGGCGGCTCGGAAATGTATTTTCACCCGGGCTTTGCGGCTTCAAACGCCATCAGGGCGATCGAGCTTGCGGAGGCCGGTGCATTCGCATCCGAAACCATTCTTGAAGGCGACGCCGGACTGTTCGCGGCCTTCGGCCGCCGTGCCGCACCCGATCGCATTCCGCTGTTCGAGGGTCAGGCCGAGATCATGGCCGTCTACAACAAGCCCGCACCGGCTTGCAACTTCGCGCAAACCGCTTCGCAAGCCGCACTGCGCGCAGCCGCCGAGCTCGGAAGCGCCGGCGAGATCGCAGCCATTTCGATCCGCGTGCCGGACGCCGCCGCGCGCTATCCCGGCTGCGATTCCAAGGGGCCATACCGGAACGCCCTGCAGGCGAAGATGAGCATTCCGTTCAGCGTCGCCGCGACGCTGGCGCGCGGCGCGCTCGAAGAGGACAATTATGCGGAGGTCGGTCGTCCGGACATTCTGCGCCTCATCGGTCTGACCGAGTTGCGAAGCGACGCACAATTCACCGCCGCGTTCCCCGAAAAGCAGGGTGCGGAGGTCAGGATTCGTCTTCGCGACGACGCGACCATTCTCAAGCGCCTCGACGACGTCGTCGCGGCCACGTCCGATGACATCCGCGCCCGCTTCCAGAGAGCCGCAAGCGAGGCCATCGAGGTCGCGCGCGCGTCGCAATTGGAACGGCTGATCCAGAACTGCGAGTCGCTGCCCGACAGCGGTGTCATTCCAGCGTCTTGCCGGCTTGAGGCTGCCCCGCGATCGGCGACTGGCAGCTATTCAGCGCGAGGGCATCGGTGACACAGGCACTCGAAAGTTTCCTGCAAGCCATGACCGCCGGACTCCTGATCGGCGCGATCTACGGGCTGATGTGCGTCGGGCTCGGACTGATCTTCGGCGTCATGCGCGTGATCAATTTCGCCCATGGCGATTTCATGATGCTCGGAATGTATACGGTGTTCTACCTGTTCACCGCGTTCGGCGTGCAGGCCGTCTTTGGCAACGCCATCGGGCCGTTCGTGGCCATCCTGCTGGCCGCCCCCCTGCTCGCGGCGTTCGGCTATGCGATTCATCTGGCCTTGATCTCGCGCGTGTCGGGCACGCGCACCTCGTCGCTGGAAGGCGAAGGCCATTACGCCCAGCTCATTCTGACGCTCGGCATCGCGCTGGTGCTGCAGAATGGCGGCTTGATCGTTTTCGGCTCGGTGCTGGCCTCGATCCGCACGCCACTCTCCAGTTCTGCCTGGGAGCTCGGTCCGTTTTTCGACATGAGCATCTTCATTAACAAGGCGCGCGGTGTGGACGCGATCGTCTCGCTGGCGACGATGACGCTGCTGACGCTCCTCATCACGCGCTCGCGGCTCGGCAAATCCCTGCGCGCCGCGGCGGACAATCCGACGGCCGCCACCTATATGGGCATCGACGTCGACCGCGCGCATCGTGTTGCGTTCGCGCTCGGCACCGGCATCACGGCCATCGCAGGCGGCCTGCTCGCCACCAACTACCCGTTCCATCCCTTCGTCGGCCTGGAATATGTGATCGTCATGTATGCCGGCGTCGTCCTCGGCGGCATGGGCAGCATCATCGGCGCGTTCTGGGGCGGCATGACGATCGGCCTGGTGCAACAGATGTCGACGCTCGTGCTGCCGACGCAATTGCAGAACGCGGCCATCTTCGTCGTCTTCCTGCTGATCATCTTCTTCCGCCCGCAAGGCTTCTTCGGCCGCATGGTGGAGAGGACGTG
>Ga0210402_10002826_pt1 | contig 16629 bp, 21 predicted proteins | sample IncBWC7MmetaG_FD_161055 | JGI IMG/M metagenome (GOLD analysis project Ga0210402, IMG submission 161055) | Forest soil microbial communities from Barre Woods Harvard Forest LTER site, Petersham, Massachusetts, United States - Inc-BW-C-7-M | ecosystem: Environmental > Terrestrial > Soil >... | reverse complement strand
GCGGCCGTTCTAGGTCGGAACCAAACCTACTCTGGCGATTTTCCGTGTCCGCTGCCTGGCCATATTTCGGATTTTCTTTTGCTCCAGGGATTTTTTGTCGGAAACGTGCGGTCTGCAAACAAAGAAATACCTATCAGGTCCCCACATCTTGTCGCATGCGGCTTAGATGACCTCGCAAGAACGACCCGTTCCCCTCTGATGTCCTTACAACGGATACAACGGAAATTAAACAAGTGCCATGAATTACGCTATTTGGCGCGCGGAATGCGGGATTGAACCCGGAAGCCGAACATGCCTTAGTGGTGCTGGAAATGCTGTGCCTTTAGTGTGCCCGTTGGGTGCGGGGAAATTGTGGAGATCTTCCTTGTGGACGGACCAGCGGGTGCAGATCTCCTCCATCTAGTTTCTCGCACATGAGGGCCCAGCCACGAGTAGTCCTGTGGATGGGGTGCCTGAAATACTTTTGTGGAGGTTCTCGGTGTGCAAAATTTATAGACAAGTTCTTTGGAAGAAAAAAAACCGGGGGGGTTGGCGGTTTTGGCCTCAGGGATATGATAGCCCGGGCAAAAGCTGGTCGGTGTTGCCTTGTCGGTAACAAATCGGATTCTCTTCTTGCAGGCGAGGATGATCTGTAGAGATACGAGAGGAAAACGTTTGTGCATTCGATGTACTAGCTGGCGACGTCTACGACGGAGTGTTGCTGCTGTATCGCAGCCTCGCGGTTATCCGTCACCATGGCATGCGTCTGATAGTCATTGCATGGTTTCATTTTTCTGCTACGCGGGACATCGATTCTGAACTGACGATTACAATGCACAGCTGCAAATTGGGCGGCCCTCGGCATCTGCTACAACTCGGGCCAAGACTGTACAGCAGGTTCGCGCCTGTATGTGCAGGACAGCATATACGACAAGTTCGTTGGTCTACTAGTGTCCAAGGTAAAGGAGCAAGCCATTGGCGATGGACTGGATGTCAACAGTGCTGGGGGTCCTATGGTACATGCTTTTGCCTTTCTTTGACTACGAGTGCTGATTGTGGCCAGGGCATTTAAGATTTCGCGGACTCAATATGACCGTGTGTGGGGTTACATCGAGGCGGGGAAGCAAGAGGGTGCCAAGGCTGTCCTTGGAGGTGTGAAAAGGTCTGGAAAGGGGTTCTTTGTCGACCCCACCGGTGGGTTCTTCTACGCTTCGATCGCAGCGCTGTTGCTCCGGCATTCGCATCGATACTCATTTTATTCTCCATACTCCTCGTAGTTTTCACTGAGATCCGACCGGATATGAAAATTGTGAGTTAACTATGCCTGATTGTGAAGGAACGCCATAAATCATTGCTGACGTGATGAATTTGGTTGGGAGGACAGGTTAAGGAGGAGGTGCGTTCTACAACAACAACTACGCCACCATAATTTTTGGATTTAATTGGCATTCCGGCTACTTGCTGTGCTGCCTGGTCGGTCTTGTAGATATTTGGACCAGTGCTATCGGTTGGTAGATTTGAGACCGAGGATGAGGCGATTTTGCTTACCAATAACTCACCGTACGGTCTAGGTGCCGGTCTGCATTCGAGTACGTCTATCCGTTCTTTAGTTTTTTTCCGCACCCTTTCCCATCCCTTCTTTTCACATTTGCAGGGGATGTGAATCAATGTATGCGTGTTTCATCTGCCTTGGAGGCTGGAACGGTAAGCTCCGCGGCCCTTTCCGATATATGCCCGTGGCTTCCCTTTATCGTCAACACACACTGTCATCTGACTGATTTCCTTTGAAATTATCTTTATACGCATAGGTCTGGGTCAACCAATACAACATCTTGCAAAACAATGTGCCATTTGGGGGCAAGAAACAGTCAGGCATAGGTGTGTATCCACGACCTCATTCTATTTGCCTTCGGCCTTTTGAGCCGTTAAAAATCCCCCCGGTAAATCTAACGTGTGTCTCTGCTTTGATATTAGGTCGGGAGCTTGGGAGCTATGCGCTCGAAGAATATACGTCCGTCAAGGCAGTACATTGGAACTTTGGAGAGAAACTGGATTGGCCCTTGTGAGTGGTGGGCCTAAGGTCAGGGAAGTCTACGCTAGTTATTCGATCGGAGGGATGCTTGGTGTAAAGGGACGGGTATATCTGTATTCTTATCTCACTCTATTTCCGAAAAAAAACATGCTGTGTAATATTGACGACATAAAAAAAAATTCTGTTCCAAGGTTCTGTATTCAGGGAAACGTGCGGCTACAATTTTACATCGAATGCGTTACGTATTGTATTTCTTTTTCTTCTTCCTGTTTCGGTGTGAAGGGCCGTCAGTGATCTATTCATCTGGGGTCTGCGAATGGGGCTGTTGTAGATTTCTTGTCTATTTCAATCTCCACGTTTCCTCAGGGGTAAGCGGCATCTATGGTCGTCAAAAGTGATGAAATAGGCAAATTTTCCATGAATTGGGTATCGGGACGGAGAGCATATAAGAAACTAGCGGACAAATAAGTCTGCAGTAATATCGTAGGTATCGTAATCGGTCAAGGTACCGGGCGCGCACATAAAGCTTAAAAGCAGCCATTAATGTTCTAGATAATTTGTGAAGTGAATCGCCTACCTTATCCTCGATCAAGATGGTGGGAAAGAATTTTGGGTACTCCAATGGTATCGACAACAGCGTGCTCTGCCTGAACGTGGGTCGCTAGGGTACAAATGACCGGAAGCAAAGTGGTCAGCACGAGAGCAACTTTTCCTGTGCAAGGAAACGTACATATTAGGAGCATTTAGTGTGCACGGTTGGGCTGCTGGACCACCTCGGAAGCGGTTCATTGACAAATCGGTGGCAAGGTCAGTGGATGGTTGGAAGGGGTACATAGGTGGGAACGATGGACCTGGGGCACCATGTAAGGAGGTGGTCGAGATCGGGTAGGCATAGGCGACCAAAGGCTCAATGTGTGCAAAGTTGTCTGGATACCGAGGCTGAGGCAAGCTACGTGTGGTGCTCGAAGGTATATAACCGCTGGCCCAAGCCTCGAGCGGAAACACCGTACGATCGGGGAAAGGAAGAGGACTTGCGTATGGGGCCAAGGCAGTTTGACGGGGAAAGGAAGACATGGCCCAATCCGCTCCCACAGGGATAGAGGGTCGGTTGGGAGGGTCGGTCGGGAACGTGACCGGCACCCGCGGGATATTTTCCGTCTCGTCGTCACTACCTCCAGCATCGGAGGACGTTGAAGGTGGGCCCTCAGAACCGACCTTAACGTACTCGCAGAGTAAGTGGCGTTCGATACACCGCCTGCACATTTTTCCAGGGAGATCACCGGTAGGCTCGCACTGGACGAACACAATGAGTGTGGTCTCAAGACAAGCAGGATAAGTTGCACCTTAACTTTCCGTTTTCGGCAATGGCGGCAGGCTGTTTGTGTTCTCTTAGACATTGACTGCGAAGGAATATGAGAGTAAGTTTGGCGCAGCAAAGAAGAAGAAAAAGGAGCGGGTGCCAACCCAGCGACATTGTTGACTTATATATTTCGGTGATGGGAATTTGGGACGAAAATTCGCAGATTATTGCAAGAAATCATCGGCACGCCACGAGGGCAAGGTGCACTGCAAAGGTGAGGTAAGAGGAAGAGATAACTTGCTGCTTATGGCGCTGGAAAAAATCGTGGTTGAAACAGACGCACGGAAAGCGCCCAAATCGATCACATTTGTGTGAGCCCGGAGGGGTCGTCTTCCAAACCCTTTTGAACCGTGCCCGGGCATTCCTTGAAGGAATGGAGAAATTTCGTTGTTTCAACCCGCGTCGTTAAAATGTGGTATCACGATTGGGTCCTGCAAGTAAAATCCAATCGACCGAGGACTAGGTACGTTAGAAAAAAAACGGTCCTTGAAGGTCCCTGCCCGACGAGGCTGCTGCTCATTCGCGGGATGATAAGGAAACCGGAATGAAGAAAGCCCCTGCAATTGCGATGATGCCAACGTTACCGTACGTGGATGACAAACAACGGTGAAGCCGTTGAGGTGCAAAAAGGAACACACCTCGTGCTGAAGCAAATACAACTTACAAACGGAGACTTGTCAATCTAGTCCCTATCAATGGCAAGTTCATGCCGATTAGGAAAGACAAATCTGACAAAACCATATCTGACCGATTCTGACGTCCCGATTTGGTGGACTCATACACACAGCCCGGGCATAACGGCATTTAAACTTGTATACCAGTCCGTCACATGTCATATGGCCGTACAACATCATCGAAAGGGTTCCAAACCATTCTACAATGCCAAATAATCCCGCACCTCCTCCTCTGTGAGCTTCCTAAATGTGGGTTTAGGTCGGCCAGTCTCCCCTCCGACTTTGCCTTCCTCCAGTTCCGCTTCAGTTGGAACGGTGACAACGCCAATTTCAATCGTCTTCTCCGTCATTTGGCCCTCGAATCCTTCCTTTAGCGTCAGCAGAGCCGTGTGAATAGCGTCCTCTAGGCTGATATCATCGTTGTACCTACATCACAGTAATTAACAATGGTGATCGAGGGATTGCCCAAGCAACTGACCGTTTCTCCAGAAAGGTTTTCGCGTTCACCATATTCTTTCCAATCGCGCTTGCTTTCCACGCCCAAAATGAACCGGAGGGATCAACCTGATATAAGCTTGGTCCACGATTTATGTCCCAACCAGCGACCAGTAGCGAAACGCCATATGGTCGAACACCTCTACGCCAGTTCTGAGTATGAGCATGGGATATGTAAAAACCGACATACCCTGACTGTGTTGCTTGCTGCATAACAGTAGCAATTTCTTGGGTCAAGACCCGGGTTGGTGGATATTCGCCATATATCTTCCAGTATGCTTGGGCGCTCTTACGAGCCTTTGCAATAAGAACTCTGAAGTCCGGACCCATGCCAGAGTATACAATGCCAATATTTGGGCATATAACGGCCACTTTGTCAAGCATGGAGTCGTCAATCAAGATAGATGACGATTTCTTCTCTGTGGCGATAACGATGCCGTTTGAGGCTAATGGTGGTTTAAGTACGCGGAATTTGAGAATGTAGATAAGTGTATCGCACCCTTGATCCCAAGGCTTGTGGTACCTTGAGACACCGCTGCTAAAGCATGTTCGATTTGGACCAGTTTTCCACTCGGAGAGAAAACGGTGAGAGAATAGCTGAATTAGTATTAGCAAGAATTACAAACAGGCAATAGTAGAAGATCGTGAACCTATAAGCACCACCTTCCGCGCTGGCCATAGTCGAATGTTAATGTGTATATAGGTTAGAGGTTCAAGGTTATTCGACACGCGTCGTTTATTTGACTCTGTTATCTTTCATGACCGCCGTGAAACAAAAGACAACAACTTCTCATATCTGATTAGATCCATCCTGCAAACTCCATCTGCGGACGATGTACGCCCCCGAAAGTACATGAATTTCTCATCATTTAATTACAATACAACGTGAAATGGTTCACTTCTTGTGTTATTGACTGCCCTCAGTCGACCTTTAGGGGTGTGGTTCTCAAATACGGCTGCAAAAGAACAAGCTCAGCAGCACTCATGCAATTGTTCAGTTTCTCTCACCTTGTGGGTGGTGAATTCAGGGAAAAGGGTTTTGGCCTCGTCGTTGGTGACTGAGGGATGGACTATGACATCCTCTCCTTTCTTCCAGTTCACGGGCGTCGTGACACGGTGTTTGTCACCAATCTGAAGAGCTAGGAAAATAAAACCAGTGAGTGGATCATTTCATGTCGATTAAAGGACATGTTACAATCGAGGACCCTGAACGGTTGCATCAGTCAAATGGGCGCCCGGTAAGAAAAAAGCAAACACTTACCGAATGACCTCATCAAAGTTACGGCCGGTGGATGCAGGGTATGACAGCGTTAAACGGATAATTTTCTTAGGGTCGATGACGAATACCGTGCGGATCTGAAGATTGGGGTTTCTGTGAGACAAGTCGTTGACTCGGACGCAGAATCAACAATCTAACAGTAAAAGGCAGTCCCTTCGCGTCGCGGTTGGTAGCATCCTGTTCATCTAGCATATCGTACAGGGTAGAGATCTTCCTTTCCTCATCGGCAATCTAAGGCGACGATTAATAAATAACTTGCGAACAGGCTGGAATAGTATCACACACAATGGGAAACTGTACATCCGTGGGTGCAACCTTGCCACCGTATTCGTTAATATCTTTGATCCAATTGTAGTGTTCTTGCAACCCATTGGCAGAAATACCAATGACCTTCACGTTGCGTTTGGAAAAGTCTGGAGCCCGACGAGCGACTTCTCCGAGCTCAGTGGTGCAGACAGGGGTGAAATCGCCAGGATGGGAAAAGAGTATAGCCTGGCAGAATAGAACGTAAACATGACGCGCCAGTGATATGTAACTCAGGAGTGGTGCAAACCCAGGAGTGACCAATCCATTCATGGAATTTGATAGGTCCGGCGGTGGTTTCAGCCTCGAAATCCGGGGCGATGCTTCCAAGTCGGAGAGTGGGCATGTCGAAGGATAGATAGTATGACTTTAAGATGAGTGTAGGAGAAAGGAAAAGTTGACGGACAGGATTTGTAATTCGAAATGCCTTTATCGATCACATCTTTACTTCTCACGCTGTCTCTCCAGTTTTCACAACATTGCGTGCTCAATTCGTGCTCAGGTACATTCCTTTTCAAGAAGTGGAACTGAACGTGCCTTCTAATCGTGACCAGTCTCCTTATAGGTATCTAATATCTCAAAGCGGTGGATATGATAGGGAGAAACCGAAGTGTGAGTGTGATCATCGTAATATTATAGTACATAAGTAATTCCCTTGCCCGTGAATTCTCCTATAACGGCTGGTGGCGAAACTATGTGTGCCTCACGAACCACATAGGGATAATACACAAGGTAAACAGAGAAAAAATACAGTAGATGCCACTGTTGCTAGTAGAAGGCCACTGCATGAAGGATGCTGTGTGGATGCTTCTCCTGTTGGAGCTGCAGTATCTTATCGATATCTTCATCAATATCATCGGAGGCCTCGATCTACCGCAATCGCTTAGTCTCGATCATGCCAAAAAAAAAAAGTATTATTCACTCACCGCTGCCGCCAATTCTAGCATGGCTTTGCCTGCAATCAAGGCTTCCTCGTGGTTGTCCTTAATCTCAATGTTAACGACGTGAACGGGTCGATTTAATTCTCCACCTCGAGTCAACAAGTCTAAAGAACCATTATCGCTTCCTCCGCAATTCCTTGTTGTCTCGTTACTCACCATCACAAACGGCATCGAAGCAGCGTTCTTCACAAGTGATAACGATATCAGCTACGGTTTTACTCTCCTGCCAGCGTTCTGGGGCAAGTTTTAGACGTCGATTTCGATCCAACATTTGTAGAAGGCCGTTCCCAGAGTATCTTGATTGTGTCCAACCCGGGGATCAAACCAATCGATACATGTATTAGTTTGGCCACTCACAAGCGAGGATCTTTAGAATTAAGCTCTTCGAAGATAGTGTTATATGGGGTTCCAAACGGATAGATATTGGGCTTGTCGATTGAAGGACCTGGCAAACGAACGGCCGATCCTGTCCCAGACGAGATGACTCGGTAGCCTGCTTTACTTGAAGATATGTTATTCGACGCCTTGTCTCAAACAGGGAAACGAGCAAACGCTAGAACAAAATGACCCTCCATTGACCGGTTCTAAGCAAGGTTGAGCATTATGAGGGTACTTCAAAAAGGATGAAGGGCACCTGGTTACTTGCACAAACGACGCAGAACAAGGGGCGTGGTTTATATGCAGGGGTCGATAAACGTAGAACTTGTGGTGACGCCGCCCTAGGCGGTTGATGTTGGGTATCATGTTGAAGAGGGGTCGTTTGAAGGATTGTTTGTGATGACGGCGTGGCGTAACTTGTCGTTCCATTCTCTGTCCACTGAGGTTGGAAGTGAGAGGCCGGTGGTGGTTGCAGCGTGGGTGCCAGTGTAGGCGCAGGAGAGCCAGATTGCACACGTTGTATGCGCGGGTCGGCACGAGCAAGACGAGGATCACGCGCTCTTCGAGGATCCATTCAGTTTAATGTACTACGCTTCTGCGAAAAGTAAAACAATTGAGTAACATAACCGTAACGGGATAACTTGGTTGAATAGGAAGCCTCAGCAGTATCTAGAACACTTTAGGTCTTCATTTCAACACCAGCACAGCTTCGGAGAGCTCGGGTTGATTAAGAATCCACTCTGAATCATCTCTGGCCTAGTAAGTCATAAAATGTTGATTCACCTTCGCGAATGAATAGATACTAGTAGCAAGTTGAAAGAACGAGTTCAAGTTGTTTGGTTCGGAATATTTAAATTTTCTGCCCAGGCTGATGGGCAATAAGGACAAACTGTCACAAAGAACAAAACTTAGTACTTACTAAATAAGCTGAGCAGATCCGAGTCGTAATCAGATAAGTATCCTGTGTTCGGAATGGCGACAAGCTGCTGGGATTTCAAGTACCCGTGCCGCAGACCTCGCCCTTCTATACACTAAGCACTCTGTCTACCTCCTCGATCATGGACGGATCAGTTCTGTGAACGTCCTCTCCAAAGCCTCGCAGCTTCAAGTTGCAGGCATCATGGACTTATTAATCAATCGCACTGTGCAGTGACTCCAGTGGTGGATGCTCGCCATAAACTCTCTACTGTCGACACACTAAGTAAGTAACCTTGCGCTAACCTCATATTGTCGCTTTGCATACACCATGCTGGAACCAACAAAAATGGAATCCCTCCCCACTACCATCACCATCCTATTTATTGGTCTGCAATGTTTCCGAGTTTCAGCTACTCTATCGGTCAACTCCCAGCCGTGAGACGCCTTCTGGAAGACTCCTGCTGTTTTATCTATTCGATAATCGTGTTCTTGGGAATACGAGCGACAGTTTAATCCCGAACCCAGTCTATCTTGCTACATGTATTTCTGGTGTCAGTCGGTTCACCCGGTATCTGCGGTGTATTGCCTCACTTTCGTAATCCAAGCCCTCCCCCCCACCTTCATTTGCGATCTTCAAATGATCTTCGGCCATCCCACAACTTGACAGGCTTAAGACATTGTTCACTCATCGAAAGAGCTTCTCCACGAATCGACCTTCCGCTTGAAAGAACTTCCCCGACGTGAAAGCGAAATTTAAGCGGTGGTGCAACTTCAATTGGACCAAGGGCATTTGTCCCTGCTCACTCGATTGGACCTCTGTTAGTGGGGTTGTCTAAGTGGCTGAGGTAACACCTGCCATGGAGGCCGTATTTGTGGAGCTCAACACTGAACTACCGGTAACGTTGAGAGCAGGGCGCCGGCAATGTGGATATGGGCAATTCACAATCTGCCGATGAGTCGTAATGCGAAATGAAGATGCATATTATTGCCGTCGGTTGTCTGTTCCTTTTCTACTGAAGTTACTGACACATTTATGGAGCGGGAGCAATTGGATGTTGACGTAGATATCGAAGGTGATTCAACTTGGTCGAATGCTTCATGGTCCGGCGACATCAAATCAATCATTATTGATTATCGATTAGTACTGCCATTGTATCTTTTTTATGGATGTTGTTCCGGTTTCACGAGATAGTCACATAAAAAACACGCAATTTTGCTCTCGCTACGTTAAATATAAGTATATATCGTACAAAAGCCCTATGCCTGCTAGGAGCGCTGAAGTACTAATTTAAATTTGAAATGTGAGTCACAAACTATGGCAAACGGTGGTTGCGAAAGACACCATCCGCCTCAAACAAGGACACCCTGGTTCTGTATACCACACAACGAGATAAGGCCCACGGTTCTTTGACCACTGGGCGAAATGCTATGTCGAAGTGGAACGTTGAAAGGGTCGCATTGACAAAAAGTCGACCTTTATGTAAGGTGCACGTGCCGAGTTCTCTACAGACCACTACATATAACCTTCTCAGACATTCCAACTTGAAATGCCCTCCAGCAATCGTACTTCTGACTTCCGAGAAGTCCTAAGGGAAAAGGAGAATGCGATACCCGATTCCAAACGGCGAAAGATTTCTAAACACACAAAGGGCGACATTCAACGGGATGGCCAGGACATTCAAGGAAAGGAATACGTCGCAGAGGCATATGTTATTGTATGTGGACAATTTCAAGCTTTCAGAATGCTCCATTGATCCAGGAGCAATCGCCACTCAGCTGAATCACATAAACACGCTGGCGAGAATGCTTGGCAACATACGAAAACCTTACCTAAATGTGGACTCCCGCAATCCTCCCCTCACCCGCCAAGTTACACGGAACATAGACTTTGGTGGCCCGGACCAATCATGGGCAGGCATTCGGCATTTAACAAATGAGGAGCGAGACCAAATCGACCTGCAGGCACGTGTCATTTTGACCCGCTGTGCAGACAGAGTCAAGGAGATGGAGACCCTAGAAAAGCGTGCGGACTATTCTTCAGTGGCCTTCTGAGCTGCCATCCAAAACACTGTATATATCACTCTCTCATTCACCCAGGACGCACGGAACTCGTCGCAAGTAAATCGAACCCACTCGCTCGCCTTCTACCAGCGCGGTTAAGGCAAGATGCATCCTCTGCATCATCCGATTTCATGGCTGCGCACAATTCAAGTATTACTTGGTATTTGAATAGACGTCTGACGGAGGCAAGTCAGACTCAGAAGGAGATGCAGGAGGAGCGTGTGAAACGCCAGATGGAAAGGACACGAACACTGGGGTCGGGTGCTGCGCGGGAGGCATTGAATATGGGGGTGGGTGAGCCTCTAGCTGTATCGGAGCCATCTGGGAACAACGGGAGTGGTAGCTGGTTGGGAGGCGCATCATCTAGCCTGATTGCAACTACCATCGGTGCACCCTCTCCTGCTGAATCATACCGGTCAAACGTACCCCTCGTCAGACCGAGCGATATTCCACCACCGTCAGACGACGAAGACGACGAAATCGAACTTTCGGCATCACAGATCCTACAGTTCGAAACTGAGAACGCCAATATCCTGCGAACTGTGCAAGATTCACTGGAGTCTATTCAGCAAGCCGAATCACGATTGCTGGACATCAGCGCTTTGCAGATGGATTTGGTGACCCACTTGACAACACAAACCGAGTTGACGGATCAGTTGTACGAGGACGCCATAGCGACTACATCGACAGTGGACAAGGGGAATGTACAACTTAGAGAGGCTAGGAGGCGAGCGAAGGACAGTAGATTGTTTATTCTTCTATTTCTCGTTGGAGCAAGTCTGAGTCTGCTTTTCTTACACTACTACTGAACATAACTGGAGTTCCTTTGAATATCACACCACAATTGCCAGTCATACGCCAGTAGGTATCTGTCCAGTATCCGTGTTAGTGATACAAAATGGTAGCAGTCTTATACACATAAGTCTAAACGTGGTCCCTGGAGTTCTGGGAGAAAGGCCGAAGGAGAGGTGCCTCCTCGTCGAATTCCTCGACAGCTTCGGCAGCTAATTCGTCGACCTCAGCAGGTATGCCTTCTAAGTGGCGGATGTGTCCTTGCACCAGGCTGTACACAAACCTTTAGAAAAGCACTGTCACTGATCTTTACAATAATGTATGGTTGCAAGGGAACCTACCAGCTGGTAAAGACGGCGATCGATATGCCCCCGCCAATTAGTAGACCATTGACAATCTTGGTTTCTGCAGAGAAATATATGTTGATAGCCACTACAGAAAATTCGGGGGGAAAGCAATTACGAGTGTCCATATGGCTCCGCTGATCACCATCCGACAATGCTGCGATCCGAGAGCCTATGAATACATGGAGGAGCAACTTAGGGAAGACAAAGGTCGTTGCTACGGCAAATTGCCAGAGAGCTGTCGCTTCAATCGACTGCAGAACCTCAATGTGTGGTGGATGAATATTTTGTAAAACGCCACTCACTGCAAACAGGGTATTGGAGTACACCCAGGGCGGTAAGGGAGATATGCGAATTAGGATGATCAACGGCAGGCCTTTGGCCCTCTTGGGATGTCGATGTCAATATGACTGAGTTCGTGACAGTCGTGAGACATACCACAACAGATTCCAGAGCTTGCCACTTCTCATTGCGAGTAGACCACTGACGGAGCTTCTGGCTGAAAAGGAGCCGCAGAGTGGTAAAAACGAAGGTAGCACCAAGCAAAGAGGCAGTTGAAGCGATGAAGAATCCTTTCATCCCGTAAGCAAAACCACATAAGGTCACCAGGGTAGTATGCCCGATCAGAGGAGGGAAAGATATTAAAACTGGATACGTAATATCACTTCCAGATTCAATTCTGAGCCGGACGAAACGCACCTATTGCTCCTCCCAAGGCAAGCCACCCAAAGCGTGCGAGGGCAAGGGATCGGGCGCAGTCATACAAATACTGGGCGATCCGATTTGGAGTGACAACAACGATGAAGGCCCCTGTGCAGATGTAGAATAACATAAGGAGCCATATAGTGATCTGGGCGAAGCGACTCGGACGTTAATTGACTTGATTGAAACTGAAAAGAGGGGTTTTGACCTTGCCATAGATGTGTATTTTCTGATAGCGGTGCAACACAATTCCACAATAGTGTTTCACAATCTGTATGGGCTCAGAGCCTTTCGTGGTCATGGCGAGATGAAGATATAGTACTTTCCAACTCACAAGTCTGACGAATCTCCCATCACGTGGTACCACGAGGACTTCGAATTGAGACTCCGATAAGCCTGAGAGGCAGAGCGAAAAGCGAAAAGTTGAATAGGCTTTATGGAGAAATACAGTGCTTATCGAGTTGAGTGCTTTGTTCTATATCTTGTCTATCATGTCTGACCGTTGGTGGTGTGGTGTCTTAGGATCCAGGGACAGGCATTCAGGTGGCCTTTTCAACTCCAACTTGACCAGATACTAGTAGAATGTCCTAATTTTTGTCTAGCCTTTCCTGACCCCGGTACCTCCTCCTGGATCCGAATTATTAATAAAACTTGCTCTTCCAATTGGTTATTTAATTGGTGTTCTCCGAACGACACTCGTGCTTGCTCTCCTCTTGCTCTACCTTTTGTTGGTCCAAGGTGTGTGTTTGGTCTTCGTGAGTTTCCCTCTTGCATCCTCGCCATTTCTCCTCTCAAATCAACAGGTGCCAGTTCCCCCGTTACACCGGATCATCACTCACTTTTTTATATCTGTAATCGCTCGTCTGGTTCTATTGCTGGTCGGCTTGGTCTGGATACCGGTTGAACACGTGACGAAAAAACGGTACGCCCTTCTATTCTTTATATATCGCATAAATTAATGAATGCCGTGTCCTCTAGGGGACCGAAAAGTGCCGTATCTTGGAATCCTCGAGCCGGAGACCTAATCGTTTCCAATTGGGTTTCATGGATAGAACTTTTATGGCTCGCATTCCGGTACGCCATTAGGTTTAAGTGCCTACCCGCCGTGTTCATATTACCTGCCATCAAGATTCAATCCAATCTTTGTCCTTCCTGTAACAGGGTCGATACCCCCTCCCCCGTCCTCCGAATCTTCTACTCCAATAACTCACACACCTGGTAGACGTACAGGTACAGGGTCTGCGAATATATCGTCCCAAGGCAGAGCCGTTAACGCGAGGGTACCCGTCCTCGGATTTCGACGTGTCTCGCTACTGTCGGTATTACGTCTAACAGGCCAAGCACCGCCATATGGAGTCCGAGCTTCTGAATCAGACTCGACTAGTCTCGAAGAGATAAGAAAGAATGCCGATAGACCCATTGTCGTATTTCCTGAATGCACGACCAGCAATGGACGAGGGATGCTCCGCTTCTCAAGCGTCTTCTCACACGAAACTGTCCCAGTCAAGAAATATAACGTATTCGTCATGTGTGTTAGGTGAGCATTCTGTGCACACCGCGTAGAAAATTATACCATGAACTCCTCCCCGTGCTACAGATATGACCCTCCCACTCCCTTCTCCCCTACCCTAACGTACTCTATCCCATCAACCTCCCTCAACCCATTACTCCACGTGTTCTCCCTCACCACCTCCCTCACATCTCCAACCGTCTCAATCCGCTTGCTCGCCCCCTCAGAGTCCCCCAGTTCACAGCTCTTTATTGTCAGCGAATTTACTACTGGAGGAGAGGATCAACTTGTAGAGGTTTGTGCGGCTTTGGTTGCCCAGATTGGGAAGATGAAGAGGACAGGTATGGGTTGGGAGGACAAGGTTGCGTTCTTAAATTTCTATCGGGGGAAACGGCAGTAAATATAATTGAAGTTACATACAGTTGACGTGTAATCATGGTTGACCCGCGGGATTTCTAGTGCAAACGGACTGGGAGCTACACAAGAGCCTGGTCACGGTCGTGGTTCGGTAGAATCTATGTTGAACGCGGGCACGAGAACGCGAAGAAAAAGGTAAAACAGAGTCATTACAACTTGATATAAAGCCAGCCAGAAAAGTACAAGATGATAATGCTTAATGACAGTGAGTGGTATATTGGACGAGACTGGCATTGGTGTTTATGCTGATGATGAGACTATGCTGAAATCTTGAGACCTGAATAAGTAGAATCTGTTACCAATTGTAGGGTACCTGAAAACAGAGGGAATATACATTGCAAATAAAAGGCGAAAGACGGGTTTCTCTCCTCAATAGTACACTCGCCTGGAATCTTGCCGGTCATACCGATCCCGACGGTATCCATCCTCCCGGTATTCCCGGTCGTATCGATCCCGCATATGTCGATCAAAATCGTAGTTGTAGTCATGATCATGTGCTTTGGCATACGGCACTCTGGTAGTCATCTGGTTGCTGTATTCGTACGTTTCGTCGCTATATGCGGCAGAAAATAAGGGTGGATCAGAATAAGGAATGAATGGAGGGCGATCCTGGTGATGAAGAGGAGAGCGCGGTGGGGAGTGATAGCGAGCAGAGGACCGGTAACGGGAAGGTGAGTGCAGCGGGATGCGGCCGGGGTCAAGAGTACGTCGCCGAGTAGTATTAGGCGGTGATATGTAGCGGGGACGAGAGTGGGGACGGTCAGGAGAGGGAGAACGAGATCGGCCTTGCGAGCGTTGACTATTAAAGGGCTGAAGGACAAGGGGATTTGAATTTCGGGATCACAAGATACTATAAAAATAGGGAATCCCAGACAGACCTCGCGCGCAAACACGTTGACAAGGTTTCCGCCGAGAGATCTTCCGTCGAGTTTCTGAATCGCTCGTTCCGCATCCTCTTGATATAAGTACTCTATGAAGCTAACACAATAGAAAGCCGAGGATCAGCTGCACGAACGAACGGTTGATGTACATAGTAGTGCATTACCCTCGACCTCGCCTATTTTTGTCCAGATCACAATATGCAACAAGTCCGCCGGATAATCGTCCAAAGTCTTTGAGCTCCTACCATGTCAATGGATTTCAGAAACAGTTTCAGCTCTCCGAATAAAAGAGGCATATACCTGCCAGCAGATTTCACGGGGTAAGTTAGTGACGACAATGGGATATCGTAATTGAACATGTGCGGGTGGCGGCCTCAAATGTATAAAACTCGTCAATTAACAAGTAAGTTCGTATATGATAACACTTACCTGGGTTGGCCCGGAGCTGGCGATGAATAGTTTCTCTTGATAGTTTCTATGGATGGGATGTCCTTACGCAAGGGATGGGCGAACTCTACGACGATGTCTGAGAGAACGAAGTCGGCGCCAAGATCAGTGAGGAACGCGTATGTGCTCACCTTTCCCCAAAAAAGGTTGACGACGAAATGTGTCGAGGACATCCACAGCATCCTGATTGACGATATTTAATACCCGATAACCCACCAAGAAAGCTCGCTATGATACCTACCTTCTCTGAATCAAATTGCACGAAACCATAACCTTCAAATGTGAACAAGTGGAATAAATAAGCGTTATTACTTACTACGTGCGCTACTAGAGAGCCTACAAAGATACGCACCACCTAGGATCTTTACTTCGACTATTTTACCATAATTAGAAAGGTACTACAACGTAGATAGGAGTGGTCAGCGTTGATGAGAGGCCTGGAAAGGATTGGCGTACTTTTAAAACCTCGTCCTCCCCAACAAATTCTGGTAGGCCTGCCAAGTCTTGAATCAGTGTCAACGATGGCAGCAAATGATAGATTAGATGTTGCCTCGAAGGTAAAGACGTTTGGAGGGCATAATAGATTATTAACACCAACGTAGTCCCGAGAAACCACTACTAGTAATGCACTTAAGGATCGTGTACTACTAGTTTAGGATTTCAAGTTCAAGTTGGGCTCCGCGAACCGTGGCGTCGCGGAGTTCCCCGGAATTAGTAAGGCAACAATTTATTTACATAAGAATTTCCATGATCAGAACACAGTTAGACAGAATCGGCCGATTTTGATACCAAAATCGAAACAGAAATCCGTCGTTTCAAGTAATTCAACTTCGATCGCAAGCACATCCGCATCGAAATCTTGTCGAAATCTGTCCCACCTTCTTTCTATATTTATAAAAATGACTTTGGGTGGACCGGAAACTGCCTTCCCTTCCAGTCCTTACTGCTCATGGTAAACTTGATATTTTAAAAAAATACTGCCACAGATTAGCCTCTATCACTGGCGTGAGGTTATTTTGAGACCTGCAAAATCCGATGCAAAATCATTATTCGCTTGTCAAAATTTAGCACCAACATTTGGAAGGGTGTCAAACTGGAAAAAATTCCCTAATTAGG